>Ga0105100_10001680_pt1 | contig 12920 bp, 10 predicted proteins | sample PPLLak12cMay2015_2_FD_87033 | JGI IMG/M metagenome (GOLD analysis project Ga0105100, IMG submission 87033) | Freshwater sediment microbial communities from Prairie Pothole Lake near Jamestown, North Dakota, USA - PPLs Lake P8 Core (1) Depth... | ecosystem: Environmental > Aquatic > Freshwater >... | reverse complement strand
CTCGCCTTCCTGTTCGTCGAGATTGCGTTCCTGCAGAAGTTGATGCTCCTTGTTCACCATCCGACGGTTGCGCTGTCGCTGGTGCTCGCGACGTTCCTGCTCGGGGCCGGCGCCGGCAGCGCCTGGTCGAACCGTTTCCCAAGGGGTCAGAGTCGAATCCTGCTCGTCGGCGCGGTCGCTGGTATCGTGCTGCTCGGCGCCCTATACGGCACAGCGTTCGACGCGCTGATCGGTGAACTTGCGACCTGGCCGACGGAGGCGCGGGCACTGGTCGCCGCGGGGCTGCTTGCCCCGCTCGCATTCTGCATGGGCATGCCGTTTCCGCTCGCGCTGCGCGAACTCGATGAGGCGCTGGTGCCGTGGGCCTGGGGCATAAACGGTTGCGCCTCCGTCGTCAGCGCCGCGCTGGCGACCCTGCTCGCGGTCGACTTCGGCTTCAGCACCGTACTGTGGATCGCACTCGCGCTCTACGTCCTCGTGCTCGCCGCCTTTCCACAGCGGCGGGTGCCGGGGTAGCAGGGCCGCGCATAGTTCGCGGTCCTTTTCATCCGTCCATGTCCCGGGGATCGCATCCCCGAGACATGTCCGCACCGTGCTAGTTTTTCTCGTCGACCAAGAACGTGAGCCTGAGCCGAACCTTGTATTCAACGATCTTGCCGGACTTCACGGCGACCTCCTGATCGGCCACCCAGGCACCGCTGATGCCGTGGATGGTCTTGCTGGCCCGCTTGATGCCATCGGCAATGGCATCGTCGAAGCTGGTCTTCGAAGTCGAGGTGATCTCAGAAATTTTGGCGACAGACATGTTGTCCTCCTCGTCTTGAGGTGCCACACGGTCGCTGCAGCAACAGCGACCTACCGACATCGTACGCCGCCCGCTGCGGCGGAGGGCCCCAGTGTTGATTCTTCCGCATGTTCGGGAGCCACTTCGGGCGCTGCAACGGCGCGGCTGGATTTCCGCCGGGTAGCGACATTTCCGCATTGCGATTGCCGACCAGCCGGAGTCAGATCGCCATGAGCGGCAGAGCTGATCGCCATATCAGACCCAACTGACTGAAAACTCGGGGGTCAACCATGGGACACATGGTCGCGAAGGACATCTACGGCGCCCTCGGCGAGAAGATCGACAATCTGCACGTGCGTACGCCGCAGAACGAGGCGTTCTACGCCATGCTGCGGGAACTGTACTCTGCCGACGAAGCCGAATTGATCACCAGGATGCCGTTTGGGCTGTCCACGCTCGATCGGGTCGCGAAGGTCACCGGTCGGGATCGAAAGGAACTCGAACCCATGCTGGCGGCACTGTGTGACAAGGGGCTGGTGGTGGATCTCCGGCTGGGCGACCGCTACCACTACATGCCGGCGCCGTTCGTTATCGGAATCTTCGAGTTCACGATGATGCGGATGCAGAGTTCCGACCCGAACATCGGCAAGGTCTCGCGACTGTTCGTGGATTATCTCGAGAGCGGCGAGTTCTACGCCGCCAATTTCAAGGACGGGCAGCAGGTCTCGATTGCCCGGGCGCTCCCGCATCTCGAGCATCTCGGGGACCACGTGGAGATTCTCGACTACGAGAAGGTCGAGCGGATCGTCGACGAGGCCAGCGCCTTCTCGTTGTCAAACTGCTCGTGCCGGCACAAGAAGCACCACGCGGGCGGGCAGACGTGCAAGGTTCCGCTCGAGACCTGCACCTCCTTCGGCAGCGCGGCGGACTACCTCGTGCGGCACGGCATGGGGCGCGAGATCTCGAAGTCAGAGATGAAGGACGTGGTGCAGCGGTCGAAGGAACTGAAGCTGGTCTTTTCCGTGGACAACGTGCGGAATGAACCGGCGTTTTTGTGTCACTGCTGCGGGTGCTGTTGCGGGATCCTCGAGGGCATCAACAAGCACGGGTACCCGAATGCGATCGTCTCCTCGACGCTCGTGCCGCACGTGAACATGGAGGACTGTAATGGTTGCCAGAAGTGCGCCAGGGCCTGTCATGTATCGGCCATCACGCTGGTGCCGGAGCCGAAGAAGGCGAGCAGCAAGAGGATGTTCATGCCAGAAATCGACGAGACGGCGTGTATCGGCTGCGGCGTCTGCAGCCTGGTCTGCGAACCTGACGCGATCGAAATGCACAAGCGCGAGCAGCACGTGATTCATCCGGAGACGACCTTCGAGCGCGTGATCCTGCAGTGCCTCGAACGGGGAACGCTGCAGAATCAGCTGTTCGACGATCCCGGACGCCTGTCGCACAAGGCGATGCGCGGCATCGTGGGAGGATTCCTGCGGCTGCCGCCGGTGAAAAGGGCACTGATGTCGGACACCCTCCGTTCGAGATTCCTGTCTGCCATGGCGTCAGGGGCAGCCCGAACGAGCAAGGCGGATGCGGTGGAAGCTTAGACGACGCCCGGAGAGATGAGCCGGAGAGGGATGCAGCTCACCCCTGTACTGCATTTGCCGCATGCGACTCACCCTGGGTCTCGCGGCAGACGCATGAGCTTCTGGATAACGGCGGCAGTCCGCGGTCATTGGTTGGCTCAGCGAGGACTTGGAGATCCTGGCTCGAGGTGTCGGGTTGCAGGGGTCTCGGGATCACGGCATTGCATCCTAATGGGCCCGAAGCCGGGGACCTCAGCGGTACGCAGAATGTATAGCAAGCACCAATTACCGAGCGCTAATTGCGTGCGCTGAATCAACCACTTCCGGTTGGATCGGCTTCGTGCAGACTGTCCTTTGGGTCTGCAATCGGCCAGGAGCAGACATCAGACGGAACCAGAAATCTGACTCAATCCGCGGTCTTCTGCAAGGCGTCTATCAGCCGCTTCTGTCCGTCAGAATCGGAGGCTGCTATCGCTGCGTCCATTGCCGCCACTAACTGTTCACCGTCGCTCCCGGTTCGTGAGTATCGCTCTTTCTTAAGACTCCACCACGAACGCGCAAACCCGTTCTCGAAACGATACCGCACCACGAAATCGACGGCGGTCTGCCAATGGGACCTTCGGATTCCTGCACGCCAGTTGGCTTGGGCGGACTGTAACTGGTCCATGGTGCCGATGTAGTAGGCGTCCAGCTCCAGTATCTCGGCCGGCGTGAGTTCGTCGGGATGGTAGATCGACTTCGCCAGGACTTCCGCAAAATTCTCACTCTGTCTGGTCGAGTCCAGGGCGCGCCAAGCCGCCGTATAGTCCGCCCGTGCTTGAGCGGATGCAATATTGGTAGCTTGATTGATCTGATACGCAACCAGCAGCAGGCCAACGACCACGGAAATCACTCCCGTGGCCTCGAAGATATTCCTGGTCCTTGCTGACATCTGGGTCTCCGGAGTTGACGCACTGTTCGGGGAAGACATTGAATCAAGCGGAATGCATCTGATTTGACCACACCTGGAGCGTAAGCTACCGAAATCAGGCCGTCCGCAGAGGGTCGGTTGTTCCGGTAGATGGTCTGCTTTGGGTAACGGTAAGATCGGCCAGGAACGGACGGTCGACGTGCCGACCACCGGTGATTCAGGACTGCGGTGCGACCCGGCGTTGACGAATGTGAAATCTTACTGAGGCTGCGAACGCCGCACAGTTCATGAGTTTGATTCGCTCCATTACTGGGCCTAGTAGGTTGCGCACGTTGCAGGTCACCGCGTTGGCGATGCCCACGTTAGCCCACCGTTCGCCGCCGAAAACTGCAGCTGCACCAGCATTACCGAATCTCCACGTCCAGCTGCGCGCCGCGACGAGGCAGCTGGCGCTCCTCGGCCTCGCTGCCCTGTCTTGACCACGAGCACGCAGCGACCGGTGCTCACGCCCGAGGAGGTATGGCGAGAGTACGATGAAACCGAACTGCGCCTGACCGCTCCCTTGAGCGAGCGGATGATGGATCTTGCGCGCCTCGGTCCCGGCATGCGCGTGCTGGACCTGGCGACGGGGCGCGGCGAACCCGCCGTACGGGTCGCCCGCCGCGTCGCGCCGGGCGGCATGGTGGTCGGCGTGGACGTGTCCAAGGCGATGCTACGAATGGCGCGCGAACGAGCGGATCGCGAGGGAATCGCGAATCTCGAACTCATCGGCACGGATGCCGAGACGCTATTGGGTGTCGAGGCGACGCGATTCGACGCCACTGTCGTGCGCTGGGGGCTCATGTACCTCGATTCGCCGGTTGCGGCTCTCAAGTCTGCCCGGCGGGCAATGGTGTCCGCTGGCATTCTAGTTGCAGCGGTCTGGGCGGAACCGGAGCGAGTCCCTTACTACACGCTGCCGCGATTCGTCCTGGAACGTTATCGAGCACTGCCTCCCGCCGATCCGGAGGCTCCGGGCACGTTCCGCTACGCTGACCTTGGTCGCCTGCAGCGAGACTTTGCGGCGGCGGGCTTCACCATCGAGCATATCGAGGAGATCGACGTCGAAGTGATGGAGGCCGCAACGGACGCCGAGCTAGTCGCCTGGACGCGTGCGTTCGGTCTGACGCAGCTTCTGAACGATCTTCCCGCAGAGACGCAACAGGCATGGGAGGCAGATCTCGTGCGGATTGCCGAGCCGCTGCGCGCGGACGGATACGTCCGTCTGGGTGGAGTGACCCGGATCGTCGTCGCCTCGCCGCGCGCCTAGTCCCGGGCTTGTCGCCCCGTTTCCGTCGCTAGCCCTGCGATCTGCCTGCGAATCAGCAGCGGCACGATGAGCGGCGGCACCCGGAAGGGGTCGCCGCGTTCCTACTGCCGCCGCGTAGCAACGCTTGCGGAGCAGCGTCTGCTTCGGGTCGTTCTTTCACCTACGACGTCCGCTATCAGGTGCCGACGCGCAGCAGGCTTGGGACTCCACGGTGAAGCGGTTCTCCACGAACCCGTATGATCGGCTACAAGCGGCCAGGCGCGCGTCGCGGTAAAGTCGTTCCAATGACTCGACCTGGCGCAGACACGACGACCGACGCTCGTAAACCGGTAAAAGTCGGCCAAAGGCAGCCCGTCGCGCCGACTTTGAATAGCTCGAAACTCGGCTCCGCTTGAATTGCACTTATATCTCGGCAATGCACGTTAGGCGTCAGAAGGCCACTTTCGCGCATGCCATCTGAAACCTACTTGCTTTACACCCTCATCCTTGCCTGTGAGGTCGGATTCTGGATCGTGTTGCTCGTGGCCCTTGCTGTCCGATACCTACTTGCAAGGGAGCGGTTGAGTCGCGCACTGCTTCTGTGCTTGCCGCTAATCGACGTGTTGCTCCTAGTCTTCACCGCAATCGACTTGCGCCGCGGATCAACCGCTACGTTCGCACATGGCTTGGCCGCCGCCTACGTTGGCTTCACCGTTGCCTTTGGGGGCATGGCAGTCAAGTGGGCTGACGCGCATTTTGCCCACAGGTTCGCTGCTGGTCCGGTCCCAGCGAAGGCTCCTTCCCGCGGGTGGGAGGCAGTCCGTTACGACTTCAACTTGTGGGGCCGCTGCATTGTGGCCTGCATTATCACTATGGCTCTGGTCGAAGCGCTCGTGCAGCTCGTGGGTAGCGGCGAAGCGACTCAACCCTTGCTGGCATGGCACAAGCATGCGTTCGGTTGCATCGTGCTTTGGTTCTTCTTCGGTCCCGCGTGGAGTCTCGCAACAGCATGGCGCCGTTCGCACTGACGCCTAACCCCTCACGGGGAGCGCGGACGTTGAGCGTCTGCTTCAAAGCGAGACGAACTTCTGCTCGGGGTCGATCTCGCCCGTACAACGTCCGCTCTGAGGGGGCAAATCTCAAGGCAGCGAGGGAGGGGGGGTGACCCCGAAACCCAGCGCGGCCCCGTTCGGCCGCCGGTTCGGAAAGGGTTCGGTCGCGATGCGTGAAAGCCGTTGCCCCGCATGGGCCACTGTCCGGCCGCGTCCAGAATTCGGGGGTTCCGTTCGGTATGGGCTCGGTCGAGCGGGGCGGTTCGGTCGGTCCCGTGGAAACTCGTCTCCGTTCTTCCGCTTACTCGCACCGAACCGGCCTCTCCGTCGTACTGAAAATCCGCGTGTCGATGGTTCGATTCCGTCCCTGGCCACCACTTTCAACTCGATGATTTGCATGAGTTTTCGGGCATCACCCGCAAGCTATCGGGCGTCATTTTGCCCCGAAATCGGCTGGCCCGCGGACTATCGGGAAGTGTGTGGGTCGAGGCCCGGTGCCGCGACTCCCGATACAGCGCGCACGCCGTCCCGCGACCCCTGGCCGCTCCATGACGCGAGGGCGCTGCGGAGGGAGTCAGCTCGTCGGCGTGTACCAGATCGGGGACGTCCACGCGCGCTCCTGAATCGAGACCGGCAGTCCCTTCGGAACCGACACCCCGAGACGCACGGCGTCGATCGTGCTCCAGCGCGGCGTCGGGATCTCGAGGACGCGAACGTAATAGAACGCACGCTCGGCCGGGTCGAAGTCCGGATCAGTCCAGAACGTGGCCAGTTCGGCGGCGCCGATGGTGTTGGTGTACTGGGCCGTCGCGGCATCGACCGTGTCGCCCACCGGCGGCAACTTGCCGGTCTTCGGATCGGGCTTGCGATCGCCGCTCCACGCGACGTCGTAGACCTTTTCGTGCTGCTTGCCGCTGGCATCCAGCCATCCCTTGACGATCTGCACACGGTCGAGGTTGCCGCTCTTCGGATCCTTGCTCGCCATCACGAGGAACGTGGGCATCTTGCCGGCGGCAGCCTTCAGGTCGCTGCCCATCGGCACACCGCGCGCGTAGCCCGCCCGCACCGCACCCGTGCCACTGAGGTCTGCGTCGGTGAAGTCCCAGCCGCAGCAGAAACGAACCTTGATCACCGTGCCGGACGAGACCAACGTCTCGCGACGTTGCATCGCGTCGAAGATCGACTCGCGCGTGTTCTCCTCGGCCCACACGCCTGCGAGGCCGCCCGAGCTGAACTCCTGCACTTGCCTGACCTGGCCCGCCGGCTGTCCCTCCATGCCCTTCAGCCTGTGCGAGGCGTCGTTCTCGAACGCGAACTTGCCCGTGTAGTTGTATTCCTCGTTGCTGGCCGCGGCGTTGTGGGTGTCGGTGTCGCCGATAAATCCGTACTTGAACGGGTTGCCGTTACCCGCCGATTCCTGCGACAGGCCTTCGAGCAGCGCCTGGCGCGCGAAGCTGCCGCGACGGTGCTTGGGCCGCTCGTAGTCGGCCGACAGCGTGTAGTCCCACTGCTCGAAGCCTGCGAACTCGTCGTTGGGCGAGAGATCGGGGTGCGTCTCGGAGGTGCCCTTGATCTGCGTGATCTCGTAGAGCGGCTCGTTCGCGGCGCGCGTGCGGTTGTAGGCCGCATCGATCGGCTTGCCGTCGAACTTGACCGTCTCGAACATGCGTCCGTCGCTGGCGTTGCCGTTGTGGGGGATGGCTAGCAGCGTCGAGCCACGCGCGCGCAGCTCATCCATCCATTTCCAGAGCGTTTCCGGATCCTCGGATTCGAGCGCGGACAGCACCATGTCCGGCAGGTGTTCCGTGTCACGGAACACGACGACGCGGTGCAGGTTCCGCTTCTGCGGATTCGAGGTCCACTCGAAGCCCGCGAACGTGGTGAAGTGGCCCGGCCGATAGGCCGCATCGGCCGCCTTCACAATCTCGGCCCAAACGGAGCGGGCGAGCGCCGTGTCGGTGAGCATCGGGTCGATCTTGCCCGCGCTCATGTCACGCAGGACGCCTGCGAACGTCTGCATGCGCACCACCGGGTCGGGCGAGTTGACGCCCTTGGCCAGCTCGGTCTTGCTGAGCGGGCTATCGGGGTTGCTCATCTGGTTGAACACGCCCATGAACTCGGCGTGCTCGGCCACCATGTAGAAATCGAGCGGCGTCTGGATCTGGATCTTGCCGCCGAAGCCGCTGTTGGTGATCTCCTGGCCCTGGGCCCAGGCGTACGCGTCGGTCGGCGTCGCGCGGCTGCCGTTGGTGAACGCGTCGAATGACCAGCCTGTGTGGACGTGCACGTCGCCGAAATAGGCGTTGCGCTCCGGATTCGCGGCGGGCCGGTCCGATGCCGCAGGGGAGGCGGGCGCTTCGGTGGTGGCACTGACCGCTGGGGTTGCAGGAGCCGGCGCTTCGCGCGAGCAGCCGCCGACGAGAACGCCGAACAGCAGAAGGGTTGCCGCGGCCGCGCCCGAAGGCAGGCGATCGATGAACTCGAGTGTCACGCTTCTCTCCCTGCGAATTTTCGTTCTGGCGACCGATATACCACGGGATCCGTCGGACCGGAATTCCTTCGCACGTCGACGTCGCGTGAGAGGTGGGCTTGTGCTCCGCAAATAGTCGATCTGGGACGAACTGACGCCGTTGCGGCACCGTCGGCGAGCTGTGGCATGATCATGACGTGATCGTGCTGGCTCGAATCGTCCTTCGGTTACTCGCCGACCTGGCCGGCCTCGTTGTGCTGTCGCTCAGACGTCGGCGATCCGTCGAGGCGGAGAACCTCTTTCTCCGCCGGGAACTCGCGCTGTACCAGGAGCGCGGCATCAAGCCGAGGCGCATTGACGCTACGACGTGAGTGTCGCTGGCGTTGCTTTCCCGGCTCTTCGATTGGCGCGAGGCCCCGGTCGTGGTTCGGCCCGAGACGCTGATCCGCTGGCACCGAGCTGGCTGGCGCCTGTTCTGGCGCATCAAATCGAGACCGGGACGGCCGCCGATCCCGCTGGAACTGCGTCGGCTGATCCGGCGCATGGCGACCGAGAACCCAATCTGGGGCGAAGAACGCATCGCCAATGAATTGCTGTTGAAGCTCGGCCTGCGGGTCTCGCCGCGGACGGTGCGCAAGTACATGCCGAAGCGACCGCCGGGTCGCCCGCGCGGCGATCAGCGTTGGGCGACTTTTCTGCGCAATCACGCGGGCGCGATCGTCGCCTGTGACTTCTTCATAGCGGTCACGGCGACATTTCGACTGCTCTATGTGTCTATGTGTTCGTGGCCATCGAGCACGGCAGCCGCCGACTCGTGCGCATCGCCGTGACGGCGCATCCGACTGCGGCATGGGCCCTGCAGCAATTGCGGGAGGTCATTGGATTCGACCGTGCCCGCCGCTACCTGATTCACGACCGGGACAGCATCTTCGCGAGAAGCTTGGACGAATCAATCAGGAATCTCGGCTTGACCATGCTCAAGTCGCCGCCGCACAGCCCGAAGGCCAATGCAATCTGCGAGCGGGTGATTGGAACGATTCGACGCGAGTGCCTGGACTGGTTGATACCGCTGTCGGAGTCGCACCTGCGATCGATCCTGAAGGCATGGGTGGGTCATTACAACCACGGACGCCCCCACATGACGCTCGGTCCAGGCGTACCGGATCCTCCATTGGTGCTCGTCCGGCCTGCGACACAACCAACCCGCCATCGGATCGGCGATCGCCTCGGCGTGCGCGCCAGATTGGTGCTGGGCGGTTTGCATCACGAATATGTGCTGGTGCCCGCGTTGGCGTGATCGGGTAATTGCGGAGCACAGGAGGGCCGATGTAAATCAGCGATGTAGTCCATTCCCCTTTCCCCGAGGTGCGCGGTTGGGTGAGCCCCTGGGAGACAACAGCCATGCAGACCATGGAACACAAGCTTTTCATCGCGGGCGAATGGGTGGAATCCACAGGTGGAATCACCTTCCAGGACCTCAATCCGGCGACTGGCGAGCTGATCGGCAACATCCATCAGGCCACGAAGGAAAACGTCGAGCGGGCAATCGACGCCGCATACTCGGCGAGAACATCATGGGCGAATACGCCGGCTGCCTTCAGGGAACGGATCCTGCTCAAGGCTGCAGACCTCGCCGAATCGCAGGCCGGGGCGATTGCTGACCTGCTCACCACGGAGACGGGTGCGGCGGTAGGCTTTGCTCACTTCCAGGTCCATCTGATGACCGACTTCCTGCGCGCCATGGCAGGCGAATGTCGCCGCGTCTGCGGTGAAACCATGCCGATGCTGCAGCCGGGCCAGTTTTCCATGTCGGTGCGCCGTCCGCTGGGCGTGGTGGCCGGAATCGGGCCGTTCAATGCGGCTCTGTTCCTGCCCTTGAAGAAAGTGGCGATGGCACTGGCAGCCGGAAACACATTCGTACTTAAGCCCTCAGAGGAGACCCCGATTATCGGCCTGAAGATTGGTGAAATCTTCAGCGCTGCGGGACTGCCGCCGGGAGTGCTGAACGTTGTCTCTGGTCCGGGACCGGATATTGTGCAGCAACTCGTCGCCGATCCTCGCGTGAAGCTGATCACGTTCACCGGGTCGGACAAAGTCGGCCGGATACTGGCCGTGGAAGCGGCAAAACACTTCAAGCGCTTTGTGTTGGAGCTGGGCGGGAAGAACCCGTTCATCGTACTGAAGGACGCCGACCTGAACTACGCCGTCGACTGCGCCGCCTTCGGCATCTACATGCACCAGGGCCAGGTGTGCATGGCCAGTTCGCGCATCATCGTGGAGGATCCGGTCTACGACGAATTCTGTGCCAAGTTCGTCGCCAAGACGCGCACCATCAAAGTTGGCGATCCGCGCGATCCCTCGACAGTGATCGGACCCCTCATGCGCAAGTCCCACTGCGCGTTCGTGGACGCACACATTCAGGATGCCGTGGCCAAGGGAGCTAAACTGCTCACCGGCGGGACCCACGACGGTCCGTTCTATCAACCGACCGTGCTGGCGGATGTGACTCCCGCGATGAAGGTCTATGACGAGGAAACGTTCGCACCCGTGACCTCCATCCTGCGCGTGAAGGACGCGGACCACGCCCTGCAAGTGGCCAACGACACCAGCTATGGCTTGTCCTCTTCGGTGATGACGCGGGACATCGATACGGCGCTGAAATTCGCCGAACAGCTGGAAGCGGGCATGGTGCACATCAATGACTGCACTCTGCATGATGAGCCCACGGCACCGTTCGGAGGCGTGAAGAACAGCGGCTTCGGGCGGGAAAACGGGCGCTGCGGCATCGAGGAGATGACCGAAGTGAAGTGGATCACGATCCAGTCTGGTAGGCGCGCCTTTCCCTTCTAGCGTCTCCCCATTCTCCAGGCGGCAGCGCGATGTCCTCGGTGCAATTGAGGTAGCTGCGCGGGTACTGACAAGTGAACCTTCGCCGCTCCGAAAAGGGGGTTGTTCGGTGCCAACGACGACTCAAACTGGCTTCTCAATGGGCGTTGTCGTCGAGGATGCAGCGAAGCACGCCGGGGTGAGGGGCGTCGGCCCACGTCTCGAGTTAACTTGGCAATTCCCTCAGTACCCCGTCGCCTGCCGCCGGAAAACTGAAAAGCGGATATTCCGGAACGGGGAGAATCGGCCACTTGGAGACAGTGGCAAATTGAACAGTCTTCTCCGAAGCGGACAATCGGGATCTCCGGTATCGTCCGCCGATTCGCAACCCAATCGTGCGGGTCCCGAATTCTAGTTCTGATCACTGATTGCTCGGAGACACTAATGACCGCCAGCAGTTCGCTATTTGACCTGACTGGTCGCGTCGCCATTGTGACCGGTGGCAATCGAGGCATCGGCCACGCTATGGCGCTGGGCTTGGCTCGTGCTGGCGCATCCGTAGCGGTCCTCGCGCGCAATGCAGAACAGAATCAACTGGTGCTTGCAGAGCTGAAGGCTATCGGCAAGCCCGCGCTGGTGCTGCCCCTCGATGTGACGGATCGGACCGCATTAGCTCCCGCGGTGGCCGAAGTAGAACGCACTCTCGGCGGCGTCGACATCCTGATCAACAATGCCGGGATCGTTGCGCTAACCGGTGGCGTGCTGAACGAAACCGCGGATATCTGGGATAAGACGATCGAAACCCATCTGAATGCCGCCTTCCTTCTGTCGCAGATAGTTGCCAAATCAATGGTCAAGCGTAAGAGCGGTGGAAAGATCATCAACCTCGCCAGTATGTACTCGATATTCGGATCTGGGCTCGTGCCCTCCTATAGCGCGGCCAAGGGCGCTATCGTTCAGCTGACCAAGTCGCTAGCGATTGAACTGGCGTCACACAACATCCAAGTCAACGCGATCGCGCCAGGCTGGATCGAAACGGACATGACCGCTGCGGTGCGCAGCTCACCGATGAACGATGAAATCATCGCGCGCACGCCGGCCAAGCGATGGGGCAAATCCGACGAGATCATTGGGGCAACCGTTTTTCTCGCGTCGCGCGGATCCGACTTCATCACGGGCGCCACTCTCCCGGTCGACGGTGGATATTCCGTCTACTGATGTAGTCGACGGGCGGCAAAGCGGACGTGCGCATCCGGCCGCTCCGGGTCGTTATTCACCGTGCAGGCCGAAAGTCGCTCGCGCGAGGCAGCCCCCTGGCGCGTGATGTCACGCCAGCTGCACGCTCCGGTATGATCCCCTTCTGACCCGCCTATTCCAGCCCATTATTTGTCATTGAGGGAGATCGTAACGATGAGAAGAATGCTGCTTTCCGTGGCCGGGGCCTTGTTCGCCATGATCACATTGACGGCGTGTGAGTCGTCGTCGCCGCCCAGGCCGATGGAGACCATCGAGGACACCGTCGAGGCTTCCGCCACCGTGGAGTCGGTCGACGTCCTGAACCGGTTGATGACGATTAAGACCGAGGCCGGTGATCTCGTGACACTCGAGGTCGGTCCGGAAGTGCAGAATCTCGTGCAGGTGCGGCAGGGTGACCGCGTAGTCGTGCGTTATCGCGAAGCGATCGGCGCAAGAATCAGCAATGACGCTGCGGGTCAGCCCGTCAGCATCGACGTGGACACCGACCGGGCCCGACTCGGACAGCGCCCGTCGGCCCGGGCGTCGGCGACCACCAATGTTCCGGTGACGATCAACTCGGTGGATATGCGCAGCAATCTGGTCACGTTCTCCGGTCCCGACGGCCTGGTGCGGTCGATTACGGTTGCGACCCCGGAAGGCAGGGACTTCATCAGGCAACTCAAGAAGGGCGACACCGTCGTGCTCAGCTTCACCGAGGCGTTAGCGGTGAGCGTCGAGCCCGCGAAGTAGGCACTCGCGACGGGCTTTTTGCTT
>Ga0105100_10001679_pt1 | contig 12921 bp, 12 predicted proteins | sample PPLLak12cMay2015_2_FD_87033 | JGI IMG/M metagenome (GOLD analysis project Ga0105100, IMG submission 87033) | Freshwater sediment microbial communities from Prairie Pothole Lake near Jamestown, North Dakota, USA - PPLs Lake P8 Core (1) Depth... | ecosystem: Environmental > Aquatic > Freshwater >... | reverse complement strand
CGACCCGGATCGTGTACGGGAAGGACCCGTCATCCGGCAGAACGGTTTTGACGGCGCGCTCAGCCAGAGCCCCATGCCCGATCTCCCTTCTCCCGGGGCCGCGAAGGGGCTTCACCTCGCCCACGCTGTAAGGGGGGAAATTGTAGTGGAGCATGAAGGCCTTGAACGTCTCACCCGCAAGCGCCTCGATCTTCTGCTCATCGGACGAGGACCCGAGGGTCACGACGGCGAGGACCTGGGTCTCGCCGCGGCGGAACATGGCCGAACCATGAGTCCGGGGCAGCAGGCCGACCTCGATGGAGATGGGTCGGACCTCGTCGAATCGCCTCCCGTCGATGCGCTTCTTCTCTTCAACCATCATGCGACGGACAGTCGATTTCTCGATTTCCTCCAGCGTCTTCGCGATCTCTTTACCGCGGTCGGGAAAGGTTTCCGCAAGCTCCTCCAGCACTTTCACCTTCAGAGCCTTCTTGCGATCGCGCCGGAGCATCTTGTCCGCTGTGGTCATGACGGCGCGCATCTCTGCGGAAGCCGCCCGACTCACGGCCTCGACCAGCTCGGGGTCCTGAGACGCTTCGGGAGCAAGCTCCTTCTGAATGTCGACCATCCGCATCAGGCGATCCTGGGCATCGATGATGGGAAGGATGGCGCGATGGGCACAGTCGATGGCCTCGATCATCTCCGCCTCGGGGAGGAAGTTTGCACCTCCCTCCACCATCACCACCGCCTCGCGGCTTCCGGCGACCACCAGGTTCAGATCGCTCTTCTCCAGCTGTTTGATGCTCGGGTTGATGACGAAGGCTCCGTCCACCCGGCCCACCCGAACCGCGGCCACCGGGCCGCAGAATGGGATGGGCGAGATGTGGAGCGCCGCCGAAGCGCCCGTCAGTGCAATGACATCGGGCTCGTTGTCCAGATCGACCGAAAGCACCGTAGCCGTCACCTGCGTTTCGAAGGAATACTTCTTGGGAAACAGAGGCCGAATGGGCCGGTCGATGAGGCGGGAAGTCAATGTCTCTTTTTCACTGGGACGACCGATCTCACGGCGAAAGAAACTGCCGGGAATTCGCCCGACAGCATAACTCATTTCCTGATAGTCCACCATGAGGGGGAGAAAATCGATCCCCTCCCGGATCCTGTCCTCTTTCGTTGCCGCAACGAGCACCACGGTATCCCCATAGCGCATCACGACGGAGCCACTGGCCTGGGTTGCCATGTTGCCACATTCAATGGTCAGCGGGCGACCACCCACCTCTACTTCGACTGAACACTTCATAGTTTGGTCCATCCTTATGACGAAGCGCGATTCAGGGAGTACTTCCCGACGTCCGAATCACGACAGTCTGTGTGCAAGCCGCTCGACCGGAGAGCCGGCGAATGGAGTACCGACTCTGTGGGGGTCGGGGCTTCCACTGAGTCGCGACCAGCGGTTCCGGGCAGCTAGCGGCGCAATCCAAGCCTCTCCACCACCGTGTTGTAACGGTCGATGTTCTTCCTCTTCAGATAATTGAGCAGCTGCCTCCGCTGACCCACCAGTTTGAGGAGCCCCCGGCGCGAGTGGTGATCCTTCTTATGGAACTTGAAATGATCGGTGAGGTAAGCAATCCTTTCGCTGAGCAAAGCGATCTGGACCTCGGGCGAGCCGGTATCCGACGGATGCATTTTATAATCCTCGATGACTGTTTTCTTGCGCTCAGGTGTCATGACCACGGTTTGTTCCTCCTTTGTACTTTTCGCTAAAATGGAAATACACGCAATCGACGCTCGGCTCCCTCCGCAGCGCGGGGCCACCACAATGCCGCCAGTTGCATCCCGGGAGTGAGGATGCATACAGGCCCCTGCCCTTCGGGGAGTGAAAGCCTCTGATCCCTTTGCCAACCACGATCCAAATCACCGTTTCGCAGGCGCCCCAGCAGGTCCTCGTCCTCCAGGCGCACTGACGGGAGATGCGCCAGGGCATCCTTCAGCGGCACCAGCTTTTCCGTCCACAGTCCACCCGGCCGCAGCATCTCGATCTCGGCGAACGACAACGCCCGATCCTCGGTGAAAGGCCCGGATGCCGTGCGGCGCAGCGCCTGCACGTGAGCCCCGCATCCCATCTCGTGGCCGATATCCGCAATGAGCTGCCGGATGTACGTGCCCTTGCCACAACGCACGCGGAATGTCGCATGGGGCCACTGGTAGTCCAGCAAGGTCACGGACTCGATGGTCACCGTGCGCCTGGGGGGAGTGACTTCCAGTCCTTTGCGCGCCATTTCGTACAATCGACGCCCCCCCACCTGAACGGCTGAAAACCTGGGAACTTCCTGTTCAAAGGAGCCCACGAACGAACCAACGGCGCTCTCGCAGAGCCCCATCCCGACCGGGGACCCCTCGTACCTGGCCTGAACCCGTCCAGTTCCGTCCAGGGTGTCGGTTTCCACCCCGAAGCGAGCCGTACAGACGTATTCCTTGTCGTGCAACGTGAGCTGATCCACAATGCGGGTTCCCTGGCTCACCGCAACGAGCAGGACTCCGGTGGCGAAAGGATCCAGGGTGCCGCAGTGGCCGGCTTTGACCAGGGAAAGCATCCTGGCCACACGCTGAACCGTCTGGAAAGACGAAAGACCTTCGGGCTTGTCCACAATCAGAATGCCGTGAGCCCGCCTCGCAGAGACCGACGATGCTTCCGTTCCCGTGGTCCAGGATCCTGTGTCCGGTTGAGTCATGACCATCGGATGCCTACCTCAGACGGCCCAGGGCTTCGCCGGTGAACCGCTCCCGGGCCTCGGCCAGGGTCATCCCCCTCACCCGAAATGCGGCTGCGTGATAATGCCCTCCGCCGCCAAAGTTTTTAGCCAGAGAAGCCACATCCACCGCCCCCTTGGAGCGCATGCTCACGTTGATGACCCCATCCTTCTCCTCCCGGAAGAGGACCGCCATCCTCGCGGTCTTCACGGAACGCAGGTGGTTGATGAAGCTCTCGGTATCGGCGGGGGTCGTGCCGGTTTCATTGAACATGTGCTGAGACAGCTCGGCGGTCACCAGTCGATCATCGGCATCAAACCGCACCGTGGCCAGCACACGGGCCAGGAGCTGAATGCGCTGGGGCGACGAGGAATCATAAACCTGCTCCGCGATGTAGGATGGCTCCGCACCGCAGTTGACGAGATTCCTGGCAATCTCCAGCACCCGTTCGGAGGTGTTGGAAAACCTGAAGGAGCCCGTGTCCGTCAGCACTCCGGTGTACAGCTGGGTGGCCATCTCGGCGTCCGGCGACAAAGGTACGGAAGTGGCCAGGTCGTAGAGCATCTCGCAGGTGCTGCTGGCACGGGGCTCAACCCAGAAAATGTCTCCAAACGGTGCATTGTTCAGATGGTGATCGATGTTGATGAGGTAAGGAATGCGACCAATGGCCTCCTCCAACGAACGACCCACTCGATGATAATCGCCGCAATCCACCATGATGGCCGCCTCATAGGCTTCCGGCTCACCGACCTCGTGACGGATCAAGGAGCTCCCCGGCAGGAACTCGTGGGCAGCCGCGATGGGATCCTGGCAATAGGGGTGGGCCTCCTTGCCGAGTCGTCTCAGCAGATACGTCATGGCGAGAAGCGAGCCGACGGCATCTCCATCGGGCCTCACATGCGTGGCAACCATATAACGGCTGCGCGACTCGAGGGCCTTCAGAATTCGTGGGATCTCGTTGTGATCAGGATTCCGGTTGTTCATCTTTGTGGATTTCTTTCAGTAATCGCTCGATCTTCTCCCCGTAGTCGAAGGATTGATCGTATCGAAAAGCGAGCTGGGGCAGATGTTTCATGTGAAGCCGCTTGCCCAGCTCCTGGCGAATGAATCCCGTGGCCTTGCTCAGTCCCTCGGCAACCGCCTTCTTCTCCTTTTCTCCCGGCTTCCCCGTGACGCAATAGAAGACGCTGGCATGCTGCAAATCCTTGGAGACCTCCACTCCGGTGATCGTCACCATCTGGACCCGCGGGTCCTTGACACGCCGGAAGACGAGCTCCGCGATTTCGCGGTGCAACTGGTCGGCAATGCGATCCGAGCGCTTGTATTCCATGGTCGTTTCGATCATTCTCCAAGGGGGATCAGCTCGATCTCCCGTTCCACCAGATCCGCAACCCCCATGGATTCCATGAAAGCCAGGATGTGGTCCAGGACCGCGTTGAGCACTCGAGCATCACTGCCGATCACGGCCACACCGAGGACGGCTTTCTGGTGCCGATCCTGGTCTGCCACCTCCGCCACGGAGACATTGAAGCGATGCCGGCTCTTGTCGACGAGACTCTTGACGACCTTGCGCTTTTCCTTGAGCGACTGATTGCCGTGCAGGCGAAAAGTCACTCGGGCGATTCCAACGGTCATGATTCGGGCGCGCCGCCTTTCAGTTGGTCTGTTTGTCGGGCTCGACGGCAAGGGTCGCCTTGACGGCCTTGAGCTCGTAGGCTTCCAGAATGTCCCCGACCTTGAGGTCGTTGAAATTCTCGACGCCGATGCCGCACTCGAATCCCGACTTCACTTCCTTCACGTCATCCTTAAACCGTCGAAGCGATCCCATCTTGCCGTCGTAGACCACCACCTGCTCGCGGAGAACCCTCATCCTGGCGTTCCGCTCAATGCGCCCGTCATTGACGTAGCAACCGGCGATGGTACCGAATTTCGGAACATGGAACGTCTGGCGCACCTCGGCGCGCCCGAGGACGTTTTCCTGGTAGACGGGCTCGAGCAGCCCCTCCATGGCGTCCCGGACATCGCTCAGAAGCTGGTAGATGACGTCGTAGTAACGCATGTCCACCTTCTCCTGCTCGGCCAGCTCCTGCACCTTCTGGTCGGCCCTCAGGTTGAAGCCGATGACGATGGCGTTGGAGGCCGAAGCCAGGAGCACATCCGATTCCGAAATGGCGCCGGTGGCCGTGTGGATCAGGTTCACCTTCACTTCCGACGTGGAGAGCTTCCGCAGGGAGTCGCTGATGGCCTCCAGGGAGCCGTGCACGTCGGTTTTGAGGACCAGGTTGAGCTCCTTGATCTCGCCCTCCTGGATCTGCTCGAACAGGCTCTCCAGGGTGACCTTGGTGGTCTTGGTCAGCTCCTTTTCGCGAAGCTTCATCAAGCGGTGCTCCGCCACCAGCTTGGCCTGCTTCTCGTCGGTCAGGGCCACGAAGTCGTCGCCGGCGTTGGGAACTCCCGAAAGGCCCAGGACTTCGACAGGCATGGACGGACCCGCTTCATCGAGACGCTGTCCCCGATCGTTGAACATGTTCCGAACGCGGCCGGACTGCCCGCCGCACACATAGGAATCCCCTGTCTTGAGGGTGCCTTCCTGGATCAGGATGGTTGCCACCGGGCCCCGGCCCTTGTCCAGCTTGGCCTCGATGACCCTCCCGCGCGCGGTCTTGTTGGGGTTGGCCTTGAGCTCCAGGATCTCAGCCTGCAGCAGGACCATTTCGAGCAATTCATCGATGCCCACCCTCTGCTTGGCAGAAATCTCGACCATGGTGATATCCCCACCCCAATCTTCAGCCTGGACCCCCTGCTCGGCCAGTTCGCGTTTCACCCGGTCCGGATTGGCGTTGGCCTTGTCGATCTTGTTGATGGCCACCACGATGGGAACACCGGCCGCCTTGGCGTGGTTGATGGCCTCGATGGTCTGCTGCATGACGCCGTCGTCGGCCGCCACAACGAGGATCACGAGGTCCGTCACCTTGGCGCCACGGGCCCGCATGGAGGTGAAGGCTTCGTGGCCGGGAGTGTCGAGAAACACGACATCCCCCCTGTCCAGATGAACGTAATAGGCTCCGATGTGCTGAGTGATTCCTCCGGCCTCTCCCTTGATGACATTCGTGTCCCGGATGGCATCCAATAGGGATGTCTTTCCGTGATCCACATGGCCCATGACCGTGACCACGGGGGGGCGGAACTTGAGCTCTTCGGGGCGATCTTCCTGAACCTGCAGAATCTCCTCCTCTTCAAAACCGACGCTCTCCACCTCGAATCCGAAATCCGAGGCGAGCAGTGTGGCCGTATCGATATCCAGAGCCTGGTTGATGTTGGCCGCAAGGCCCAGCAAAAGAAGCTTCTTGATGACTTCGCCAGCCTTGATCCCCATCTGCTTGGCCAGACTGGCGACCGTGATGGCCTCGTCAATCCGAATGGGTCGCTTGGTGACCTTCTGCGCGGCGGGTTCGGCCCTGGCCGCCTCTTTTTGAAGCGCCCCCCGGCGATCCCGGTCGCGATACCGCTCGCGGTCGGCCTGAGCCGCAAGCTCCTTCTTGCTGTACAAGTCCTCGCGCTCCACAACTTCCTTGCGCGGCGGGGGCACCGCAGCTCCCCCCCCTCGGCGCTTCCGCTCGGCTTCCCGCTCCGCCTCATCGGGCCGCACCCGCTTCTTGCGCGCCACATCGCGCGCCTCCACCTCTTCAGTCTTCACATTCAAGCGCGAAGCAAGCTGAGCGATCTCGACCTCTTCTTCGGGCTCGGGCTCATCCGGGATGATCTCCGGCAGCTTGATGATCCGAGCCGGCTCCTCCTTGCGGGCCTTTTTACGTCGTCTCTTCTTGGTCTTCTTCTTGCCCTTGTCGTCTTCCTCCTCCTCCTCTCCCTCTCCCTCCTCGCCTTCCACCGCAGACTCGGCAGCAGCGGGAGGTGCGGAAAGGGGCGTCGGAGGAGCAGGCTCCACAAGGCCGGGACCGATTTCAGTCTTCGCCTGCACTTCCACCGTGACTTCCGGAGGCAGAGTCTCTCCGGCGGCGAGCCCTTCAGCGACTGGGGCGGGCTCACCGGACGGCTGCGGGGCTTTCAGCTCTGGAGCCTGCTCCAGCAGTCCTTCTCCGGCGGGCTCAGGACGCAAAGAGACCGGGATGGCCTCTGAAACCATTTCCTTTTCAGGCAAGAGCACCTCGGGGGCGACGGGAGCGTCCTCCTGCACAGGCAAGATTTCGTGGGCAATGGGAGCTTCGGTTTCCGGGATGACGTCCTGGCGTAGATCGATGGGGGTCTCGACCACCGCCTCCACGGGAGCTTCGGGCATTTCCTCAGGCAGGGGCTGCTCGGTCGGAGCCAGGGCTTCAGCTCCCTCGACCTCATCGGCGACCTTTTTGCGACGGCGAATGACGCCGCGCGTAACCCTCGTTTGCTCAACGGTCTCCGTCCGGTTCTCACTGAACTGCTGGCGGATCTTCAGGACTGCAGACTCCGTGAGGGTGCTCATGTGATTCTTGGCCTGGATCCCGAGCTTCATGATTCGATCCAGCAGATCCTTATTGTTCATATTCAATTCTTTCGCTAATTCATGAACCCGCATGCGCCCCATGAAAACTACCCCCTTGATCAACTAATGCAAACCGCCTCTGCACCACCCGCAGATTCAATGCTTTCGGGAACAATCATCCCACTCCCCCATTGGAAGCATGCTTTTCCGCTGTCATGCCGCGCTGACACCATGGTTCAAGACCACGCTTCAAAAGACCCGGGCTGCTCCATTTCGTCATTCCTAACATGCGGGAATCCAGGCTTTCACGGAATCCCGGACCCCCCCACGCTTTCGCGTGGATGACGATGAAGGAGGCGCTTTTCAACCACCCCCGGAATCGCTTCAGAGCTCTCGTGCCCTGTGCCGCGCGATCAAACCTTCCGAGAACCCACACGCCTTGTTTCGGAATGCCCTTTGAACACGGTTGGAAAAGCTGAGCCTCTGCACACACTCCTCACACACATAGGCGCCGCGCCCCGGCAGCCGCTGCCTCTCATCCAGGACGATTTGCGCCGTGACCCGATCCAGCGCCAGCCGAAACAGGTTCTTCTTGTCGCTCCTGGTCCGGCAAACCACACAAGTTCTGGTCGGAAGGTGGACTGCAGCCACCATCTCTATTTCACCTCGACGGCATCTTCGGAGGTCTCCGCCGGTTCGGACTGCTCCGAAGACGGGTTCTCAGCCGGCTCGATTTCTTCCACGGGCTCTTCAGCCGCTTCCACCCCGTCCTCAACCCGCTCGACCGGCTCCTCGACCTCTTCCAAGGCTTCCTCGGCCTGCTCCAACGATTCAGCGCCTCTCGCTTCGATCATCAGCGTGGCCTCCCGCACCAGCTCATCCGTCGCCTCTTCGGGGAGCCGCGTCAGCTCCTGCAGCTCCGTGCTGGCTGCCCCCACGAAAAACTCCAGCGACGTGATTCCCGCCTCATACAGGCGGTCGGCCATCTCGACGTTCAGCCCCTTCACAGCCAGAAGGGCCTGATACCCTTCCTGCTTCTGGCGCTCGTAGCGGCTCTCGCTCTTGACATCGATATGCCAGTTGGTGAGCTTCGAAGCCAGTCTGACATTCTGACCGCGCTTCCCGATGGCCAGCGAGAGCTGATCATCCGGGACGATCACTTCCATGTTTCGATTCGCCTGGTCGATGATGACCTTGGAGATGATGGCCGGCGCCAGCGCGTTCACCACGAACTTGGCCGGATCCATATTCCAGGGCACAATGTCGATCTTCTCCCCGCGCAGCTCCTGAACCACATTCTGCACCCGGGTTCCCTTCATGCCGACACAGGCTCCCACCGGATCCACGTCCGGATCCTTGGAGATGACGGCGATCTTGGCTCGAGACCCGGGCTCGCGGGCGGCGCCGATGACGCTCACAATCCCTTCCGCCACCTCGGGCACCTCACCGTGGAAGAGCTGGATCAGGAAATGAGGATGAGTCCGGCTCAAGATGATCTGAGGACCCTTGCTGATCTTCTTCACGTCGAACACGTAGGCGCGGATCCGATCCCCCTGGCGATAAATCTCCTTGGGAATCTGCTCCTTGGGAGGCAACACCGCCTCGGCCTGCCCTATGTTCACGATCATCCCCGATTTGTCGATCCGCTGCACGATGCCATGGATGATCTCGCCCTTGCGCCCCCTGAACTCCTCGTAGACCACTTCGCGCTCGGCATCTTTCATCTTCTGAATGATGACCTGCTTGGCCGACTGAGCTGCGATGCGCCCCAGGGTCTCGGTGCCCATGCGGATTCCCAGCTCATCGCCCAGGGTGATTTCGGTATCGAGCACGAGAGCCTCCTCCAGCGACACTTCCTTGTCCGGATCGGCTACGGTTTCCACCACCTCCTTGAACTGAAAAGCCTCAATCTCGCCGAATTCCTCATTGAAGGTGACGTCCAGGTCCAGCTTGCTCCCGTACTTTTTCTTGATGGCGGACTTGATGGCCTCTTCAAGTGTGTGGATCAACGTCTGGCGGTCAATCCCCTTTTCTCGGCTCACTTGATCGATCAAGCGCTTGAGCTCAGTGGTCATGATTCCTCAATCTCCCTGCGATTTGTTCCAAGGAAAACCTGGAAGCTGCCCCATGAGGCACTGCGACGTGGGGATTCCTTCATGAATCACTAGAATCAAAATAACACAGACGAGCACGCTCAACGAGGGCCAGCGCGATAATATGATCCTGACCGTCACAGCGAACGGTGACCTCATCATGATGGATTCGTTCGAGCACCCCTTTGAATCGGCGCCGGTTGCCCAATGGCTCGAGAGTCCGGATCTCAACGACCTTTCCCATCACGCTCTCGAAATGCTCGGGCTTGCGCAGCGGTCGATTCAGGCCCGGCGACGACACTTCCAGGTGATACGGCGTCCGAATCGCGTCCGCCACGTCCAGCAGGTCCCCCACCACGTGGCTGACCTGGGCGCAATCGTCGACGGTGATGCCGTCCTCCCGGTCGATGAACAGGCGCAGAACCCACCCCTGGGATTCGCGGCGAAACTCGAGCTCCACCAGCTCTTTGCCTTCCGCTCGCAGCACAGGCTCGATCAGCTCGATCAATCTTGCCGTCATTTCGGCCTGTTTGGGCTCCGCTTGCGCCATCATCCGCCACTCCCGGCCCGAAGCAAAAAAAAAAGTGGGTGACCGACCCACTTCTCTTAGCAGACGCGACCGTAATCTAAATCTTGCTACACTTAGGGTTCTCGTTCTTGCAGAACCTGGAGGTTGATCACAGAATCTAGAGGTCTTGTCATCCACCAATCGAAGTTTGCAGGCTGCCGCGGATTCGCGTCGGCCTGCAGCCACCTCAAAAAGGGAAGCCTTCGAGAAACGAAGGAGCACCTAAACAACTGGAGCGGGCGACGGGATTCGAACCCGCGACCCCAAGCTTGGGAAGCTTGTGCTCTACCAACTGAGCTACACCCGCCAACCCAACTGTCAACGGCGATAGTAAACAATGGTTTTGGAGCAAGTCAAGACTATTCTGGCAAGCGGCAAACCATTCATCCATTCATTCCGTGTGTGATTCAAGGCCGTTGACCACTGCGGGCACCTCCAGCCACGCCAGATGGGCTGAGCCGATGAGGGCCGCATCGTCTCCAAGCTCGCTTCGACGGATCACCATGTCAGCGGGCTCAAGCATGCTGCAATGCCTTGCGAGGCTGTCCATCAGGGGCTCGATGAACTGATCCCATCCATTGCTCACTCCCCCGCCGATGACCGCATGACGAATTCCCAGGCCGCTGAACAGGCCGGCGATGGCCAACCCCAACGTCCAACCCACTCTGTGGAACAATTCCCTGGCCAGCTCATCGCCGAGGCAGGCCTGGTGGTGGATCAGCTCGGATGTGAGCGCATTGGACAAACAGGCGGCATGGAGCGGCCCACTCGAAAGCCGACCGCAGGCCACCGCCGCTCGAACCCCCTGCTTGAGGGCCGAGCTCGAAGCATGGGCCTCGAGACACCCCTTCAAGCCACAGGCGCACAGGGGACCCTGGGGATCGATGACCATGTGGCCGAATTCCCCGGAAAAACCGAGCTCGTCTCCACGCCAAAGACGGCCGCTCAGAATGATGCAGCCGCCGACCCCCGTCCCCAGCGTCAGACCGATCCAGTTTGGTATTCCGCGCCCGGCCCCCAGCAGGCTCTCTCCCACCCCAAAGGAGTCTGCGTCGTTTTCCAGAACCACCGGAACGGACAGCGCGCGCCGAAGATCGCCAGCCAGGGGATACCCGTTCATGGGCGGCAGATTCGGCGAAAACAGGACGGCTCCATTCCGGCGATCCAGCTTTCCGGCCACACCGAGACCGATAGCATGGACGCGCCTCCCCATCCGATGGGCCATCTCCATCATTTCCAGGCACTGACGGACCAGACGCTTCACCACGTCCGGAACACCGGCCTGCACATCCGTGGCTGCTCTGGACTGGTGCAGAATTCGCCCATGACGCTCCACAAGAGCGACCCTCATGTGAGTGCCGCCGATATCTCCCCCGATCAGAATATCTCTATCCATGATGGTCATCACTCAATGTCGAGAGCAGCAGGCAGGCTTCAGGAGGCAAGGTTCTCGGGAAGGTAGAATACGTAATGCTCGGTCAGAATGTCGAACTGCTGGTCCGTCTCCTCCTCGATCACGGCATAGAGATCCTTCAGGCTTTCCGATTGGGAGACGCGGTGCATCAGAAGGTTTGGATTGTAATAGTCGACGTGGATGGGAAACAAAAAATAGCGGACGTTTCCGCGCCAGACAAGATTGAGCGCTTCGCGCTCCTCCAGGATGGACTTGTAGAATCGGCGAAGCAGGTCCGTTCGCAGAATGGGCGAGGGCGCATTGGTCACACATTCCATCCAGCCGGCCAACCGGTAAACGCGCCGCATGAGGGCTTCGTCGTTCCGATGCCGGTAAAGCCCGACCAGCGTGTAATGAGTGCCGTCATCGAGGGTGAAATGATTGGGCACATAGGCCACGTGGGCGTGCCCCTCCCTGCTGAATGCGTTCAGCCGATGCATTTCGTAGCGGGCGGACTCCTCCCGCCTGACCATCATGGTGGAGCCCAGCTGCCAGTCCCCCTTTCGAAACTCCAGGGGGCGAAGCGTGACAATATTGTCCGGCGGACGCTGTCGATCTCTCAACTCAATGATATCTGCCACCAGATTCTCCCCTCTGTCGGCCCATGGCGTCAGGTTCGAACGGGCAGATACGGAGTCAGATCCTCAATGTAGTCGGTCAGCACCTTCAAACCGCTCTCCTCCAAAGCGTGAACGGCGGTTTTGTAGTCGGTCAGGCTGAAGCGGACGATCACCTGCCAGACATCGCGGTGCCCGCGCAACGGAACCGTCAGGGTACTCAGGATGTTCACGGAAGCGGACTGCATGGCCTCTCCGATCCTGACCAGCACGCCGGCCCTGTCGGTCACCAGCACCGAAAGACGCTTGGTGTCGTCGCTCATGCCGAGAGCCATCAGCAGAACCTCCATGAGGTCCGTGGTGGTGATGATCCCCACGAGCTTATCGCTCCTGAGCACCGGAAGCGCCCCGATCTTGGCGTCGTGCATGATGCGGGCGGCCCGTTCGATGGTCATGTTGGGCGTTGCCGTGGTGACGTTTTTGGTCATGATGTGAGCCACCGTGAGCTTCTGCAGCACATAGGTGAGCTCATGGACGCTCAGGGTGGTCGCCGGGGAGGCCCATGCCTCCTTCAGGTCACGATCGGTCACGATTCCCAGCAGCTGAGCCTTTCCGTCGGTCACGGGAAGATGGGAGATCTTATGCTGGTCCATCAACTCCCTGGCCCGAAAGATGGACGTGTCGGGTGATATCGTGACGAGACTCGTTTTCATGTTCCAGCCGACGTACATATTTGGCCTCCTTGGGTGTCCATTTCAGCAACCTGCCCGTTATCTTAGAATAGGTAATGGATCGGCACAGTGTCAACGTGAAAGTCCGATAGAAAATCAGCAGCATGGGTTTGGGCTGCCCTTTCCAAACCTGCGCTTTCTGATCTGCATACGGACCTGAGGGGTGATCACAGGCTCAACATGGGGTATATATTTCTAAATCTGAGCGGTTAGCCGTTAGCGATTAGCTTTTAGGTAAAGACTTCAGTAAATTGTGCCTCTTAGATTCTCACTCACCAAGTACGGATGAATGGTGGGATAACCTATAGGCGTTTG
>Ga0105100_10001677_pt1 | contig 12932 bp, 9 predicted proteins | sample PPLLak12cMay2015_2_FD_87033 | JGI IMG/M metagenome (GOLD analysis project Ga0105100, IMG submission 87033) | Freshwater sediment microbial communities from Prairie Pothole Lake near Jamestown, North Dakota, USA - PPLs Lake P8 Core (1) Depth... | ecosystem: Environmental > Aquatic > Freshwater >... | reverse complement strand
CTGTGAAATGGCTTCCTGCACAGTCCGCCCGTACCGGCGAGGATAAGGAATCACCTCCTCGCTGCCATGATCGGAGAAGACCCAGACGTCGTACTCGCGCAGGGTGGATCGCTGAGCGGCCCGCCAGATGCGGGAGATCGCATCATCAATGCCTTTGAGCGTCCAGTGGGCAAACCGGGACGTAGGTCCGCGGCGGTGACTCTGCTCGTCATAGCCAATCAGGTCCAGATAGATGACGGGCAAGCCGCGCGCCACATCGATCTTGGCGCCAATCGTCGCCAGCTCCCGCATGAGAATCGACACCCCTACGCGAGATGGGATGAACTTGATCTCCTTCCGCAGGTCCTGCCCGGCAATGAGACCGCGTACCACGTCAAGCAAGGCCAGAAGAAACTCGACCACGATCAAGACTCCCACTCGGACCCAACTATATAGGCTCAGCAGAACGACCAGAGACATTCGAAGCGGGTAGCTCGGTTTGAACAGGCTATCCAGACCCAACGTGGAGGCACAGAAATGTGTCTCCTCCGCGCCGCCCGTGTAGACGGCCGCATAAGCGCTGCCTCCAGCGAGCAACGGCTGACCCTGCGTCCGCAGCCGCTGATCGAGCTCCTTTGCGGCATGGGGCTCGAACATGCGATACACAGCCTTGCTGGATCGATCATAGAAGCTGAATGCGGGGACGGCGCACTTCACGCCGTACAGAAGCTCGGCAGTCATCGCCGGCGTGCTTGATGGTAATCCGCTATACAGTGAGTGCACTCGATATCGGTGTCGCCGTCGAAGCTCCGTCAGGAACGGCATATTCCCTTTCGCCATCGCCCGCATCAATTGTCGGCGGGACAGCCCATCGATCTGCACCAGCACCAGCCCGGGCTCGCAGGCCTGCCCCGGGGCTTTCGTCAAACGCAACAGCCGAATCAGCCATTCGCTTCGACTTACCCATCGACGCGAGTTCCTCACAAACGTCTCTATCAGGTTCAGCATGCCTTTCACGTTCCAGAGATGCTATCGCTATCTGAGGGCATGGCTGACGGCCTCCGCCATGTTCTTGAGCAACTCCCATTCCGCCTTGATCTCTTCCGCCGCCTGGTGCAGGACACTCTCATCCCTCGGCCCGGGGGGCTGCTGCCTGAGGACACTCCGGTAGACGCCCAGGAGCTTGCGAACACACCGGCCCATGCAGAATCGCTCCGCCGTCTGGCGGGCGGCCTGGCCGAGCTCGTCGCGCCGCCGCGGCGACGCCAAAGCCATCTGGACAACAGCGGTCGCAAACTCGCGCGTGCTGCGGCGTTTGAGCAGACGTCCATTGAACCGATCCTTGACGACTTCCCTCACGCCGGGTGCATCCAGCGCCACGACGGGCTTGCCCGCCGCCATCGCCTCCGTTAGTACCATGCCCTGGGTCTCACTGTACGAGGCAAAGACGAATACATCCATCGCGTGGTATGCGTCCACAAGGTCCTGCCCGTCCAAAGAACCTGTAAAGTGTAATCGGCCGGTCAAGCCCTCCCGATCGAAGATCTCGCGAATGGGGTCTTCTGAGGGGCCGGACCCGACGACGAGGCACTCCATGCCCTTCTTGCGGGCGGCGCAGTCGCACATGGCCTGTGCCAGAAACGGCAGGTTCTTCTCGGGCGCCAGGCGTCCCACGTATCCGGCCACGAAGGCTTCTTGCGGAATCCCAAAGGCCTTGCGAAACGCCCGGCCGCATCCCGTGCCGAAGCGCTGCACATCCACGCCGGTAGGAACGATGCTGATGGGCGTCCGGACGCCACGTCGCCGAAGGACCGCGGCGACGCTTCGACTGGGCGCGATCACGCGGTCGCACAACTGGCAGTACCCTGTAACCAGAGCAATGACGAACTGGCGCAGCCGGTCGGCATCCGCAGGTACATAGTGGAGGTAGTGTTCGTACATCGTGTGGTGTGTGAAGACCAGCGGCCGGCCGAATCGGCCGGCAATACGGACTGCCGTGTTGCCCAACAGATGCGGATGGTGAGAGTGGACGATATCCGGCCGGAACTGCTCCAGACGCAGCGAAAGGTAACCGGGGACAGGCAGTGCCACCGAAAAATCACTTCCATTGAAGTGCTGGATCGCCGGAATGCGAATCACGTCCTCTTCGGACTCTGGCGCCCCTTCAAAACTCGGAGCTACAATCACTACGCGATGTCCGGCGTTGCGGCACTCCTGAGCGAACGCGGTGACTGAACGCGCCACGCCGCCAACAAAAGGAGTGAACGTGTTGGTCATCATCAGGATATTCATGCTGTCCCTGCCCGCATACCTGTAAAATCCCGGGACTGAAACACAGCGTCCCGTGGCATCATGCCTGATAGATCAGATACTGGCGACGTTGACACGCAGTTCACAACCTGGCTGAATCCGATCGGGAGAATGCGGGTCGTGTCGGCGTTAGGGATTTTCCTGATGGAGGCCGGCCCTGCACGAACGTACTTTCGCTGGAAAGGAAAGGGTGCCGGATGAACGTGTCGGGCAAGCACAATTACCGAATTCAGTTGCACCAGCAGCGGGAAGTGACGACGTACCGGGGCCTCCAGTACCACCACCACGAAATCCACACCCTTTTCGAGGAGCTCATTCACAAACCGTGGGGGGCCGCCTGCTGGACCCCGCCCGTGGATGTCTGGGAGAATGAGGATACTTTCACGATTGAAATGGATCTGCCGGGCGTGAATAGCGACCAGGTCCGGGTCCAAGCCCAGGGCAGGACGCTCACGATTGAAGGGCGACGGGAACGAATCCCCCACGCAGGACAGACGTTGTCTCGTCTGCACGAACGATGCGACGGCCGATTCTCCCGATCCTTCGAGTTCGATTTCGCCGTGGATGACGAGACTCTCGAACAGCGCTGGCAAGACGGGGTACTGACATTGATCGTGCCCAAGTCGAAAAAGGAATAAGGTCCTCTCATGAACGATGCACACAGGAATGAGTCACAAGGGACGACGGTCATGGCGGAGAATCACGAGCTTCAGCCTGCGGCTCCGGCGCGCAAGTTGTCTGCGACGGAGGCGGATTTCACGATCGACTTGAGCGCCCTCGACTTCAATACGACGGCCGACCTGGAGCCGCTGGACGAGATCATCGGGCAGAGCCGGGCCATGTCGGCACTCGAAATCGGCCTGGGCATCCGTGAGAGAGGCTACAACATCTTCGTGGCCGGCCTGACCGGCAGCGGGAAGATGCAGACGATCAAGCGCAGTCTGCAGAAGCGACTGGACGGCTCGAAGACCCCTGACGACTGGGTCTATGTCTACAACTTCACGGACCCGGACCAGCCGTGGGCGATCAGCCTCGCGGCCGGAAGAGGCCGGGAGTTCGAAAAGGACATGGACCGGCTCGTTCAGCACCTCAAAGAGGCGTTGCCCAAGGCGTTTCGCCAGCAGGATTTCCGTGAGGAGAAGGAGCGGCTCAGCCACAAGTACGAGGAACGTATCGAGGAACACACGAACCGGCTCGCGAAGATGGCGAAAGACCGCGGATTCGAGATCGGGTTCACTCCCGGCGGACGAGTCTCATTCCTGCCCTATGTTGAGGGCAAGGCCGCCGAGACACCCCAACAGATCGAGACGCTCTCGGAGGTGGAGAAGAGCCGCATTTCGGAGGGAGAGAAGGAGCTGGCCCGTGAGGTCGGCCGGCTGATGCAAGAACAGTATCAGATGATGCAGAACCTCAGCGAGGAAGTGCGGAGCGTCGAGCGGCAATTCGCCGACTACGTGGTCGCTCCCATGATCGACGCCATCAAACGGTCTTATACGGACTACGATCGCGTGCAGCAGTATCTCGACCGCGTGCACAATCACGTTCTCGATAACCTCGGGGATTTCCAGGAGGGCGGCGGCACGCAGGCTGTTCCGCCACAGATGCAGGCGATGCTCGGGCGTGACACTGAGCGTCCGCTGCTCGAGTACAACGTCAACGTCGCGGTGGACAATAGTGAGACCCGGGCCGTGCCCGTCATCGTAGAGGAGGTGCCTACTCACCGAAATCTCTTCGGGAGTGTCGATCGAACGGTGGATCGATGGGGCCGGCTCACCACGGATTTCACCCAAATCAAGGCGGGCAGCCTCCTGCGAGCCAGCGGTGGCTATCTCGTGTTCAATCTCGAAGATGCCCTGACCGAGCCGTTCGTCTACAAGAGCCTCAAGCGGGCCCTCAAGAGCGGCAGCATCGAGCTGGAAAGCTACAACGCATGGGTCCCGTTCAGCATGGGCGGGCTGCGGCCGGAGCCGATACCGATCACTACGAAGGTTGTGGTCGTGGGCAATCCGCTCCTGTACTACATGCTGCAATTCTATGATGAAGAGTTCGCGTCCGTGTTCAAGATCAAGGCCGATTTCGGCACCGAGATGCCTCGCGGCGACCGGGAGGAGATGCAGTACGCCCAATTCGTGGCGGCGGTCACGAAGAAGGAGAATCTCCGACCGTTCACGCGCGAGGCCGTCGCGGAAGTCATCCGCTTCGGCTCGAAGCAGGTGGCGGACAGAACCAAGCTCCTGACTCGCCTCTCGGAGGCAGCCGATCTGATTCGCGAGGCGGATTACTTCGCGCGCATCCGCGATTCGCGGAACGTCGAGGCGTCCCACGTGGAGGAGGCGTTGGACAATCGCGTCTTTCGATCGAACCGGATCGCCGAGAAGATTCGCGAGCTGATCGAAGACGGCACCTTGATTGTGGATACTCAGGGACGCAGGATCGGGCAGATCAACGGTCTGGCCGTGATCGACATGGGGGACTATGCCTTTGGCCGACCCACCCGCGTGACCGCTTCCCTGGGGTTAGGCGTGGAAGGGCTGATCAACATTGAGCGCGAGGCAAAACTCTCCGGCCGAACACATGACAAGGCAGTGCTCATTATCGGTGGATATCTCCGAAACAAGTACGGACAGAAACGGCCGCTCACGCTTTCCGCAAGCATCGCGTTCGAGCAGACGTACAGTGGCATCGAAGGCGACAGCGCCAGCGCCGCCGAGATCTATGTTCTCGTCTCCAATTTGGCCCAGGTGCCCATTCGCCAGGATATTGCCGTCACAGGCTCGGTCGATCAGTGGGGCGACATCCAGGCGATCGGGGGAGTCAACGAGAAGATCGAGGGATTCTTCGATGTCTGCCGGGTCGTAGGGCTGACAGGCCAACAAGGCGTGTGTATTCCGCAGAGCAATGTGAAGAACCTGATTCTGCGCAAGGACGTGCGGCAGGCCATCGCCGACAGCGAGTTTCACATCTACCCGATCCGGACCGTGGACGAAGGTCTCGAACTCCTGACGGGTTTCAAAGCGGGCTCGCCTGACGAGGAAGGCACAATCCACTGGCGCGTGGAACAACGTCTGAGTGAAATGGCTGAGACGCTGCGAGGCATGGCGGCACTCCGTGAGACAAGGATCATGCCTGGGACGCAAGACCAGCAGGGACCGCCGGCTCCCCCACCACTGCCTGATGATCAGCCGTAGACTGACGGTTCAGGGGCATCGCGGCTCGCCGGCGAAGCGAGACTTCAACGACACTCCAGGTATTCCTTGATGGCCTCAGCGCTGTTGAATCGCCATCGGTCATCAACTCTGTCCACAGGGGTCAAACCGCTTGTCTGGCAGCCGCCAGCATCTCACGACAGAAAGCCGGCAAGTCATCGGGACGGCGGCTCGTCACCAGGTTGCCGTCAACCACCACCTCCTGGTCGACGTATTCGGCGCCCGCCGCCTTGGCATCGTCGCGAATCGCCGGCCAACAGGTGACTTTTCTGCCCTTGAGAACATCGGCGGAGATCAGCGTCTGGATTCCATGGCAGATAGCCGCCACCGTCTTGCCGGCCTCAAGCATGCTCCTGGCGATCTCTACGGATTCCGGCGCCATTCGCACCCGCTCAGGAGCCTTCCCCCCGGGCAGGACAAGCAGATCGTAACCTTCCCCATCCGTCTCGGAGATTTTCATATCGGGATCGAAGCCGTACCCGTGTTCGCCCACGATCGTCTGACCATCCGGAGTCGCCACGTCGACATCCCAGCCTTCCTCACGCAGGCGGTAATAAGGGTAGAAGAGTTCCATGTCTTCCACGTGGCTTGCCACCAGAATGAGAGCCTTCATTGCATCTGTCCTTATCAATCCTGTGGAACCTTGAGGACAACGTACTGACTGGCCTGGCCGTCGGTCACGAGCAACAGGGCTCGGCCTCTGGCGGCGGCCACCGCGTCTCGAAACTCCTTGACATTGTTGACCGGCTGGCGGTTGACCTCTCGAATGACGTACCCGACCCGGAGGCCCTTCTCCGACGCCTCAGAGCCTGGCGCCACTCTGATGATCATGACACCGGCTTGGTCCTTCAGGCCGTAGCGCTCCCCCAGGTCCGGCGTCAAGTCCTGCACGGTCAAGCCGAGACGCTGGGACTGTTCCTGAGAACGCCTTTGCGGCTCCTGTCGGCTGCGAAGGAGCTCTTCGGCGGAGGGTCGCTTGCCCATCTTCACCGTACGCGTCTCGCGCTGACCGTCGTGCAGCACGACCAGGTTGACATCCTCTCCCGGTCTGCGGGCCGCAACGAGATTACGAAACTGCGACGCCGATTCCACGCTCGAGCCGCCGAATTCCAGGACCACGTCATCCCGTTTCATGCCCGCTTCGGCGGCCGGCGAGTCTTCGGAGACCTGTGTGACCACGACTCCCTTGGCCTCCTTGAACCCGAGGGCCTCCGCCAAATCAGGCGTCAGGTCCTGCGGATAGATCCCCAGATAACCCCGCTCGACGGAGCCCGTCTTCATGATCTGATCGGCTACCTCCTTGGCCATATTGATGGGAATGGCAAAGCCGATTCCGATATTGCCGCCGTTGGGACCCAGAATGGCCGTATTGATGCCGACCACGTGTCCATCGAGGTTAACGAGCGGCCCGCCCGAGTTGCCCATGTTGATCGCCGCGTCGGTCTGAATGAAATTCTCATACGTCGCGATGTTGAGGCCGCTGCGCCCCTTGGCGCTGACGATGCCCGCCGTGACCGTGTGACTCAAACCCATCGGACTGCCGATCGCGATCACCCACTGGCCCACTTTGAGAGCCTCGGAGTTCCCCAGTGATACCGGATGGAGATCGAGATCGTTGGCATCAATTCTGATGATAGCCACATCAGATTCCGGGTCGGCGCCGACGATCTTCGCCTCCACTGTCCGACCTTCACTAAACTCCACCAGCACCTGTTCGGCGCCGTTCACCACATGATTGTTCGTGAGAATGTAGCCGTCTTTCGAGATGACGAAACCCGACGCCTGCGCTCGCTGTGTATACCGGCGCTCCGGCAGCGAGTCGCGGGGAGATCGGCGAAAGAAGAAGTCGAAGAAGTCTTCCCTGGATGGGTCGAACGGCTCATCGGAGGGCGACTGGTCGGCTCGCACGTTCGCTTGCGGGATTTTCCGTTTCGCCACAATTCCAACCACTGCAGGTGAAGCCCGCTCGGCCACGGCAGCGAAAGCATTGCCCATCTGCCGCAGGACAGCGATGTCTCGATCCTCCCCCAGGACCGGGCCGCACGTGCTGACGATCAGCCAAACCACAGACAGAGCGCAAACGACGGATGCCGGCCGCCGCTTCGAGACCATCGCGTTCATGTTCATCACTCATATCCTTTCTGTCGTTGATCTCGCGCCATCCGCTTGGAGAAACTCTTATAAGCGTACTGGGATAACCGGAGAAAAGGACTAAGGAGATTTCGCAATTCCTCTTGGCAATTGTTGGCACGCGTTCACGACACACATCCCGGTCAGGCAAGCACTAAAATGAACGCACGAAATTCCCAGATTTTCGTAAGAATGTTTACAGTGATAGTTGACACAGTCGAGGCAAGGGCCATACCATCGACGATAGTAAAGGAGTGAACGCCGCCCTCGCGGCATCAAATGGAATGGAAACCACAACAGAGGGGGACATCAGACCATGGGTATTCGCGTAGTACTCGCCGATGATCATGCGATTGTGCGTCACGGTTTGGGAAGAGCGCTCCAGCAGGAAGACGACATGGAAGTGGTCGGTCAGGCCGAGGACGGGCATGCCACGGTGGAACTGGCAAGAGAGCTCGCGCCGGATGTGATAGTGATGGATATCAGCATGCCGGACCTCAATGGCATCGAAGCCACCCGGGAAATCCGGCGAGAGACGCCGGACGTCAAGGTTGTGGCGCTCTCAATGCATTCTGCCAAACGGTACGTGACGGAGATGTTCAAGGCCGGAGCTGTCGGCTACCTCCTCAAAGACTGCGATTTTGACGAACTGGCCAGGGCCATCCGCACTGTCGCGGAGGGAAAGACCTACGTCAGTCCCTCCATCAGCAACGTGGTCGTGGAAGACCTGGTGCATGGAGACGAGAAGCTGGACGCCAACGCCTTTTCCGTCCTGACACAGCGGGAGCGCGAGGTTCTGCAACTCCTGGCGGAAGGTAAGACCACAAAGCAGATCGCCCTGCGGCTTTACATCAGTCCCAAGACCGTCGAGGCACATCGTCTGCGCGTCATGAACAAGCTCGATATCGACAATGTGGCGCAACTGACGAAGTACGCCATCCAGGAAGGCCTCACGTCGGCGGAGCCCTGACGGCGCAAGGGTCAGAATCGAGCTGGAGATTCCTGCGGTACGCCGGACGTATCCTCGATCTGCACGGAAGTGGCTTGCAGCCCCTTCTCGCCGACTTCAGCGCTATACCTCACACCCATACCGACCTTAAGGCGGTCGAATCCGTTGTGCAGGACGCTGTTCCGATGAAAGTAGATGTCCTCCTGACTGTCAACAGTTCTGATGAAGCCGTAACCTCTGTCGGGAAACAGACTGTGCACGACCGCCGCGGCTTGCTGCTCGCGGTGGGTCTTCACCGTGCCTTGCTGCAACCTGACCAGTTTTTGCAGTCGCCGAGCGGCGGCGTCGAAGGCACGTCTGATAACAACCTCAACCGGATCATGCATATCCCCTTGGCTGGGCTCTCGTCGCACAACTAACTCATGGCCCGGAGGAACCATCAAGTCGATTCGCACGCGGTAGGGATTACCGACTCGTTGGTGCTCCTGAGGCCTCTCCACCATGACACGGCAGCTCGTGATATAACCGCAGATGCGTTCCAGCTTGGTCACCTGTAAACGGATGAGGTCTTCAATTTCCGTCGTATTGGCAATGTCCTTGAAGGCTATCTCCAGTGGGACCTGCATCACGTAGCTCCATTCTGTGCAACCGACAGACGCCGGTCGCCCATTTCTCACTCTAACTCAGCCCACTCGCACTCGGATTAGGAAATCCTCCATGTTCACTCCGATGATTTGCCTATGGGCGCCCGCGACCGGCTCATCACGTGCCTGAGCAATACGATCGGCGCTTTTCCGCGTCTCCCTCATTCTCGGGTCGCCAGGGATAAGGTAACGTCAGTAATAGAATAGACTCTTGCTCACTTGAAGAGGGGCGAGGTTGTCGACATGAACCTCGCCTCTTTTTCTGCGGTGCATACCACGTGCAACGCTCGCGTTCAAGGACAACATCAGCAAGGGAAACAGGGAGTGGTTTGCCCGACATGAGACGATGAGAATCAAGGCCTGGACAGGTGAACAAAGACTTACCCGTGGAGCAGGTGCATGCTGCGAAGCGCTAAGAGCCTGCGCGACTATCACATCCGCGCGACGGACGGAACCATAGGCCGCGTGAACGATTTGTTGTTCGATAGCAGACAATGGACGATCCGGTATGTCGTTGTGGACACCAGCGAATGGTTGCCCGGCAGGAAAGTCCTGCTCATTCCGGACGTTCTCGGCCCTCCCAGCACGGAAGGTGAACTGCTGCCGGTTACGCTCACCCGCGAGCAGGTGGAAGAAAGTCCGGACATCGAGACGGACAAGCCGGTGTCCCGGCAACATGAGCGGGATCTATTCGAGTACTACGGCTGGTCTCCCTATTGGGGAGCCGGACGGAGCGGGTTGACGCCACACGTGGCCAGGGTGGATGAAGACCTTGAAACACCATCGCCGGGAAATCCCGACCTGAGAAGCATGCGGGAGGTTGCCGGCTATTCCATTCACGCCACGGATGGACACATCGGGCACGTGGAGGACTTCATCATCGGTGATGAGGAGTGGGCGGTACGCTACATGGTAGTGGACACGAGAAACTGGCTTCCGGGCCGAAAAGTGATCATCGCTCCTGAATGGGTCACTCGGATCGACTGGAGAGGCAAGGTGGTCTCGCTCGGACACTCAAAAGAAGAAGTGCGAGAAAGCCCACCCTATGATCCGAATCAGCCCGTGAACCGTCAGTACGAACTGCGTCTCTACGACTACTACGGCCGACGCAAATACTGGACGTAGCCGATGGACGACTGTTCCCAAGGAGCATTATGAAGCATGTCCGGCTGCGAGTTCGAGATATCAAGAGAATCCTGCCGGAGCCGACCCGTAGGTTGTGACCGTAACAGGCGTCCCATGATCGAGTCTTGACGTGAGGCACAAAACAGGGTAAGCAAGGCCCGTAGCCTTCCGGGCGCGCGCCCGCACGGGCGAGATCGGCTTTGAGTAAGGAAAGGATTCAAGGATCGCACATGACGGACCAGCAGCCTGAAATGCCTCTGCATAGAACCTCCATCGCGTACTTCTCCATGGAGATCGGTCTTCAATCGAACCTGCCCACCTACAGCGGCGGCCTGGGCATCTTGGCGGGCGATGTGATTCGCACGGCGGCCGACATGGAAGTGCCACTGGTGGGAGTCACGCTCCTGCCTCGGAAAGGTTACCTCCACCAAAGGCTTGACGTTTCCGGCAACCAGCTCGAGGAGTCGGAGTCGTGGAAGCCCCAGGAGCATCTCAGACAGCTCCCTCAACGTATCACCGTCGTCATCGAGAAACGTGAAGTCACGGTCCGGGCGTGGCAGTATGATGCCGTGGGGATGACGGGTTTCACGGTCCCGGTGCTCTTTCTCGATACGGATTTGCCTGTGAACGACAAGAAGGATCGGGAGTTGAGTTGTCATCTCTACGGCGGGGACGACCACTATCGGCTGTGTCAGGAGTATGTGCTGGGCGTGGGCGGCGTGCGCATGCTGCGGACTCTCGGATACGAGCACATCGACCGCTTCCACATGAATGAGGGACACGCCGCGTTTCTGATTCTGCAACTGTTCAACGAGGAACTGGAGCGAACCGGGGGACGAAGAATCAGACCAGAGCACATCGAGAGCGTGCGAAGACGATGCGTGTTCACCACGCATACGCCCGTCCCGGCCGGCCACGACAAATTCCCGATGTCCCTGGTGCGCAAGGTCATCGGTCCGCACCGGGTCTGGCACATTGAGGGCGAACTCTCCGGCAACAGCGATACCCTGAACATGACCTATCTGGCACTGAATTTCAGCCATTACGTCAATGGCGTTTCCAAGCAGCACGGCAGGACATCCCAGAAGATGTTCAGCTCCTATCAGATCGACGCCATCACGAACGGCGTTCATGCGGCCACGTGGACGGCCCAGCCGATTCGAAGGTTGTTGGATCGCTACATCCCCGCCTGGCGAGAGGACAACTTCAGCATCCGCTATGCGCTGAGCGTGCCGCCCGAGGAAGTCTGGGAGGCCCACGCTCAGTGCAAATCCAGACTCATCAAATACGTGGCAAGAGAGCAGAAGGTGAAGCTCAATCCCAGAGCTTTCACGATTGGATTTGCCCGACGGGCCACCGCCTACAAGCGGGCGGACCTCATTCTGAGAGACGTGGACCGGCTCAAACAGATAGCCGATCGCGCCGGAGCATTTCAGATCATCTTCGCAGGCAAGGCGCACCCGAAAGACGAGCCTGGAAAGGAACTCATCAAGCACATCTTCGAAGCCAGGAGGACGCTCCGGTCGTCCGTGCACATCGTGTACCTGCCCAACTACGACATCGATGTCGCCAAGGTCCTCATTCCCGGCGTCGACCTGTGGCTCAACACTCCGCTGCCGCCCCACGAGGCCTCGGGGACAAGCGGCATGAAGGCCGCTTTGAACGGCGTGCCTTCGCTGAGCATTCTTGACGGTTGGTGGATTGAAGGCTGCGTCGAGAACCTGACCGGCTGGGCTATCGGGGCCAGGGGCCGGACGCGGCGGGCCGCACGCGCGGACACGTCAGCGAAGGATGCCGCAGCCATGTACGACAAACTGGAGAACGTGATTGTCCCCATGTTCTACCATGATCGTGAACGATACGTCCACATCATGCGATTTGCGATGGCCCTTAACGGCTCGTTCTTCAACACGCAACGAATGCTCCAGGAGTATCTCCTGAAAGCCTACATGCAGTAATCTGTTCCCAGAGGCTGTGATATGGATGTCTTTTCCGCAGCACTCCTGCTGTTTCTGGTGATCGATCCCATTGGGAACGTCCCGGCGTTTCTGTCGATTCTCCAGGCTGTGCCGCCGGAGAGGTGCAGGTACATCCTCGCTCGAGAGCTCCTGATCGCATTGGCAGTGCTCATCTTCTTTCTTTTCTTCGGCAAGTACGTTCTGACGGCTCTCCAGATCTCACAGGCCTCGCTCGGCGCCGCAGGCGGCATCATTCTGTTCCTGATCGCGCTGCGCATGATCTTTCCAGGCTCCAAGGGCATCTTCGGCGAGGAGGCGGACGGCACAGAGCCCTTCATCGTGCCGCTGGCCATTCCCCTGATCGCCGGTCCGGCCGCGATGGCGACTCTCATGCTGCTCATGGCTCGCGACCCGGATAGCTGGCTCCTGTGGTTAGGCGCCCTGCTGCTGGCATGGAGCGCTTCCAGCATCATCCTGTTGCTGGCCAGCCAGTTGGCCCGCCTGCTGGGCAAACGAACCCTCGTGGCCATTGCACGCTTGATGGGACTGATCATCACCGCCGTAGCCGTGGAGATGCTTATCGACCGCATTGACCAGGCATATCGCCCCGTCACACAGCGCCAGTCGCACT
>Ga0105100_10001676_pt1 | contig 12933 bp, 13 predicted proteins | sample PPLLak12cMay2015_2_FD_87033 | JGI IMG/M metagenome (GOLD analysis project Ga0105100, IMG submission 87033) | Freshwater sediment microbial communities from Prairie Pothole Lake near Jamestown, North Dakota, USA - PPLs Lake P8 Core (1) Depth... | ecosystem: Environmental > Aquatic > Freshwater >... | reverse complement strand
TCATACGGATATCGGTCACCGTTGTCGTGGGGCTAAGATCAACGGCAAACTGGTTTCATTGGATTACACGCTAAAGACAGGGGACAAGGTAGAAGTCCTGACTGCAAAACGAGGCGGTCCGAGCCGAGATTGGTTGAATACTAACCTGGGACTGGTCAAGACACAGCGAGCACGCTCGAAGATCCGCCAATGGTTCAAAAAGCAAGCTCGGGATCAAAACATCAGCCAGGGAAAATTGATGCTAGATAAAGAGCTGCGCCGGCTTGGGTTGACGGATGTCAATTTCGACCGCCTGGCAAGAGAGTTCGATTATCGCACAATTGATAGCCTGTATGAAGCTATCGGCTGCGGTGATCTTGGGTTTGGACGACTTGTCAACCACCTCAATCTAGGCAACAAGGAAGAGGAGCAGGCTGTTTTAACCCCGCAGAAAGCAGCTACCGTGCCTCCACGCGGGGATGATACGATCAGTGTGCTGGGGTTGCGAGGGTTACTTACCAATATGGCCCGCTGCTGCAACCCTGCTCCCGGTGATGAGATTGTGGGCTATATCACCCGAGGCAGAGGCGCGACGATCCACCGGCGAGACTGCCCCAATATGCTGCGGATCCATGATCGCGAGCGCCTGGTGCGGGTTAGCTGGGGCGAGGCAAGGCGCACCTACCCCGTGCCGGTAAGGATCAAGGCTTACGATCGCAATGGTTTGATGAAGGATGTTTCCACGTTGATTTCTGACGAGGGAATCAATATGACCGGGGTTTCGGTGGATGTCAGCCAAAACCTGGCTACATTTGATCTAACTCTGGAAGTTCGGGATATCGCGGAATTGAGCAGAATATTGGATCGATTGGAGAATCTACCCAATGTCTTGGAGGCGCAACGCATCCGTCCGGGATAAGGGCAAAAAAGATGGAATAATCAATTCACTACCGGATCTTATAAGCACGGGGGTATTTCAGATCAGTGTTTCTTCCTACATCAAAAATGGTATAATCTACCGCCATGACCAGCCACAAACTTGTCAACCTTTGAATGGGCAGGTGTAACGCGACGATGAGCGAATTGCTTAGTGTACCAGAAGCTCAACGTTTTATCCTGAAAGAAATTAAACCCACGGAGCCTCAAAAGCTACCATTAGAGCAGGTATATCGCCGTACCCTGGCTGAGGATATCTACTCACTCCTGGATTTACCGCTGTTTGCAAATTCCAGCATGGATGGGTTTGCCGTCCATTCATCAGATATAGCCAGTGCGACTCAAGATAATCCGGTTCTACTGACAGTTGTCGGAGATATACCAGCCGGGAAGCACCAGCATATAAAAGTTGCAGAAGGTCAGGCAGCTCGGATCATGACTGGAGCTCCCCTCCCTGAAGATTGCGACGCGGTTGTCCCCGTAGAGCATACCCGCTTTGAATCATTAGAATCGGACCAGGTACTCCCTGGAAGGGTGGAGATATTAAAGCCAGCCGGTCCTGGCGACTCTATTCGTCCGGTCGGGCAGGATGTCCGCAAAGGCGATCTTATCTTGACCTTAGGTACCCAGTTGGGGCCACAGCAGATTGGTATGCTGGCGACGCTGGGCTATTCGATGGTAGCGGTTCATCGCATGCCTCGGATAGCGGTATTTTCTAGCGGAGATGAGCTTGTACCCGCTGGTGAGCTGCTCCAGCCGGGAAAGATTTTCGACTCGAACACACCGATGCTGGTTTCCTTGTTGGAGAAATACTCAGCAGAAGTGATCAATCTGGGGATTGTTGTTGATAACCAAGACGAGATCCGCAATGTGTTTTACCGCGCCGTTGGCGAGAATGTGGACCTGATATTATCATCAGCAGGGGTAAGCGTGGGCTCGTTCGATTTCGTCCGGTCTCTGGTCCAGAAAGAGGGAGAAATAACCCTTTGGCGAGTCAATATGCGACCGGGTAAACCATTGGCTTATGGCAGCTATCAGCACATTCCGTTTATCGGCTTACCCGGAAATCCGGTCTCTGCTTATATGGGATTCGAGATATTTGTACGGCCTGTCATCATGAAGCTTCAGGGCAGATTGTCCTGGCAACGACCCATGATCCAGGTTGAGATCGAGGAATCGATCGAGTCGGATGGGCGTGAAAGCTATTTGCGCGCTATTGTGCGCAACCAGGATGGAAAGTGGACTGGAAAGCTCACCGGTCACCAGGGTTCCGGAAATTTATACTCTCTGGTACAGGCGAATGCTTTGCTTTTAATCCCATCTGAGGTAAAATCACTGCCGGTCGGCGCGCAAGTTGAAGGCTGGTTATTAGACGAGTAATGGATGTCGTTTTCATCATTTATTGGTAAGGAAATATCTATATGCGAATGGACAAGAACCTGAGACTGATATCTTATATCCTGGCAACGATTGGGTTAATCGACTCAGCCTACCTTACCTGGGTAAAAATCTCCCATACAGAAGTATTCTGCGGTACATCTGGTGAATGTCAGACGGTCTCGAACAGTTCCTACGCTGAAATCGCTGGAATCCCGATCGCTCTTTTGGGTATGGGGGCATACTTAGTGCTCATTATTTTGCTTTATCTAGAGCAGCAACAGGGGTTTTGGTCTGCGAACGTTCCCCTAATTATTTTCGGTATCACCCTTGCCGGGACTCTGTACTCGGCGTATCTAACGTATATTGAGGTTGCGGTTCTGTACGCAATTTGCCCGTATTGTGTTCTATCTGCAATTGTGATGGTTTTGTTGTTAATCGTTGCAATAATTCGCCTGGTTCGTGGTTCGCCAGAGCCAGAGACTATCCATAGTTTGGGAGGGTAAGATGCCTCGGATTCGTTGTCACTACATCGATTGTATTTTGTTGGACGATGGGTATTGTGGAGCCGCCGCTATCGAGATCGATCCAGATATGGGTTGTATGACCTACAAGCGTTCTGCTGACATTGAGGAAGACGGAACCTGGGAAGCGGACGAAACTGAAGAGATTGATGAATGGGACGAGATGGAGATCGAAGATGAGGAGGACGATCTCTGGATTGATGATGATGAATATTGATATTTGTACAGCCTGTAATGGTATCTATCATTGAAACGGTTGGAAAGTATCAGTACCTGTTTTGCTATGTGAGGTTCATCAAGGATTTGTCGTAATCGCCATATTGCCCAGAGCAGACCAAGAATCTAAGAACTGGTTTACAGAGCGGGTGTAAATCGTATCCCCATTCAGGTAATAAACACTATCTTGGGTATAGCCGGTAACGACAACTGTATGTTCATACCGGGCTACAATGGTGTCTAATCCATCGGGCGGTGTGAAATAAACCGGGATCCCATTTTGCACTGATCCAACGATCCAAACAATCACAGGTCTTCTAGCTGCAATTTCGGCGCTGAGAGCATCCCAGCTCAGTGGGCGATGGGCGTAGGCGGGCAATCCATAAGCTCTGAGCAGCGCCGCCACAGGCTCGGCGTGCACACCGTAGGAGTTGGGTGGGATTTTACCCCACGGATCATTCACATTGCCAACGAAGCCTTTATCCGGATTGTCAGAAATGGGGAGCTGGTTGAAGAAAGTAATCTCATTTATGTAATACCCAAAATAGTTAGCCCAGTCAACCGCTGAGCGCGTCTCGCAATCCAGAGGGAGAGCCTGCTTGCGTCCGGTTACACCGGTAATGATCGCTACCGGAGGTACAGAGGGCGGCGGTGGAGCCGGGGTGGGGGTTTGCCCATACGGGCTGATCTTGCCCACCAAGCACCATCCTGAGAGGGCGCCGGTGTCATTCTGGTAGTGGTCAGCAACGTCTATCCGCCAGGTACCGGCGATGCTCTCACTGTCAAAAACACTGAGCGGTTGGTTGGGCATATATATTCCAGATATCGCTGCTGGACTGACAACGCACTTGTCCTCCACACTGGATGAGATGTCATCATCCAAAATTGCAGAAACATTGTTTTCCTTGCAGCCTTGCTCCCTTGCTGGAAGCCCCGGTCGATTGAGAAGCTCGACAGATTTGCCGCTTTCAAGATGAGTCAGCCTAGCAACCAGGTCGCCAACCCAGGTGTGTTTGATGTCTAACACCACATCCAGATCAACGATGATGCGGGGATCACCAACCCATATCGTGTGGGAAATCCCTGTTGGATTATTGTCTGGAATGGGTAAATCCTGGTATAACGCATCACAAAATAAATCTGTATCCGGAGGTATATAGGGAATTGGGGTTGGTTGCCGAAAGATTAACGGAAGGTATGAGAAGGGATTCGGAGTCGCAGTTGGAGTGAGGGAAGCGGTAGGCGTAGGTGCGATGGTGGGAGTGATCGTTGCGGTGAAAGTGGGTGTGAAAGTGATCGAGGGAGTTATTGTGTTTGTTGCCGTGGGGATGGTTACGGTTTCTGTTACCGGTAACTGTATCCATTGGTCGGCAGCCAAGGTGCCTGTGGGTGTGGGGGTTGTCTGTGGCGTGCCGCTGACCTCAGGTGCCTGATTTGCATGTCCGATTTGATGGGACGATAGCAAGGCTAAAATCAGGAAAAATAATGGTAGGATTACACTAAATCCCAGCCAGGATACTCGATTGCCTTGGATAGATTGCATAGGAATCCCTCCCGGTGTAAAGAATATTGGATTTCGACCGATAATCTATAATATATATACCCGTCGCTTTCGCGATCAGGAGGAAAAATCGGCACAGAACTTGTACCTCAGGAATAACGAACAAACTCATGTAGCCTTATCACCAGGAGCAATTTCATGTATAAACATCCATATATTTTTGTTCTCATCACCCTGCTCCTCACAGCATGCTCAATACCCACAGGTTCTATCCAATCACCAGTGCCAGCAACCCTGCAAATTCCAGATCAACCCCCAACCGCCGTCGTTCAGGAAATGCTTGAGCCTGAACCAACTTCACCGAGTGTTGCCACTCCAACACAGCCTTCGCCAACTCCTGTAAAAATGATTGCTCCTAAGCCGTCTCCAACTATAAAGAGTGCAACCCAAATCCCTGAGGAATACCGGTATATTCTACAGGTTGGTACCCCGGCTTTCACAGCAAATTTCGCAGATCTGGACGCGGGCTGCAACTGGATGGGCGTTGGTGGACAGGTATTCAGTAAGAACGACGAGCCTGTCAGCGGGTTGATCACCGAGGTGGGTGGTTATTTAGATGGGAACTTGATCCTTTCTTTGGCATTAACCGGTGGATCACCGGTGCTCGGTCCAGGTGGTTTTATCGTCAAGCTAGCCGACCAACCGATTGCTTCAGAGGGTGCTCTTTGGATTCAACTATTTGATCTTACCGGAATACCTCTCTCTGAAAAAATATATTTTAGCACGTTCGCAGGGAATGAAGGTTGCGAGAAAAACCTGGTTATTGTCAACTATCGCGAGGTTGGTCTTGAGGGTTTGGATTATTTCCTTCCATCTGTGTTTAAGAATGGAAAATAAGCTTATCAATCGGGGCAACGATTAGTTTGTAAAGACAGAAATAAATAAAGCCAATTAGTGAGATATATGAGTGTTTTCAGATAATTCCTGAAAGCACTCAATTTATTATGCTGTTGCGCGAATAATGTGACAAAATTTTTAATAAAAATGTGATCAAAATCACTGAATATGGATTGGAAACTGGTTATAATCCACTCATACAGCATCGACAGAATTAATTACAAACAGGGAACATTCATGAATTTATTGAGAGTCGATAGCGGGAAATGGATACGAGTAATCAGTATTTCGGGTGGAGGTGGTTTGGATATTAAGTTGAGAAATATTGGTTTTATGCCTGGGGATTACGCTCGGGTGATCCGGCAGGCTCCTTTTGGCGGGCCAGTCCTGCTTGAAATTTCCGGAAGAGAACTTGCACTGGGTCAGGGGATCGCCCGAAAAATTGAAGTCGAAGAGTGCACGCCTCCATGCGATTTGTGCTGATTGGACAACCTAATTGTGGGAAATCCACACTATTTAATCAAGTTGCTGGTTATAAAGCAGAAACGGGAAATTTTGCGGGTACAACGGTAACCTATACCGGAAGCAAAGTTCGTGTCCTGGGTGAGGTGTTCGAGCTGATCGACCTGCCCGGTACCTACACCCTGAGCGGCTCAAATCCTGCTGAGAGAGAGACACTCAAATATCTCTTTTCCCATTCTGCAGATGTAATCATTAATGTCGTCGATGCATCGCATCTTTCCCAAGGTCTGGGGTTGACTCTGGAGCTGTTAGAGCTACAGATACCCGTGGTGGTAGCGCTTAACATGATGGATGAAGCGACCCGGATGGGGATGGTGATTGATGGACCTGAATTAGAGAATCGGCTGGGGACACGGGTAGTGCCTCTAGTCGCGAGCCGAGGACGCGGCGTACGAAATTTATTCATAACAGCGCTTGAGCTTGGACGATCTGGCAGACTCCCGGTTCGGCCGATGTATGGCAAAGATATCGAAGATGCTATTCAAGCGGTAATCAGTAAGTTAGACGGTCAGATAGCAAATTTCCATCCCGAACCGCTTGCAGTTAAGTTGCTGGAAAGAAACGAGCACCTGATATCGCTTGAGCAAGGTAGAAATCCAGAAATACTTCCATTTATAACATCCATAAACAAGAAAATAATTCGGGATAGAGGCCAAGATGCAAGCTGGGTATTAAGTTCAGAAAGGCATGGGTTGGCGGCTAACCTTGCCAGGCGGGTAGTACAGCAGGGAGAGCGTCATGTTTCCTGGCGAGATCGCCTGGATGATATCTTATTGAACCCTTTTTGGGGGTACGTAGCACTTATAGTTATCTTGTTTACCTTCTTCCAAATCATATATAGCCTGGGATCGAGTCTGGAAGAGCCCCTATTACGGTTTTTTGACCTGCTTAACGTGTACTTGTCGAGAATTTTGAGTGATTACCCCTTCCTGGCAGAACTGGTAACAGGGACATTACAAGGGGTTGCCGGTGGCGTAGCGATTGTCCTGCCTTATTTGCTGCCTTTCTTGTTGGGTCTGGGATTCTTAGAAGATGTGGGCTACCTTCCTCGGGTGGCTTTTTTGATGGATGCCCTCATGCATCGCATGGGTTTGCACGGGAAGGCTATAGTCCCGTTCATATTAGGGTATGGATGCAATGTCCCGGCGGTGATGTCGACGCGCATGCTGGAGGAGCGGAGAGACCGCTACCTGGCTTCGGCTTTGGCGACGCTGGTACCCTGCGCAGCTAGGCTGGCAGTCGTCTTTGGGTTGGTTGCATTCTACCTGGGACCTGTCGTGGCGTTATGGATCTACTTATTCAACCTTTTTGTGATAGCGGTCACCGGCAGGATCATCTCAGCTCTGTTGCCAGAAGACACGCCAGGCTTGATCCTGGAAATGCCGGTATACCGCGTGCCCACCATCAAAACCGTATTCCAAAAAGCCTGGTTTCGTGCGCGCGAGTTTGTCGTTGAAGCGTGGCCGATCTTAATCATCGGAAGCATAATTCTATCTATTTTGAATTACTATAATCTTGCCAGAATGATTAACTTGCTGGTGCTTCCGATCACCTGGTTCCTGGGATTGCCTTATGAAGTCGGCGTGCCCTTGATTTTTGGGATATTGCGCAAGGAATTGTCCTTAATTATGCTGCGCCAGGCGTTAAATGTCACCAACTTCTCCCAAGGATTGACAGCGATCCAGATGATAACATTTACGGTATTTGTGGTATTCTATATTCCTTGCCTGGCTACTCTGGCTATGCTCAAACGTGAGTTGGGAAAACGCGATATGTTAACTATCGCTGGTTTGACGGTCCTGATCGCGATGATTGCTGCGACTTTAGCCAGGGGGATTGCCTGGTTCATTTATTAGTATCTTGAGAGGCAGTATGCCATTATTCGACCACTTCGGTTTCATTGCGCCATTTTACGAGCGAGCGATTCCAGTACGGGATACGGAGAAGCTTATTCGGATTTTTGGGCTGCCTATTCAGGGACCGTTATTGGATGCAGGAGGGGGTACCGGTCGAATCTCGAAGGTGATCAAAGATTATGCGGGCAGCATTTATGTTTCTGACTTATCGTTCGGTATGCTTCGCCAGGCAAGCGGCAATAATAGCCTGCACCTGACCTGCGCTCACACGGAGTATTTGCCCTATCCGAATGAGAGCTTCGAGCGCGTGATTATGATCGATGCATTGCATCACGTGTGTAACCATGCGGAAACAGCTCAAGAGATGTGGCGCGTGCTGAAGAAGGGTGGTCTGATCGTTATTGAAGAGCCCGATGTTCGCCAGTTTTCTGTAAAACTGGTTGCTGTTGCCGAAAAACTCGCTTTGATGCGCAGCCATTTTATCCCCCCAGAGCAGATCAGTGGTTTATTCGATTACCCCAATGCCACTCGGAATATCGAGTTGGACGGCTTTAATGCCTGGGTAAAGATTGAGAAACGCGCCTGATCAGTTTGTAACGGTTATCCTGAACCACTAACATATCCTGGGAAGCATCTCCCCGGCAAGCATGTCAACAATTCGTGAGCTGCCGATTGCAGTTCTCATCAAAACGCGCCCTGCGGGATCAGGCTTTACTTCCCCGATGATCACTGTGTTCTCTCCATAGCGAGAGATGCGCATCGCATTCAACACATCCTCAGCCTTCTCTTTTGCCACGATAGCCACTAATTTCCCCTCATTGGCGACATAGAGCGGGTCGAATCCAAGCATCTCGCAGGCAGCGCTTACACCAGGTTGGACAGGAATACTGTTTTCGTTCAAGTGTATTCCAACCTGAGACTGCCGGGCAATCTCATTCAGGGTAGTCGCTAAGCCGCCTCGGGTTGGGTCGCGCAAAACGTGGACGCTCTTCTTGCCGGCTTTTAGCATTGCTGCCACCAGGTGGTTAAGGGGGGAAACATCACTAATGATATCGGTGGTGAAGCCCAGCTCGCCGCGTGCAGCCAAGACGGCTATTCCATGGTCGCCAATCGGGCCGGAGAGAATGACAATGTCGCCTGGTTGTGCCTGGTTGCCGCCGATGACAATGCCTGGTTCGATGATCCCAACCCCGCTGGTATTGATATACAAGCTGTCTGCTTTCCCTTTCTGAACCACCTTGGTATCACCTGCCACGATGTGTACACCCGCTTCAGCCGCGGCTGATCTCATCGAGGCGATTACCTTTTCTAAGACCTCAACATGGAGACCCTCTTCGAGGATAAAGCCGGCTGTCAGGTAGAGGGGGGTGGCTCCCATCATTGCTACATCATTCACTGTACCGCATACCGCCAGCTTGCCGATATCTCCGCCTGGGAAGAACAGGGGAGTGACAACATGCGAGTCCGTGCTGATTGCTAGCTTTGTCCCCGGCTGAGGTATTACGACCCCGGCATCATCCCCGGCACGCAATGCCGGGTTATCAAAGGACGGTAGAAACAGGCGCGCGATCAGGTTGTGAGACATTTGACCACCGCTGCCATGACCAAGCACGATTTGCTCGCTATGTCCAAGAGGGACTGCGCAGACTAGGCCTTCTATATTTGGGAGAGTGGATTGATCTTCAGTCATGTAACCTCGAGTTGGCCTGTTGGTACGCGTAGCGGTAATAAGCGGCGCAAGCGCCTTCGGATGAAACCATGGTTGCACCCAGGGGATGCTCCGGTGTGCATAACGTCCCAAATGCCGTGCAATGATGAGGTTTCTTGATCCCTTGCAGGATTTGCCCTGCGATGCACAAGGGAGACTCTTCGGGTGAGATCTGCTGGACGGAGAATCGCAACTCGGCATCATAGCTGCTGAATTCGGGTCGCAAGCACCAGCCCGAATCCGGGATTTCGCCGATGCCTCGCCATTTTCGATCGCAATTCATGAAAACCCGGTTGATTACCTGTTGTGCCGGGACGTTCCCTTCAAAGGTAACAACGCGCCCATAGGCGTTCTCTACCTTGCAAGAGCCGGATTCTAACTGGCGGAGAGCCATCAAGATACCCTGTACCAGATCAAGCGGTTCAAAAGCAGTCACAACAATCGGGATTTGGTACTTTTCAGCAATAGGCGGGTATTCCCAATAACCCATGACGGCACACACGTGACCTGCTGCCAGGAATGCCTGGACGCGATTCTGGGTCGAGCTGAGGATTGCGTGCATTGCCGGGGGAACACGCACATGCGAGACAAGAACGCTGTAATTCTGGATGCCTAGATGCTGCGCTTGTAGTACACTCATCGCATTGGCCGGCGCGGTAGTCTCGAAGCCGATCGCAAAAAATACCACTTCTTTCTGCGGGTTCTCTTGGGCAATCTTCAATGCATCGAGCGGGGAGTACACCACCCGCACGTCACCCCCAGAGGCGCGAACGGAGAACAAGTCGCAGGCTGAGCCCGGGACGCGCAGCATATCTCCGAATGAGGTGAAGATCACGTCTGGCATGGAAGCGATTGCCAGGGCTTTATCGATCAATTCCAACGACGTCACGCATACTGGGCAACCAGGGCCGTGTACCAGTTCGATCTCAGGCGGCAGAAGCTGGTCCAGCCCATGGCGCATGATGGCGTGAGTTTGTCCACCGCAAATCTCCATGAATACCCAGGGGCGGGTAACTGTCCGGCGGATCTCTCCTAAAACACCATGAACAAGGTGCGCATCACGATATTCAGTAATATGTTTCATCGGTATCTGCTGTCTTCTAAACTCACATTCACCGGCATGGGTGGCGGCTAGATTTCCGCAAATGGGTCATCATCACCCATATCTGCTATTTGTTGTAATAGGGAAAGGGTTTCTTGGGCTTCTTGCTCGCTGATGAGATGCAAGGCGAAGCCGACATGGATTACAGTGTAGTCACCGATCACCGCTTCTGGGACATATGCCAGGCATGCTTCGCGGGTCACGCCACCGAAATCGATCTTACCCATGGACAGGCCATTCGATTCGTAAATCTCTACAATTTTACCGGGTACTCCCAAGCACATGATTTCCTCCGTGTTAGAGCTTTAACCGATGAGCAGCGATGGCAGCCTGACCCAGGGCGATACCGCCGTCATTCGGGGGCACTTGTTGGTGAAAATATACCTCAAATCGATCTGAATTTAATAACGCGATGGTTTTTTCAAACAGCGTGATATTTTGCCAGACACCCCCGCTGAGAACAACATCGTTTATCCCGCGATTTACGCGAATCCACCGGCAAGTTTCTAAAACCATTTGGGCAATTCCATTGTGAAAGCGTCCCGCGATGGCCGGGACGGGCACATGATTGGCGAGATCGTTTATCAGTTCTTCGATCAGCTTGTCGGGTGAAATAACAAATACCGTATCAGATGTTGTGAGAGATTGGTTATCTGGCAGCATCTGATTGGAAGACTTGACAAGCTCCATGGAATAGGCCTTGGTCTCTTGCGGATCGACCAGGGCTTCAAGCTCAATAGCTGCCTGGGCTTCGTAATTGACTTGCTGCCTGACCCCGCATATGGATGCCACTGCATCAAACAGCCTTCCCATGCTGGAAGTGACGGGGGCATTGATCTGGTGCTCAAGCTGAGAGCGGATTGCTGTCCGTTCATCTGCGCATAGATGTTTTACTGGGGCAAGCTGCTCATCCCACTCGAGGTTAGCCTTCCACAGGTAAGCCAATGCGGTCCTGGCTGGTTTCCGGGTGGCGGCATCGCCTCCGGGCAGGGGAGTGTACGAAAGATGGGCAATCCGCTCGTAACCCGCGTAGTCTGACACGAGGATTTCGCCTCCCCATATTGCGCCATCCTCTCCATAGCCGGTACCATCGAAAGCTATGCCAATCACAGGCTTATCCGCTGGCAAGCCATTGTCTGCCATGCAGGCTGCAATATGGGCATGGTGGTGCTGAACACCAACCAACGGCAAGCGATCATGCTCGGCGCGCTCTCTTGCATAGCGAGTTGCAAGATAATTGGGGTGGAGATCGTATGCCAGTGCGACCGGGTTGATCCTGAAAAGCCGCTCGATGTGACGAATACCACTTTCAAAAGACTGCAAGGTCTCGTAGTTCTCCATATCCCCGATATGATGGCTGAGGAAGGCATACCGCTCGCGAGCCAGGCAGAAAGCGTTTTTTAGCTCGGCACCAACCGCCAGTAACGGGGGCGAGTCCCAACCAACGATGATAGGATCAGGGGCATAGCCCCGCGAGCGGCGCAGGATAAGATTTACCTTTTTGGCAGGTGTTTCTCTTTTGTTTGGGATCGCGTCGAGATTTGGCTTTCCTGATACGGTGACAACTCTGGCAACCGAGTCGTCACAGCGAATGTGGATAGGACGATTATGCATCAAAAATGCATCCGCCAATGAGGCTAGGCGCTCTCGTGCCTCGTCATTTTCATATGCGATCGGCTCTTCGCTCAGGTTCCCGCTGGTCATCACCAATACGCTCGGGGTCTCATCCAATTGGAGCCATGGGGCTCCATCCGCATCATCTTGGGCCGGCTTGGCAAATAGCAAGTAATGCAGAGGAGTATAAGGCAACATCACGCCCAATGTGTCCTGCCGGGGCGCAACCTGCTCTGCAATACTTGATTCGGGGCGTCGCTTTAATATCACAATCGGGCGTTGCCGGGAGAGGAGCAGGTTTCGCTCATCCTGAGTGAGGTAACAATGGGTTTCAATGGTCTCCAGGTCTGGCATCATCAGGGCGAATGGTTTGTCCACACGAAGCTTGCACGAGCGTAATTCTGCCACCGCCTGCGGGTTGAGCGCATCGCAAGCCAGGTGAAAGCCACCCAGACCTTTGATTGCCATGCTTTTGCCGTTCGCCAGGAACCATTGGCTTGCCAGAATCGCATTATCTTCCTGCAATCTGTTTAGTTCGCCGGGCAGGAGAGAAACATCTACCTGATTGGATATTTCAAGCCAGACGCGCGGCCCGCATTCCGGGCAGGCAACCGGCTGGGCGTGGAAACGCCGGTTGAGCGGATCGCTGTATTCCTCTGCTCAGCTACCACGCAACGGGAAGCCAGACATGCATGGGTTTG
>Ga0105100_10001674_pt1 | contig 12945 bp, 8 predicted proteins | sample PPLLak12cMay2015_2_FD_87033 | JGI IMG/M metagenome (GOLD analysis project Ga0105100, IMG submission 87033) | Freshwater sediment microbial communities from Prairie Pothole Lake near Jamestown, North Dakota, USA - PPLs Lake P8 Core (1) Depth... | ecosystem: Environmental > Aquatic > Freshwater >... | reverse complement strand
TCGCGCGTGCTGTCGGTGACGACCTTGCTCACGTCTCCGCGGCCTCTTCCCCTCGGACGGAAGCCCCCGCGGGCCGAACGGCCGGCGGGTCCACAAGACTATACGAGGGTCGCGGTCCCCTTGGGTGGAGGCCCGATGACCCGCCTCGGGTGGGCACCCTAGCCCTGCAACAGCTCCGAGATCCTCGGGAGGATGTCGACCCCCCGCAGGCTGCCGAGCGAGCCGGCCGCACAGGCACGCTCACCGAACGCCTCCGTGCCGTCCGAGGTCACCCCGGCGCCTGCCACCACGAGGGGAACCGGGTCCGCCGTGTGGGCCTTCCGGACGCAGGACGTCGAGTGGTCCGCCGTGACCGCGACGATGGTGTTCCGGGTATCAAGGCGTGGCAGGACCTCTCCGAAGAAGGCCCGGTCGATGAGGGCGATCACGTCACGCTTGTCGAGCGCCCTGCCGTCGTGCGCGGGGATGTCCGGCCCCTTGATGTGCACGTAGAGGGCGTCGTAGCCGCCGAGGGCGTCCGCGGCGAGCTCGGCCCACCGCACGTACGCGCCCTCGTCCGCGAGGCGCGGGGCGTCCACGGGCGCCATCCCAAGGAGCATCGCGATGCCCCGCTCGACCGGCATCTCGACGAAGCACCCCCAGCGCGCGCCGAAACGCTCGCCGATCGACTGGAGGCGCGGCCGATGGTCCCCTCCGTCGCGGGTGAGGATCAGGTTGCCGGGGAGCCTCCCCTCGGCCCTGCGGCGGGCGTTGACCTCCGAGGCGTCGAGGATCTTCGCGGACCCCTCGACGAACGCGTTCGTGAGCTCCGCCGCCCGACGCGCGGCGTCCGAGTCCTCGAGCGGCTCGCACCGCACGACCTCCGGCTCGAAGGTCTCGAGGGCGACGCCGAGCGACCCCTCCTTCCGGTACGCGGGATCGGTGTTCGAGATCTCGGCCGAGAGCGCCGTGCCGTCGTCCGTGCGGATGACGAGCGCGCCGCGGTGCTCGACCGTGGCCTGGAGCGTGAAGCTCGCGCCCGGGAGGTGGAGCTTCTCGTTCACCTCGGCCGCCAGGGCCTGCGACTCCTCGGACGTCAGGTCTCGGCCGACGCGCCGGTCGACGATCCGGGGCCAGTCGGCGGTGGCGAAGTTCACGCGGTGGGCCAGGTCGCCGTCGCGGAAGTCCATCCCGACCCCGACGGCCTCGACGACACCCCGGCCGGGATGCTCGCCGCGGGGGTCGTAGCCGAGGATCGCGAACACGGCGATGTCGGATTCGGGCGCGATGCCGGGGCCCACGGTGACCACCGACCCCGTCCGTCCCTTCCTGGCGAGGGAGTCGAGGAACGGGGTCTCGGCCGCCTCCAGGGGGGTGCGGTCGTCGAGCTCGGGGATCGGGTCGTCGCCGAGCCCGTCCAGGCACACGTACAGGAGCTTCTTCATGGTCGGGTCCTTTGCGCTAGCGGTACTTCACGATGAGCGCGAACTCCTCGGGATCCAGGCTCGCACCCCCGACGAGCGCCCCGTCGATCTCCGGGTGGGCCATGAAGTCCCGGATGTTGCCCGGCTTCACGCTCCCGCCGTACTGGATGCGCACGCCGTCCGCGAGCTCGGCCGAGTACCGCCCGGCGATCGCCCCGCGGATCGTGCCGATCGTCTCGCCGGCGTCGGCCGGCAGGGCGTTGCGTCCGGTCCCGATCGCCCAGATCGGCTCGTAGGCGACGACGATCCGGGTCGCGTCCCCCTCCGACACGTTCTGGAGGGCGCGCTCGACCTGGCCGACGACCTTCTCGTCCGTCAGGCCGGCGTCGTGCTCCCCGAGCGTCTCGCCGACGCACAGGATCGGCGTCATGCTGTGCGCGAAGATCGCGCGCACCTTCTTGTTCACGCTCTCGTCCGTCTCGCCGAAGAGCTCGCGCCGCTCCGAGTGCCCGACGATGACGTACCGCACCTTGAGGGCCTCGAGCATGGCCGGCGAGACCTCGCCGGTGAATGCCCCCTTCGCCTCGGAGTGGACGTTCTGCGCCCCGAGCCCGTAGTCGAGGCGATCGCTGTCGATAAGCGTCTCGATCGAGCGGAGCGCGGTGAAGGGCGGGCAGATCACGACCTCCACGCGGTCGGCGTCGTCCTTGTCGAGCAGGTACGAGAGCTTCTGGACGGCCTGGATGGCCTCCAGGTGGGTCTTGTGCATCTTCCAGTTCGCGGCGACGATCGGCTTGCGGGCCATCAGCGCTCCTCCAGGACGGCGATGCCGGGCAGCTCGCGTCCCTCGAGGAACTCGAGCGACGCGCCCCCGCCCGTGGACAGGTGGTCGAACCCCTCCTCGAGCCCGAGCTTCGCGATCGCCGCGATGCTGTCCCCGCCACCGACGACCGCGTACGCCTCCGCGCCGGCGATCGCCGTCGCGACGCAGCGCGTGCCGGCCGAGAACGGTTCGAGCTCGAACACGCCCATCGGACCGTTCCACAGGACCGTCCTCGCGTCGGCGAGGATCCTGGCGAACTCCTCGACGGTGCGCGGCCCGATGTCGAGCCCCATCTCCCCCGCCGGGACCTCCCCTGCGGGAACGGTGTGCCGCGGCGCCTCCACCGTCATCTCGGGGGCGGCCACGACGTCGACGGGGAGCTCGAGCAGGGCGCCGCGCTCGGCAGCCCGAGCCCTGGCGGCCTTGACCTCCTCGAAGCGGTCGGGATCGACGAGGCTCCTCCCGATCTGCCCGCCCTCCGCGGCGATGAAGGTGAACGCCATCGCGCCACCGATGAGCAGCGCGTCGACGCGCTCGACGAGCGAGCCGATCGTGGACAGCTTGTCCGAGACCTTCGCGCCCCCGAGCACGGCCACGTACGGACGCGCGGGCTCGCCGAGGAGCCCAGAGAGCGCCTGGACCTCCTTCTGGAGCAGGCGCCCGGCGGCGGCCGGCCGCCCCCGCTCGAGCACGAGGGCCGGCAGCGCCGCCACCGACGCGTGCGCGCGGTGCACCGCGCCGAACGCGTCGTCCACGTAGACGTCCGCGAGCGCCGCGAGCTCGGCCGCGAAGGCCGGGTCGTTCGCCTCCTCGCGGGGGTCGAAGCGGAGGTTCTCGAGGTACACGACCTCGCCCGGCTCGATGTGGCCGCAGACGGCCTCGGCATCCGGTCCGCTCACCGCGTCGAGGGCCATCACCTCACGCCCGAGCAGCTCGCGCAGGCGCTCGGCCACGGGCGCCATCCGGTACTCCTCCTTGACCTGGCCTTTCGGCCGGCCGAGGTGCGAGGCGACGACGAGGGCCGCCCCGCCGTCGAGGAGCTCCGACAGCGTCGGCAGGCTGGCGCGGATCCGGGCGTCGTCGCTGACCGAGCCGCCCTCCAGCGGGACGTTGTGGTCCACCCGCACGAAGACGCGCTGGCCTTCGACCCCGCCCAGGGTCTCGAGGGTCCGGATGCGCATGGCGGCCCGCTTACAGCGAGGCCGCGACGATGTCGACCAGGTCCACGAGCCGGCTCGAGTAGCCCCACTCGTTGTCGTACCAGCCGAGGATCTTCGCGAGGTTGCCCTTCGTCATCGTCAGCGACGCGTCGAACGTGCACGACGCGGGCGACCCGACGATGTCCGAGGACACGATCGGGTCCTCGGTGTACACCAGCCGCCCGCCTGAGAGCGGGCCGCTCTCGGCCGCGGCCTTGAACGCGGCGTTGACCTCCTCGGCGGTGACCTCGCGGCCGAGCGTCACGACCAGGTCGGTGACCGACCCGTCCGGGACCGGCACCCGCATCGCCATGCCGTCCATCTTGCCGTCGAGCTGCGGCAGGACCAGGCCGATCGCCTTCGTCGCGCCGGACGAGGTCGGGATGATGTTGAGCGCGGCCGCCCGCGCCCGGCGAAGGTCCTTGTGCGGCAGGTCGAGGATGTTCTGGTCGTTCGTGTACGCGTGGATCGTGGTCATGAACCCACGCTCGATGCCGAAGGCATCGTCGAGGACCTTGGCCATCGGCGCCACGCAGTTCGTGGTGCACGAGGCGTTCGAGATCACGTTGTGCGAGGCCGGGTCGTACTGCTCGTCGTTCACGCCGAGCACCACCGTGACGTCCTCGCCCTTCGCGGGCGCGCTGATCACGACCTTCTGCGCGCCGGCCGCGATGTGCTTGTCGGCGTCCTCGCGCTTCGTGAACAGCCCGGTCGACTCGATCACGATCTGCGCGCCGAGTTCCTTCCAGGGCAGCTCGGCCGGGTCCCGGACGGCCAGGACCTTCAGGAGGTCGCCGTCCACGGTGATGCCGTCCTCGGCAGCCGCGACGTCGGCGTCGAACGTCCCGAGGACCGAGTCGTACTTCAGCAGGTGGGCCAGCGTCCGCGAGTCCGTGATGTCGTTCACGGCCACGAAGTCCCAGTCCTTGCCCTGTTGCTTCGCCGCGCGGAAGAAATTGCGGCCGATCCGTCCGAACCCGTTGATCCCGATCTTCACGCTCATGCCTCTGCCTCCTGCGAAGGGGTTGCGTCCATCCTAGCCAATCCCCACGAACGGACACCCCCGGACGACCGGCCCGAGCCGCTCGGGTCGGACGGCGGACACGTCGAAGGTCAGCGGTCGACGTCGCGATGCTCGACCGTGGCGGGCAGCCCCTTGTCCCGGAAGAACCGGCCGAGGTCCTCGGCGACGACGACCGAGCGGTGGCGTCCGCCCGTGCAGCCGATCGCGACGGTCAGGTACGACTTCCCCTCCGCGACGAACCCCGGGACCATGAAGCCGAGCAGCGCCCGGAGACGCCGCAGGAACTCGCGGTACGTCTGCTGGCCGCGCACGTAGGTCCGCACCCGCTCGTCGGTGCCAGGGAGCGGTCGCAGCTCGTCGACCCAGTGCGGGTTCGGGAGGAAGCGGACGTCGATCACGAGGTCGGCGTCCCTCGGCGAGCCGTACTTGAACCCGAACGACAGGAGCGAGACCTGCAGGCCCTGCTCGGCCGGGGCATCCGAGAAGGCCTCGCGGAGACGCTCGCGGAGCTCGTGCGGGGCCAGGCGCGAGGTGTCGATGATGAGGTCGGCCTCGCCTCGGAGCCCCTCCATCATGAGCCGCTCCTTGCGGATCCCCTCGACCACGCGGTCCGCGGGTGCGAGCGGGTGGCGGTGGCGCGTCGCCTCGTACCGGTTCACGAGCTCTTCGTCGGACGCCTCGAGGTAGACGATCCGGTACGGGATGCTCAGGTGCTCGAGCTCCTCGAGGGCCTTCGACAGCTCGCCGAAGAACACGCCGCCCCGGGCGTCGACGACGATCGCGACCTTGCCGCCCGGCCCGCCCGGCCGGGAGGCCAGCTCGGCCATCTTGGACAGGAGCGAGGGCGGGAGGTTGTCCACGACGAAGTAGCGCAGGTCCTCCATGCACTTGGCCGCCTCCGAGCGCCCGGCGCCCGAGAGCCCGGTGATGATGACGAATCCGGTGCCCTCCTCGTGATGGCCGCCCGGCGCCGTGCGGACGGTCGCGGATCGGCGGGCCATCAGGCGCTCTCCCTGCGCTCGGCGGCCGAGCCGTGGAGGCGGTCGTGGATCGCCCGCGCGAGATCCGGACCCACGCCCGGCGTCTGGGCGATCTCCTCTGGCGTCGCGCGCGACAGGCGGGCGAGCGACCCGAACCGCTTGAGGAGAGCCTTCTTCCGGGTCGGCCCCACACCGGGGACCTCGTCCAGCGGCGACGCGAGCGCCCGCTTCTGGCGCTTCTCGCGGTGGTAGGTCACGGCGAAGCGGTGGGCCTCGTCCCGGATGTGCTGGAGCACGAACAGGGCCTCGGATCCCCGCGGCACGAGCAACGGGTCCGGGCGGTCCGGGAAGTACACCTCCTCGAGCCGCTTCGCCAGGCCGATCGCGGGGATGTGGAGACCTGCGTCGGCCAGGACCTTCGACGCGACCGCCAGCTGACCGCGCCCGCCGTCCACGACCACGAGCGACGGCGGGTACGCGAACCGCTTCGGGCGCGGCTGGTCGGGGTCGGCCTCGGCGCGCAGGCGCGCGAACCGGCGACGGAGCATCTCGTCCATGCTCGCGAAGTCGTCCTGCCCGGGCACGCCCTTGATCTGGAAGCGGCGGTAGTCGGATCGCTTCGGCAGCCCGTCCTCGAAGACGACCATCGAGCCCACGATGTCGGTCGGCCCGAGGTTCGAGATGTCGTAGCACTCGATCCGCAGCGGCGCCTGCTCGAGCCCGAGGGTCGATCCGAGCTCCGCGAGCGCTCGGGAGCGGGCGCCGAAGTCCGATGCCCGCCTCAGCTTGTGGCGCACGAAATGGTCCCGGGCGTTCTGCGCGACCGTCTCCATGAGCTTGCGCTTGGCTCCGCGCTCGGGGACGGCGATCGTCACGCGCCCGCCGCGGCGCTCGGTCAGCCAGGCGGCGAGGACGTCGGCGTCCTCGGGCAGCTCAGGGACCAGCACGCGTGGCGGCACCTCCTGCCGCTCCATGTAGAGCTCCCGCACGAACGAGCCGACGAGCTGCGGCCGGTCGAGCTCCTCGACCCGGTCGACGATCCACCCCTTGCGCCCCATCACGCGCCCACGCCGGACGAAGAACCCCTGGAACGCGGCCTCGAGGTCGTCCTCGGCGAGGGCGATCACGTCGAGGTCCTCGGGCTGCGTGAGGACCATCTCCTGGTGCTCGAGCGCCCGTCGCGCCGCCTGGAGCTGGTCCCGGAGCTTGGCCGCGAGCTCGTACTCCTGGCGCTCGGCCGCCTCACGCATCTCGCGGTCGAGGCGCGCGAGGACCGGGCGCTCGTTGCCGGCCAGGAAGTCGGCGAGCGCGTCCACGTCCGCACGGTAGGTCTCCTCGGTCACGCCGGTCGCCTCGGGCACGCACGGGCCGGAGCACCGGCCGATGTCGTAGTACAGGCACGGGCGGCGCGCCCGGGCCCGCTGGTCGAAGAACGCGTTCGAGCAGGTGCGGACGGGGAAGACCCGCGTGAGCGCGTCGAGCGTCTCTCGGATCGCGTACGCGTGGCCGAAGGGACCGAAATAGCGGACCCGCTTGCGCTTCGTCCCGCGCAGGACCTGCGCCCTCGGCCAGCGCTCCCCCACCGTGAGGGCCAGGTAGGGGTACGACTTGTCGTCGCGGTACCGGATGTTGAAGCGGGGCCGGTGCTCCTGGATCAGGTTGTACTCGAGCATGAGCGCGTCGACCTCGGTCGAGGCGACGATCCACTCGACCGATCGCGCCGCGGCCACCATGGCCTCCGTCCGCGGATGCAGGGGCTTGCCCCAGTAGCTCGCGAGCCGCTTCCGCAGCGAGCGCGCCTTGCCGACGTAGACGACCCGGCCGTCCGCATCCCGGAACAGGTACGCGCCGGGTTGATCGGGGATCTGCGAGGTCTGCGGCCGGGGGACGCTCACGCGCCAATCCTACCGGCGCGGTCCACGGCGGCCGGGAGCCGTCACACCGGCGTCCGCTACTGGACGACCACCGTTCCGTTCATGTTCGGGTGCACGATGCAGACGAAGTAGTACTCGCCGGCCGGCAGCGGCGGGATCGTGTAGTCGACGGTCGTCGGCCCGGTGATGAGCTCGCCGTTGAACAGCTCCTCGGTCATCGAGGCGTCCGTGTAGATCGCGATGTTGTGCTGCACGCCGGCGTCCCGGTTGTCGAGCGTGATGACCTGCTCGGTGTCGGCCGCGAGCGTGATCGTCGACGTGTCGAACGCGATGTTCTGGGCGACCACGGTCGTCGTCACGGCGCCGCCGCCACCTCCACCGCCGCCCGTCGCGCCGGTCGCACCCGTCGCGCCGGTCGCGCCGGTCCCCCCGGTCGCGCCGCCGCCGACGACGATCCGGCCGACCATGTCGGGGTGGACCAGGCAGTTGTAGGCGTACTCGCCCTCGTCGAGCGCCGGGATCTCGTACTCGATCTGCTCGGGGCCGGTGATGAGGTCGCCGGAGAACTCGGGGCTCCCGCTCACCTCGGGGCCGCCGAAGACCTGCACGTTGTGCTGCACGCCGGCGTCCCGGTTGTCGAACACGATCGTGAACGGCTCGCCGACGGGCGCCTCGATGCACGAGCCCTCGGTGAAGGCGATCCCCTCGGCGACGACGGTCACCGTGCCGTCCTGGACCGGGGTGCACTCCTGCGTCGGCGGCGGCGCGGCGGCCCCGCCGGGAGCGGTCGGCGTGGGGCTCGGGATCCCGATCGCCAGTCCGTCGACCTGGCCGTACTCGCCCAGGACGAGGTCCTGAGGGCCCGAGTCGTACCAGGCGATGAAGCGTGAGGCGCCGTCGGGGGTCGTCGCGACCGCCGGGTCCGTGGCCCCGTCCGTCAGGCCGAGATCGATCGGGGTGAAGCTCTGGCCGTCCGAGGACAGCGCGGCCGCGACGCCGTCGACCGCCGCGTCGTACCAGGCGGCCACGAGCTCACCCCCCTCGTCGACGGCCACGCCGGTCGCGCCCGGCTCCTCGGCGCCCTCCCCGAGATCGGCGATCGTGGATGTCCGCCAGGCTCCCCTCCCGTCGCCCGTGGCCGCGTGGACCTGCGACCCGGTCTGGTACGCGAGGACGACGCCCCCGTCGGCCGTGGCGACGGCCGAGAGCCCGAAGCCCGTGTCCCCGCGCTCGACCGTCGTGGTCGTCCACCCCTGCGAACCGCCGACCGCGGCGCTCACGTTCGGGCCGTCGGCGTACGCGACGACGACGTCGCCGTCGCCGTTCACCGCGAGCGCGGTCCGGCACCCGTCGCACCCGGGAGCGCTGTCGACCTCGTCGATCGTCCAGCCGCCGGCGCCGGGCGTGGCGATCTCGACGGAGGCGATGGTCGACGTCGAGGTCGAGTAGGCGATCCACGGCGTCCCGCCGTCGAGCGCGAGCGACGGCCCGATGCCGGGTGTGCTCGTGACCTTCTCGACGGTCCACTGGGTCGTCGAGGCCGGGTCGGTGGACCCCGTCGCGTAGAACACGCCGTCGCCGCTCCCCCACGCCGCGTGAAGGCCTCCGTCGGCGTCGGCGACGAGCTGGAGCCCGGTCACGCTGTCGGCCGTGAGCTTGCCGACCGACGCCTCGAAGGCCGGGTTGAAGGCCACCTGGACGTTGGCGATCTGGTCCTCGATCGCGATCGCGCCGCGCGTCCAGACGCCGTCCCGGACGGTCGCGAGCATCACACCGGGGATCGACGGGGACCCGATCGGCCGCGTCTGCGGGAAGGAGCCCTCCTCCACCTCCTCCTCGAACGAGAAGTAGGCGACGACGGGGCGCCCGTCGACGACCGTGACGGAGGGATGACGGCCGGCGTCGTTCAGCGGGTCGACGACGTACGGCACGAACCCCTCGCCCGAGCCGAAGGCGGGCTCGACCGGCGCTTCCGCGCACGCGGCGGCGAGGACGGCGAGCACGAGCGCGAGCGGGAGCAGCCACCTGGACATGGGCGGGCGCATGATAGCAAGGTCGACCCGGGCCGGAGGTGCGCTCAGGCGTCCGCGCGGACGCCGACGGTCTCGAGCGGCAGCGCGCCGAGGACCTCCGCGAGGAACCGGCCCGTGTGCGAGTCGGGGTGCGACGCCACCTGCTCGGGCGGTCCGGCGACGACGACCTCGCCGCCGGCGTCACCGCCTTCGGGCCCGAGGTCGACGATCCAGTCCGCGGTCTTCACCACGTCGAGGTTGTGCTCGATCACGAGCACGGTGTTGCCGGCGGAGACCAGACGCTGGAGCACCGCGAGGAGCTTGCGGATGTCCTCGAAGTGCAGGCCGGTCGTGGGCTCGTCGAGCACGTAGAGCGTGTTGCCGGTCGCGCGCTTCTGCAGCTCGCCGGCGAGCTTGATCCGCTGCGCCTCGCCGCCCGAGAGCGTGGGCGCCGGCTGGCCGAGCTTCACGTACCCGAGCCCGACGTCGGACAGCGTCTGCAGGTGTCGCTTGATCACCGGGATGTTCTGGAAGAACTCGAGGGCCTCGTCCACGCTCATCTCGAGGACGTCGGCGATCGAGCGGTTCTTGTACCTCACCTCGAGCGTCTCCCGATTGTACCGGTGCCCCTTGCAGACCTCGCACGTCACGTAGACGTCGGGGAGGAAGTGCATCTCGATCTTGATCTGGCCGTCGCCGGCGCAGTTCTCGCACCGCCCGCCGCGGACGTTGAACGAGAACCGGCCCGGCTTGTAGCCGCGGACCCGCGCCTCGGGCACCTGGCTGAACAGGTTCCGGACGTGGTCGAACACGCCCGTGTAGGTGGCCGGGTTCGATCGCGGGGTTCGCCCGATCGGCGACTGGTCGATGTCGATGACCTTGTCGACCGCCTCCCAGCCCACGAGCTTGCGGTGCTTGCCCGGCAGGATCCGGGACCGGTAGACCTTCTGCATCAGCGCCCGGAGCAGCACCTCCTGCACGAGGGTGGACTTCCCCGAGCCGCTCACTCCCGTCACGCAGACGAACAGCCCCAGCGGGATCTTCAGGTCGATGTCCTTCAGGTTGTGCTCGCGGGCGCCGAGGACCTTCAGCCATCGGTCGCCGGGCGCCCGTCGGACCTGCGGCGTGGGGATCACGCGCCGCCCGGACAGGAACGCCCCGGTGATCGAGCCCTCCGCCTCGAGCAGGCCCTTCAGCTCGCCCGAGTACACGATCTCGCCCCCGTGCTCGCCGGCGCCCGGGCCGATATCGACGACGTGGTCGGCGGCCTGGATCGTCGCCTCGTCGTGCTCGACCACGATGAGCGTGTTCCCGAGGTCGCGCAGGCGCACGAGCGTGTCGATCAGCCGCCGGTTGTCGCGCTGGTGCAGCCCGATCGAGGGCTCGTCGAGGATGTACAGGACGCCCACGAGCCCGCTCCCGATCTGCGTGGCGAGCCGGATCCGCTGGGCCTCGCCGCCCGCCAGCGTCCCCGAGGCGCGGTCGAGCGTGAGGTAGTCGAGCCCGACGTCCACGAGGAACCCGAGCCGCGACCGGATCTCCTTGACCAGGCGCTCGGCGATCATGTGCTCGCGCTCGGAGAGCTCGACCTCGTCGAAGAACCGCAGCGTGTCCCGGATCGACCGCGACGTCAGCTGCGCGATGTTGGTCCCGCCGATCCGCACGGCGAGGCTCTCGGGCTTCAGGCGCGCGCCGCCGCACGCCCGGCACGGGATCTCGCGCATGAACTGCTCGAGCTTCTCGCGCTGGCTGTCCGAGTCGGTCTCGGAGTGCCGGCGCTCGACGACCGGCAGGACCCCCTCGTAGGTGGTGTAGTACGAGCGCACCCGACCGTACCGGTTCTTGTAGCGGACGTAGATCTCGGCGTCCGAACCGCTCAGGATCACGTCCCGCGCCTTCTTCGGCAGCTTCTTCCAGGGTGTGGCCGTGGTGAACCCGTGGGTCTCGGCGACGGCCTCGAGCACCCGCTCCCAGTACTCGAGCCGCGAACCCGCCCACGGTGCGATCGCGCCCTCGTCGATCGACAGGTCGGGGTCGGGGATCACGAGCTCGGCGTCGACCTCCAGCCGGGTGCCGAGCCCGTCGCACGTGGGGCACGCGCCGTACGGCGAGTTGAAGGAGAAGTTCCGCGGCTGGAGCTCCTCGAACGACAGGCCGCAGTACGTGCACGCGAGCGACTGGCTGAACGTCTGGACGTCCTCGCCCTCGTGGGTCTGGACGGCGACGGCGGCGATGCCCTCGGTGAGCTGCAGGGCGGTCTCGATCGAGTCGGCGACGCGGCGCCGGATATCCGGCTTCGCGACGAGACGGTCGACGACGACCTCGATCGTGTGCTTGTAGTGGCGGGGCAGCCGGATCTGCTCGGAGAGCTCGCGGACCTCGCCGTCGATGCGCGCACGGACGAAGCCCTTCTTCGCGAGGTCCAGGAGGAGCTTCTCGTACTCCCCCTTGCGACCGCGCACGATCGGCGCGAGGACCTGGAAGCGCGTCCCCTCGGGCAGCTCCATCACCTGGTCGACGATCTGCTCGGGCGTCTGGCGCCCGATCGGGCGCCCGCAGTTCGGGCAGTGCGGGTGCCCCACGCGGGCGAAGAGCACGCGGAGGTAGTCGTAGACCTCGGTGATCGTCCCCACCGTCGAGCGCGGGTTCCGTGACGTCGACTTCTGGTCGATCGAGATCGCGGGCGAGAGTCCCTCGATGAAGTCGACGTCGGGCTTCTCCATCTGCCCGAGGAACTGCCGGGCGTACGCGGACAGCGACTCCACGTAGCGACGCTGGCCCTCGGCGTAGATCGTGTCGAAGGCGAGCGAGCTCTTGCCGGAGCCGGACAGGCCCGTGAACACGATCAGCCGGTCGCGCGGGAGCTCCAGCGTGACGTTCCTGAGGTTGTGCTCACGGGCGCCGTGGATGATGAGGGTGTCGGTGCCCACGGCGCGATTCTACGGGCGGCCCCGACATCGATGGTCTCGGCCGGCAGCGGGGGGTCGTCAGCGCGGGTCGGGGTCGCTCAGCTCGGCGCGGACGCCGAGCAGCCGCACCGGGCGGTCGAGCTCGAACCGCCCGAGCGCCTCGAGCGCGCCGCGCTCGATCGCCCCGGCGTGGAGCGTCGGCTCCGGCAGGCGCACGCCGTGCGTCGAGGTGAAGAACGGCGCGAACCGCACCTTCACGACCACCCGCGCCACCGTTCGGCCGCCGTCCGCGAGCTCCGAGGCCAGCTCGCGCGCCAGCTCGGCCGTCCGCTCCCGGATCTCGGCGGGGTCGGTCAGGTCCCGCTGGAAGGTCCGCTCCTTCCCGTGGCCCCTCGGGACGTGCGGCTCGTCGCGCACGACGCGGTCGCCCTCGCCGGCCGCGAGCGAGCGGAGCCGCGGGCCGGTCCTCGGACCGAAGCGCGTCGCGAGCGTCGCCTCGGGCGCGTTCGCGAGCTGCTCGACCGTCCGGATGCCGAGCCCCTCGAGCTTGGCCGCCGTCCTCCTGCCGACGCCGAACAGCTCCTCGGTCGGGAGCCCTCCCATGACCGCGTCCCAGTTCGCCGCCGTCAGCCGGAAGACGCCCCTGGGCTTCGCGAAGCCGCTCGCGAGCTTGGCCCGCAGGGTCGTGTCGCCGATCCCGATCGAGCACCACAGCCGGGTC
>Ga0105100_10001673_pt1 | contig 12945 bp, 13 predicted proteins | sample PPLLak12cMay2015_2_FD_87033 | JGI IMG/M metagenome (GOLD analysis project Ga0105100, IMG submission 87033) | Freshwater sediment microbial communities from Prairie Pothole Lake near Jamestown, North Dakota, USA - PPLs Lake P8 Core (1) Depth... | ecosystem: Environmental > Aquatic > Freshwater >... | reverse complement strand
GTTGCGATGATCATCTGGTCGCGGGTGCATGGCATAGTTTCACTTGAAATTCAAGGCAACCTGCCACCCTTCGGCCCAAAAGGAGATGCCTTGTATCGCTTTGAACTGCAATCCATTTATCAACAATTTTTCAGGGAATAAATCATGAAAGCGGTTCTACTCGATGGTTCCCATCCTAACGATTGGACCGGTCAGCGCGTGCACACGGCACTGATGACGGAGCTTAAATCCCGTGGTTGGCAGGTGGAACATATTCTCCTGCGGGAAAAGAGAATTGGCAGTTGCGCGGGTGATTTTTTTTGCTGGGTCCGCAGCCCGGGCGTCTGCAATGTAGATGACGAAAACCGAGATATTGCCAAATCCATTATCAACAGTGACTTGATGGTCTATCTCACACCGATTACGTTCGGCGGATATTCGTCCACGCTGAAGAAGATGGTTGACCATCAACTTCCGAATGTCTCTCCATTCTTTGCTCAAGTCAATGGTGAAACGCATCATCAACCGCGCTATCGTAAGTATCCAGACTATTTGGCAATTGGGTGGATGGAACAACACGAACTACAAACCGAGATGATCTTCCGACATCTGGTACATCGCAATGCAATCAACTTTCATGCCAAAAGATCAGTTGCAGGTGTGGTGATGGCAAGTCAGACGGATGATGAGATTCAACTTTCAATGCAGGGCTGGCTGCACGAACTGAATCGCCACTCAACGGTGAAGCTCGAAACAAACCTTCCAATAATGGAAGCCAGCCCCCGGCTGAGTCCGATCCGCAGCGCGCTGTTGCTTGTGGGCAGTCCGCGTACCAGGAAAAGCACATCTCTTTCCCTCGGTGGCTATCTCTTCGAGAAGTTGAGCGAGCGCGACATCCAGACGAAAACGATACACATCCACACCAGCATCCGCTCGTCTGAAAGGATGAAAACTTTGCTCGAAGACGTGGATGCGGCAGACCTGGTTTTGCTGGCTTTCCCGCTGTATATAGACTCCTTACCAGCACCGACGATTGAGGCGCTGGAACGGATCGCCGAGCACCGCGCCTCAAGTGCAGGGGCAAACCCGCCTCAGCCCCACGGACAATTGTTCGCCGCTATATCAAACTGCGGCTTCCCTGAAGCACACCACAACCAGACGGCTTTAGCCATCTGCGCAGACTTCGCACGGCAGGCTCGTTTCAACTGGGCCGGTTCACTGGCTTTGGGCGCAGGCGAGGGAATGATACATGGCACGCCATTGAATGAATTGGATGGACGCGTGATCCCACTCAAGAAAGCTCTGGAACTTGTCGCAGAAGCATTGGCACAGGGACAAACTATTCCAGAGGAGGCACAAAATCTATTGGTAAAGCCCTTTATCCCAGCCTGGATGTACCGCTGGATGGGCGTTTATGGCTGGAGACAACAGGCGAAACAATACGGCATGGAACGATCTCTCAAACGCCAGCCCTATACGATGAAATAAAGGTAAATTGAAATGACTGAATACCATGTAGTGTTTGGCACAGGTCCTCTGGGCAAATGGACAGCACGTGAGTTGGTTCGCCTCGGCAAACAGGTGCGCGTGATCAACCGCACAGGCAGGGCAGACAACCTGCCTGACTCTGTTGAGATCGTTGCAAGCGATGCTTATGACGCGAACAGGAACATCGAACTGACGAAAGGCGCGGTCGCAGTTTATCAGTGCGCACAGCCGCATTACCACGAGTGGGTGGATAAATTCATTCCATTGCAGAACGCAATCCTCGAGGCTGCTTCAGCCAACGATGCAAAACTGATCGTGGGAGATAACTTGTACATGTATGGCGATCCGCATGGGCAGATCATACGCGAGGACTCACCTCTGTCTCCAGACTCGCAGAAAGGCAAAGTCCGCGCGCAGATGGCACAGGCCGTGATGGAGGCACACGAAAAGGGAAAGGTTCGCGCCGCGATTGGACGCGCTTCCGATTTCTTCGGCCCTGAAGATACCGGTTTGACTTCCTACGCCATTCTGCCCGCGTTACAGGGCAAGCCTGTTAATTTATTGGGACGCCTTGACCAGCCTCACACCTTTACCTATGTGGCAGATTTCGGCAAATTGCTCGCCGCTCTTGGAACACGGGACGAAGCAATTGGTCAGGTCTGGTTTGCGCCAAGCAACGCACCGATTACGCAGGCAGAGTTGGTTGGGATGATCGAGGGACAGCTTGGAGTAAGAGTCAAGAGGAGGGTTGGCAGCAAATTCGCGCTTCGGATGGTCGGTTTGTTCAATCCCGAAGCGAGGGAACTCGTCGAGATGCTCTTCCTGTGGACCGGGCCATATGTCATCGACAGCCGCAAAGCGGAACGTGCGTTTGGCTTGCAACCCACGCCTATGAAAGATGCAATCCGCTCCACGGTGGATTGGTGTCGTGAAGTAATAGTGCACAGGCGCGGCACGCCGCGCAGCGGCAGTGTGGACAAGTAAAAGGATAATGAAATGACAAAGATCTTTAACGGTAGATATGCAGCGAAAACGGACCAACCCTTCGTGGTTTTTCTGATCGGTATGCGCGTCAATAAATGGTGGCGGTTCGATAAGTGGATTCCCGTCGCAGGCGCAATGGGACCGATGCTGCAAGCCTTGTTTACAAATCCTGAAAAAGGATTCCTGCACGCAGAATTCTTCTGGAATTTCAGCGGGCCGGTTCTGATCCAGTACTGGCGTTCCTTCGAGGACCTGGAACGATTTGCCCGTCACCCGTCTGACCCGCACCTGGAAGCCTGGAAGAAATTCACTCAGGCCATTGGTGCCGATGGCAGCGTGGGGATCTGGCACGAGACGTATACCGTCAACCCGGACCAGTTCGAATCGGTATATGGCAACATGCCGCGATTCGGTCTCGGCGCGGCGATGGAGCATGTGGAGGCGGTCGGACGCCGAGAAACCGCGCGCCTGCGCCTGTCGTCGGCTCGGCAGGGTTGAAGCGCGATCCGTCAGCCAGGAACCGATTTTCGATATGGATCCAACCGCGGGTGGGACTGAGGCGGACACTGTCAGGGGATTGAAAGGCGAGAAACATTGTCAGAATACACCTGTATAGTGCATAATTTCGCCTGGAGTAAACAATGAGACATCGCGACACCTTCATCCAACGTCTGGAAAGCGCCCGCGCTGAAATGCGCGCGATCGTAAACCTTGCCCAGGACAACCCGACCATTTATGAGCCCTGGCGCATGAAAGAAGTGCTCGACCATATCACGGGCTGGGATGACGCGGTTATCGCCTCCATCAATTCCCTGCTGACCGGTGAACCGCCCGCCACTCCCGCCGCGCGTGGAATCGATGTATATAACGCCGAGACCGTTTCCTCACGTGAGGCGATCCCCTACGAGGTGACGCAACGCGAATGTGAGGCGTCACGCGCCGCCCTGCTGAGCCTGATCCACAAAATGACGGAAGAACAATTGCATACACCGTTTATCCTGCCCTGGGGCGCTCATGGGACGATTGAAGACCTGGTGGAAGTATTCACCGAGCACGAGGAGACTCACGCAAAGGAAATCGGAGAGATCATTGATAAAATGAAATCTCCTTCTCATGCAAATTCTCCGAGCCTTTGAGGCCCGGAGGATTTTTTTATCTGGCACGACAGGCGATTCATGACTTTCGTCTATTCTCAACTTTCCCCCATGCAAGTATGATGTTGATATGCCCCACAGACAAGCCGAACACCGTGACTTGATGGAAAATCGCGCCTCACTCACGCGTTTCGCCTGGCTTTCCATTGCCGCGGCCGTCGGCACCATTTCTCTCAAAGCCCTGGCCTATTATTTGACAAGTTCTGTTGGTCTGCTATCGGATGCAATTGAGTCGCTGGTCAATCTGGCTGGCGCGATCATGGCTCTTGTGATGCTGACGATCGCGGCACGCCCAGCCGACGAGAGTCATGTGTACGGTCATAGCAAAGCTGAATACTTTGCCAGCATTACCGAGGGACTCCTCATCCTTGGCGCGGCAGGAGGGATTATCAGCACGGCGATCAACCGGTTGCTTAATCCGCACGAATTGGAACAGCTAGGTCTTGGACTGGGCGTTTCGATGGCAGCCTCAGTAGTCAACCTGGTAGTCGCCCGCATTTTGCTACGCGAGGGCCGGGGCCGCGGTTCCATCACGCTTGAAGCAGATGCACATCATCTCATGACCGATGTGTGGACCTCCGCTGGTGTAATCGGCGGTGTTGCGATTGCAGGATTCACCGGATGGAATGTCCTTGATCCGCTCATTGCAATTGCGGTAGCATTTAATATCATTTGGACGGGGATTCAACTTGTGAGCCGTTCCGCCTCCGGTCTCATGGACGCGGCCCTGCCGCAGGGGGAACAGAATTTGATCCAGCAGGTGATGGAAAGCTATCGCCGGAGAGGCGTCAACTTCCATGCGTTGCGCACGCGCCAGGCAGCCGCCCGGAGATTTATCTCGGTGCACATGCTGGTTCCAGGCGATTGGACTGTCCATGATGCACATCATATCGCGGAGGACTTTGAATCTGAAATCCGTGAGAAACTGGGGGGAGCAGTAACTGTCTTTACGCATCTTGAACCTGTCGAAGATGAACTCTCGATGGAAGATATATTTCTCGACAGATAGGCCTTTCATATATGAACAGAAAGAAGTGTATCCAATGGCAGGAACTCATATTCCGTTGGCAAAAGGTAAACTGATCGAGCAAGTTCGCCTGCACGATCATCATGATCCACACCGTCACGAGTCTCGATTGTCAGATATGATCCTGGGCGGGCAGGATGGATTGGTGAATGTTCTCGGGGTGATCCTGGGCGTGGCCGCAGCAACGCAGGACGCGCGCATTGTCATCGCAGCGGGGCTGGCGGCCACGTTCGCAGAGTCCATTTCGATGGGCGCGGTCGCATACACCTCCACGCTGGCGAACAACGATCTCTATCTCAGCGAACGCGAGCGGGAGTATCGTCATATCCACCTTGCCCCCGATGTGGAAATCGAAGAGATCCGGGACATCTATCAAAAGAAGGGATTTGAAGGCGAAACGCTGGACAAAATCGTCGAAGTCATTACTTCGAACCCCGATGTGTGGGTCAACGTGATGATGTCGGAAGAATTCCAGATGACGCCGCCCGAAAAATCGAGAGCGTTTCGTTCCGCCGTCATCGTTGGACTCTCTGCGCTGGCAGGTTCCCTCATTCCCATGCTCCCGTTCTTTTTCTGGAGCGTGAGCCTGAGCATCTGGGTCTCGATCGTTATCGCGGCTCTGACGTTGTTCGTGGTCGGTGTATACAAGGCGCGCGTCACCATCGGCAAACCATTGCGCAGCGGGATCCAAATGGCAGTCATCGGCACGATCAGCGCATTAGCCGGCTACGTGGTGGGATGGATCTTCAAGGTACCGACGGTGCCTTAGACCAGCGGTTCTCTTTCCTTCCAAATCGTGAAGTTCTTCAGGATTGACCCGCCCAAAAACTCGCGCACGATCGAAGTCTCCGGGACGAGATCGATATCGAGAGGCAGGAACCATTCAAGAAAGGCCAGCAGGCGCTTTGCTTCAATATATTCAGGCGTGCCATGCGGGACCTGCCGCAGCAGCGGTTCAGCAAAAGGCTTGAGCGCAGCCAGTTCGTACGCCAGTGCAGAGTTAAACATCACGTTCGCGTTTTCCTGGAAGGGGAAAATGTGCCGCTTTTCGCCGCGCCGCACCGATTCCCAGCGGCCGATCGTTTGTGCGGCAGTGTAGCCGCGTTCACGCGCATCCCGCACAATTCGTCGCAAGAGGCGCGTGTCAGTGGTGGAAACGCGGTTGTGGCGATCCAGGTTCAGCTGAGTCAGAGCCGAAACGTAAATCCGAAATGCTTCGCCGCTCAAACTTTCGGGGAGCAGCCGCGGGTCCATACCGTGGATCCCCTCCAGAATAATGGGTTGCCCATTTTTCAAACGGATCAATTCGCCTTCCTCCCTCAAGCCACTCGTGAAGTTGTATCTTGGAAGCTGCACTTCTTCGCCCCTGACCAAACGCGACAAATGACTTGCGAGCAAAGGCAAATCCAATGCTTCAATGGATTCAAAATCAGGCTTGCCGTCTTCTCCCAGTGGCGTTTTGTCGCGGTCAAGAAAGTAATTATCAAGCTCAAGCGGAAAGGGTGAAACGCCCAATGCCAGCAACTGAACAGTAAGCCGCCGTGAGGTTGTGGTTTTGCCTGCCGAGGAGGGTCCCGCGATCAAAATAAGATGTGAACGATCGAGCTGGTCTACGATCTGGCTGGCAATGCGCGCCAGGTTGTTTTCATGGAATGCTTCTGAAACCAGCACCACCTGATCACTGCGCCCACTCTGGATGGCATTATTGAGCGAACCAACATTATCAATTCCCAACTTCGCCAGCCAGTCACCATACTGAAGAAACGTGCCCAGCAGCTTGGGATACTCTGGCATCGGCAACAATTCGTTCGGCTTATGCCTGCGCGGGTAACGCAGGGTAAAACCGCCTTCGGTCCACACCAGGTCAAATAATTTGAGGTAACCCGTGGAGGGCACCATATAGCCATGGTGGTAATCCATGCGCTCGCCAAGACGATATAACGTGAGGTAATTCTTTTTGCGATAACTGAGCAAGCGAACTTTATCTTCATAGCCCCGTGAGTGAAAATATTCAATGGCTTCCTTGATCGGCACCTCGTTCCGCTCAAAGGGGAGGTTCGCCTCGATCAACTCCTGCATGTGGACTTTCAGCGACTCGAGTTCAGACTCAGATAACGGTTTGCGTCCGGTTACCTGACAGTAGTACCCCCCTGAAGCCACAGCGTGATCGACATAAAGGATTGCATCCGGGAAGAGATCCGTGAAAGCCATCTCGAGCAGAAAGGTCAATGAGCGGCGATAGATGCGCGCCCCATCCGGGTCTGACATGGTCACGGGGATGACGCGCGATTCCATCTTGATCGAATAATTCAGCTCACGCAGATCCCCATTAATGATCGCGGCCACCACCTGTGCGTCAAATTCCAGCGTCGACAGGAAATCCCCCACTTTCGCCCCGCGTGGACCGGATAGCACGCGCTCATCGGGTAAGTGAATCTCGACGGATGAACGCGGGGAGATGAGATTGATTTTTTCGTTCATGATTATTCACACCCGGTGGTTGAACGTAAACGTCGAAACCACCACTTTCAAATTTTCATCCAACTTTAGTGCGTGCATGTTATGGCTGGTTTCGATACGGGCGAGAAAACCATGCTTCGACAAGCTCAGCTCGGCCCTCGCCCTACTCAACCAGCGGTTTGCTTATGATAATTTTGCCAATAATTTTTCCGGTTTACGGGCGAACTCTTCCAACGGGATTTCTTTTTTTGTCAACGCCACCAGGGTTTCGGTCAAGGCTTTGTTTACCGGGGTCGGCACATTGTACTTCTCTCCGGCGCGTACGACGGCACCATGCAAATACTCCACTTCACTTTGGCCGCGGCCGGAATGCAGGTCAATGTGAAAGGACGGCATTTTGGCCCCGCGCCCGGCACCAGCCGCTTTACTCAGGAATGGTTTGGAAAGCCATAATGGCAGTTTTGTCGCGAAGGCTAAGGCCTGAACGGGAGTGCCGGGCAGATCCACAACATCAAAGCCCTGCGCTCCCATCACGCCGATACATTCCTTTAGCATATCAATTTCGAGTTTATATAGATCCTTGTTGGCGAAAACATCACGAGCGGTCATGTCCAAAATCGCGGAGGTTGGGTTCGCGATCAGGTTTGTCAGCATCTTCGACCACTTCATGCTGTTCGCATCTTCGAACAATTGTGAGTTAAGATAAGCCGTGTTTAATGCGTTATTCAATTTTTCAGAAAGCGGGTGTCCCTTTGCCACGCCTACACCGCGCAGGCGTTCCAGCACAATATCGCCTGCGCCGCGCCGGCCGATGGCTGTCGTTACCGTCCCGTAAACAACTTTATCCTGCCCCAACTCTTCGGCGATCGCGGGCTCGTTCGATACTCCGTTCGAGAGACACAGGATGGGCGGCATCTTATCCGCGAAGGGCTTCATCCCTTCCAACGCGGCCCGGGTGTCGAAGGACTTCAGGGCAAACAGAGCCACGTCAAAGGGTCCGTAACGAAGCGCCTCCTCCAGCGTGGAAACGATCACAACAGAGGATGGGTCAATGCGTGAGGCATCCTTCAGCTCGCGTCGTTTGTCCAGAGTCAGATCGAGTCTTAATCCGCGCTGGCGCAGCTCCTCCACCACCTTTGGCTGTTCCACAAAAACAACTTGATTGCCTGCCAGGGCGAGACTCCCACCAACGTAGGTTCCTATCGCGCCTGCACCGAATGTAAGAACTTTCATCATCCCGTTGAGATGATTGGATGATTCAGAAAAGGCCATGGATTACTCTTGCCCCGGGGATTTCAGATGCGCACGGTCGTTCAGGGTGTCAATCACCCAGCGATGCTGGTACGGGTAATAGATCACGCGCGCAAACGAAGTGTTCTCAAAGCGAAATCGCACACCCGATGGATCGACATGCGGCGCAATCCCAATGATCGCGTTCATCAGTTGATTCAGCAGACCACCATGTGACACGATCAGATAACTGCCTGCCTGTCTGTGTAAAAGATCATGCAGGGCCTGCCCGGCGCGCAGGAACAAGGCCCAATCCCCCTCCCCACCGCCGCCGATGGAATCATACGGCGTAATATAGGGAGGCTGCGGCCGCCGGCGGACTTCCTCCATGGTCAGGCCTTCCATCTCACCGATATTGCGCTCCATCCAGATCGGATCCAATTGCAGCTTTACCCCCAGCTGGGATGCAATCGTTTCAGCCGTCTCCTTGGCGCGTACCAGCGGGCTGGAAATCACCAAATCGAATTTCACTCTCTCGGCCTTCCAGCGTTCTGCCAGGGCGCGTGCTTGTAAGCGGCCTTTTTCGGTCAACGCGTAATCAGATTGTCCCTGCCAGCGCGATTCAGCATTACCGATCGATTCCCCATGACGCAGGAACACGAGGTTGTAAACGGGCCGGTTCGAGGAACTCACTTTTCCCCTTTCTTGATCAAATAGACGGGGCGGCGTTTTACTTCCTGGAAGATATAACCAACATAGACTCCGATAAAGCCCAGCAAGATCATGACCACACCACCGATCACCAGCGTCACCGACATGAGCGAACTCCATCCCGCCACCAGTTCCGATGAGCGACCTGTCAGCCAGAATGACAGCACATAGATGATCTGCGCGGCCGCCAGACAGAGCAGGATCCCGCCCAGGGTCATGCCCAGATAGAGCGGCATGAGAGAGAACGAGAAGATCGCGTCCATGGCCAGACGGAACATCTTGCCAAACGAGTATTTCGATCTGCCGGCCACGCGACTGGTCTCATGATACGGCAGGATCACACTCCGATACCCCATCCATGAGATCATGCCACGCAAAAAGCGATGATACTCCGGCATGGACTTCAACGCATCCACAGCCCGGCGGCTCATGCCGCGGAAATCGGCGGCGCCCGGCAGAATGCGCGTCCCACTGATGCCATTGATCAGAGCGTAAAAACCTGCAGAGGTGATTTGCTTGAAGGAGAACGGCTGACCATTCTCAATCCGTTGTGCCTGAACAATGTCGTAGCCCTGTTCCAGGTGGCCGAGCATCTCGGGAATCATTTCCGGTGGGTGCTGTCCATCCCCATCCATCGAAATCACAAAATCGCCGCGCGAGGCGTCCAATCCGGCAGTCAACGCGGCCTGGTGGCCGAAGTTGCGCGACAATTCCAGCACAACGATGCGCTTGTCTTTCCGGGCCAGCGCTTTAAGCGATTCGGGCGTCCCATCGTCCGAACCATCATCCACATAGTAGATGGAAAACTGGTAGGGTAATTGATCGATGATCTGACAAATATGAGCGTATGTCTGTTCGACAACCCCTGCCTCATCATAAATTGGGATGACAATGTCAATATTCAATCTGGATTTTTTCGCGGACATAGATAAGTATTTTACCACCCGCCTGCAGACCGGACCTCGGGCCTGGTCCCGTTACTGCGAGCCGCCTTGACCGGATCGAGGGCGACGTGACGACATTTACGCGCAAAGATCTTCGGCTAATCACTGAGACCCGGAGACACTGAGAATTAAGAATCTCCGTGTTTCCGGGTCTCGGTGGTTCAAACCCGGTCCGGTTTCGACAGGATTTCGACAAGCTCAATCTACCAGCCCAGCCCGGCGAGCTTGAGCTCGTACAAGTCAGGATAAATTTTCCAAAATGATCCTGCAAACCTGTTCCGCCTTCTCTTCGTCAAAATGATGATCGTTGAACAGGTTGATAATTTCGTCGGCAAGGATTTCGGCTTGTGGGCAGCGACCGTCCACCATGATGCCCGCGAGAGAGGCGTAATGCGAGCTGGCGAACAGGCTCGCCGCGAAGATGGCATCCATCACCTTCGCTTTGTTTGGGACCTTAATGTTGAATCTCCACTGCTGATATTCCTCTGGCAATTGTATTTTAACAGGCAAATGGGATGCATAAATGGCATTCAGCCGCGCCCGGTGAGCAAGTGAAGATTTCAACCCAGTTTCGATTTGCTGGCAATAATCATTCCAGGGAGGCAGGCTCCCCTCGGTCTCCAGCCAATCACTATCCTTATATTCGAAGGCGACACGATTTTCCACGGCGCGTTTGTAATCCTTCTCGATCTGATCGTGGTTGCGCGGATCAAAGGGTAAATGAACAGGACCGTAGGCGACATTATCCTTCAGAAACGCGTATCCTCCAGAACCCAGCTCGACGATCTTGGCGTACCCAGTGCTGTAGAGTTGCACATCCGCCCTGTTCGACGCATCAGGATTCAGGTCAGGTATGCATAAACAACGGTCATCCATCAGCAGAATCGACTCTTCCAATCGCTTCAATTCACCGAAGAAACCGTTCGGTGTAGTGGGTTCACCATAGGTATGCGCGTACAGCAGCCCGGCGAACTTGCGCGTCTTGATCCGCGCTGCGGCCTGGTCCAGATCCATGTGCAGGGTCTGGGCTGAAATGTCAACAAACTCGAATGGTACTTTCGCCTTGAGAAACGTGATCGGCACGATGGGACAAATATTGGCGGGCAGCAGCCATGGCCTTCGATCCTCCCGACCGATCAGCAGATTGTAGAGTACAGCCGAGGCGCGCGGAGCCTGAACGATCTGCATGCGACCCTACACATCCTTGCGAACAAGCATCGTGAAATCGTATAACCCATAATCATGAAGCAGAGTCACATTCTTGGAGAAATTACGCTTGCAGTAATCGAAGAAAAAGAGCGGATCACCGTAGAACAGATCCGGCCGTTGTGCCATTCTGTCTGCATCCGAATATTTCGTGAGCATGTTGAATGAGAAGCCTTTGGAACACAATCCATTCATGCGCGCAAGAGTTTTGACGACAAAGTCCTGCCAGCTCTCATTGGGCTCGTCCAGCTTGATGTTGAAAATCGCTCCTGCGACAAGATAATCTGCCACGGGGACTTCGTGTTCATGGGTAGTGAAGTGTACGTTTGGGTAACTTTTGTGGACTTCTCTCCCGGCCCGTACCATTTTTGCAAGCTGGTCTATACCGTAATACTCGAAGTTCCAGCCTTTTTGATGCAGGAAATCAACCATGGCGCCATACCCGCTCCCATAATCTATGACAGAAAACGGCTGGGAGGAATCGATGATCTTTATTAGCTGTTCAAAGCGGCGTTCCTGTGCTTCCCGCCCGTTGTAATCCACCCCCTGCGGAGTCGCGCCAAATGTCTCCAGCTTTTGTAAATAAAACTCACTTAATTTCTTCTGGGTCTCGTCGAGGCTCATTTTTCCTCTGCTATTTCTGATTGAAGATATTCAAAGTATATGAAGGTCGCAAATTAGCGACATTCATTTTCCTGCCACCTCATGGACAACATATGTTGGTCGATCCATGCTTCGATCAAACATGCGGGCAAGATATTCGCCAAAGATGCCAAGCGCGAAGAGCTGGGCGCCACTAAATAAGGCGATGATAGATGCCAGGAAAGGGAATCCGGGTAGACTGCCGAGCGTGAAATAGATCGTCAAGACATAAATGAATACTCCAAGTCCAAAAATCGTCATGGCAAAACCAATCCAACTCGCCAGACGCAAAGGCGTCGTGCTATAACCAATCAGGATCAACAGCGCCGCTCTGACCAGCATCCTGAAATCATAGTTTGTGCGTTTCGCCTGTCCGACGTTTACCTGCACTGACGTGAAACGAGTTGTTCCCCACGAAAGCAAAACGTCGATGATCAGGGAGGGGCTTTGGAAGTTGACAAACGCATCTCGCAAGTGTGTATGGAATGCTCGAAATGAGGATATATTTTCAACAGAGGGCACGCCCATCACTCTTGCCAGTATCTGCTTGATGGTGGCTGTCATCAAGTTACGCCAGAAGCCTTGTGGAAGTTTCCGCGGCGCTCCGTATACTACGTCATAACCCTCTTCCAGTTTCGCAAATAATAACGGGATTTCTTCGGGCGGGTGCTGTAAGTCCTGATCCAGCGTAACCGTGACTTCATAACGCGCAGCACGTACACCACATAGCGTAGCATTGTGCTGTCCATAATTGCGCATCAGGCAAATCCCCTTTACCCATTTATATTTTTGAGTCAAACTTTGGATCAGGGGCCAACTCTGATCCGGACTGCCATCATCCACGAGGATGACTTCGTACCGTTTTGCAAAGGAAGGCAAGCTCCTGTTTATTTGTGCGACCAACGGTTCGATGAGCGTCTCGCCCTTATAGACCGGGACAACGATGGATAGATTCATATGAGATGCAATTTTACCACCCGCCTCACAATCGGACCCCGTGCCTGTCCGCCAATATGGACAGGGTGCGCGCCACCTCGGCTTCTTTCTGTCCCGCATCCCAGCCGAGCGCGTTGCCGAATATCCCCGCCAGTTCGTCGATCATTTCACGCGTGAGGCGGCC
>Ga0105100_10001672_pt1 | contig 12948 bp, 8 predicted proteins | sample PPLLak12cMay2015_2_FD_87033 | JGI IMG/M metagenome (GOLD analysis project Ga0105100, IMG submission 87033) | Freshwater sediment microbial communities from Prairie Pothole Lake near Jamestown, North Dakota, USA - PPLs Lake P8 Core (1) Depth... | ecosystem: Environmental > Aquatic > Freshwater >... | reverse complement strand
CCTCGCCGCCGGTGACTGCCAATGCGTTCGCCGCCAGCCTGACGACCAGGGAATCCGGATCGGAAAGCGCGGCGATGAGCGCCGGCACCGCCCGACCGTCTGGACGCTGCTGCAGCCCGAGCGCGGCGCACTGCCTGACCGCCGGGTCTGGATCCTCCAGGGCAGAAAGCAGGTAGGGGATCGCATACGCCTCCCGCATCTCTGCCAGGGTGCGCACCGCCCACCAGCGCACATCCGCCTGCTCATGCGCTAACAGGGGCTGGATGGCAGCCAGGGCGGCCTCGCCGCGCGCGGCAATCTGCTCCGAGGCCTGCCGGGCAGTCTCGTCATCGGCTGAAAGCCTGGATATGAGTTCTTCGAGCTCGTCGGCCAATCCTCGTACTCCGCATTAATGATCTGGCGGTGGGACGGGCAGGTCAGCCGCGGCAACATTGATCCACTTATCCCCTTCGTCGATCAGCATCACCGGGATATCATCTCGGATCGGGTATTTCCGCCCGCAGTCACGGCATATAAGCCAGGTTTCCCTGTAATGCTCCAATAGTCCCTCCCGCTCTCTCACGCAGGCGGGGCAGCGCAATATATCCAATAGATCTTGGCTGACCATGTTGTTGTCCTTCCTTGGTTTGATCTTGCCTACCGGCAGGATAGCCGGAAGGCGTCCAGCTCCAGGTGCTTTATGAGCCAGTCGAAGTTCATGGCGTTGGCCTGCGGGCAAAACGCTTCTGGCTCAAGTCCATATTCTACCCCAAAGACGGCTTTGCCAGCCTGGATGAAAGGCAGCAGCAGTTCGCACTCATCATATTCAAAACATTGCTCGTCCAGCGCCCAATCGAAGTACGGCAGCAGATCGGGGACCTGCTCTAGATCGTTCTTCAAGCCAATCGATAGGCGCCGGGCGTGCGCCTGCTCCGCCAGCCACCGGTTGTATGCCAGCTGGTCCGCGGGTGCCAGGGGGAAACCGCTATCGTTGGCGTAGCCGTCGACGTTGTCCGGCTCTACTCCGTCGCATTTCTTCTCGACTGCCATGTCAAGCCTGGCACCGATCACGGGTTGGAGCTGGTCGATCTGGCGGATGTCCAACCAGTGCTCATCTGGCCAGCCTTCGAGTGCATTTCCGAGCAGGCTCTCCGGGAACTGGCCTGCATCCGGACGCCAATCTTCCCAGCTGCCGGCGCTGAAATAGCAGATCACGGTGCGCCCGCCGGCATGCAACTGGTCGATGATTCCCTGCGGCGCATCGAACAGATCGATATCGTACATTTGAACGTCAAGTGAGGCGTCGATTTCCCCGCTGAGCTGCCACTGCCAGCTCGTGCCCGGAGAGGGCTGCCACCAGCCTTCGGGCCTGGGCGTTCCAGGGGCGTACTCTTTGGCAATCAGCGGCAGGATAGTCTGGCTGTCATCCGGCGGATCGAGAACCGCCTCGGCAGAGGCGGTTGGGGATGGTTTTGTGCTGCTGCAGGCTGGCAGCAGCAGGGCAGTCAGGACCACGCAGGCAAGTGTAAAGTTAAGTTTCTGCCTGCCGCGCAGCCTTCTCATCAATCGTCTCGGTTCTTGGGGACTTTCGTCCCCGGGCCGTACTCGTAGATCGCCTGCCAGGGCATGTAGTGAGTGGAAAAATGATCTTCGAAATACACCTGCCCGCCCCGATTTACGGTGCGGTACACGGTGATGTCTGCCCCATCGGCTTCCCAATCCACCTGGCGGATATCGCCTTTGTCGAGATCGGGGTTCTCCTGGTAGAGCGGATCGGGTGCCTCTTCGATATTCTGCAGACCGGTGGTTTCCCAGTCCACAGTGCGCCCCTCGGAGGTCGAGTAGAACTTCCAGGTGATCACGCGCGCTTCCGGGCTCACATAGGTCTCCATCAACAGCCAGTTAGGCGTGTCGTTGGTGAACTTGAAGTCCACGACCGGCGCAAAGACAGTGGCGTCTAATCCCGCCATGTCAGTGTCCACATTCCCGGCTGCGTTCAGCTCATAGTATGAAACGCGATAGGCATGGGCGTAGCGTTCTACGATCGGGTAGCCGCCGAAGAAAACCGTGCGGAACAGGGTCGTGCTCACCTGGCACACGCCGCCGCCGACGCCTTTGATCGTGCGGTTGCCGAAAATGATCAGCGCCTCGGCGTAGCCGTTGTCCAGGCTGACATCGCCCAACGCATCAGCCATCGAGAAAGTGGCTCCTGGAGCTACCAGCAGGCCGTGGAACTGCGCGGCTGCGGTCTGGATATTTTTGATGCGCTCTCCACTGGAGCCATAGAAATACGTCTTTTGAATGCTCACCGCTTCGCGTATGCCAAGCTCTTCTGCGGTGGCTTTGTCGCTGACCTGGGGATCGGTGTAATCTAAAACTATCGGGATGCTATGCTCGCCCTGCACGATGTTCTCGTTGATGGTCTGAATGGTGGCATCCACGTTGAGCGCCCGCCCGGTCACCGAAGCCTGGATGGGCTCGAGCTGGTGGGTCTCATCGTTGAAGATGAAGCGGGCGTTCGCCGGGCTACGCGCCAGACCGCCGGCAATGCCGTTCAGAAAGGTGCGCAGGCTTTCACTGTCCAGGCCCACCTGGTAGCGCGCTCCCTGGTCTGCCTCGACCCGCTCGATGCTCAGCATGCCCGCCAGGGTGGGCTGGTCAAAGGTCCACGAGCTGGTCTCACCTTCGACAGCATCCGGTACGGTCAGGTTGAGCGGCGCGGTAAGGATTTCCTCGGCGATCTTTGCCTGCTGGCTGGCGTCCAGGATAGCGGGCGGCGTCTCGACGACGGGCAGGGAGATCATCCCGTCGGTGAGGCTGCGCAGCTGCGCCTCCAGCATTGGCAGTGCCGCCAGGATATCTACGCTGCGCCCCACCTGTCCGGGCGCGACATTCACCTGGGTGCCGTTGACGCTCAGTGAGGCCTCCACGGTGGGCTTGTCGACCTGGGCAGCAATCTCACTCAAGTATGCCTGGGCGACGCGCTGATCGTACACCAACAGGGGCGGCAGGTCCGTACCGGTATACCAGGCTCGAAATTGATCGGCTGCGCGTCGTATCGGGTTGCGCTGCCGCCCAATTTGATAGGCGGCTAAGGCGCTGGTCCTGGGATCCAGAAACAGACCCAGATCAGAAGGGCTGGCTGACCATACATGCTCGCCCTCTTTGAAAATTATGCGACCCGTTTCGGGGTAGCTCAATTCTCCCGCCAGCAGGTCTTGGGCTTCCTCCGGGCGTAAACCGGAGAGATTCACATTTGCCACGGATATGCCGGGGTAGATGCGCCCAGCATAAACGATATTGTAGCCAACCACCAGCGCTGCCAGCAGGCCCATGAACAGGACCAGGCCGCTCACCCCAGCTACCAGCATCTGCTGCAGTGCCAGGGCGGAGGGCAGCGCTGCGGGTTTTGTTGCAGTACGTGTCGTCATCGTTTCACCATTAATAGTATCCAGTACCGTTTCACTTGTTGCAGGTTGTAGACCATAATGCCCCAATTGTACCAAACCGCGGGCGGTGCGGCTCATTTCGTGGGTTTATCCAAAGATTTAACCGCCGAGCAAGCAGAGCACGCCGAGAAATTCTATATACCAGACGTTGTGCCCGGCAACTGTGTTCCCAGGTGTTATGGCAGAATCCACTCAAGTAATTGCCTTGGCATTTGAGCTGATGTGGAAGAAGCCCGGAAGAAAGGGTTATAATTTCCCATTACCAGCAGGATCCAGGATCTGGATAGGCTGGCTGGCGGTGTCTCAGGCGCAAATCCATGCCCCACTCCCTTAGCGAAGAACAAGCCCAACTGCTCGCTTACCTGCGCAATCACCGGCATGCAGCCATCTCCGCTCCTGCCGCATCCGGCAAGACCACCCTGGCGGTTCGCAAAGCCACTGAGTTGGATCACGCTGGTTCGGAGGTGCTTTTCCTGTGCCGCAACCTTTACCTTGCCGAAAGCTTGCGCCAGCGCCTGCAAGGCACCGGCATCCAGGTGTTTGCCTTTACCGAATTGATCCGTTGGCTGCTTGAGAACGCGCAGCGTCCGGACATATTCCTGTCGAGAGGGCGCCCACAATGGGTCTCCACCGGTACCCAGTATGACGTCCCTTCACCTTCAGAGCTGGATCAGGCGATGTATGTGCTGGCGCGCCTCCCAAAGCGGTTCGACGCCGTTCTGATCGACGAAGGACAGGATTTCGAGGCTAACTGGCTGGCAGTCGCTAAGGCATGCCTGTCGGATGAGCGGGACGGCCGTTTTTACGTGTTTTTCGATGACAACCCGTCTCTCTCCCATGTCAGCCTGAAGCAGATGTATGCCGGCATCCTGGCGCCGCCTGTCCTTACCCAAAACCTGCGCTGCGCTGCGCCTATCGCCGCGCTGGTGCACCGGCTTCACCCGGACCCGCCGCAGGATAAGCCGTCAGCCCGCGGAGAGGGCCTCCTCCGGGAGTGGACGTATGCCACGGATGCCGAGCTGTCGGACCATCTGCGCAGCGCGCTGCTGGATGCCGAAGAGTTCTCGCCGGGGCTGAAAGATATCACCGTCCTGACGGCAGAGACTACCCCCAGCCGCAGGAGCCGTTTCGCCGGCTTTGTGATCGATTCGCCCCATTTGCGCGCCGGCCAGCAGGCAGGCGGACTGCACTGGCAGGAGGCCTGCCTGCGCTACCTGCAGGGTTTCGGTTTGCTGGAGAGCGACTTGAGCAGCAGCCCTACCCCCACACCGGCAGATGTGCACCGGGTGGTTAAATTCAGCGCCGCCTACCAGGCGGGTCACCGGCAGGCCTTGCGCCGTCAGACCAGCCATGTAGATAGCTCGACCCTGCACTGGCACATGGATTCTTTCGGCGGACTGAGCCTGCACTGGACCGGCGGCGATACGCGCCAGCTGCCCGCACCTGACCTGCTCAAATTCTTCGGCTCCCCCGGATGGGTGAAATCCCTTCCCCATGCTCAGAAACGCTATCGCCTGACGCCGGTGGAGGACCCATCCGACCATCTCTATTACATCCCGGTGCGCCTGGTGGATATCCCTTCCTTCCAGGGCCTGGAGGCAGGTGGAGTTGTGTTTGTGCTCTATAATTACTTTGCCAGCAGTCACGACCAGCTTTTGGCAACGTTATATCGGGCCTTCTCGCGCGCCAGGCGTTTGCTCTATATCATCAGCCCATCGATGGACTTATAGCAGTGTGACAGGCTTCCCGCAGCGGCGCCGCACGAAGATGCCCGCGGCTCTTTGTGACCAAATATTTCCAATGTGCACTTACTGGTTCTCTCGATAAATTCGTAGTCATTCGCCCTCACCGCTTCCCCGAACCCCTTCCCCTCTCCCAATGTTGGGAGAGGGGAAGGGGGCCAGGGGTTGGGGTGAGGGAGAGTTCAAGAACTTAGCGAGAACACCACTTACTGATCATTGCCCAAGTTTCTAAACTTCTCTTGCACAATAATATCGTTGAACCTGTTTAGCTTTATTTGCAAGGATCAGTAGTTGTAGTTGTCCTCCCAACCAAAATTCAGGAGTGAAACTATGAAACCCATCTCTCCCAATCTTGGCCTGAGTACTTTGCTTAACCATACCGGCATCGAGGACCCGGGCTACGGCGCGCATGTCCTGCCCATCTACCAGACCGCTACGTTCCGTTTTCCGGACACAGTCCGCGGCAGGGCGATCGTCTCCCGGCGCGAGCACGGCTACTACTACACCCGCATTGCCAACCCGAACCTGGAGCACCTGGCGCGCAAGATCGCCATCCTCGAAGGCCTGGACATCCTGCGCCTGCATCCCGAAGCCGAACCGGATCATCTGGTCGCCGGGCTGGTGTTCTCGTCAGGCATGGCTGCCGTCTCGGCCTTGTTCCTGGCGCACCTGCAGGCAGGGGATACGGTCATCGCCCAGGAGAACCTGTACGGCAACACCTTCAACTGGCTGAATGGTAATGCCCCGCGCCTGGGCATCCGCGTCGCCTGGGTGAAGGACACCTCGGCCCAGGGTTGGGAGGCGGCTTTCAAGGCCAATCCGGGGGCCAGGCTGGCTTATGCCGAATCCCCCGCCAACCCGACCATGTGGGTGGTGGACCTGCACATGGTTGCCGAGCTGGCCCACGCACACGGATGCTGGTTGGGGGTGGATAACACCTTTGCCACGCCCTACTGCCAGCGCCCGCTCGGCCTGGGGGCGGATGTGGTGCTGCATTCGACCACCAAGTACCTGTCCGGGCAGGGCGCCATCATCGGCGGCGCCCTGGTCAGCAGCCACAGTGACTTTATCCACGGACCGCTGCAGCAGGTGCTCAAACAGTTCGGCGGGGTGCCCAGCCCATTCGACGCCTGGCTGGCAGACCTGGGACTGCGCACCTTTGAGCTGCGTATGCAGCGCCACTGCGAGAATGCCCTGCAGGTTGCTCGCTACCTGCAGGGCCACCCCAGGGTATCTGAGGTGCACTATCCGGGGCTGGAGAGCCACCCGGGCTACGAGATTGCTCGCCGCCAGATGTCTTCCTTCGGAGGCATGATGTCTTTCGAGCTCAAGGGCGGCTACGAGGCCGGAGAGGCCATGCTCAACCGGGTGCGCATTGCCACCCTGGCGGTCAGCCTGGGCAACGTTGATACGCTTATCCAGCACCCCGCCAGCATGACCCATTTCGACGTGCCGCGCGAGGAACGCCTTGCGATCGGCCTTACAGATGGATTGGTGCGGCTGTCGGTGGGCATCGAGAACGTCGACGACTTGATCGCCGACCTGGACCAGGCGCTCGCCTAGCAAAGAAGCACTGGATCGTCTTTATCTGTGGGATTGGAGAGACTGAACTTTCGAAATTGATAGGTATTTATCAACGCATCCTGCTATAATCGTTGGGCCAGAGAAATATTCTCTGGTCAATAGGGGTGGTTTCTGGCCTTCTAGCCTTCTGAAATTTGCAGCAAATTGAATGGATTGAGCAGGCTCGTATGGATGTGTTCTCCGTGCACAGGGGGAAGGATGTTTGTAGAGTTTGTTCCAAAACCGGCTTACCAGAGCCGGTTTTTATTTTCTTTATCTTAAAGGGTCTTTTATATCGGAACTATCTCGTATTTTTACAGATAGCGTAGGATGGCATATGGGAGCCGATGGCTTGCTTGCCGCCCTCCCACTCAATACACGCGTTTTGGTCGAAAAGCTGGCCAGAAGGAGGCGGTTTTACACAACTCTCTATTCTCTATTCTCTGTTCACAATTTATATGGAGGTCTACCATGAGAAAGCGTTTGTTCGTACTGGTTATAATCAGTCTGGTTTCCCTGGGACTGGTATCGATCGCCCTGGCGGCAGCAGGTTCCGCAACAATAACCGCTGATAAATTCGCCCCAAAAATCGTTTATACAACTCAAAGGAGCGAACCCGCACCGATCGAGCCTTCTTCAACGTATCATTTTATAGATCATGCTGACCAACCCAGAGCGCCCACGGGAGAAAGCGCCTGGGATAGCTATTGGGTTGGCGCACCAACTGTCATCTCGGATAGCGGGCAACTGCGCATGTGGTACACCGGATGGGGGCCAGTTGAAGCGGGTATTGGTGAAGCCAGCTCCGCCGATGGCATCAGCTGGACAAGATCCCCGCTCAATCCTGTATTAACCCCAGGGTTAGAAGCCGCAGTTTTCAAGGAAGGTCCTGCCGATTACAAGATGTGGTTCGGCGGCAATGATTTCCTTAGCATCTACCGCGCCACCTCCAGCGACGGCCTGGCGTGGACGGTAGACCCTGCGCCAGCCTTTGAGGCGAGCAGCGTAGACGGCACTTTTGACCGCGATTCAGTAGAAGATGCCTTCGTCATTATGGATGGCGGCGGCACCTACCGGCTGTTCTATACCGGGGGCAATACCGACACAGGGGTCTATCAGATCGGTACGGCAACTTCACCGGATGGACTTGCCTGGACTCGCGTAGCCACACCAGTCCTGCCACCCGGCGACCCTGGCGATTGGGACGAAATCCACACGATGGATCCCATGGTCATCCTGGATGGCGGCACATTCAAGATGTGGTACAGCGCCTTCGATAGCAGCAATGCTCGCCGCATCGGCTATGCCACCTCGTCGAACGGCGTGGACTGGACCAAATACGCCAGCAATCCGGTGTTCGAACCTGACCCGGGCCAGTGGGATGATGGCAGTGTGGGAAATCATGCCGTAGTATTCAATGGCGATTACCACATGTGGTACACCAGCAACGGACGCATTGGCTATGTCACTTCAACGGATGGCATCGACTGGACTCGTTTTCTCGCTGCGCCCGTGCTTGAGCCTGGCTCAAGCTTGTACGCAGAGGTTAATTACGCTCACGATTGGGTAAATGCCGGTACGGATCCGTTTGAACCTGTGGTGATCACTTATACCGGCGCCGGGGGAAGCATAGCCACCGTGAGCGGGCAGGCGGATGAGGGTGGGTGGTTCAGCAGCGATTATGGAAGCTGGGATCCCGGGCGCCCGAATATCGCCCCAGGAGACATGGTCGTTGTTGCCGCAGCCGGGTTAACCGCCGCTATCGATCCCATTGGCAGCATTGAGGGAGCGCTGGATGTCGACGAGAACACAATCGTTGGCAGCATTCACGCTCCCTGGTTCTCACCTACCCCGCTCATCGTACGCTGCGAGGTGTGGATCGAAAATGGACCACCAGGCATCGAGATCCCGGATATAGACGCGGACGGCGGCAGCTATTCGTGTGACTTCGACGACGTAGGTTGGGATCTGCAGCCCGGTCAAACGGTGGCTGTTCGCTATGTAGAGCCGGACGGCGATACCGTCATTAACATCTTTGAAACCCCCACCCTTCGTGTCAACTACGCCCACGACTGGGTGGAGGGCAGCTACGAGGCCGGGCACACCATCTGGATCACGCTTACCAATGCGACCGGGGAAGTCAAAGCCACCGCCAGCGGCGTATCTGGCCCGATCCCGTGGTGGGGCGATCAGAGCGGATTCTCCACGGATTACAACCTGGCCTGGACACCGTCTCGGCCCGACCTGCAGGAATTGGATTGGGTTTACGCCGCCTTTGACGACGGGTTTGCGAGCTCGGTGCGCATCGGCCAGATCACCGGCGACCCGGATGTGAACGCCGATACCATCTCTGGCACCATCACCGCCCCCTGGTTCACCGAGCCGCTGCAGGGGGATTGCGGCGTGTGGATAGAAAACGGCCCGGGTACCGGCTTTCAAGAGCCCGTCGATCCCAATGGCGGCAGCTACTTCTGCGACTTCGGCGCTCTCTTCTGGGACCTGGTCCCCGGGCAGGATGTGGGCGTTGGCTACCGGGAGCCGGACGGCGACCAGGTGTACAACGTCTTCCGCGAGCCGGCACCGGAGCTGCGCGTCTGGATCTGGGGGCAGGGACGGCCCGCCAGCGGCGGTAATATGGCGCTGTGGGTTGGATACCAGAACAACGGAAATGCGCCGGACGAAGGAGCTTATATCTCTGCCACGCTGGAGGGCGGCTTGACCTACCTGAGCGATACCTCTGGCCTCCCACACAGCGGCGACGGCACCCCGGGCAACCCGCTGGTTTGGCAGCTCCCCGCGCCCTTGCAGCCCAGCATGTTCCAAACTCGCTTTGAAGTCTTCGTCCACGTGGATGCAGCCGAAGGGGAGATGGTAGAAGGTGATGCCTACATCGGCAGTGATATGCCCTACTACCAGGGCGATCAGGGGGCAAAATACAGCCACTGGGAGGACCAGGTAGTGGCGTTCACCCCCGACCTCTCGGTGAACAAATGGGCCTGGACGGGAGACCCGGTGCCCGGCTCCACCTATGTGTATGCCGTAACCGTGTGCAACTTCAACGAAAATGCGGCGGGCAGCCTGCCGGTCATCCTGACCGATACACTGCCGGTCTCAGTCACCCTGCAAAGCTGGTGGGCGGGGCATGGCGGTTGGGAAGAGGTCTCCAGCAGCGACCACGAGCTGGTGGTCTCCCGTCCGAGCGTGCCCGGCGGGTGGTGCGGCGACGTGTTCCTGCGGGTGCTTCTGGATGAGAACGCCTGGCCCGGCATGTCCCTCTTCAACACGGCTGATGTCGCCACCAGCGGGGATACCAGCCCGGGTAACAACACCATCACGATCGAGAACGGAGTTGGGACCCCGCGGGACAACCTGTGGGTCTCGAAGGATTGGGTGAATGGCCAGTTTGTGCCTGGAGGTGAGATTTATTACAGCTTCAACTTCGGCAATGGCGGCAACCTGCCGGTGGAAAACGTGTTGGTGACCAGCACCCTGCCGGAGAATACCACCTTCGTGCGCGCCTGGACGTGGACGCCCTACGGGGAGGTGGATTATCCGCCGGATGTGATCACCTCCGATCACCTGGTGTGGGATGCCGGCGTGCTGGAAAACGGCTTCAACCGGAATGTGAATCTGACCCTGCGCATCGACGACGACGCACCGGTGGGAAGCTTGCTCACCCACACGGTGGATATCAACCGTCTGCCGCTCGAAGACCGCTACGATGATAACCGAATCACCTGGGTGGACCCGCTCAACGACTACGGGCCTAACCTGTGGGTGAACAAGCAGAACTACAATTGGGAATGGGAGGGCCGGCTGTGGTACGAGATCCGCGTGGCGAACCGCGGCAATACCTGGCTGGATGACTTCTGGATCACCGATACTTACCCGGTCTCAACCACCCTGACCGACTGGTGGGTGAACCACGGCCCGTGGATCACCGCTACGGAAGATGTAGGTAACCGTCAGATCGCCTTCTGGGTGGACGGGCTCAACCCCGGGGAGACCGCCAGCATCGGCTTCCACCTGGACCTGGATGGCGATATCATCGGGCAGGAGGGCCTGCTCTTCCCCAACCAGGTGGATGCGCCGCTGGAAGGGGACGTCTACCCGGCGGATAACCATGACCAGGTGACCGCCAGGACCGGACCGGACGTTTATATCGAGAAACAGCTCAGCGGTGGCGTACCCGAGCCGGGTGAGCTGGTCACCTATACGGTCAGTTTCGGCAATGCTAACCTGTGGCCCTGGGACGGCGACCCCAACTACGGCAGCCACATCACCGATACCCTGCCGGAAGGCATGACTTTCATCACCGCCACCTGGGCTGGTGGCTATCCCTGGGTGCCGGAGCTTGTCGACGGCAACACGGTTGTCTGGCAAGCAGGGACGATGTGGAACAACTCGCACTGGGAGTTCGACCTGGTCGTCCAGCTGGATGAGGGCCTGCAGGGCGGCGATGTACTCACCAACACGATCGAAATGTACGGCGACAGCCCAGATGACATCGAGCCCAATTGGGAGAACAACGTCTTCGAGCTGCCGCTCACTGTCCTGGCCCCTGTCTTCGAGGTGGGCAAGACCTTCGAGAGCAGCCTGGTCGCCGGGATGCCGGTCAGGTACGACCTGAGCCTGGCAAACGTCGGCAACCAGACCGCCACAGGTATTGCCCTGGTGGATGTCATCCCAGAGGGTGTCACCTTCGGCGGCAGCGATGGGGGCTACTCAGCCGGGCGGGTGACCTGGGAGATCGCCAGCCTCGCCCCCGGCGGCTCTGCCGCCGGCTGGTTCACCGGCACACTGACCTGTGAGGCCGGTGTGGAGGTGGTCAATGAAGAATACAACGTTGCCAGCAGCGACCAGGGCGTGACAACACCGGATGGCTCGCCGGTCAGCTTTACCACACTTGCACCGGAGATCCAGGTGAGCTTCCAGGCTTCGGAAACCAACGTAGGGGTCGGGCAGTCCGTCTCCTTCACAGCCGAGGCTGCGACCGACGGCACCCCCTTGAGCTATGCCTGGGACTTTGGCGATAGCGAGACCGGCTCCGGCACTCAGGTGGAGCACGCCTTCGCGGCGCCGGGCAGCTACCCGGTCGAGCTAGTGGTCACCGATGGGTGCGGCTTCACCAGCAGCTACTCGCTGACGGTCGTCGTGGAGCCGCAGGGTGTTTACCTGCCTCTGGTGCTCAACCTGCACAACACAGCTCCATAACCTTTCTCTTAATCACCCTGGCTGCCGGTCGCACGCGACCGGCAGCCAGGGTTTTAAATTACCGGATTATGAAGGCTTATCGTTTTCACACTGTTTGCGTATTTTTTTACCCATTACCAGATATTCCGTTAAAGGCGATTCCATTATTCTAACGATTCGCTGACGGAGCACCAGGGTAATGGATATAGAAAAACTGTTAATGAACCGCCGCCGCCCAATAATGAGAGCCAAAACCCGATGAAACCCGTCACTGAAATGACTCGCGGCGAACTGGCTGCCTACATTCAATCCCGCCTGAGAGAGCAAGGCATTGATTCAGTGCTCACGGGAGGTAGCGCTGTTTCAATTTATAGCGCGGTAATTTATGTCTCAATGGATCTTGACTTTGTGATTACAGGCTAGCAGTATTGCTTGCTGCACGAGCTACCGCCGCGGATCTCATCGCTGCCCCACACCACCGGGATCTGGCTCTCCACCAGGAACTGCGCCAGGATCTCCCCGCTCAAAACCACTCCATTTGCCAACTGAACCGGCTCCATCATGCTGCGCAGGGCGTTCCAGCCCGCCAGGATCAGCTCATCTTGAATGACAGGCGATTGCACCTGAACAACATCGGCAGGGTCGGCTTCGACCGCCGCCTGCGCAACATTCGGATCATTCGACAGCATCTGGCATCCAGCCATGCAGACCATCAAGAACCCCAGGACCAGACTTAGAAGTGTATGCTTGTTCTCCATTTCGACCCTCCACCAGGTGTGAATTCCGGATTACTTCTTTCACTTCCAGATTAGCAATCCGGGATGGGGGGAAGGTCGTGGGGAATGTGGGGGCGCTGTTGGGGTTTAGCGAAAAGCGTGGGGTAAACTTGGGGAAGTGTCTGTAACATAAACGGTGGGTTTAAAATTTGGTGGGAGAAAGCATATGCCCAAGAGCTGTAAATTAGCTCGAATGTGGGGCAATGACATAGCTTATCCGTGCAATTTTACGCTCCCAGTGGAGTT
>Ga0105100_10001671_pt1 | contig 12953 bp, 9 predicted proteins | sample PPLLak12cMay2015_2_FD_87033 | JGI IMG/M metagenome (GOLD analysis project Ga0105100, IMG submission 87033) | Freshwater sediment microbial communities from Prairie Pothole Lake near Jamestown, North Dakota, USA - PPLs Lake P8 Core (1) Depth... | ecosystem: Environmental > Aquatic > Freshwater >... | reverse complement strand
TTGTTCAATATCTTGCTCGGTCAAATTGCATTCCGGCGCAGGGCAAGTTTCAGTTACAATTTCCGTAGGCATGGTTTTCTCTTCTCCTTCTCACGTGGCTGTGGTCGGAGAAAGATACCATGCATTTCGCTTTCAGGCTACCCGGCCTGACTTTGCCCTACCTTGCGCTGTAATACTAAGTCAAGGCGAAGTTTTCAACTGCTGGTGAATTGACTCCAGGTTGTAGATTTTCACGTAATCCACGCCTTGGATCTGTATGATGTGTTCGGGTTCGAGCTGCTCCAGCGCTGTAAACAGCTCGGCAGGCATATTGCGCTGCCACTGGTTGAGGTAAACCAGCACATAATCCGCCTCCAGATATGATTGGATTACCTCGGGCGGCGCCTGGCGGCCAATGTCGATGGGCTTGCTAATAAAACCCAGGCTGTGGCTGTACCAATTAAAAGCCAGGGGGTACCAACTCACAATGCGCTTAGTGCGGATATCGGGGATGGTTTTCAGATAGATAGCAGCTTCGTTCAGGCCTTCTCCCCACCCAACCAGCAGCACATCCTTAGCTTTTTGCATACCTCCCAGCAGGGGGTTGAAATAGGTCAGGTAATATGGATGGTGGCTGGCAGTGATGAATGCCTGGATTGCCAGTAAAAATACTATTGCGGCGACTGGTACGATCATGCGCAGGCGGGAAGTGAATTTTTCACCCAGCCAACGCAGGCCTGCCACCAGACCGGCAGCAGCAAGGAAATCGAAGGCCAGGTAGCAGGGAAGGTAATAGCGGTCAAATTTCTTGGTTCCCAGGGTCATCAAGATCGTAAAGAGCACGATAAACCACGCCAGCCCCGCCAGATTACGCCGGGTGAGACGGGTAAAAAAGGTAAAATTGCGTGTAGCTAGGATTAAACCCAGCGACAACAGCCCAATCCAGGTGATAGGCGTACTGCGCCACAGATAGGTGAGGGGATAATAATAAACATATTTGTCCGACGGGTCATAATCAACCTGGTAGGCGCTGACCAATTCAGCGCCGCCGCCGCCGCCTTCTGCCGCATTAAAGGCGTGCTCGAAGACATTGCCCAACGTTCCGACCGGATCGACCCACATGGCAGGCCAAACGATAAAGACAACCACCAGGCTTAGCAGCCCCCAGGCGAGCAGGGGGATGAAAACTTTGCGCACGGTCGCCTGACTGAAAATTTCTCGAAGTTTTACGCCGAACAGCTCCTGAATACCCAGAAAGCCGATGATCGGAATAATCATGAAGCTGGGCGTCACCGTCAGGAAGCCCAGCCCGGCAGCTGTGGCTGAAACCACCAGGCTGGACCAACGCCGCCTGCGCAGGTAATCCAGGAATGCTAAAACCGAGACCAATAAAAAGCTGCTCGACAATCCATTGGTATGCAAAAACCGGGAGTGGGCGACATGCATCGGCTCAAAGGCGATCAGCAATATACCCACCAGGGCAATCCAGGGATCGAAAAGGCGCCGGGCATAAAACCAGGCTACCAGCAGGCAGAGGGAGACGACCAGGACAATCGCCAGGCGGGCGGTAGCCAGGATTTTCATCGGGTTTACCGCCCGATTTTTAAAGATATCAAAGAGTTTGGAGTCGCCCAGATTTTCCTGACCCACGCGCTCATAATCGGGAAACTGGAGATGGTAGCCTAGTGCGCCCGCCCACATAGTGATCACACCCGGATGACCGGTCTGAAAGGTATCCGCATAGTTTCCTTTTACTAATGCGTAATAAAAATTGGCCGAGCGTTTCCCCCAGGTAGGCTCATCAGCCGTTACAAAGCTGCCCAGGCTATCCAGGCGCGGCAGAAGAATGGCTGCTGCGATAAGGATAAACCAGGCAACTTCAACCCACACGGGCAGTCTGCCTGGCTGATTTAGATTTTGATTTGTCTGCTTAGAGGTGGGCATACGAGAGATTTTATCCTGAGTCAGATAAAATTAGAACCCTGTCTGAGTATGCCGCTGCCAGCGTGGCATCCCGCCATCGCCAGCAGGCGCGCTGGCAAATCAAATCGCCTGGCTGGAAGATAAATTGATTATTCCCAATCCAGGAATCTGGGTAAACGGTTGCGATTCTTCAGCGTACCGATCACACCATCGGGGAAGAACATTAAAACCAGGATCATCATGATCCCGGTAGCAACGATATTCAATTCTGATGACCCCAACTGGGCGACGAAAAACTCATTGGTGGCGATGAAAATGGCAGCCCCGATCACAGGCCCGGCGACAGTTCCTTTACCCCCAATCAGTGTCATGAGCACCATGTGAGTGGCGATGCCGATGGATAAGAACAGCCCGGGACGCAGATAGGTCAGGTAATACACCCACAGCGCGCCGGCCATGCCCACGAATATACCACTGATGGCAAAGGCCAGAACTTTGTAGATGTGGGTCGGTACGCCGGCAACTTCCGCCTTGGTCTCGTCCTGAGAGATAGCCCGTAAGCCCAGCCCAAATTTCGAATGGCGGATGCGATAGGACATGAAGATGGTTAGAGCCGCTAATATCAGAAAAGCATAATAGAAGGGGATCTTGGCCGTTGCCATCTTGAGCCCCATAAGCGGTAAAGACAATCCATTTGCTCCCCCGGCCAGCTCCCATTTATCCATGACGATCGATGCCAGCAGGATCAGAGCCACCGTGGAAATGATAAAGGCTGAGCCACTGGTGCGCAGGGTGATCAAGCCAACGATCAAACCGATTGCCAGGGCAAGTAATCCTGCCACGGGGGTGATGAGGAAGGGTGAAATGCCCTGGTAAACCAGCAGAATGCCTGCCAGATAAGCACCAGCCGCAAAAAAAACATTATGTCCCAACGAGACATAGCCGGTATAGCCCCCCAGGATATTCCAGCTGGAGGCCATGGAGATATACATAAAGGTGTATAGCATCAAATGCAGCCAGTAATTCATCCCGCCAAATATGGCCTGCGTAAGGGGAAACAACAGCAAGCTGAGGAATAGGATCGCCAGAAAGATTATCCGCCCGCGGGATTTTTTTGTGTCCGGGCTGACAGGCTCAGCAGACACAGGGGATATACTGATGATTTGATCGGACATTTATTGTAACTCCATTTTTTTGCCGAACAAGCCCTGGGGGCGGAATAATAGAATTAAAAAGAGCGCCAGGTAAAAAGTTATCGGTGACCAGGTGGGACCAAAATTAAAACTGACATACGCCGCCAGCGCTGAAAGTAAGAACGATCCGACCAGAGAGCCAATCAAGCTGCCCATACCTCCCAAAACGATCAGGGCTAGAATAATCGTCACCCATTCCATATGTTTGGCTGGGAAGAATGTAAACAAAAAACTGACCAGCGAGCCAGACGCGCCTGCCAATGCCGTGCCCAGGCCGAAGGTGATCATCGAAATTTGATGCACATTTACGCCAACCGTTTTGGCTGCGGTGCGGTTTTGTGTGGTTGCCCGGATGGCATATCCCAGGCGTGTATAGCGCAGTAACGCCCATAAACCGACCAGTAAGATGATACTGACTACCGTTGCGTAAAATTGTCCTTCTGGGAAGTAAAAAGGACCAAAGTTCAGGGTGTCGGTGGCGTAACGAGGGGTTGTCGATCGATAGATACCCGTAAAAAAGTAGCTTAGCAAGCCTTCGATGACCAGGCTCAATCCAAAGGTAATCAACACCGTGAGCTCTACGAAGCGGGGATTGTCAATCAATTTCGCAAACAAAACCCGATAGACCAGCAGCCCAAACAAGTACATGACGGGGATGGTGATCACAATCGAGAGGATCGGGTCCATGCCAAGCAGCTTAAAAGCCCAGTAGGCGATATAAGCTGCCATAACAATAAAGGCGGCATGCGCCAGGTTGACAATGCGCATCACCCCGAAGATCAGTGTCATGCCTGAGGACATCAGGGCAAAGACACCCCCCAGACTCAGGCCTAAAATGATGATTTGCGATATCTGAGTCATTATTTATCCTCTAGTGCTTCTTCCCTAAATACAATTCCTGGATGCGCTCGTCCTGCAGCACTTTTTGGGCTTCAGCGATGAAGCTGTTTTTACCGAGATCCAGCACAACGCCCCAATCTGCTGCTTCTAAACCCATGCGCGCATTCTGCTCAACGATGATGACGGTCATTCCGGCGCGCTTTAAGATTTCGATGCTGTCAAAGATTTGTTTGGATATTTTCGGCGCCAGCCCCAGGCTAGGCTCATCCAACATGATCAGCTCCGGGCGCAGGACCAGCGCGCGCCCAATGGCAAGCTGCTGCTGCTGGCCGCCGGAAAGAGTCTTGGCCTGTTGTGCGTGGCGCTCGCCCAGAATGGGGAAGATTTCGCAGACTTCTGCTATCCGCTGGTCGATTTGTTTTTGATCGGAAAGGACATAACCACCCATGCGCAGATTCTCACGCACGGTCATATCCGGAAACAAGGAGCGGTCCGAAGGTACCAGGCAGATCCCTTTACGCAGGATTTGGTCTGTGCGCCAGCCAGTGAGATCTGCGCCTTTGAAGGTAATACGCCCTTTGCGTGAGGGTAACAGGCCGGAGATAACTTTGAGGTAGGTAGATTTTCCTGCTCCATTGGGACCAATGATGCAGTAAGTTTTACCGGCTTCAACTTGCAGCGAAATGCCTTTTAAGATATCTGGGCCGCTGCCATAACCAGCAACGATATCTTCTGTTTCTAGAATTACCATGCTTATGCTCCCAGATAGGCTTCTAAAACGCGTTGGTCGTTTTGGATGATCTCCGGCGACCCTTGCGCCAGCACTGTGCCATAGGCCATGACAACAACCGGGTTGCTGATATTCATCACCAGCTCCATGTTGTGTTCGACGATCAGAAAGGTCATGCCCTGCGCATTTAGTTTTTGGATACGCTCGATGATCGATTCCAGAAGTGTCGGGTTCACCCCGCCGGCTGGCTCATCCAGCATGATCATGCGCGGTTCAGACATCAACACGGAGGCGAATTCAAGCAGCTTTTTTTGTCCGTAAGATAAATTTTTAGATTTTTCATTTGCCAGCCTGGAAATGCCAACAAAATCCAGTAATTCCATGGCGCGATCTCTTTCCTTACCATGGATGCTGTCGCGAAACAGATCAAAAAAACCATGGATTTGCGACTGGATCACCATATTTTCCAGGACAGTCATTTCTTGCAGGTCTCTGGTGATCTGAAAGGTGCGGCTGATGCCTCGCCGGGTGATCTGGTGAGGTGCCAATTTGTCGATAGGCCGCCCATCGAATGTGATGGTTCCAGAATTTGCTTTCAGCAATCCGGTTATCAGGTTAAAAGCAGTGGTTTTCCCGGCTCCATTGGGGCCAATCAATGCTGTGATACTGCCGGCCTCGACATTAAATGTGCAGTCGTCGACTGCTTTAATTCCCCCGAAGCTCTTGTTTAAGTGCTGAACTTCTAACAATCCCATGTGTTGTCCGCTGATTCAAACAGAGTCTGGGTTTTGCCGGTTGTTCGCCGGCAAAACCCAGATTGAGAACTAAACTACCATTCTGGCTTGGGCCATACCAGGTCAACAACGCCTGGGAAAGCGCCTTGCGGGTAAACAAAATTCAACTCGCCTTCTTGCCATTGGACCATAATGAAAGGCTTGTTGACAGGCAAACCACGCTCGTCCCAGTAGAAGTCGCCCAGGATTGTGCGAACGGGTTCTTCAGCGGTGCGAGCAGCCATCCAATCGCGTATGACCGTGTTATCGGTGGTGTTTGCGCCACGCACAGCCTGTTCCATTCCCTGGCAGAGGGAGAACGGAATCGCTTCGTCTTCGTCAGCCTCGCGCCCATATTTTTCGCGGAAGGCATTCATGAACATTTCATTGGTGAATTCCTCGCCATTCAAGAGGCCAGTGAAGTTCGCCAATGGATGCCAGGAGGCGTGGGTCAGCAGGCCATTCACAGCAGTGCCGAGTTCGTCCACGAATTCACTCTGTGAACCCTGGCTCATGTAGATTGCCTTGGGCTGGTAATCGATGGTTTGTAGGGCGCGGATCAGCTGGATGCCTTCATCAGGGGAGGTCACCAGGGCGAAGATCATATCAGCATTGGCAGCTTTGATCGAATTGGCCAGTGTCAGCCAGTCAGAGAAACCTTGCTCGGGCCACTGCTCCTGGTAGACCACTTCGATATTGGCTTCAGAAAAGCCACCGGGCGCCAGAGATACAACCTCTTCGGTCCCTGGTACCACGATCTCGGTGCCCAGTAAACCGGCTGCGATGCCGTTGGCGAAGAAGTCATCGGCGTAGACCAGAGCGGCCGTTTTGGGTTTCTCTTCTGCAGGTACCAGGTTGTTGATTAACTCGATGGGGGTCTTGCCAATGTATTCGGCGGCGTTGGGCTGGTAATAGAACATGTATTTGAAATCGCGCTCGAAGATGCGCAACGCAGCGCCGGATGGGTTGGGGTGAACCAGCTCTGCCTGTTCGGTGATGACCGAGGCGGGGAAGGTGAGCAAGCTGGAGAATGTGCCGAAGATCAGGTCGACATTATCGACGTTGATAAAGCGTTCCATCTGGGTGATGATCGTCTCGGCATCGGATTGGTTGTCGCTGACGATTAACTCGACAGGCCGGCCCAGCAGCCCGCCGCCTTCATTGATCAGGTCAACGCACAGTTGATAACCATCTCCGTGCTTGGTGCCTGGGATCGAGAAGGAACCCGTCAGGGGTAGCGATGCGCCGATCTTAATCGGCTCGCCTTGCGGTGTGGTGGGTTCTTCAGACGCGGCAACCGGGGGCTCAGTAGCCTCAACGGGAGCTTCTGTCGCCACCGGGGCCTGTGTGGCTTGGGCGCAAGCTGATAGAACCATACTTCCAATCAGTAGAACTGCAAACAAGAAGCGTGCACTACGAGTCATGTCTCTCTCCTTATCATCCAATTGAAATTCTAACATCGATTAGTGACTGGCAATTTAGATTGTTTTGGTGCAGGTGCGCCTCCCTTCTAGATTTGATATTTTAGATCCAGGTTTCCGGTTAAAAATAAAATGAGGCCCCTATGTAAATAAACAGGGCCTCATCCAATTGGCTTAGCTGGAAGGTTGATCGTTATGGCGAAGTGGCATAAAAACCACCTGATGAAAAAATCCATTTGCGGCATTTCACTCTCGCAGCAGACATTGTGGAGTGGTGTCACGGGATTGTTGAAAGTACAGCTTACCAGGGAGAAGGCTGAAGGGTATTGGACTGCTATCCGGCAATGTTCCCTGTGTTTTGCAGTAGGTTGTGCGACATTGTCGAACACTATATGACATAGCTGAACAATTGAATCTTAACACAAATGCTTGATTGCTGTCAAGGAATTGATCACGCGTAGGGAAACCCGGCTGACCGCAGGATGACAATCCCAGTGTCGATTTAGATGCATTTATAATGGGGTAGGTAGACGCAACCTTGAGCTATTCAATAAAGGAGTGAATGGTGGAAATTAATCAAGAACTGCATAATCAAATCCTGGTTTTCCAGGAAAATGAAATCACTGAATATCATATCTATAAGCGGTTGGGAGAATCAGTAAAAGCAGACGAAAATAAAAGAATTTTACTGAAGATTGCCGAAGATGAGCGCAGGCATTATACCGAATGGATGAAATACACCAAAACAGAGGTGAAGCCTAACTGGCTGCGCATGTGGTTTTATTATTGGGTCAGCCGCATTTTAGGTTTTACCTTCGGTATTAAACTCATGGAGCTGGGTGAAGAAGATGCCCAGGACCATTACGAGATGCTCAAAGGGAAAATCAGGGAAGTGGATCAGATCATCGCCGATGAAAACAGCCATGAAGAGTCATTGATTGCTCTGCTGGACGAAGAGAGCTTACGCTATGCGGGCTCCATGGTGCTGGGGTTAAATGACGCTCTGGTAGAGCTGACCGGTGCTCTGGCAGGTTTCACGCTGGCGCTACAAAATACCAACTTGATCGCCTTAAGCGGTCTGATCACGGGTGTGGCTGCGGCGATGTCGATGGCAGCCTCCGAATACCTGGCGACGCGCTCCGAGAATACCGGAAAAAATCCCGCTAAAGCTTCAATCTACACCGGGATTGCCTATATCATCACGGTAGCCATTCTGATCACCCCATATTTGATTTTGGATAATTATTACGTCTGTCTGGCTGTGGCGCTGACGTTGGCGGTGATCATTATCGCGCTGTTCAATTATTATATTTCTGTTGCCAAGGATGAGCCTTTCAAGAAACGCTTTGTTGAAATGGCTGGCATCAGCCTGGGTGTGGCCGCACTCAGCTTCGTGCTGGGTTATGTGATCCGCAGTACCCTGGGCATTGAGATCTAATAGGACTTACACACCTGGTTGGAGGAGCCCGGAACTGCGTAACTCCTATCTAAAAAAGAATATCTTGCGCAAATGGTTCAGAAGTGATAAACTGCTGCAAAGCGTTGATCGGGACGAGTAACTGTTCGTTGCTAGCCAGGGAGAGAGAGCCACAGACTGAAAGCTTTCTCCTAGACAAAACAGCCAAAACCCCCCGAGAGCGATCTGAGGAACAAACCAGTATTCAGGTCCGGGTGTGCCCGTTACAGCGATAAAGTGCGGCAGCCAGCCGGTAAGGCGAGCTTGCCGAATGTGGGTGGAACCACGGGAGATCCAACCTCTCGTCCCTTGTGACGGGAGGTTTTTTTGTTTAATTTGTGCAAGTTGTGGAGGTAGCATGTCAGAAGAATACAAAGATAGCCATTTGTTCCGCGTGCGGCACAGCGCCTCGCATGTGATGGCGCAGGCAGTCCTGGAGATGATCCCGGAGGGTAAATTTGCCATCGGCCCAGCGACTGATGACGGGTTTTATTATGATTTTGATCTTCCCCGACCCCTGACTCCAGAAGATTTGGAGAAGGTCGAAGCGCGCATGCGTGAAATCATCCGCCAGAAGTATCCGTTTGTCTATCAAGAAGTCAGCGCTGACCAGGCGCGGGCAGAGTTCAAAGACCAGCCTTATAAACTGGAGCTGATCAACAATCTGGAAGCTGGCGAAGTAGATGAGGACGGCAACCCGATTGGCGAGCCGGTGACGATCTCATTCTACAAGCACGGTCAATTCACGGATTTATGTCGCGGCCCGCATGTACAGAACACGAGTGAGATCAATCCGGATGCGATCAAGCTGCTCAGTGTAGCCGGCGCTTATTGGCGCGGCAGCGAGAAGAATCCCATGCTGCAGCGCATCTATGGCACGGCGTTTGAGAAAGCGTCTGAGCTGGAAGAGTACCTGGTGTGGCGTGAAGAAGTCGAAAAGCGCGATCATCGCAAGTTGGGTAAACAGCTGGATCTGTTCAGTATCAACCCTGATCTGGGCGGCGGTCTGGTGCTCTGGCACCCCAATGGTGGGATGATCCGCCATCTGGCTGAAGAGTTCTGCAAAGATGAGCACCTGGCTGGCGGCTATGACCTGGTGTATTCGCCGCATATCGGGCGCTCCAATTTGTGGGAGATCAGCGGGCACCTGGGTTGGTACAAGGAAAATATGTACTCGCCCATGGATATCGACGGGCAGGATTATTATCTGAAGCCAATGAACTGTCCGTTCCATATCATGATGTACAAAAACTCCCGGCGCAGCTACCGTGATCTGCCCATGCGCTACGCCGAATGGGGCACGGTGTATCGCTACGAATGCGGTGGCGTCTTGCACGGGCTGCTGCGCGTGCGCGGCTTTACGCAGGATGACGCGCACCTGTTCTGCCGTCCTGACCAGATGCCCGAAGAAATCGACCGGGTGCTGAATTTCTGCCTGCATATCCTGCGCAGTTTTGGCTTTACGGAGTTTCAGGCCTATCTTTCCACGCGTGATCCACAGAAATCAGCCGGCGACCCGGAAAAGTGGATTGCGCCGACGGAAGCGCTGCGCGCAGCCCTGGAACGCGCCGGCCTGCCTTATGAGATCGACGAAGGCGGGGCAGCTTTTTACGGGCCAAAGATCGACCTGAAGATCAAGGATGCTATTGGGCGTGAGTGGCAGCTTTCCACGATCCAGTTCGATTTCAACCTGCCAGAACGCTTCAATATGAGCTATGTAGGCGAAGATGGGCAGGAACACCAGCCGTATATGATCCACCGCGCCTTGCTGGGCTCCATGGAACGCTTCTTTGGGGTGCTGATCGAGCATTACGGAGGCGCATTCCCGGTGTGGCTGGCGCCCATGCAGGTGATGTTGATCCCGATCGCTGACCGGCATATCGAGTATGCTGAAGCGATCCAGAAGCAGCTCCAGGCAGCCGGTATGCGTGTCAAGATCGACTCTTCCGGCAGCCGCATGCAGGCCAAGATCCGCGACGCCCAAAACCTGAAGATCCCCTATATGCTGGTGGTCGGAGATCGGGAGGCTGCTGAAGGCGCGGTGAATGTGCGCCTGCGCACCGGCGAACAGAAGGGCAGCCTTTCAGTAGGTGAGTTCGAACAGCTTGTTCGTGAAGTGGTGAGCAGTAAAGCGCTGATTTAGCAGGTGTGTATGATAAAAAGCACCCCCCAGGCAGGTGGTTTGGGGGGTGCTTTTGGGTTAACCAGAGGACCGGTACATTGGATTAATGCGTGTAGCCACTATTCATATATACTGGTTAACCCCTAAACCAACCTATCCCGATAAAGCAACATCACCGCTTGCGGAGCAGGGGCAGGTAGACCGATACATTCGCTTCATACAGAGCGGAGACCCTGGTTGTTGTTCCAGCATAGATATTTGGAATGGTATTGTAAGCTGCAGTGGTACTGGTTGTACGAAGTCCTTGCCCTGACAGTAATTCGGAAGGAAGGGTAAAATTCCAACGACCATCAGCATCAGCGGTAGTTGTTCCCAAGGATTCCAACAGCTCAACAATGGCGTCATTATCGTCCAGGAAGATCTCAATGATACAGTTCGGGCAAGGGCTGTTAAGACCCTGCGTGCCACTTACTGCCGTACCATCGATTGAAGTTACTTCCGCTGGAATGAATAATTCCAGCAGATCAGGCAGGCTGGTTCCCATCTGGATCGCATCTTCAGGATTGGGATTGCCTTCTATTTCTGGCCAGGGTGTGGTTTTCTTGACAGTATTGCTACGCAGGGTGTTTTCGTTATACAGCACGCCATTGGCAGAGATGGCCGACAACCCCGGTTCGACTATTTTATTATCCACGACCATCAGCGTTTGTGGGCCATCACTCAAGTAGATCCCACGCCCACATACACCAATCTCATGGTTGGCGGTATCATAACCAATGCGATTGTTTTGGATCGTATGCTCTTGTCCACTCACGCGGATGGTATCTGTTTGCAGCGACCAAATGGAAACCTGCAACCGCAAGCCAGCCAGCACATTGTCCTGAATAATGTTACCAGTGTCGGTTACACTGATCCCACCGCCGCCAAGCCAGTCAACAGGGGTACACACCAGGCTGGGAGAAGTCTCTTTATCCGGCGCTAAACCATTACGATTCAGACCGATAATATTATCTGAAAATTCGTTTCCTTCACCTCGCACTGCAGCAGCCACGCCGGCTAATCCCAGGAAATGATTGTTGCGCACAATATTATTATCCGCCTCGGATGCAAAGGCGATCCCGGTATTTCCACTTCCATCCTGGAGGTTTCCACCCCTGATATAGGCGCCTAGCCCATCATCGCTCAGACCAAACCAGTTATTTTCAATGAGATTACCTATCGTATTCAAATAGATATGGGTTTTGAAGTTCTGAAAACCGAGGCCGCGGATTTCGTGTCCGTTATTGCCGCCCACATCCCCGACGATAAAGCCATCCTTCTGACCGGTACCAGGTCCGAACAGAATAATCTTGGGTCCATTCGTACGGCCTCCAGGCTGGGTGCTGCCATCAATGATGATCTGGCCGTTCAAGCGCCGGAACACCGATGGGTCACTGGTGGTCAGGACATTGATTTTCCATATTTGCAACGCACTGATATATCCCTCGGCAGCTGTGGCTGGAATATTAAATTGAATGCGCACCGGACGATTTGCCAGAGGCACATTGCGAGCCTGGACGATCGCCCGCCGCAGGGTGCAGGGGGTATCGCTGACACAGGTTTTGCTCAGGCTGGTATCGATATCGCTGCCGCTATCGACCGTGATGATTGTTTCGGTTATTTCATTTTGAGTTGATTGTGAGGGGGCTGCCTGACCAGGATAAGTGGAAAACGATGCAAAGATCATTGTGATGGCCAGGCAGATGGCTAACCAGGTATTACCAGTGCGTGGTTCTATCTTAGTGCTCTTGAGTGTTTCTCCCCGAAATTATGACGGTGCGGATGGATGGTTTTCGATTACGCAAAGGGATATCGTTAACGAAGCTTCAAATATTCAATTCCTTTCTCTTCCGCGTGGGAGAAAATAATCACAACTTATGTGAATTACTTCACACAGATAGTATGCCGAATCTTTTCATTGTTGTCATTAAGGATATCCCAAAAATGGCCTGATTTTGTAAATATTGAGTGGATAATGGTCATGTGTACCGGTTTATCTTTTGACAACCGGCATAAATACACGCATAGACAAACTAATATCCTGAATGGTGATGACTCTATGGTTGCCTGAACCCGCTTCAATAATTGTCCCTTTTGAGTCAACGGCAACCGAGTATGGCTTGAATAATATGCCGCAATAACCATCGTTAGGGTAGGTGAGATCAATCAAATGATTGCCAGCCTGATCCAGGACAACGATCCGGTTATGGCTGGTGTCATCAACATAGATATTGTCCTTGCGATCCACGGCAATCCCATTCGGCAATCCAAAGCCTGAGTAACTGGCGATAAATTCAAACACATCTCCATCAAAGCGATAGATATTCACTTTTCCAGCGCCAACATCCGTCATCAACACGCGCCCCTGGTGGTCCACGGCAATGGCATTCGGTCGCTCCAGATAGCTTGGTTCATTTATCTCTGATCCAACCTGGGTAACAAATTTCCATAGCGAGTCAAATGCTTGGATGCGGTGA
>Ga0105100_10001670_pt1 | contig 12954 bp, 10 predicted proteins | sample PPLLak12cMay2015_2_FD_87033 | JGI IMG/M metagenome (GOLD analysis project Ga0105100, IMG submission 87033) | Freshwater sediment microbial communities from Prairie Pothole Lake near Jamestown, North Dakota, USA - PPLs Lake P8 Core (1) Depth... | ecosystem: Environmental > Aquatic > Freshwater >... | reverse complement strand
TCCGCCGTTTCGCGGAAGCGCGCGCTGATGACCTGAAGGCCGACATCGCGATGACGCTGGACGGCCCACGTCATCCGAGCGGCCGGCCCACGCTGTACTACGGCGTGCGTGGAGGTGCGGGCCTCACAATCACCGTCTTCGGCGCGAAGGGCGACCTCCATTCCGGCAACTACGGCAACTGGGCGCCAGACCCCTCGATGCGCCTGGCCAAGCTGCTGGCCAGCATGAAGGACGACGCGGGTCGTGTCACCATCGCCGGCTTCTACGACGATGTGACGCCGCTGACGCCGACCGAGCTGAAGGCGCTCGACGACATGCCCAACGTCGAGGCCGTGCTGAAGAAGGACTTCCTGGTGGCGCAGCCCGAGCGCCCCGAGCAGCGTCTCGAGCGCAAGCTGAACGAGCCCACGTTGAGCGTGCTGGTCATGGAGGCTGGCGGAGGCTTCGACGCACCTGCGCGGTCCGCCATCCCCGCGTCGGCCAGGGCGCGCATCGAGATGCGACTGGTCCACGGCCTCGATCCCGCCAAACAGAACCGCCTGGTCGTGGACCACGTCCGGAAGCAGGGGTACTTCGTGGTGGACGGCCGCGACCCGAGCGATGCCGAGCGCCTCACCCATCCGCTCCTCGCCCGTGTGGACCTTCGCGGCGGCTCAACCGCTCCGCGCGTGTCGATGGACGATCCGATGACCAGGGCCGTGTTCACGGCCCTGACGCGCGGAGGCCGCGAGATTGCCCGCCTGCCCACCCTCGGCGGCGGGATGCCCTTTGCCAGCTTCAGCCAGCGGATGCCCACGGTCGGGCTTTCGATCGTCAACCACGACAATAACCAGCACGGCGCGGACGAGAACCTCCGCCTCCGGAACCTGTGGGAGGGGATCGAGATGATGGCCGCGGTGATGACGATGGACCGCTGAAACGAGGCCTTGCTGACCGGCGTCCCGGGGGCATAGACTGCGAGATCCGTGACGCGGATCCCTCCTTCCGCCGAGCCGGATCCGGTGAACGTGTCGCCACCGGAGCCCGAACGGCCTCGCTCTGCTTCGGCGGGCGCATCGCTGCCCGACCGGCCTCGACCTGCCTCGGACGGCGCGTCGCTGCCCGAGCGGCCTCCCCTTGCTCCGCTGGGCGCATCGCTACACGAACCTCGCCACCGCGCGGCGAGCGAGACGCTGTCCGAATCATCCGTCCGTGTCGTCGTCCCATTGCCCACGGACGACTCGCTGGCGGCGTTCGAATCGGAGCGCCATCTGTCGCGCAGCCGGAGCGGGTCCGGCAGAAGGCCCTGGAATCCCCCACCCGCCCCGACATCACGGCGCTTCTCCTGGAAGCGCGCGGCCCTGGCTACCGTCATCGCCCTTGCCGTGCTGCAGAGCGCCCTTATCGCGTGGTGGGTGGCGACCGAGTCCGCGCCATGGTCGGCCGCCACACCCACCTCGGCGCCCGTGACCATCACCTCCGATCCGGTCGGCGCGTCGGTGAGCCTCGACGGCGCCGAGCGCGGTGTCACGCCCCTCACCACAGACGTGCCGGCAGGCGCGCACACCCTGCAGGTGGGCAGCGGGGCGACGGCCCGCACTCAACCGCTCGACGTGCGTGGCGGCGTGGCCTCGGCGGTTCACATCGTCCTGCCCAGCGGACCGGCCCAGCCCGCCCGTCCCACAACCGGTGGCCTCCAGGTCACGACCGAGCCGCCCGGAGCGACGGTCGTCATCGACGGGCAGTCGCTCGGGGCTGCACCCCTGACAGCCGACGGCCTGTCGCCAGGCACTCACGAGGTCGTGGTCACGCGCGCCGGCGTCACGGTCCGCCGATCGGTCGACGTGGACGCGGGGAATACGGCATCGCTCATCATCTCCATGACCGGTGGGGGCATCGCCTCCGGCTGGCTGGCCATCGCCAGTCCGGTGCCCGCACAGATCTTCGAGAACGGCACGCTCCTCGGCAGCACCGACACGCCACGCATCCTCCTTCCGGTGGGCTCGCACGATCTCGAGATTGTGAACGAGGCCCTCGGCTACCGCGAGCGGCGCAGCGTCCAGGTCGTCAGCGGGCGCGCCGCCACCATCCAGCTCGGCACGGTGAACGGCGTCGTCAGCGTGAACGCACAGCCCTGGGCCGAGGTCTTCATCGACGGACAGCGCGTGGGCGAAACGCCCATCGGCAACCTGTCGGTGCCCATCGGCAATCATCAGCTCGTCCTTCGGCACCCACAGCTGGGTGAGCGCCGGCAGACGATTGCGGTGGGCGTGAACGCGCCGCTTCGCGTGGGCGTCGACTTGAGGAAGTGACGTGATGTGGCTCTGGCGACTCACACTGGTCGCCCTGCTGGCTGGGGTGCCCGTTGCGGCTGCCGCCCAGGATGCGCTCGACCAGGTGCGGCAGCTCTACGCCTCCGCCGACTACGAGGCCACGCTCCTGGCGCTCGATCGGGCCGAGGCCGTGCCGGCGCCCGAGCGGACCGCCGAGATCGATTACTACCGCGCGCTCTGCCTCATCGCCCTCGGCCGCACCGCCGACGCGGACGTGGTCATCGAACGCATCGTCGCTGCCAACCCGCAATACGAGCCCGGTGAAGACGAGGCGGGGCCTCGCGTGCGTGCGGCCTTCGCGAGCGTGCGCCGTCGCCTCCTTCCGCAGATCGCCCGCGATCAATACACCGCCGGCAAGGCCGCGTACGACCGAAAGGACTTCGGCAAGGCAGAGGAGGATTTCCGGAACGTGATGGATGTCACGGAGGGTCGGACATCGGAAGACGCGGACCTTGCCGACCTCCGCACGCTGGCCGGCGGCTTCCTCGACCTGAGTCGCGCGGCGAGGATCAAGCTAGATCCCCCGCCCGCGCCCGAGCCGCCGCCACCGGCCAGCCAGCCCGTGCCGGTCGCGACCGAGCCCCCCAGCGACTCGGTCGTCATTCAACAGGCGTTGCCCCCCTGGAACCCGACATGGCTGGGTTCCCAGTCCCGGCTGGAGTTCCAGGGCTCGGTCGAGGTGACCATCGACGAGAACGGCGACGTCACGTCGGTACGGATCCTCGCGCCGATCCACCCGGCGTACGACCCGCAACTGGTGGCCGCAGCCAGGGCCTGGAAGTACCAGCCGGCGCGCCGCAACGGCAAGCCGATCGTGTCCACCCGGCGCGTGGACGTGGTGCTGCGGCCCAACGAGTGACGCGCGCGGCGCCTGCCGCCCTGCGCGTTTTCGGTTAGGATTTCCGGCATGCCCCTGCCGCCGCCCACGCAGATGGTCCTGCGGGACGGCTACTGCGAGTTCGACTTCGGCCAGCCCGATCCGGACCTGCTTCCCACCTCGGAACTGCGGCAGGCGGCCGCCGCCGCGCTGGACACGTTCGGCCCCGACATGCTCGCCTACGGCGCGCCCGAAGGGGCGTGGCCGCTCCTCGCCTGGATCCAGGAACGCGTGCATCAGCGCGAGGGCATCGCGGTGGGGCTCGACGAGTGCGTCGGCACCGCCGGCAACTCCGACGCGATCGACCAGGTGTGCACGCTGTTCACCCAGCCCGGAGACGTGGCACTGGTCGAATCGCCCACCTATCACCTGGGGTTGAAGATCCTACGCGATCATCGGCTGGACCTGCGGGCGGTCCCGGTGGACGCCGACGGCCTTCGCGTGGACGCGCTGGAGGACACGCTGCTCCAACTGGAGCGCGAGGGGAGGAAGGCCCGGCTGCTGTACACCATCCCCACGTTCCACAACCCCACCGGCGTGAACCTCGCGATGGATCGCCGCCGCGCGGTCGTGGACCTGGCGGCTCGCCACGGTTTCCTCGTGCTCGAGGACGATGTGTACCGTGAGCTATCGTACGACGACGTGCCGCCGCCCTCGCTCTTCTCGCTGGCGCCACGCGGGACGGTGATGCGGATGGGGTCGTTCGCAAAGGCGCTCGCGCCCGGGCTGCGTCTCGGGTGGCTCAACTGCAGCGCCGAGCAGGCGCGCCGGTTTGCGGATGGGGGACTGCGCGACAGCGGCGGCGCGCCGAACTTCACGGCGGCGATGATGGTGGCGTCGCTGTGCCGGTCCGGCGACTTCGACACCCACGTCGCCCGGCTCCGGGCCGCGTATCGCGAGCGGCGCGAGGCGCTGGCCGCGGCGCTCACCCGGCACCTGCCAGACGGCTGCGCGTTCATCACGCCCGGCGGCGGCTACTTCATCTGGGTCACGCTGCCCGCTGGCGTGGACGCCGACGCAGTGCTGCGGTCAGCCGAAGCCCGCCGCGTGACGTTCATTCCCGGCAGCCGCGTGTGCATCGACGGGGGAGGAGACAATTTCCTGCGACTCGCGTTCAGCCTGATGAAGCCAGACCAGTTGGAGGAAGGGGCGCGCCGCCTGGGCACGGCAATCGCCGATGTCGCCGTCACGCAACTGTGATTAGATGCGATTCCAGTCGATTTGATTGACGAATAAGTGCGATGTACAGTGCCGCCCGTGTCGCACCTCGCCGCCGCCGGTCGCGTTCCGGCCATCGTTGCCACCCTCCTGCTTGCTCTCGCCGTCCCCGATGCCACGGCCCAGATCTCCAGTGGGGCCCTCACCGGGGTTGTCCGGGATGCGCAAGGCTCTCCGCTCCCGGAGGCCAGCGTTGCGGCGCGTGACACCGCAACGGGCCGCCAGCGTGACGGGCGCGCCAATCGCGGCGGCCGCTTCCTCATCGCCGTTCGCCGTCGATTTGGTGCTCGAGTTCGGTGGTGTCCAGGAGGCCGTCCTCGTCACCGGCGACGCCTCGGTGTTCGGCACTGAAACCGGCGGTCTCGGCCAGGTCGTCGCCGAGGAGCAGGTGCAGAATCTGCCGCTGAACGGCCGGAACTTCATCTCGATGGCCGCGCTTGCGCCAGGCGTGGCCCTGCCGCCTGGGTCGTCGCTGCCGCGCATCAACGGCGGACGGCCCCGCACCAACGAGTACATCTTCGACGGCCTCTCGGTGTTGCAGCCCGAGCCTGGGCAGGTGCCGTTCTTCCCCGTCATCGACGCCATCCAGGAGTTCAAGATCGAGAGCAACAGCCCGCCCGCCGAGTTCGGTCGCTTCAACGGCGGTGTCGTGAACCTGACCACACGGTCAGGGACCAACGATCTCTCTGGCCGGGCCTTCGACTTCGTGAGGCACGAGGCCCTGAACGCCAGGAATCCGTTCGCCCCTGCCGGTACCAAGCCGGCGTTCCGCCGGCAGCAGTACGGGGGCGTGGTCGGCGGCCCGGTGGTGCGGGGCCGGACCTTCTTCTTCGCCGACTATCAGGGCCAGCGCCAGGACATTGCCCGCACGGTCATCTCGACGGTGCCAACCGCACTGCAGCGGCAAGGCGTGTTTACCGAGCCCATCTCGGGGCGTGTGCCTGTGATCTACGATCCTGCCACGACCGTCGTCACGGGAGGCACGGCCACCCGTCTGCCGTTCGCGGGCGGCGTCATTCCGGCCGACCGCATTGACGCGGTCGCACGGGACCTCCTCGCGCGCTATCCGCTGCCCAACCGCCCTGGCACGGCCAACAACTTCGAACGCACGAACAACGAGACCGTAAACCAGGATCAGTTCGGCTTCAGGATCGATCATCGGCTCTCGGCGCTGGGCGATCGGATCTTCGCCCGTCTGACCAGGTTCGGGGAGCACTTCCTTCCCGTCTCGCCACTGCCGGAGGGCAGCGGAGCCACCACGGGCACCCTGGCCCCCCAGCACACCCACTCGTGGGCCCTGGCATCGGCCTGGCAACGCCCCATTTCCACGCAGCTGCTCAACGAACTGCGGGTGGGAGACACACGGCGGCGGGTGTCTCGGCGGGCCGTCGAACTGCCCACCGGTCCAGAGGCGGACCTGGGCCTGCCCGGCGTCCCCACCGAGGCACGCTTCCCGTCCACGCTACCCACGTTCCAGGTCGCCGGCTACCAGTCGCTGGGGTTCGCCCGCCAACACCGCGACCGACTTCGGCACCAGCGTGACCCAGGTGGCCAACACCGTCACGTGGCTCCGCGGCAATCACGCGGTGAAGATCGGTGCGGACCTGCGCTGGTCCCGCCTGAACGTCGTCCAGCCGCCGTCGCCGACGGGCCTGTTCCAGTTCACGAACCTGTTCACCGACCAGCCGGGTGTCGCCGGCACCGGCACGCCGCTCGCGAGCTTCCTGCTCGGCCAGGTGCAGACCTTTTTCATCGACCTGCAGCAGGATGAGATCAGGAATCGCGCCCACGTGCAGGAGTATTTCGTCCAGGACGACTGGCGAACGTCCGATCGCCTCACGGTGAACGCGGGCCTCCGCTACACCCTGAACTTCCCATCGGTGGAAGAGCAGAACCAGGCGGCAGTGCTCGACTTCGATACGCGGCAGCTGGAATACCTGGGACGCGACAGCAATCCGAGATCGGCCCGGCGGCTGCACTGGACGGATTTCGGCCCTCGCCTTGGCGTCTCCCTGCGCCTCTCCCCGCGTGATGTGCTACGTTCCGGCTACGGAGTGGTGTGGATCGAGCAGGCAGGCATCACCACACCCTTCACCACTCCCGCCTTTCCATTCCTCCAGACGGTGTCCCAGCGCACGCTCGACAACGTCGCGCCGGCCTTCGTGCTGGCGGAGGGCCCCAGCGTGTCGCCCATCCCTCTTGCGCCAGACGCCGGGCTCGGCCAGGGCGTGTTCAGCGTGGACCGCGACCTGGGTTCGGGATACGCGCAGCAGTGGCACGCCGCCTGGCAGCGGGAACTGAGCGCGGGGACGATGCTCGAGCTGGCCTACGTCGGCTCGAGGATCACCCGCATCGGCGTTCCTGACGCCAACCTCAATCAACTGACCACCGATCAGCTCGCGCTTGGCTCCCCGCTGCTCGAGCGTGTGCCGAACCCGTACTTCGGCCTCATTCCACGTTCGTCTTCCCTGGGCGACCCCACGATCACGCGGGCGCAGCTCATGAAACCGTTCCCCGAATACACGACCGTCAGCCTCTACCGCAACAACATCGGCACGACGGCATATCACGGGTTCGAAGCGAGGCTCGAACGTCGGTTCTCGCGGGGTTTCTCGATGCTCGCGAGCTACACGCGCTCCAGGCTGATCGACGACGCCTCATCCGTGTTCGACGCCTCCATTCTCACCGGGCCCGTCGCCAACGCGCCGGTGGCCGACGCCTTCGACCGTGCGCGCGACCGCGATGACTCCAGGGCGACATCCCCCACGTGTTTGTCGCGTCGGTCGTGGCCGAACTGCCCTGGGGCGAGGGGCGCCGGTGGCAGCCTGGGGGCCTCGTGGGAGGCGTGGTGACCGGATGGACGATCACGGGCATCGCGACCCTGCAGTCGGGCACGCCGGTCGCCGTGACGCAGGCCACCAACTTCAACGCCTTCGCCGGGTTCGGTACCCAGCGCCCGAACCTCGTGGGCAATCCGGAGCTGCCCGCTGATGAACGGTCGACGTCCCGCTGGTTCAACACCGCGGGCTTTGCCGTGGCTCCGCAGTTCACCCTGGGGAGCAGCTCACGCAACCCCGTGCGTGGCCCAGCCTATCGCAACCTCGATCTCGCGCTGATTCGCAGCCTGGGCCTCCCGCGCGGGACTGGGCTCGATCTGCGGGTCGAGGTGTTCAACGTGACGAACACCCCGGCCCTGGGTGCGCCAAATGGGCTGCTGGGCTCACCGGCCTTTGGCACCATCACCTCGGCCGGCGACCCGCGGGTGGTTCAGCTCGCGGCGAGGCTCGTGTTCTAGAACCCAAGTGAACGGCAGGACCGTACAAAGAACGAGGGGGGCAGGATCTTCTCCCGCCCCCCCTCTGGTCCTGACTCCCGACCCTTGCCGTTACTGCCGCGGCGCGGTCGTGGTCGTCTCGGTCTGCGGCAGGCGCAGCGAGATGTACTCACCCGTGTAGTTGCCACCGCTCACGCCCACCACGATGTACTGGCGGCCGTCGAGCGAGTAGGTCATCGGGTGGCCGACGATGGGCGCCGGCAGCAGCACCTCGCCCACCTGGGCGCCGGTGTCCTTGTTGTAGGCGCGGAGCATCGCGCCGCGCGCGCGGCCCGGAGGCGCCGTGGGCTGCGGGTCGCCCGCGATGACGAGCGTCTTCGTGATGAGCACGCCAACGCTGCCGCTCTGACCGGTCTTCGGGATGTTCATTCCCTTCAGCAGCGGGTGGTTGCGCACCGCGTCCGGCGTGTCGCCGTGCGGCACCTGCCAGCGGAGCGTGCCGTTCGAGAGGTCGATGGAGGCCATCACGCCGTAGGGCGGCTTCACGATCGGCAGGCCGTCGAGACCCTGGACCAGCGCGATGCGGCCGGCCATGCCCGGGCAGTTGAATGCAGGCGCGCCGCCCGGACCCGCCGCAGGACGTTCACGGCGCAGGCCGTAGTCCGGCTCGGCTTCCCAGCGCGGGAGGCGCGGCTTGTTCTTGAAGTTTTCCGGGTTGACCTTCTCGAGCTCCTCTGCATCGTAGTGACCCGCCGAGACGGCCGCGTTGCCCGCCTGCGTGTAGAAGTGACCCGTCTCCAGGTCGAAGCCCGCGCCCGGCCAGTTGGTGCCGCCGCTGGTGTTGGCGATGTTGATGCCGCCGAGCAGCTTCGATTCGGGGCCCGTGGGCGGCACGTACGGCGTCGGCTCCCAGCGGAAGAGCGCCAGGTTCTTCAGCGCCTGGGCGCGCAGCGCCGGCGTGAAGTCGATGAGATCGTCTTCCGCGATGTGCGTCCGCGAATAGGCGGGCGGCTTGGTCACGAAGGGTTGCGTCGGCCAGGTCTTCTCGCCGTGTATCGTCGACTGCGGCACCGGGCGCTCTTCGATCGGCCAGATGGGCTGACCCGTGATGCGGTCGAAGGTGTAGAGCCAGCCCTGCTTCGAGGGCACCGCCACGAGCTTGCGGGGCTTGCCCTCGACCGTCGTGTCGATGAGCAGCGGCGCCGACGACATGTCGTGGTCCCAGATCGGGTGGTGCACGAACTGGAAGTGCCACTTGTACTTGCCGGTCTTCAGATCCACCGCCACGAGGCTTTCCGCGTAGAGGTTGGCGCCCAGGCGGTTGCCGCCGTACTCGTCAATCGTCGGCGACTCGACGGGCAGGTACACGAGGCCCGCTTCGGGGTCAGCCGTGATCTGGGTCCACACGCCGGTGTTGCCGGTCCACTCCCAGGAGCCGCCCTCCCAGGTCTCATGACCGGGCTCACCGGGGCCGGGCATCGTGTCGAAGCGCCAGATCGGCTTGCCGGTGCGAACGTCGTAGGCGCGGACCAGGCCCTTGACATTGGTGCTGTAGACATATCCCAGGCCCTCGAACATCGACGAGCCGACGATGACCATGTCGTTGACGATGGTGGGCGTCGAGTGCAGCCCGATTTCCGACTTCTCGAGGTCCGCCTGCTTGCCGTTGATCAGCACGCCCTGCTTCAGGTCCACGACGCCCGCGGTGCCAAAGCCCGCGATGGGCTGGCCGTTCTTGGCGTTGAGGGCCACCAGGCGGTAGCCCGTGGTGACATAGAGGATGCGCTCGTCGCCCTTGCCGTCGGTCCAGTACGAGAGGCCGCGGCCCGAGAGCTGGCGCGGGGCCCAGCGGGTGGCCCGCTCGCCCTCGTCCATGCTGTACATCCACTTCATCTCGCCGGTGCGCGGCTCGAGCGCCACCACCGCGCGGCGCGTGCCGGCCGTCGCGTAGAGCATGCCCTTCACCATCAGCGGCGTGCCTTCGAGCTTGGTCTCGGGACGCGGGCCGAGGTTGTCGGTCTTGAACCGCCAGGCCACTTCGAGCTTGCTGAAGTTCCCGGCGTTGATCTGATCGAGGGGCGAGTACTTGCTGCCGCGCAGATCGGCGGTGTACATCGGCCACTCGCCATTCTTGGTGCTCGGCATCGGACTGCTCTGTCCGGAGACGCGCGGGGTCAGCCACGCGACACCCGCGACGAGCAGCGCCACCACTGGCACGACTCGAATTGCGATGCGCTTCATCGTTTCACTCCTGACAGGGACTCACAACCGGCAGTCGTCCGACGCGAGAACGGTCGGACGCGTGTGACATTCTAGCGCGGACCGGGGGCCGGGTGCCCGGCGGCACTTCGCCGGGCACGCCCCCTCGACGACTTACCGTGGCGGGAGGGCCGGCGTTTACGAAGGCGCGCGCCCCCGCTCGCATGCCGAATTGACGCGGGAAGCATCGGGTTTCGTCATGCAAGCGGCGCCAGCCGCACACATCACGGCCGCTCGAAGGTCGTCGCGTAGATGGGCGGCAGGTTCAACGACACGGTGAGCCACGATTCCCCGCCGTCCTCGCTCACCCACAGCGAGCCCGTGGTCGAACCGCACACCAGCCAGTCTCCGGTCTCGTCCACGTCCAACGCATGGCGGTAGACCAGATCGTAGGCATGGCGCTGCGGTAACCCCTGGGAGAGGGTCTCGAAGGTCCGGCCGCCATCGCGAGTCCGTGTCACGACGACACGCCCTTCGGCCGGGTAGCGTGTCTCGTCCTTCACCGCCGGCACGAACCACGCCGTGCCCTCGTCTCGCGGATGGGCGGCGACGGCGAAGCCGAAGGTGGAGGGCTGGACGCCGGTGATCTCGGTCCACGACCGCGCGCCATCGGCCGACGTGAAGATGCCGTTGTGATGCTGCGCCCACATCACCTCGGGGTTCGCGCGGCACTGGGCCACCATGTGCGGGTCCTGGACGTTCGGCTCGAACTGTCGCTCGGGCGGCATGAACTCGGCGCGCATGCCGGTGGCCGTCAGCTCCCAGCCGGCGCCACCGTCGCGCGTGGTCCATACGCCGCCGCACGACACGCCCACCGTCACATGGCGCGCGTCGCGCGGGTCAACCAGAACGCTGTGGATACCCGGGAGATCGGCGCCGCCGCCGAACCACTCCTCGCGCCGCGGGTCGTCCCACAGGGGGCGGTTGAGCGCCCACGATTCGCCGTGGTCGTCCGACCGGAACAGCCCTCCTGGCAGCGTCCCGCACCACAGCACCCCGGGTTCGCTCGGCCCCCCGGCCGCCAACGCCCAGATCAGCTTCAGCGACCAGTCGGCCGGCGTGCCCTCGATGGGCGTCTTCGGCACGTACCCTTCAGGCTTGGGCGGGTACTTCGGCGCGGCAAGCTCCTTCCACGTGGCGCCGCCGTCCTCCGAGCGGTGCAGCTTCACGCCGAAGTGGCCGTGGTTGAGCGCGGCGAACAGCTGGCCGCTGCGCGGGTCGTGCAACGCCACCGTCACGTTGTCGCCGAGAAAGTTCGTGCGGGTGATGCTCCAGGCGCCAGCACCGCGCTCGACGGTGAAGAGGCCCTTGCGCGTGGAAACGTGGCATCGCGGAACCATCCCGTCATCCTCCTGAAAGCGCCTGGACGATGTCGATGACCGCCTCGGGCGCGACCTTGTCGCTCAGCCGCGTGCGGTCGTCGATCTGCCGGCCGTCGATGAACGCGGCCATGTGGTGCCGCAGCTTCCCGCCATCGTCCAGCACATACCCGCGTGCGGGCTCGTTGCCGGCGAAGTAGGCATCGAACACCTCGCGGAGCGTCGTGCCGGGCACCTCGCGCGTGGGGCACGCGACGTGCCGCTGGATGTTGCGCGTGAATCGCACGGTCGCCATACAGATCCCCCGCCCGAGCGCGTCTTCATCAGAACACCCGGGGCTTCTCACTTCTCACTTTTCACTCCCGTCGAAGACGGCATAGCCCCCTGGCCCGTTGAACGTAACACGGGTGAACAGGTGGAGGGGCAGCAACCCGTCGCCCATGAACGGGCCGGCGGCCGTCCCGTCTACCAGCAACCCCACATGGTCCGTCAGGCGGATGCTCCCGACATCCAGATTCTGCACGAGCACGCGCCGAGCAGGGCGGCTGCCAGCGACGCCGCGCACACGGACGGTGTCGAGCGGTGTGACGAATGGCAGCGGACGGCCGGGGTGGGCGAATAGCACCAGGCTGTCGGCGCCCGTGTCGGGCATGAGCCGCAGCACCGCCGCCGGGCCCGACCGCTGCGGCAGCGTCACGAGGGCGCGGCCATTGGTGACCTCGAGGGAAAGCCGCGTCCCGCGCGGGCTGTCGGGGACTGTTCGGCCGTGCCACCAGATGCGTCGCTGGGCGTAGTCGATGGTGAAGACCAGCGGGCCGAGGACATCCTGCCCGATGAGGCCGTCGATGCGGCCGGTGGGGTCAAGGTTCGTGGCCGGCAGGACCAGGGCGGCTGGCACGGGGAATCTGGCCTCGCCGCCGATGGCCAGTTCCTCCACCCGCACGAGCGGCTGCCGCGTGCGACCACTGTGGGTCACCACCACCGTAGACTGGCCGGTCTGGCCCAGGCCCAGCCGGTCTGCCAGGTCGTCGGATAACACCGACCGGCTGGCGCCGGTGTCCAGCCGGAACCGCAACGGTCCCAGCCCATTCACCCGAACCGGAAGGGTGATACCGCCGTCCATCTCTAGGACAAAGGTGGAATGGGAGACCTCCGGGGCGGCCGCCCGCACCGGACCGGGGCTCGCGACCGGGATCAGCAGGAGCAGCACGAGGGTGAGTCGCATGGAACGACCATGCGGCCCGCGGGCCTGGCACGTCCTGAGGGCGCGCTGAGCTTACGATGACGATTCCCTGATGAAGGCGCGGGAGGACTGACGGTGGGACGAACGGGTGCATCGCGCTACGGGTGGGACGATTTCAGGCTCGACCTGGACGCCTATCGGCTCGAACGCGGGGACGAGGTCCTGGCGGTCGAGCCGAAGGCGCTCGACCTGCTGGCGCTGCTGGTGTCCGAGCCCCGTCACCTGTTCACCAAGCAGGAAATCTTCGACAAGGTGTGGCCGGGCACCGCTGTCACCGATCACGCCCTCACGCGCGTCGTCGCCCAGTTGAGGCGCGTCCTCGGAGACGACCCGCGCGAACCGAAGTACATAGGGACGGTCCCCACGCGGGGCTACCGGTGGCTGTGCGCGGTCACCCTCGAAGAGCGTGAAGCTGGCGCTCCGCCGGAGCACAGTCCGCCCACTTTCGCCCG
>Ga0105100_10001669_pt1 | contig 12957 bp, 12 predicted proteins | sample PPLLak12cMay2015_2_FD_87033 | JGI IMG/M metagenome (GOLD analysis project Ga0105100, IMG submission 87033) | Freshwater sediment microbial communities from Prairie Pothole Lake near Jamestown, North Dakota, USA - PPLs Lake P8 Core (1) Depth... | ecosystem: Environmental > Aquatic > Freshwater >... | reverse complement strand
ATTATCGGCAGCCCCCGGCTCTGTGATTGGTGCCCGGCGACGCTGGCCGTCGTGCATTGGGCAATTGCGGGGATTCTCATCCTGCGTGAGACCTATGTCACGGTACTGCGTCAGTTGGCCGAGGCGAAGGGCATCAACTTCGCGGCCGTCTGGTCGGGCAAGCTCAAGATGTTCGTCCAGACCTTTGCTATCGGGACTGTGATCATCAAGACGGCGCACGTGCCGGATGCCCTGTGGGGGCAGTGGTTCACCCTCGTGACGTATGCGGCGATGGTCGCCATCACTGTGTATTCCGGCCTGAGCGCGACCCGGCGGACCAAAGCCGCACACGTCTGAAATGGTAGGAGTGACTATGAGAAGTCCATCGCTTGTGCGGGCCGCACTGACTCTGTCCCTGTTCATCGCCTGCTGCACGGCGCCGCTGTGGGCCGCCGCGGACGAATGGCTGCCGCCGCTGCCCGACGGCAAGGGCTGGCAATTGGCTTGGAGTGACGAGTTTGACGGGAAGGTCGTGGATCAGGCGAAGTGGGAGTTGTGCGGCGATCACAAGCGCCGTGACGGCTTCTGGGTCAAGGAAGACGCCTACACGGATGGCGAAGGCCACCTGATTCTGCGCACGAAGAAAGACGGTGACCGCTACACGTGCGGCTCGATTCGCACGCGAGGCAAGTTCGAGCATCGCTACGGCTACTGGGTCTGCCGGTGCAAATTCCCCACACAGCAGGGACACTGGCCTGCCTTCTGGCTCCACGCGGACAGTGTCGGCAAGATCGGCGACGGTGGTCGCGACGGCACCGAGATCGACATCATGGAGAAACCCTGGCTCGACGACCGCACGACTCAGAACCTGCACTGGGACGGCTACGGCAAAGAGCATCAGAGCAAGGGCACGCGGTTCGAAGTGCCGGGCCTGAGCACCGGCTGGCATACCTTCGGCCTGCTCTGGACGCCCGATGAGTACGTGTTCTACGTCGATGGCAAGGAAACGTGGCGCAGTAACGCCGGCGGTGTCTCGCAGGTCCCGCAGTATGCCAAGCTCACCGAGGAGATCGGCACCTGGGCCGGCGACATCAAGCAGGCGACGCTGCCCGACTCTTTCGTCGTCGACTATGTGCGCGTCTATGACCCCGTAGGTGGTTTCAGAGCCGTGGTTGACGACACGAAAAAGGACCTGATCCGCCGTGCCGCCGAGGTTTGCCCGTCGCCGCAACAGCTTGCCTGGCAGCAATTGGAATTCATCGCGTTCATCCATTACACGGTGAACGCCTTCACGGACAAGGAGTGGGGCGAAGGCACCGAGAGCCCGTCGATCTTCAACCCGACCGCGCTCGACGTTCGCCAGTGGGTCAGGACCTGCAAGGACGCGGGGATGAAGATGATCATCCTGACGGCCAAGCATCACGACGGTTTCTGCCTGTGGCCCAGCAAGTACACGGAGCATTCGGTCAAGAACAGCCCATACAAGAGCGGCAAAGGTGACATTGTCGGCGAGCTGGCCCAGGCGTGCCGCGAGGCCGGTCTGAAGCTCGGACTGTACCTGTCCCCGTGGGACCGCCACGAGCCCACGTACGGCGACACCGCAGGCTACAACAAGTTCTACAAGAACCAGTTGCGAGAGCTCCTGACCAACTACGGCGAGATCACCGAGGTCTGGTTCGACGGCGCCAAGGGCGAAAACGCCAAGGACATGGAGTATGACTGGGCCGGCTATTACGCCATCGTCCGCGAGCTCCAGCCCAATGCCGTGATCTTCAACGGGCCCGACATCCGCTGGGTCGGCAACGAGCGCGGCTACGCCCGCGAGAGCGAGTGGAGCGTGGTCAACAGCAACGGCTCGCTGTTCGGCATCGTCAACTGCACCGCAAAGGACCTCGGCAGCCTCGATGCCCTGGGCAAGGGCGACCGCCTGGTCTGGTATCCCGCGGAGACAGACGTCTCCATCCGCCCGGGCTGGTTCTATCACGCCAAAGAGGATGGCAGAGTCAAATCCGTCAGGCAATTGCTCGACATCTACTTCAGCTCCGTCGGTTACAGCAGCGTGCTGCTGTTGAATCTGCCGCCGGACAGGCGTGGCCTGATCCACGAGAACGACATACAGCGGTTGCGCGAGTTCCGCAAAGCGCTCGATGCCATCTTCGATGAAGACCTGGCCGCGGGCGCCAAGGCGACGGCGTCGAACATTCGGGCATACGACGCCGCATTCGCCGCCGACAAGATTACTGACGGTGATAGAGACACCTACTGGACCGCCGACGATTGGACCACGACCGCGACGGTCGAGTTTGATTTGGGTAAGCCCCGCACGTTCAACGTCGCAGAGTTGGGCGAGCATATCAAAATCGGGCAGCGTATCTCCGGATTCGCCCTTGATTCCTGGGACAGTGGCGGCTGGAAGGAATTCGCGCACGGCACGACGGTCGGCTACAAGCGGCTGCTTCGCTTCCCGGATGTCACGACCTCCAGGGTCCGTCTGCGCATCCTGGACAGCCGGGTCTGTCCCACGCTCGGCGGGTTCGCCCTTTACAATGCGCCGCCCATGGAGAAGGTCCTCGGTCAATAGCGTTTCAGGGACTGACAATCGCGGAGGTCACCGTATCAGGGTCGAGGCCGATGCGGGTGAAGATGTCCGCCTCCAACTGGAAGATGGCGGCGTCGATCGTCGCGATTTCAGCTTCGTTCGGAGGGGTTCTCCCGGCGGCATGGCGTTTATGGGCCTCCTCGAGTCGCGTCTGCAGCGGCACAATGGTATCGTGCATGACCCGCTTGTCGGCATAGTAGACGAGCTTCTCTTCCCAGGTCTGCGGCCTGTCCTGCTCGTGGACGATGGCCGTGTAGCGGTGCTTGCGGATCGTCTCGGCGAGGACCGGGTACGCATCGCGCAGAAACGCGCAGGCCGCATCTTCGTGTCGGGCGCCCGCGTGCCGCTCCTTGATCGCCCGCCACTTCGCCTTGTCATCCTCCGTCACCGGCTGCTCGAACCGGCTGAAGTCCTGCAGCGGAAATTCACAGACCCGCAAGAGGTCGTGCAGCAGGCAGGCCCGCTCGACAAGCTCGACGTCCACGGCCGCGCCGCGGCGCGTGAGCTCCCTGGCCAGGAAGACCCCGAACCTGGCCACCGTCTTGCTGTGCCTGATGATGTGCGCGGGGACGTGGCAGTCCCGGATGATCGCCAGGCACTCGTCACGACTTGGAATCGCGTAGTTTCTCACAAATCAGCTCCGCGGCCTTGCGGCCGGACTTGAGCATGCCGCCGAAGATCGGTCCCATGCGCGGCAGACCCAGCACCGACGCCACGGACATTCCAGCTAAATAAAGTCCTGGATAGATCTCACCGGTCCGCTCGACGACGCCGGCCTCGGAGGTCCGCACGTCCATGAATCCCTCCTGGATGCCGGGGAACAGGTCAGGCTTTCTCTTGCGAAGCATGGCGACGATCTCCGCCGCATGACCGGTCGCGTCGATGAGGTACTTGGACGCGATGCAGTAGGGGTCCACGTGCAGCGAGGCCATCGTGATGGCGGTGTTGTTGACGACGGCGCCCTCGACGGCTCCTTTCTTGATGATCACGTCTTCGACGTGCGTCAGATTCAGCAGCTCGGCTCCGGCCTGCTTGGCCTTATAGGCCAGGGCCGTCGCGAACTCGATGGCGTCCACCAGGTACAGGCCTTTGACCTTCTTTGAGGTGATCCCAAGCTCATCGACAATATCGGTTTCTTCCAGGACGATGACATTGTAGCCAGCAGCGCCGCCCCAGATGCCGCCGCCGATGGACAGCCGCTTCTCGAGAATCAACGTCTTGACGCCGGCCTTGGCCAGGTAGTACGCCGCCGCCAGCCCGGCAGGCCCGGCTCCCACGACTACCACGTCGTTCTGAAGATGCTCCACGACTCGGCGATGGTATTCGTCGAGAATCGCTCTTGAAATATCTGTTTCAATCATGTCGTGCACCCTTTCCCTATTGTGCCGCTGAAATAAAAAACGCTTCCGCAAGGGAAGCGTGCGTCTGCGACCTTCAGCCTCCCTTCGCGGGCATTGCCCCGATCAGGTTCGTAGGGTCATCCGCATCGAGCGGATCTCTCAGCCGGCAATTACGCCAAGCTCCCCTGGCCTGTTTTCAAATTCTTGCCACGTAAGCTACCCAATCACGTCGCTGTCCGCAAGAGGTCCCGCCCAGTCTTTCCTGTCTGCGCTGCCTGCCGATCAGAACACGCGTTCGATCATCTCACGCGTGATGATGACCCTGCCCACGTCGCAGACGTTACACCTTCGGACGATCTGGGCAGGCAGGTCCCGACCGGTCGCGATCGGATTACCGTAGATCACCACGTCCGACCCGATCACATCTTCGAGGTCGATCTCATTCTCATGTTGCTCCGGCCCTGTGCAGGGGACCCTGATGATCTTCGCCATCGACAGCTCCTTTTTCACGTCCTACGTCGCGCGGCCCGCCTGCCGAGCCACCCGCGACGCTCTCAGGATACCGCCCGATGCCCGACCTTCAAGCGAAAAGCACCTGCCCTCGACCCCTTCGTCCATTGCAGACCTGAGTCCATCGCACGGTGTCTCCCAATGCTGGGTCTCGATGTTCTCAGCAACCGGCTCGATGTGGCTGGCCAACACCGGCGGGTCACCACTACGCTGTGTTCTGTCCCGACATTCCTGGGTCCCGAGACATAGGATTCGTGCTAAAGTCTTATTCTTAATGGACTTATATGCTATATCTGCCCACGCATGACGTTCGCTGAGGCGTCTCATTCCCGCCGCCGCGCCGCCATTCGTTTGCCACGATTCATCGCAGGCCGGCGAGGCAGGCAGTGACCGATGGGTGGCTCGAATCCTGCGTCCTTGTGGCATGAAATGCGACCTTATCGGACAAAATGTGTAAAAATAGGAAGTTTCTGGTTGACATTTAGTGGGGTTATGGGTACAATTCCACCATTGAAGTATGGATACTTGGGGCGAGACACGAGTGGGCGTGCCAACTCGTGCGGGTGCTGGGAAGAGAGATTTGGAGGAGTTAGTGATGAAAGGCGCAACGGTTCTCACCATTGCGGCGTTGCTGGTCCTTGCGGGCCAGGCGGCCGCCGTACCAGTCTACAGCACATTTGGTCCGGGCGACTCTTACGACCCAGTATTCGCATACGACATCGGACGTCCCGGATACAACTGGGACCGGGGCGAACAGTGGTCCTTCTCTGACACCAGGCAGTATACCCTGGACTCGGTCGAGCTGGCCGTCAGGCACATCTACGTTGACTGTGTAGCCGTCGGCCCGGATCAACTCCAGGTCTTGCTGATGACTGACGCCGGTGGCAAGCCGGGCGCGATCATCGAGACGTGGACGTTCGTGGACCAGATGGACATCAACGGGACGATCCTCGTGGGCAATTCCGCACTGAATCCCGTTCTCGATCCGTACACCAATTACTGGCTCGTGGCCTCCACGCCGGATAGTGGCACGTGGGCAGGCTGGGCGAAATCGTTGCCCACGGTGCTCGGCACGCACGGCCGCAAGCTGGGTTCGGATCCGTGGGAAGTCTATACGAATTTCACGCAAGGCGCGTTCCGCATCAATGCCACACCGAAAGAGGTCCCGCCGCCGCCCGTGCCCGCTCCGGGCGCCTTGATCCTCGGTGGCATCGGCATGATGCTTGTCGGGTATCTCCGCAGACGCGAAATGCTGTAACAGGATTTGTACACTGGCTTCGGGCTGCGACATCCGTTGCAGCCTTTTTTCATTGGCTTCATTGAGGTTCACAGCCGCCAGCCGTCACGATAGGGCTCTTGGACGTACCGGTTGGCTTGCTCGTCGTTGGTGAACTTCATGTCGGCCGCATCCCAGTGGAGCTTCCGACCTCGACGGATTGCGATGTTGCCGAGTAGAACGATTTCGGCGAGAAGACGCCCGACATCGAAGTTGCAGCTTGCTCTCGGGCCGCCCCGGCAGGCGGCGACCCACTCGCCGGTCGCGATGTTCTTGTAGTTTGACCGGGTCAGTGTCTTCGGCGGCGGCGTGTAGCTCTGCATCCTTGAATCGGGAATGATTCGCCCGTTGTCCACGTTGCCGAGAATCTTGCCTTTGCTGCCGACGTACAGGTTGCCTTCATCGGGCCAATCGCGATTGTCTTCGAGCTCGCTCGGCCGCGGCGGCTTGATGCCTCCGTCGTACCAGTGCAGCGTCACAGGCGGGAGCCCGTCCCTCGCGGGGAACTCCCAGGTGACCGTTGAGGCCAGCGGCGTCGCCTCACTCATCGCCTTGGTCGAGCTGGCCCAGACGCTCGTCGGGTGTCCGAGCTTGAGCGCCCGGAACAGCGTGTTGAAATGGTGGCAGCCCATATCGCCGAGCGCGCCCGTCCCGAAATCCCACCAGCCGCGGAAATTCCACGGGTGATACACGGCATCGTATGGATAGTCGTACTTGGCCTGCTTCATGATCAAGTGGTCCTTGCCCCATTTCTCCTTGAACGGTCGCATCGGAGCCGGGCCGATCCAGAGGTCCCAGTCGAAATGCGCGGGCACGGGGTCCGAACCCTGGGGTCGGTCCATGCCCTGCGGCCAGAGCGGCCGGTTCGACCAGCAGTGCACTTCGCGGATCTCGCCGATCGCGCCGTCCCAGATCATCTCGCACAGCCGCGAGGCACTCTCGTTCGTGGAGGAGGCGGCGGTCACCTGCGTTGCTGCGCCGGCCCTGCGTGCGGCCTCGCAGACCATCCGCGCCTCGTAAATGGTTCGCGTCAGCGGCTTGACGCACAGCACGTGTTTTCCCTTGTGCAGCGCCTCCATCGTGATGACGGCGTGCGTGTGGTCCGGCGTGGCCACCAGCACCGCATCGATTCCGGACTCCTTGTCCAACATCTCCCGGTAGTCACGGTAGCGCTTCGCCTGGGGGTATTCGTCAAACACCGGCTTGGCGTACTGCTGGTCCACGTCGCACAGAAAGGCGATCCTCGTTGCCGCTTCCGCCGCACAGCCTTGAAGGAAGGGTCTGCCCACGCCGCCGATACCGACGCCGGCAATGTTGAGCTTCTCGCTGGGGGCCGGACTCACCTGGCCGCCGAGGACGTGCCGCGGCACGATGGTGAACGCCGCCGCGGCCGCCGCCTGCTGCATGAATCCTCTGCGAGACAAGGACGACGCGGGGCGGGCAATCATCTTTCGGGCGAATGATGATTCGCCCCTACGGCTGCGCGACAATGACAGATCGGAACAATCACCCATTTCGTTACGCTTCATAACGGCGATCCTTTCAGAAGCCTGTACTCCGGGATCTGTGGTCCGGCATCGCACTATACCGAGGTCCCGACCTTTGCTCAAGAGGCGACGTCGGGTCAAATGGGGCCCATGGGACCGAACGTTGCGCCTGTTACATCGTAGATATGCTCAAGGGGAGTGCACAGGACCATCGCGTGAGAGCATGAGGAAGAACACTCGATTCATGATTGCCGCCGTAGTCTTTGCGGGGCTGACTGCCGTGATGTTGTTGCCTCCGGTCCTTCCGTGCCTGGCCAACGCGCTTGAGTGCGTAGAGCGGTCGGGTGTCTGGGGACCGGTGGTGCTGGGCCTCTTCTACATTGTGTGCTGCGTGTTCCTCGTGCCCGGCTCGATTCCGACGCTCGCAGCGGGGTTTCTATTCGGGGTGTTGCTGGGCAGCGTCACGGCCGTGATCGGCAGCACGGCCGGCGCGTGTGCGGCGTTCCTGGTCGGCCGTGTGATCGCGAGGGGCCGGGTCGCCCGGTGGATCACTCGCAGCCGCAGGTTCACGGCGATCGACCATATGATCGGTCGGCACGGCTTCAAGGTCGTTCTCCTGAGTCGACTGAGTCCAATTTCTCCTTTTGTCGTCGTCAATTACCTGTTCAGTCTGACGAGGGTGTCGTTTGGGGAGTACACCCTGGGTTCGCTCATCGGGATGATCCCCGGGACAGTGCTGTTCGTCTACTTCGGGGCGGGCCTGCGTTCGCTGGCACAGGTCACGGCGTTTGCGGAGGGCCGGATTCCACCCACGGCCACAGAGCGCGTATTCTTCTGGGCAGGTCTGGCGGTGACCGTGATGATCACGGTTGTGCTGGCGCGCTTGGCCCACACATGGCTGCAGCGGACCGTGCCCGAGAATGGGGACGGGCAGGCGAATAGCGAATGCGAAGGTCGAGTGTGATAGTGCCGTAGTTGATGCCGAGCCCTCACCCATTCCAGGGCGGGGCCAAGACCGTTGCTTTTCGCGTGGAACGATGCCGATTATAATTGACGTGTTGGTGGGCGATGCTTGTTGGAGATGAATGGATGCCGTGGATTCGACGAGGATGTGATCAGAGATGGTAGGAATCGTTTCCAGGCCGGACACGAATCGAAAGCTGGAAATCCTCAGCGATGACGCCAAGTATGATCTGGCCTGTGCCTGTGGTACGGACCAGGACGATGGGCGTCGTCGCGGGGGCGATGGCCGGTGGATTTACCCGGTCACGCTGCCGAACGGCGGCAAGAGCGTTCTGTTCAAGACGCTCGTTTCCAATGTCTGCACGAACGACTGCAAGTACTGTCCGTTGAGGCAGGAGCGGGACATCCGCCGATGCACGCTGAGCCCGGAGGAGACGGTTCGCGTGTTCCTCGATTACTATAGCCGGCGGGAGGTCTTCGGCCTGTTCCTGAGCTCGGGCGTCATCGGCTCGGCCGACGCCACGATGGAGCGGCTCAACGCCACCGCCCGGCTGCTGCGACGCCGGCACGGCTTCAAGGGTTACATCCATCTGAAAGTGATTCCGGGGTCCAGCGAGGCGGCGATTGAAGAGGCTGTTTCGCTGGCCGACGCCGTCTCGCTGAACATCGAAACGCCCGGCGCCGTACATCTGGCCAAGCTGTCCACAAGAAAGAGTTTTGTGCGGGACATCATCGAGCCGATGAAGTACATCAACCGGCTGACGGCCTGCGGGTCAAGGTTCGCGAAGGTCAGGCAGACCACCCAGTTCATCGTAGGACCCGCCGGCGAGTCGGACGCGGAGATTGTCAAGTACATGGGGGGGCTCTACCAGAGACTCAGGATGCACCGCGTCTATTTCAGTGCGTACCAGAGGGGGCTGGGCGACGCAACGTTGTCGTCGGAGCAGGGCGGTGAACAGGGCTCGGATGCCGTGTTCATGCGGGAACATCGGCTCTACCAGGTGGACTTCCTGATGCGCAAGTACGGCTTCCGCGACGCCGACGTCCCGTTCGACGCCCAGGGCAACCTGTCCCTGGAAACCGATCCGAAGCAAGCATGGGCGTCGAGTCATCCGGAGTATTTTCCGCTGAACGTGAATCGTGCATCCCGGCTGGAGCTGCTGCGTGTGCCGGGATTAGGTCCGATCACGGTCAACCGAATCCTCCGGCAGCGCCGCACGCAGCGCATCGGCTCGCTGGACGAGATCGGGCGCGTCGGCGCCCGACTGGGCAAAGCCCGTTCGTACGTAACGTTTTGAAATTTTTCGTTGATAGGAAGTCATTGATTTCTATAATTCATTGGCTGAACCTGTTGGAGCACGTTAGCAGCAGTGTGGTTCAGGTCTAAGGAGGTGAAGATGCGAAATCTGGTTCCGGCGAAGGTCTTTCTGACGAAGGGCGTCGGTCGTCATAAGTATCAACTGAAGTCCTTTGAGGAAGCCCTGCGCAAAGCCGGTGTCGCACAGCAGAACCTGGTTCAGGTCTCGTCGATTCTGCCGCCGCGATGCAAGTTGATCAGCCGGGAAAAAGGGCTGGCGGAGTTGACTCCGGGCGGTATCTGCTACTGTGTGATGGCGCGGTCGGATACCGACGAGCACGGCCGGCTCGTGGCCTCCTCGGTGGGAATCGCTGTCCCCAAAGATGAGACCAAGTGGGGGTACCTCAGTGAAGTACACGGCCACGGGATGAACGAGAAGGAAGCGTCCGATCTGGCGGAAGACTTGGCTGCCGGCATGCTCGGAACCACTCTGGGATTGGAAGTGGACCCCAACAAGGCGTGGTCTGAGAAAGAACAAGTCTATCGGTCCAGCGGCCTGATCATTCGCACCTCGAACATCACGCAAACCGCCCGGGGCCAGAAGGACCTCTGGACGACCACCGTGGCCATCGCCATGTTCCTTTTCAACAACAACTCGGGTTTCTTGCCGTACTGAGTCTCTGAACCGCCGGTCGGTTGTCCGCAAGGCGCCTCGGCGTGCGGCGACTCCGACAGACTGCGCACGCCTGCGAGGGTGCGGGCAGCGGGCCGGTACTGGAGCCGCATCATGATAGAAGCCACCGATTTCGGGGGTCTGCCCGCCGAATACACCCGTGCCGATACCGCGAGGATCGTCATCGTCCCTGTGCCTTATGATGGCACGAGCACCTACATGAAAGGCGCCGACAAAGGGCCCGAGGCGATCATCCGAGCCTCAGGGAATATGGAATTATACGATCTCGAGACCGACTCGCAGGTGCACCAGGAGGGGATCTTCACCGACGAGCCGGTCGATAGCGGTCCGGACGTCGGGACGATGGTCAAGGCGGTTGAGCGCAGGGTCAGCCACCATCTTGCCGGCGACAAGTTTGTCGTCGTCTTAGGGGGCGAGCATTCGGTCAGCGTCGGTACGGTGCAGGCGCATGCGCGGAAATACCCCGGCATGACGGTCCTGCAACTCGATGCTCATTCCGACCTGCGCAGCGAGTACGAGGGCTCTAGGTACAATCACGCCTGCGTCATGGCTCGGGTCAAGGAGATCTGCCCCATCGTTCAGGTCGGCATCCGAAGCATGGACATTTCCGAGAAGCCCGCGAGGGACCGCAAGCGGGTCTTTCTCGCCGAAGACATCCACTCCGGCAATGCCGGCGTAGATGATATTATGGGGATGTTGACGGACCAGGTGTACATCACGATCGATCTGGACGTGTTCGATCCGTCGATCATGCCGTCGACGGGCACGCCCGAGCCGGGCGGTCTGCTGTGGTACGATGTCCTGGACCTTCTCCAGAGGGTGTGCTGCCGGAGCACGGTCGTGGGGTTCGACGTGGTCGAGCTTTGCCCGGTTGAGACGAACTGGGGCCCCGACTTCATGGCAGCCAAGCTGATCTACAAACTGCTGACTTACAGATTCCGAGGTTAGTGTGGATAAGAAAGATATTCTCAGACAACCGATTGAACACATCGACATCAAGGCGTTCGATTCGACGAAGATCATCGAGGCGATGCGTGGCATGTCCTTCACGGCCAGGGATACCGCCCGGGCCGCCGACATCCTCAACACGATGATCGGGGACAAGGACTGCACGGTCATCCTCTGCATCGCGGGCAGCACCAGTGCCGCAGGATGTATACAGATCTACGTCGATATGGTCCGCCATAACATGGTCGATGTCATCGTGGCCACGGGCGCTGCGATTGTGGACATGGACTTTTTCGAGGCCCTGGGCTTCCGGCACTACAGAGGCACCTCGAATGTGGACGATAAAGGGCTTAGAGGGCTGTATATCGACCGGATTTATGACACCTACATCGATGAGGAGCAGCTCCAGATCTGTGACGGCACGGTCAAAGAGATCGCCGACGGCCTCGAGCGCCGGCCATACTCCTCCAGGGAGTTCGTCCAGGAGATGGGTAAGTACCTGATGACGCACGGCAAGAAGAACGATTCGCTTGTCCGCGTCGCGTATGAGCGCGACGTGCCGATTTTCTGCCCGGCCTTTTCCGACTCCAGCGCGGGCTTCGGCCTCGTCAGGCACCAGGCGGAGAATCCCGACGCTCACGTCTCCATTGATTCCGTGAAGGATCTCCGGGAGTTGACGGAGATCAAGATGCGATCGCTCGTTTCCGGCCTGTTCATGATCGGCGGCGGCGTGCCGAAAAACTTCGCGCAGGATACCGTCGTTTGCGCCGAGGTCCTGGGCCGGCCGGTCGATATGCACAAGTACGCGGTCCAGATCACTGTCGCCGACGTCCGCGACGGCGCCTGTTCCAGCTCCACCTTGAAAGAAGCGTCCTCCTGGGGCAAGGTGGACACGACCTATGAGCAGATGGTTTTCGCGGAAGCCACCTCGGTTCTGCCGCTGATGGCCAGTCACGCGTTCCACAGCCGCCTGTGGGAGAATCGCGCCCAGAGGCGGTGGAGCAAGATCTTCGAGCCGGTGCCTGCAGGAGAACCCAAATGACAAACACGTCGAGCCAGGCGGCACAGAGATGCACGGCTGCGCCCGTGCGATTTCGATTCCTTCATTGGAGCAAGTGGTCCATCCTGGTGCTGTTGGCCTTGCTTGTGCCGGCGGGTTGTCGAGACCGCGGTTTGCAGAAGGCCCAGCAGGAAGCCAAGGAAGCCAAGACCACCGTGGTCTCACTTGAGCTGAGGCTGACCGGCGCCATAAAGGAGATAGACGATCTGAAGGCGGAGCTCAGAGCGGTTCGCCAGACGCGTGACGAGCTCCAGGAACAGATCGACAAAGCCAGGCAGGAGCGAGACGAGGCCGTTACACTTGGCGAGCAAGCGAACGAGGCGGTCACGCGCCTGACAGCGGCATCGAAAGGGCAGGCGGGCGCCACGGCCGGTCTGGAGAAACAGATTGCCGATTTGAAGACCCTGGTGGCGGAGCAGCAGAAGATCATAGAGGACCTTCAGAAGGGTGTCTCCGCGCAACCGGTGGAGGCCGTGACGACGGACGACGCCAAGGATGAGACGACACCCGCAGAGCCGAACGATAGGCCATAACGTGGGGGAGATAACCGGGCAGAGAAGACGAATGTGGGGGGAGTATCGACAACCGGCACGGGAGGCTGTGTGCATCTTCGCTCCGCTCGGGGTGACAGCGATTCCCGATCTCCGCCCGAAGACACAGTCGCACCTTGCAGGCCGGAGCCAGTAACCGGTCAGTTATGGGTGGGAGGGACGTGGATCAGGAGGAGTTGAATCCGAAGAGGAGCTTGGCTGGGTTGACGCCCGGCTGTTCGGCAAGTTGGTCCAAGACGGACCTGAAGGCTGT
>Ga0105100_10001668_pt1 | contig 12959 bp, 17 predicted proteins | sample PPLLak12cMay2015_2_FD_87033 | JGI IMG/M metagenome (GOLD analysis project Ga0105100, IMG submission 87033) | Freshwater sediment microbial communities from Prairie Pothole Lake near Jamestown, North Dakota, USA - PPLs Lake P8 Core (1) Depth... | ecosystem: Environmental > Aquatic > Freshwater >... | reverse complement strand
TAAATAGCTTGGGATCCAGGTATTTTTGCAGTCCTTTGCCGTAATACGCGCCCTTTAGCGACCAACCGTGTTCGATTTCTACTTTCCATTCCAGCAGTTTTGCCAGCTTTTGACACCGCATTAAGTGGAAAGTGAACTGTAAAGGGAAGTAGTCGCCCCTGCGGATTTGCTTGACGGCATAAGGAACATCGGAAAAACACTCCTCTATAAAATTCCGGTACTCCACTTCGGTCGGCGGTTTGGGCACGAACGCCCGGCAGGATGGCGTTTTCATGCCCTGCATCAGCCTGTCCTTATCCAGCAATATCCTGTATCCGTCATCTATATAGTCTGGCAGTTGCTTCATTTGCGATACGTGTTTCAACAGGTCCACCGGCCAGAGTGAAGTCAATTTTCAACCCGGTTTCGTATTGTGTTACCCTGATAAATCTTTCAAAGCCGAACCTTATTTCTACCGGATCGCGATATACAACAAGTACCCTGCCGAACTCATCAAGCCAGCTTTCGTCTTGCAGGTAGGGCTTAATGTCCTCCGCCACAAAAATAACATCGTAGTCGGAAAATTCGTCGAGCGTTGCGTTCGGTTTAGCGCGTGAGCTGGTAAGGATGACCGCCCGGATGTCCGGCTTCGCTTTAGCCCACGCGGTCAGTTTATCGATGACGGGTTGTTCTCCCTGGTTTGACATATTAAGTCCCAGTTCCCGCATTATATATTTTCGCTATTACGCTGTAAAGCTGGCTGGACATTTAGTTCCTTTCTCGTTATCATTAGTTCAAACACTCTGAAAGGACTTGCCTATGCCTAAAATCGACTACGAGAAATACCTGGTGAGGAAGCCCCTTTACGAAGCCTTCGGCGGCACGAAAAACCGCCAGAGCCCCACTATGACCATGATAAGCAACAAACAGGTCCCCGGCGTCAACTACTATATAGAGCCCGGCTGGATTTACGGTATCCCCGAGCCTAATCCCAGCCTCCATGAGCATGTCCACGACTATGATGAGATTGTAATGCACATGGGCGGTGATGTTAAAACGCCGCAGGTGCTCGGCGGCGAGGTAGAGTTTTTCGTCGGCGGCCAGCCTGTCACTTTCAATACCTCCACCACTTTTTACATTCCTAAAGGTACTCCCCACGGGCCGGTTATCTGGAAGGACTTTTCTTTCCCCCATCTGCAAATGGCAATTATGCTGGGGACCGGCACCGCCGGCGAAGCCTGGGAAGAAAGCGGTATTCATAAAATAAAAAATAAGAAACCGGTAAAAACAAAGGATTTCGACTACGAGCGGTATGTGGTGCGCAGCCCGGTGCGTGAGAAAGGTGCGGATGGCGCTCTAACTTATATGAGTAGCTTGCAGGTGCCGGGCGCAAAATATCATGTTGAGTATGGCTGGATTACGGGCCAATCTGCCTCCAGAATTGAAAATATCCAGGAAATGGTACATCAGGACTCTGATGAAATCATCCTCAATCTCGGCTGCGATCCGGCCGATCCTGAAGATCTTGGCGCTGAGATGCAGTTTTATCTTGGCGGGCAGCTATTAACGTTTAGTACTACCAGTGCGCTTTTTATCCCGCGTGGCGTCAAGCACCGGCCGGTGCGTTATACCGAGTTCCGCAAACCCCATATATTCATCGCGATTATGTGTGGAGTGGGGAGTATATCCAAGAGTTAGTCTTTTATCTTAAGCAGGGGAACCAGCGCTTCCGGCACCAGTCGGTGGTAATCGTTAAAGAAGTCCAACCTTCGCCAGGACGCTTTTATAGTCTCTGTTTCTTCTCTTACCGCAAATGAATCGCGTCTGTAAGCGGATTCATCAATAAAGCGTCCGTCGTACACGTAAACGATTTCATGCCCCGGCTTTCCGTCTACACTAAAAAGGCTTTCCAGCACGGTCATCAGGTTGAGGTCGGTAATTTCTTCCCCAATTTCCTCTTTGATTTCGCGCTTCAAGGCCTGTTCTGTTGTCTCCCCGAACTCCACCCCTCCCCCCAGCGGACGGTAATAGGGTGTGCCTTTAGACCGATCAAATTGCTCGAAGACGAGGATTTTATCTCCATGCCGGAAAATACAGATAACTATAACGCGTATTTTATCGGAAGGCATAATTTAAACCAGTAATCGGAAAGCTGCTTACTCTTCTTCTTCCTCTTCTTCTTCGGGGGGCGTTGGCGTAGGAGTTTCCGCGGCGGTGCGCGGCAGCACCGCGCTGATCTTGCCGTGTTTGCGGCCTGACCTCGCCGGCAGCTTATCGATTAGGCCGCGCAGGGCTTTAAAGTCGTTCTTCCCGGCCGTGTCTGCCTCCATGATGATGCCGTCCACCCCGGCGTCCCAGAGGATTTTCAGTTCTTTTTCGCTGATGCCGGCGGAGGCGGGTACTATCAGCGGTTTGGAAAGCATGTTGGCCAGGTGCTGGGCGATCATCATCTCGTGCCAGACCGGCGCCTCTTTGCCCTGGAATATATCGTCCGCGAACATGGCATCCACCGGCAGGTCGTTGACCGCCCTTAATAGCCCGTCGTCCATCGACGACTCCACCTGCAGGATTTTACCGGTCTTTTCATCGCCCGGCGTGTTCGCGACCTGGCTGTCCGCCGTGAACACCACGAAGTCCGCCCCTTCTAACGTCTTTTTATTGTGCTCCCCGTCCGAATAATACCCCCAGGGAATATCCGGCAGTGCGGACGTTATTCTCTGGACGGCTTTCGCGGTCGGGACGATTTTATCAAAACGTATCAGGACGGCGTCAGCCCCTTCAAGGTTTTCAGCCGGGTTTCCCTCTGCTCCCGCTTCCAGGCCGGCGATGAGTATTAGTTTAGGTGCTTCGGCGGCGGGGCGGGATGTCCTGAAACCCATCGGCGGCGGCGCTGCTTTTGAAGCCTGGCGAAATTTATCGATTAGTCGGCTCATGGTCTCCTTTACTGGTCTTAAGAATATTATAGGAAATGGCCGCGATAACTGCAATACGCCCGTAGTCTGGCAAATATTAATGTTTTATTTATATATTTTCAGGCCAATTTTATGCCCAATTGTCACCACTATAGCTACTATTGATAAAGCGAAACTATATACCGGCAGGAGGCCAGCCGTGATTAAGACCGTTATCAGGATTAAAAACGATTATGTGATGGTGTTCGACGAAGACGGCGAGCAACTTCCCGATTACCAGGGACATTATAACGATGTTAAAGCTAAAATTCTGGCGGATGCCCCGGCTGGTTCCGTCTTTAATCACTGGTTCGGTAAATCCCGGGAACCTGAGAAGGTCACCGGAGAGACCTGGTGAACAGCTTTTCTTCCAGTCTCCCTCGGTTCTCCGGGGAATCCCGGAATTCCCCGTTGACCACTTCCGGGGTCGCCCGTATTTTTAGCGTCCACCCCTCCACCGTCCGGCGCTGGTGCGACCAGGGCAGGATCAAGTTCCATCGCGCCTCCGCCCGCGGCACCCGCCTGTTCAAGCGGGAAGACATCGCCATCGCTTACCTCGATAGAAGCATCCGCTCCTGCCTCAAGAATATCTAGGCTATCTACCCCTGCTTTATCTTCCATAACCTGATCAAATATTCCTCTCTGTTTGTCACGCTCCTAACGAACTTTACGTTTGTAAGCGTTGCCAGGAGGCACTATTTGTGCTACTATTATTACTAATGGCAAATAGGTTCAGCCGCGCTATCGGGCGGAAAGGGGCGCTGGTGTCTCCCGGTTTCAGGAAAAAGCCGGTGGGGCGGATAGCGCTGGTTGACGCTGGCGCTAATAAAATCACCCCGGGATATCCTGAACCTGTCTCGAAGCTTTCCCACGATATCCGTAACCAGCTTTATATCATCATCGGCTTTGCCGAGCTGATGCTCCAGGAAATTCCCGGCAAGATTAACGACGAACAGCGGCGTAACCTGAACGATGTCCTGAACAGCGGCCGGCGATTGCAGGAATTGCTGCAGGGTATTTGCGCGCTGCCCGGTGGTAAGTGATGGCCAAGAAAATTCTGGTTGTCGATGACGAACCGGTCCAGTTGAGGCTTTCCGAGCAGGTCCTGACCGGCCGCGGCTACGACGTTATCAAAGCCTCCAGCGGGCAGGAGGCCGTCCGCCTTATTTACGAGAAAAAACCCGACCTCGTTCTTCTGGATGTCATGATGCCGGAGATCGATGGCTGGCAGACCTGCCGCCTGCTCCGCGAAGTCAGCGATGTCCCCGTGATCATGCTTACCGGCAAACGCTGCTCGGAGGACGATATCGTGCGCGGGCTCGAGTGCGGCGCCGATGAGTACCTGGTCAAGCCCGTGGGCAACCGCGAGCTCCTGGCGAGGGTGCGTGCCGCCCTGCGTCGTTTTGATTCTCCCGCCGGCGGCAAGGAACGAAAAAAAGTCTTCTTCAGCAACGATTATCTTACCGTCGACGTCGCAGAGCGGAAAGTCCTCGTTAACGGTCGCAAACTGAAGCTGACGCCCCGCGAGTTCCGGCTCCTGGCTTTCCTCGTGGAGAACTCCGACCGCGTCCTGTCGCACCAGCAGATGCTGGAAAATGTCTGGGGCTGGGAATATATCGATGACGTCGATTACGTTCGGATTTACGTTTCCCACCTCCGCCAGAAAATAGAGCCCGAGCCTTCGCGCCCCAGGTACATCCTTACCGAGCCCGGTGTCGGCTATTCTTTCCACGGCGCCAATTAATGGCATAAATTTCATCCGGCCCCCGCTGCCCCGCGCCTTTCTTTGCCGAATTCCCCGTAACTTGCTATAATCCTGTTAGTTATTTTCGCGTCGGGGAGTTAGCTTTTCGGACCATGACCGTTCAGCTTGAGTTTTTAAAGGGGCTGCCATACTTCGCCGGATTGGACGAAGCGGCGCTCGTCTCTATCAGGAGATATGTCTTCGAGAAAAAAGCCGAGCGGGGTGAGACCCTCGCCTTCGAGGGAGAGCCGTCTGATGTCCTCTTCTTCGTCTCGTCCGGCGTGGTTAAGGCCTTTAAGACCTCTGCCGACGGCAAGGAGCAGATCTTCCGTATCGTCCGCCCCGGCGAGTCCTTTAACGACGTCCCCGTCCTGGGCGGCGGGGTGAACCTGGTCAGCGCCGAGGCCATGGGCCCCGTGGTGCTTAACGGCATCAAGAAAAAAGACCTGGAGACCATCGTCAGGGAGCGTCCGCCGGTGGCCCTGAATGTTATCCAGGTGCTCTCGCGCCGGGTACAGGAGCTGGTCGCGCTCGTCGAGGATTTTTCCTTCCGTCACGTTACCAGCCGCGTAGCCAAGATGCTGCTGGAGTACGCCGATCGTAAGGCCGGCGATGGCCCGCGCCTTACCCAGCAGGAGATGGCCGCAATGATCGGCACCGCCAGGGAGATGGTCGGTCGCTCGCTCAAGAACCTGGAAAGCGCGGGTACTATACGGATGGAGCGCAATCGCATCGTTATCGCCGACCGGCAGGCGCTGAGGGAGATGGCTGGCGTTACTTAGTGAGAGAAATGTCGCAGACAATCACGGTTGTAAGCGTAAAAATATTATAGTCAGGTAGTCAGATATGAACGAAAAACCGGTGATCGACCAGGAGAAGTGCCAGGGTTGCGGCCTGTGCGTCGATATCTGCACCTGTGGGGCGTTGGCTTTAGCCGGTGATGTCGTGGAGTTGTGTGCGGCGGATAAATGCGGCTGGTGTACTTTGTGTGAGCTTGTGTGTCCATACGGCGCTATCAGTTGTCCCTTTGAGATTGTAGTTGAGGATGAAGGGTCACCTCACTAAAGTATTCCGTACTTTTTAGGCCTCCCTACGAGGCTTTTTCTTCACAATTTCTTCACAATTATGCGTTATTATTATTGGGATAAAAGTCGCATACATCGGCTCTTGCTCGGAATAGAATTTTATGTGTATGGAGGGGATGTGTGAGATGAAGGTTAAGAATAAAGTGAAAGTTGCTGATAAACCTATAATTGAGGCTAATGAGCAGGCGTGCCATCACTTCTGGGTGATCGAGGTCGCTAATGGCCCGAAGAGTATTGGCAAGTGCAAGGTCTGTGGCGAGTCCAGGGAGTTTTTCAATGCCTTCCCCGATTTTAATCCCATGAGACGCCGGAGCAGCCCTCTTGACCTCCCCAAGTTGCCCGAAGTGGAAATGGAAAAGGATAGCGAGTCCTGATTTTCCGGAGGTATGGATTATGGACGTTAAGGTTTACACCACGCCCACCTGAGGTTACTGTTTTCAGGTCAAGAGTTTTCTTGACGGGCTCGGCGTGAAATATACTGAGTTAGATGTGTCCCGCAATCGCGAGGCCGCCGATGAGATGGTGGCTCTGACTCACCAGATGGGTGTTCCCGTGACCGTTATCGATGGCGAGGCCGTGGTCGGCTTTGATCGGCCCCGTTTACAGGAGATATTCGCCCGCTCTGGTGAAGATAAGCCTATTCGCTTCGGCCTTAAGGTCGCTGACGCTGATAAAGTGGCGCAGAAACAGGGAGAGATCCCGGTATTCGGCGCGGTCGTTGGCGAAGTGACCCCGGGTTCGCTGGGGGAGAAGGCCGGGCTTATACACGGCGACATTATCGTTAAAGTTAACATCTGGCGCGTTAGTAATGCCGACGACCTCCAGAAAGCCTTGCTGGGCCTTAAGTCCGGCGATATCGTCACGATTCTTTTCCTGAGGGGCGCAGAAGACCGGAAATCGGAAATCGTAGTCTAACAGTTGGCGTTTTTACCAGTACGAAAGAAGGGGGGCAAAGGCCCCCTTCTCCCTTTCCCCTCTCATAGCTTCGGGCCCTTATTTGTTGTAATATATTAGTATAATGGCATCTGAGTTGAAACGCCTGGCAGTGCTCGGTTCGACAGGTTCCATCGGGCGGCAGACGCTGGAGGTAGTGCGCGCCCTGCCAGGTCGATTTCGCGTCGTCGGCCTGGCCGCCGGTTCGAACCTCGATTTACTTGCACAGCAGGTCGACGAGTTCCGGCCGCGGTTCGCCAGTTATGCTGCCCCCGGTAAAGCGCCGTCTGGCTGTGAACTCATCACCCTTGAAGAAATGGCGTCCCACCCTGACGCCGACCTCGTCGTCATCGCTACCCCCGGCACCGTCAGCCTGGGTGCCATAATGGCAGCGGCCGCCGCCGGCAAGACCATCGCCCTCGCCAATAAGGAGTCGCTGGTGGCTGCCGGCGGGCTCATCACCGCCGCGGTCAAGAAGGGCGGCGCCCGCATTCTCCCCGTGGACAGCGAGCACAGCGCCGTCTTCCAGTGTCTCCTCGGCGAAAAACAGCCCCCCCGCCGCATCATCCTGACCGCCTCCGGCGGCCCTTTCCGCGGCTTTCCTCTGGAGCGCCTGGCCTCGGTTACCGTGGCGCAGGCCCTTGACCACCCCTCGTGGCGCATGGGTAAAAAGGTCACCATCGATTCCGCTACTCTAATGAATAAAGGCCTTGAAGTCATCGAGGCCCACTGGCTCTTTAACGTATCTATCGATGAGGTTTCTGTGCTGGTCCATCCGCAAAGTATCGTCCATTCCATGGTTGAATTCGCCGACGGCTCTGTTAAAGCGCAGCTGGGCTTTCCGGATATGCGCCTCCCCATCCAGTTCGCTTTGACCTTCCCCGACCGCCCCCGCAATGCCTCCCTGCCCCGTCTTGACTGGGCTGACGTTAAGGAACTGGCCTTCGAGCCGCCTGACATGGATAATTTCCCCTGTCTCAGCCTGGCGATTTACGCCGGCAGGGTCGGGGGAACGATACCCGCCGTGCTTTGCGCCGCCGACGAGGTCGCGGTCGAGCTGTTTCTGGCTGGGCGTATCGGCTTTATGGATATCCCTCGTCTTGTCGAGCGGACGATGGAAAAACATTCCCCCGGCTCCGACCCCTCGCTCGATGATGTCCTGGCCGCTGGCGACTGGGCACGGCAAGCGGCCCTGGAGATGGCGGGAGGCGGCGCGAAATGATACTGACTATCGTCATCGGCGTGGTTGTCCTCTCCGTGCTGATCCTTGTACACGAGCTGGGGCACTTCATCTTCGCCAAGGCCACGGGCGTTCCCGTCGAGGAGTTCGGCATCGGTTTCCCGCCCCGTATCTTCGGCAAAAAGTGGCGGGGGACGATATACTCAATCAACTGGATACCCTTCGGCGGCTTTAACAGGATCGCAGGAGAGATCGACCCCGCGGTTCCGAAAGGGCTGGCCAGCCGCGGCTACGGCGTCCGCCTGCTCGTCCTGTCCGGCGGCATTATCATGAACCTGCTGCTGCCTTTCGTGCTCCTGGCCGTGGCCTTCATGGTCCCGCATAATATCGTCGACGGTAAGGTTCTGGTGGAGAACGTCAGCGCCGGCTCGCCCGCGGCAACGGCCGGGATCGAGACGGGCGATTATATCATCGCTATTAACGACCGCCCGGTGAAGAGCGCCGGCGACCTCGCCCGAAATGTCCAGCTTCATCTGGGAGCGGAGATGGATGTTACTGTTCTCCACGCCGATAATGCCACCGAGACGGTGAGCCTGGTGCCGCGCTGGCGCCCTCCCGCTGACGAGGGGGCTATCGGTATCGAGTATAAGGTCGTCAACCCCGCCATTGTCAGTGAAAGCCTGCCTTTCTGGGAAGCCATACCCGCCGGGGCGCGTTCCTGTATCGAGACCCTGGTGCTTTATAAGAACGGCATCGTCGGCATGATCATGGGCACCGTGCCTTTCGTGCCTACCGGTCCCGTGGGCATCGTGCAGGTCGCCGGCGAGGTCGCCCATTCCGGCGTCAGTCCCGTGCTCGAACTGACGGCGTTCATCAGCATCGCCATCGCCATCACCCAGATTATTCCCTTCCCCGCCCTCGATGGCGGCCGGATTATCTTCGTCCTTATCGAATGGGCGCGGCGGGGCAAGCGCGTTTCGCCGCGTGTCGAAGGGATCGTCCACACCATCGGTTTTATCATCCTGCTGGCGGTCCTTGTTTTGATCACCTACCAGGATATTTACCGCTGGGCTACCGGCGGGAGTATTGTCCCGACCTAAATATGAAAGGGGGCGGGTTGACTATAAATCCCAGGCGTATCAGTAAAGCCATAAAGATCGGCGGCGTGACCGTCGGTGGCGGCGCTCCTGTCGTCGTGCAGTCGATGGCCAAGACCGATACCCGCGATGTTAAAGCCACCGTCCGGCAGATAAAACAGCTCCAGGATATCGGCTGTGAGATTATCCGCGTCGCTGTACCGGACGCCGATGCCGCCCGGGCATTAGTTGACATAAAGAAAGGCATCAAGATCCCCCTGGTGGCGGATATCCACTTCGATTACCGCCTGGCTTTAATGGCCCTGGACGGGGGAGTGGACGGTCTGCGCCTTAATCCCGGCAACATCGGGGAAGCGGATAAAGTAAAAAAGGTGGCCCTGGCGGCCAGGGAGAGGGGAGTGCCCATCCGTATCGGCGTCAACGCGGGCAGTTTACCAAAGACTTCCGATAAACAGTTGAGCATCCCCGACCGCATGGTTGCAGCGGCTTTAGCGCAGGTGAAATTGCTGGAAAGCCTCGATTTCGACCTTATTAAAGTCTCCCTGAAGGCTTTTGATGTCCCCACCACCATCGCCGCCTATCAGTCCATTGCCGATAAGATCCCTTATCCCTTACATATTGGCATTACCGAGGCCGGCACCCCCCGTTCCGGCGTCATCCGCTCCGCGGTGGGTATCGGCACTCTGCTCTGGCTGGGCATCGGCGACACTATCCGTGTTTCTTTGACCGCCCCTCCTCGGGAGGAGGTCATCGCCGCCTATGAGATACTGAAGAGCCTCGACCTCCGTCGCCGCGGGCCTGTCCTCGTTAGCTGCCCTACCTGTGGTCGTGCCGAGGTGGACGTGGTAAAATTGGCGCAGGCGGTCGACCGGCGCCTGCTGAAGATCGATAAGCCTATCAGGGTAGCCGTGATGGGCTGCGTGGTCAACGGCCCTGGCGAGGCTAAAGACGCCGATGTCGGTATCGCCTGCGGCAAGGGTAAAGGCATCATTTTTAAACATGGCGAACAGGTAGCGGTGGTGGAAGAAAAAGACTTTCTGACCGCGTTGATGAGAGAGGTGGAGGGGCTATAAGGATAGGGCATTCCAAGAGGGGTTCATCCTGGTTCCACTGAGGTTACCACGAAGTGAAGGCTCACGGGCGCAGCCCCTCTTTTTCCCACTCCCCCTCTCCGCTCGTCCTGAGCTTGTCGAAGGATAGAAGGAGAGGGGGACACAGGAGGTGAGGTAGATAAAAATGAAGAATATATTATTAATATCCATATTAGCCGTATTATTATCGCTCTCGGCGGTCTTCTCCGGCTGCCAGGCTGGCGCTACCGGCGTCCCTCAGGCCGACTATGACCAGGTGCTTTCTCAGCTGACCGAAGCACAGAACGACCTCGCCGCTTTAGAAACCTCTAAGACCGCCGTGGATTCCCAGCTCGTAGACGCCCAGTCTGAAATCGCCTCGCTTGAAGCTCAGCTGGCCGCCCTCCAGGCCCAGTACGACCTTACCGGCGTTACCCCCGCCGAGACCGCCGCCAAAATCGTTAAGTACTATCGTGAGACCCATGTCTACAGCTCTTACGACCTCTTCGTTTGCTCGGACATGGCCGCGGAGGTCTGGAACATGCTCAAGGCCGCCGGTATCGATTCTCTTGTCGTCGTGGGCAGGATCGATGCCTCCATCAGTGATATCCTGGATTCCAACCACGCCTGGGTCCTCGCCGAGGTCACCTCCGGTCAATATCTCGCCCTGGAGACCACCGGCGGTTTTACTGTCCCCGAGAGTGAAAATCCCCTGTATTATCAGGGCTGGTCCTTCGCCAGCCCGGCCAACCTCAAGGCTTATAACGACCTCGTCCATGAATATAACACCCGGGTCGGTTTCCGCAATCTGCTGGCTAACGAATACAATAGCTCCACTAACCCGGCGGTCCGCGATATGCTTACCGGGCTGCGTCTTAACCAGGAGGCCATCCTGAATAGCCTGATGGCTCAGATCAACGGCTTGGCGGATGTCATCTGATATTAACTTAAAGGAGATAAGCGTGCGCGTTTCGCAGTTGTTTGGTAAGACGTTAAGAGAAGTCCCCGCCGAAGCGGATACCGTCAGTCACCGCCTGCTGTTGCGTTCCGGCATGGTCAACCAGCTCGCGGCCGGCATCTATTCCTATCTGCCGCTGGGCTGGCGTGTGTTTCGTAAAATAGAAGACATTATTCGCGACGAAATGGATAAAGCCGGAGGGCAGGAAGTGCACCTGCCGATTCTCCAGCCCAATGAACTGTGGCAGACCTCCGGCCGCGAACTGACGATGAAAGACGTCCTCTTTCACCTGTTCGACCGCCGTGAGCGCAAGTTGACTCTGGGCCCCACCCACGAGGAGGTCATCACCTCGCTGGCCGCCCGCTATGTCCAGAGCTATCGCGACCTCCCCGTCCTGCTCTACCAGATACAGACCAAGTTCCGCGATGAGCCCCGGCCCCGCGGTGGGCTCATCCGTGTGCGCGAGTTTCATATGAAAGACCTCTACAGCTTTGATGTCGACGATGCCGGCTTGGACGTTAGTTACCAGAAAATGGTTGTCGCCTACGAGAATATTTTCCGCCGCTGCGGCCTGCCCGTGATATTGGTAGAGGCGGACAGCGGCGCTATCGGCGGCAAGGACTCCCGCGAGTTCATGGCCGTGGCGGAAAGCGGCGAGGACGAGATTATTTTTTGCGATAGCTGCCGTTACGCCGCCAACGCCGAGAAAGCGGTCGGCGCTAAAGAAAAGTCCGATGGGAGCCGGCCTTTGCCCGTTGAGGAAGTGGCCACGCCGGGCGCCGGTTCTATCGAAGAGGTTGCCCGCTTCCTTAATATCCCGGCTTCCCGAACGCTAAAGGCCGTCTTTTACATTGCCGACGGTGCTATGGTTTTTGTGGTCATTCGCGGCGACCTCGCGGTTAATGAGAACAAGCTCAAGCACCAATTGCATGCGGCCGATCTCCGTCTCGCTGCTGAACCCGAGGTCGTTGCCGCCGGCCTCGTCGCCGGCGCTGCCTCGCCCGTTGGACTTAAAGGCATTAAGGTCGTCGCCGACGACTCCGTCACATCGGGTGCCAACTTCGTCGGCGGCGGCAATAAGCCCGGCCTCCACCTGAAGAACGTTAATTACCCACGCGATTTCCAGGCGGATATCGTTGCCGATATTGCCTCGGCTCGCGCCGGTGACCGGTGCCTCGAGTGCGGCGGCGTCCTGTCGTCCGCCCGCGGGATCGAGGTCGGGCATATATTTAAGCTGGGCACGACCTACAGCACTAAGTTCGCCGCCTCCTTTATCGATGAAAAGGGCGAGTCCCGCCCCATCGTTATGGGCTGCTATGGGCTTGGTCTCAGCCGGTTGCTGGCGGCGGTCATCGAGCGCAACCACGACGACCGGGGCATTATCTGGCCGGTCTCCGTCACGCCCTATCATGTCTATCTCTGCGCTCTCTACCGTGAAGGCTCTAAAGTAGCTGAGGTCGCCGAAAAGCTCTATCACGACCTCGCATCCGCCGGGATCGAGGTCCTTTTCGATGACCGACAGGAGTCCCCCGGCGTTAAGTTTAATGACGCCGATTTGCTAGGCATACCCTTTCGGGTGACCGTCAGCCCCCGCACTATAGAGAAAAACGGTGTGGAGCTAAAAAAACGCTCGGAAAAAGCCTCGGAAATCGTGCCGCTGGGGGAGATAATAGAGAAGCTTAAAGGCTCTATTGGAATTATAGCTTAATTCACCCCCAGCCATCAGTCACGGTGTATTATTTACCGATGTCTCTGGTTGGAGAGGGGCAGGGGTGAGGTAAAGTTTTTTTATAATTGAAAGATAATTCTCTTTTCCGTTATAATCTCACCAATGTCTCCTGTCATCTCCGTCCGTAACCTCCGCGAGACCTACGGCAAGACCGTCGCCGTCGCGGACATTTCCTTTGAAGTCGCCGAGGGAGAGATCTTCGGTCTTTTAGGGCCCAACGGCGCCGGTAAGAC
>Ga0105100_10001666_pt1 | contig 12967 bp, 13 predicted proteins | sample PPLLak12cMay2015_2_FD_87033 | JGI IMG/M metagenome (GOLD analysis project Ga0105100, IMG submission 87033) | Freshwater sediment microbial communities from Prairie Pothole Lake near Jamestown, North Dakota, USA - PPLs Lake P8 Core (1) Depth... | ecosystem: Environmental > Aquatic > Freshwater >... | reverse complement strand
GGTGACGTTGCTGGCGCCGGTGACGGCGACCAGGCGCACGCGCCCGCGTGCCCGCGCCAGCCGGCGGTCGAAATCGGCCTCATCGAGCCGTCCATCTGCCAGCAGCCCGACGTGCTCCACCCGGCCCGCGCCGCGGAAGGGCAGATCGTTGGAATGATGCTCCATCTCCGTCGTCAGCACGATGTCGTCGGAATCGAGGGGCAGCCGGCGGGCGAGCTTGTTGATGCACTCGGTCGTGTTCTTGGCGAACAGGCAGGTGTGTCCGCCGGCATCGGCGCCGACGAAGCGCATCGTCCGCCGCCGGGCGGTCTCGTAGGCCTCGGTTGAGAGGCGTGATTTGAAGCCCGTGCCGCGATGGACGCTGGCGTAGTAGTCGAGGAACCGATCGACCGTTTCGCGCACCGCGGCCAGCGGAGGTGTCGAGGCGGCATTGTCGAAGTTGATGTAGCGCCGCTCTCGACCGTCGAGGCAGGGCACGCGCACGTCGAGCCCGACGAACCGGCCGCGATGATCCGCCTCAGGTGGGTGTTGGGTCATCGACCATCCTCGTCTGTGGCTGGGACAAAGGTACTGGGCCAGGGGTGGGCAGGCCGGTTGCGCGCTTGCGCAAATCTGATATATACTGTGGGCACTTGTGGGGGGGAGTGGGGAGATGTGGGACGCCGGAAACTACCGGCGTCCTGGCATGTGGGGCCGGAGTAGAACGGATGTTCCTGGGTCAGTTCAGCCACAGCGTCGATGCCAAAGGACGTCTGACCATTCCGGTTCGTTTTCGTTCCGCCCTCTCGTCCGGCGCTTTCGTGACTCAGGGGTTTGACCGCAACCTGATCGTATATACCACGGTTAGCTTCGACAGACTAGCGCAGCGCGCCGCGCACCTTAGCGCCACCGATCCTGAGGCGCGCGCGGTGCGCCGCGTCATTTTCGGAGGCGCGACGGAGGTCGAGCTCGATGCGGCCGGCCGCATCTTGATCCCTCCGTTCTTAAGAGAATACGCCGGCCTGGATGGTGAGACGACCTTGGTCGGTGCCGGGGAGTACTTCGAGATCTGGAGCGCCGCCGCCTGGAACGCGGAGTTGGTAGCCGTTACGGATCCGGAGACGAACGCCAGGCGCTTCACACAATTCGACCTCTCCGCGGGGTAGCGGATGGGCGCGTCGGGCGACGCGGCCGATCCCGGATCTCACGCCCCGGTACTTTACCATCCAGTGCTCTCCGCCCTGCAAGCACGGGCGGGGGGCCGATATATGGACGGCACGGTCGGGGCGGGCGGTCACGCCGCCGGCCTCCTGGAGGCCTCCACCCCCGACGGCCTGCTCCTCGGACTGGACCGCGACCCGCAAGCACTCAGTATCGCCGCGCAGCGCCTCTCGCCATTCGGCGAGAGGGTGACTCTGCGCCAAACCAGCTTTGCCAGGTTGGCCCACGCGGCGGCCGAAGCCGGCTGGGAAACAGTCGACGGCCTGCTGCTGGATCTGGGCCTCTCGTCCATGCAGCTGGACAGCGCCGGGCGCGGCTTCTCGTTCCGCCTGGATGGGCCGCTGGACATGCGCTTCGATCCGGCACAGGCCCTCAGCGCGGCTGACCTGGTCAACGACCTGCCCGTACGCGATCTGGCCGAAATCCTGCGGCGCTTCGGCGAGGAGCCGCGTGCCTGGCAAGTGGCTCAGGCGGTGGTCGCCGCCCGCCCGCTGCTCAGCACCACTCAGTTGGCGGAGATCGTCGCCCAGGCCAGCGGCCGGACCCGCTCGGGTATCCACCCGGCGACGCGCACCTTTCAGGCGCTGCGTATCGCCGTCAACGACGAGCTGGCCGCTTTGCACGACGGACTCGAGCAGGCGCTGACGCTGCTGGCGCCGGGCGGGAGGCTGGCAGTGATCTCGTTCCACTCGCTCGAGGATCGCCAGGTCAAGGAGTTCATCCGCCGCGAGAGCCGCGACTGTGTGTGCCCGCCTGAACAGCCGCTGTGCACCTGCGGGCACCACGCCACGCTGCGCATGCTCACGCGCAAGCCGCTTCGGCCGGACGAAGCGGAGATCCGCCGTAATCCACGGGCGCGCAGCGCCCGTCTGAGAGTTGCAGAACGCCTGCCGCTGGCATGAAGGTTGCATGTAAAGGTAGGAATGGCACCGCTTCGAGTTGGCAACGTCAAGCCGCGTCGCCGCCATGCCTCCCGGCAGGCGCCGTGGCGCAAGCAGCTCCGTCTGACGGGCGGGGTCGCCTTGCCGTTGATCATCTTCCTGGTGATCTCGGCGATCTATCTGGCCGTCAACGCCAAAGTGGCCAACGCCGGACGGGAGGTCCTCTCGCTCGAACGAGAGCTGGCCGCCTTGGAAAGGGAGAACGCTGAGCTGGTGACGCGACTGGCGATGGAGACCAACCCGGATCGGATGATGGCCCGGGCCATGTCGCTGGGATTCGTCCCGACCGCGCCCGAACAGGTCGAGTTCCTGGTCGTGGACGGCTACTCGGGCGAACCCGAGTTCGTCGCGCCGCTGCCTTCGACTTCCAGCCAGGAGGAGGATGGGCTGCTCTCGCCGGCCTACACCGAGACGCTGGGCGATTGGCTCACGCGTCTGTTGGGTGGGGTGGAGGCGGCGCCGTGAATCCCGAGCGGGTGGTGCGCCTGCGTATCTACCACCTGCTCAGCCTGGCGGCCGCGGTCTGCGTGGGCCTGATGATCCAGCTCGCCCGGGTGCAGTTCGGCCCGTACGCGCCTGTGTTCGAGGCTCGCAGCCATTACCCGCTCGGCCAGGTCGTCGAGGTCTCCCCGGCGCGCGGGCTGATCTACGACCGCGACGGTGTGCTGCTGGCGGCGAACGCGCCGCGCTACTACCTGGAAATCGAGCTGCGTCAGCTGGACGGCAATGAGCGGGTGATTGCAAGCGTCGTCTCGCAGCTGCTCGACGTCCCGATCGAAGATGTCTTCGGGCAGCTGACCGAAAGAGGGAAGTCCGAGCGCATGGTGCGCATTCGCTTGACCCGCCCGGACGAGGCTGCAGGACGCTGGCCGATACTGGTGGATCAGATCATCGCCGACGTGCTGAACGGCTTCCTGGCCGACCCGGATGCGCCGGACCTGAGCGGCATGGCGCTGGTCCCGGCTCCGATGCGGATCTACCCCTCCGGGACGTTGGCCGGGCATGTGCTCGGATTCGCCAATCAGGAGGGACGCGGCTACTTCGGTGTCGAGGGCTACTACGATGCGTGGCTGGCCGGCCGTTCGATCACGTACGAACGCGGCGTGATCCCGCCCGAAGCCAGTCTGGAGCCCAACCCGCCGGCCGGCGTGAACCTGGTCTTGACCATCGATGCCGACGTCCAGCAGCTGGTCGAGACCGGCATCCGCGAGTGGATCGATGACACCGGCGCTGACAGCGGCCAAATCATCATCATGGATCCGCGCAATGGCGAGATCCTGGCCATGGCCGCTTGGCCGCAGCTCGATCCGAATCACTACGGCCCGTGGCTGGAAGATGAAGAGCCCGAACCGCCGCCGGACGAGGCACAGGAAACCGAGAGGGTGCCGGTCAGCCAGCAGGACGCGCGTGTGATCTCCCCGGCGGTCAGCGCCCAATACGAGCCGGGCTCGACCTTCAAGGTGCTGGTCATGGCCGCCGCGCTGGACGCCGGCGTGGTCACTCCGGATCAGGTCTTCGTGGACACCGGCCAGATCGAGGTCGGCGGCCACGTGATCCGCAACTGGGACGGTGACGCCTGGGGGCCGCAGACGATGGTCGGCTGTCTGCAGCACTCGCTGAACGTGTGCCTGGCGTATGTCTCCTCCCAGGAGCTGGGCGCCGGCCTGCTGTACGACTACCTGGAGCGTTTCGGCATCGGCCGGCTGACCGGCATCGATCTGGCCGGCGAGATCGTCGGGTCGCTGCGCACGCCGAACGACCCGACCTGGACGGAGTCGGATCTGGGGACGAATGCCTTCGGGCAGGGCGTCTCGGTCACGCCCATCCAGCTGATCACCGCGGTCGGGGCGGTGGCCAACGGCGGCGTGATGGTCCAGCCGCATATCGTGCGGCAGGTGGTCGGGTCGCAGGGCGTGTATTCACCCGGCACCACGGTGCTGGGACGGCCAATCTCGGCCGAGACGGCGGCCACCCTGACGCAAATGCTGGCCCAGTCGCTGTCGGCTGAGACGCGCTTCGGCAACATCGCCGGCTACGCCATGGCCGGGAAGACGGGGACGGCGCAGATCCCCAGCGAGATGGGTTACGACCCGACCTGGACGGTGGCGTCGTTCATCGGTTGGGGGCCGGTATCGGATCCGCGCTTCATCGTGTTGGTGCGGCTGGATCGCCCGGAGACCTCGCCCTGGGGATCGGTAGTCGCCGCACCGCTCTTCCACGATGTTGTTGAGCGACTGGTCTTGATTCTGGAAATCCCCCCGGACGCGCTGCGCGCGCAGATGGCGGCCGGGGGCTGAGTCGAGAGACGCGTGCATGCTGACGTTGGCGCATGTCATTGAGGCGTTGACGGGGCAGGCCGGGATCGGTGGCGGGCAAGTCATCACCGACGCGGCCGTCGACTCGCGCCTGGTCATCCCCGGCGGGCTGTTCGTCGCCCTGCCGGGTGGGCGAGCCGATGGGCACGAGTTCATCCCGCAGGCCTTCGAGCGCGGCGCGGTCGCGGCGCTGGTCGACCGCGACCTGGGCCCGGACCTGACGGTCGTCGACCTGCGCCCCGGCGCGGGCGGCCTGCCGGCCGCGTTGCCGGCCGCGCCGTTCTGCCTGCGCGTGGAGCATGCACTGGAATCGCTTCAGCGCGTGGCCGGGCACTGGCGCAGCCAGCTCGACTTGCGCGTGATCGGCGTGACTGGCAGTGTCGGAAAATCGACCACCAAGGAACTGACGGCCGAGGTCCTCGACAGCCGCTACAACACGGTCCGCAATCCGGGCAATCTGAACAACGAGATCGGGCTGCCGCTGACGCTGCTGCGCCTGACCGAAGCGCATGAGCGGGCGGTGCTCGAGATGGGCTTCTACGTCCCGGGAGAGATCGCTCTGCTCTGCCGCCTGGCGCGGCCGAGCGTCGGCGTGGTCACCAACATCAGCCAGGTCCATCTGGAGCGGGCCGGCACGCTGGAAGCGATCGTGGCCGGGAAGGGTGAGTTGGTGGAAAGCCTGCCGCCGGCGCCGGAAGGTGTGGCAGTGCTCAACCTGGACGAGCCGCTGGTCATGGGGCTCGCGCAGCGGACGCGGGCGCGCGTCTTCACGTACGGGCTGTCCGAACAGGCGGATCTGCGGGCCGACCAGATCGAGGGGCTGGGGTTGGAGGGAGTGCGCTTCGTCCTGCACTATCAGGGCGAAGCGGTGCATGTGCGCGTGCCGCTGCTTGGGCGGCACTCGGCCCACACCGCGCTGCGGGCCGCGGCTGTCGGCCTGGTTGAGGGGCTGACCTGGGAAGAAATCGTCGGCGGCCTGCAGGCCAGCCAGAGCCAGCTGCGTCTGGTGGCGGTCCAGGGGCCGGGCGGATCGCTGCTTCTAGACGACACCTACAACGCCGCGCCGGCCTCGGTGACTGCCGCGCTCAACCTGCTCTCGGAGCTGGACGGCCGGCGGGTGGCAGTCCTGGGCGACATGCTCGAGCTGGGCACTTATGAGGAGCGCGGCCACCGCATGGTCGGCGCGCGCGCCGCCGAGGTGGCCGATGAGTTGGTGGCCGTCGGCCCGCGGGCGCATTGGATCGCCGACGAGGCCCGCCGCAGCGGCATGTCCGAGCTCAAGGTCACCGAATTCCCCGACAGCCAGGCGGCCGTGGCGCACCTGCGCCAGCGAGTCGGCCACGGCGACGTGGTGCTGGTCAAAGGCTCGCGGGGCATGCACATGGACCACATCGTCAGCGCACTGGAGCAGACCTCATGAATCAGTCGGCGGTCGCTCTGGCGCTGGGTGGGATCAGCTTCCTGCTGACCGTCATCTGGGGCGGTCCCTTCATCCGCATCCTGCACCTGCTCAAGATCGGGAAGCAGATCCGCATCGAGGGACCGGAACGGCACATCACCAAGCTGGGCACGCCGACCATGGGCGGCTTCATGATCGTCATCCCGATCCTGATCATCACCGGCGTGCTGAACCTGGTCACCCTGGTCAGCCCCATGGATGTGATCGGGCGCTCGATCCTGTTCCCGATGCTGGTCATGGTCGCCTTCGCGGTGCTGGGGGCGATTGACGATTGGCAGGGCGTGCGCGGCGTGCGGCGGGGCGAAGGGATGCGCGCCCGCTGGAAGTTCCTGTTCCAGGTCCTGCTCGCGCTCGGCGCGGCGCTGGTGCTCAAGTACGGCCTGCAGGCGCCGGAGTTGATCCTGCCGAGCATCCCCGAGGTCATCAACCTGGGGATCTGGTACGTGCCGGTAGCCATGTTTGTGATCGTTTCTTCCACGAACGCCGTGAATCTGACCGATGGGCTGGACGGTCTGGCCGGCTTGATCGCGGCCACAGCCTTCGCCGCCTACGGCGTGGTGGCCATGCTGCAAGGGCAGATCTTCCTGATGCGCTTCTGCTTCACCGTGGTCGGGGCCTTGTTCGCCTTCCTTTGGTACAACGTGCACCCGGCCGAGCTGTTCATGGGCGACACCGGATCGCTTTCGATCGGCGCCACGCTCGCGGTTGTGGCGCTGATGACCGGCCAATGGGCGCTGCTCCCGGTCATCGCCATCATCCCGGTCAGCGTCACGGCCAGCAGTGCCCTGCAGATCATCTACTTCAAGATCACCAAGGGGCGGCGCCTGTTCAAGATGGCGCCCCTGCAGCACCACTTTGAACTCCTGGGCTGGAGCGAGACGCAGGTGGTGCAGCGTTTCTGGCTGGTCAACCTTCTGGCCGCCATGGTCGGTGTGGCCATGGCGCTGATCTGACGAGGGATACGGGCAATGGACATCGGCATGCTTTGGTACGACGACAGCTCGCGCAGCTTGAAGGAGAAGGTGCAGCGGGCGGTGGAGTTCTACACGCAGAAGTACGGCCGGACTCCGACGCTGTGCCTGATCAACCCGGCCAGCCTGAACGGCGGAGAGCGCGAGAGCACTCCCGTCCCGATCCGCGCCGCCCGCTCGGTGATGCCCAATCACCTGTGGATCGGCGTGGACGAGGAAGTCGAGCGCTCACGCGGTCGCGCAGCCCAGGCCGGCCCGGAGCGACCGCGGCGGAAGAAGGCCGCGTGACCGATCCATGGCGACGGACTGGACCGGGCGTCGGGTGGTCATCCTGGGGCTGGCCCGGCAAGGCAAGGCCCTGGCCCGGTACCTGGTTGGAAAGGGCGCGCAGGTGACGGTGAGCGACATCAAGGCGCCTGATTCTCTGGTGGCGGAGCGGGAGGAGCTCAGCGACCTTCCGCTGCGCTATGCCCTCGGCGGTCATCCGCCGCAGCTGCTCGACGGGGCGGACCTGGTGTGCCTGTCCGGCGGTGTATCCGCCGATCTGCCGCTGGCACATCAGGCGCGCGCGCGCGGCATCGCGCTCTCGAATGACTCGCAGATCTTCCTGGAGGCGTGCCCCGCCCCGTCGATCGGCATCACCGGCTCGGCCGGCAAGACGACCACCACGGCCTTGGTGGGACGGATGGCGGAGGCGCACCTGGCGGGTAGCGGGCGGCGGGCCTGGGTCGGCGGGAATATTGGCCGCCCGCTACTGGCCGACCTCGACTCGATCAAGCCCGATGACTGGGCGGTCATGGAGCTGTCGTCGTTCCAGTTGGAGCTGATGACGCGGAGCACGACGGTTGCGGCGGTGCTCAACCTCACTCCCAATCACCTGGATCGCCATCACACGATGGAGGCGTATGCGGCCGCCAAGGTGCGCATCCTGGATCAGCAGGGGAGCGACGGGGTCGCCGTCCTGGGCCGCGAGGATCCGCGGGCCTGGGCGCTGCGTGAGCGAGTGCGCGGCCGGCTGTTGAGCTTCGGGCTCGAGCCGCAGGTCCCCGGCGAGGGGACGAGCGTGAGTCGCGATCGCATCTCGCTGCGCCTGGCCGGGCGTGAAACTGAGATCGTGCCCGTGGCCGAGGTCGAATTGCGCGGCGAGCACAACTTGCGCAACGTTGTGGCCGCGTGCGCCATTGCTGCGGCGGCCGGCTTCTCGCCCGAGGCGATGCGTTCCGGGATCCGCGGCTTCAAGGGGGTCGCGCACCGGTTGGAGTTCGTCCGTCGTGTCCGCGGGGTGGACTGGTACAACGATTCGATCGCCACCGCGCCAGAGCGGGCGATCGCCTCCATCCGCTCCTTCGACGAACCGCTGGTGCTCTTAGCCGGCGGGCGTGACAAGGATCTGCCCTGGGAGTCGTTCGCCGAGCTGGTCACCCGCCGCGTCCGCACGCTGGTCCTGTTCGGTGAAGCGGCGCCCAAGATCGCCCGGGCGATCGAGGCCGTCGGGAGCCGCAGTCCCGAATTCGAAATGCGGCTGTGCGCGGATCTCGAGTCGGCTGTCCAGGCCGCCGTGGCTGCGGCGCGGCCGGGCGAGGTGGTCTTGCTGGCGCCCGGCGGCACGAGCTTCGATGCCTTCGCCGACTTCGCCGCCCGCGGCGAGCGCTTCCGCGATCTGGTGCAGGGCCTATGAGCGAGTCGGTGCTCACCTCGCCCGGGAAGAAGGTCGGCGCACAGCGCAACCGGCGCCCGTTCGGCTTGGACGCCTGGATCCTGATCCTGGTGGCGGTCATGGTCGGGTTCGGGATGGTGATGCTCTACTCGGCCAGTTGGGACGTCTCCTGGCGGCTGTATCTCGATCCGACCGCGCTCTTTCGCCGCCAGCTGGTCAACCTGGTCATCGGCCTGTTCGCGCTGATCGCTGCTGCCTGGATCCCGCTCAGCTGGCTGCGCCGCGCGGCCTTGCCGGTCATCCTGCTCTCGATCGCGGCGTTGATCGCGGTCTTGCTTCTCAGCACCGGCGATACGCCGCGGCGCGCGTTCCTGAGCGGCTCGGTCCAACCGTCGGAGCTGGCCAAGCTGGCGCTCATCATCTACCTGGCGGTGTGGATGGAGTCGAAGGGGGAACGGCTGAGCGAGTGGGGCGAGGGCTTTGTCCCGCTGATCATGATCATCGGGATCGTCGGCGGCCTGATCCTGCTCCAGCCGGACCTGAGCGCGGTGCTCACCGCCGGCGCCGTGGCGTTGGCGATGTTCTACCTGGCCGGAGCGCCAGCCTCGCGCTACGTGCTCTTGATCGGCGGGAGCGGCGTGGTGGGCTACGTCCTGATCTGGCTCACCAACACCGGCCGGCAGCGTTGGCAGGACTACACGGCCGGTCTGGTCGACATCGAGCAGGCTTCTTATCACGTCCAGCAATCGTTGCAGGCCTTCTACTCCGGCGGGATCGTCGGTCGCGGACTTGGGGCGAGCCGGGCCAAGTTCGGTCTGTTGCCGGCGCCGCACACCGACAGCATCTTCGCCATCATCGGCGAGGAGCTGGGCTTGATCGGCGCGCTGGCGGTGTTGACCCTGTTCTGCCTGTTTCTGTGGCGCGGGTTCCGGATCGCGGCCGATTCGACCGAACGCCTGACGATGCTTCTGGCCGGCGGGGTGACCTTCTGGATCGGCGTGGAGGCGCTGGTCAACATGTCGGTTCTCCTGGGGCTGCTGCCGTTCGCCGGCAATGCCCTGCCGTTCTTCTCTTACGGCGGCTCGATCCTGGTCACCAGCCTGACCGCGGTCGGGCTGCTGTTGAACGTCTCGCGGCGCGCGCCGCTAGAGGTCGGTCAACCGGGACATGTGGCGACTATTGGTATCGGCTGGCGGCACGGGGGGAGGCGTGTATCCCGCCTTAGCCATCGTGCGCGCGCTCGGCGGACGCGCTGATGTCCTCTGGGTGGGCGGCGAGGGCGGGATGGAGGCTTCCCTGGTGCAGCGGGCAGGCGTGAACTACACGTCTGTGCCGGCGGCGGGAGTCCACGGCGTCGGCTGGCGTGCCCTGCCGGGCAATCTGGCGCGCCTGGCACGCGGTGTTCGCGCGGCGCGTGCCATCGTGCGGAGCTTTCGGCCGCAGGCGGTGCTCTTCACCGGCGGCTTTGTCGGTGTACCGGTCGCGTTGGCCTCGACCGGCGTGCCCAAGCTGGCATACGTCCCCGACATCGAGCCGGCGCTGGCCCTGCAGGTCGTCGCCCGACTCTCGGACGTGGTGGCAGCCACGACCGAAGCCACCCAGGCTTTCCTGCCCAGGAAGCGAGTCGTCGTGACGGGCTATCCGACCCGGCCCGAATTGGTGCCGATGCCCAAGGATGTGGCCTGCGGCCGACTCGGCCTCAATCCCACGCGCCCCGTGCTCCTGGTCTCCGGCGGGAGCCGGGGGGCGCGATCGATCAACCGCGCTGTATGGGGCAGTCTCGACACACTCCTGGCCAGGACGCAGGTGATCCACATTACCGGTGAGTTGGATTGGCCGGAGGTCGAGGCGGTGCGGGTGCGCCTGCCGGCGCGCCTCGCCGCGGACTACCGCCCGTACGCTTACCTGCACGAGGAGATGGGCCCGGCGTTGGCCGCCGCCGATCTGGTCGTCTCACGCGCCGGGGCCTCGGTCCTGGGAGAGTATCCGCTCTTCGGATTGCCGGCGGTGCTCGTTCCGTATCCGCACGCCTGGCGCTACCAGAAAGACAATGCCAGCTACCTGGCCGAGCGCGGCGCGGCGCTCGTGGTGGACGACAGCGCGGTGGCCCAGGTTCTGGCCTCGACGGTGCTGGCGCTTTTGGACGATCGGCCGCGGCTAGCAACCATGGGCGAGGCGGCCCGCCGTCTGGCGCGGCCGCAGGCGGCCGCCGCCATCGCCGACGAGATCGAACGCCTGGTGCCAGGCCGGAGCGGCAGCGGTGATTAGCCTGGTCGTGCTGTTCTGGATGCTGGTCATCCTGTTCGCCATCATCGGCGCCATGCGCGGCTGGGCCAAGGAACTCCTGGTCACGAGCGCCATCGTTTTGGGATTGTTCTTGAACGCGATCCTGGAGACCTACATCGAGCCGTATCGCACGGCGCTCTTCCTGCAGCCGGGCGGGACGCAGTTCGCCATCCGCTCGGTGCTGCTCATCCTGCTGGCCTTCTTCGGCTATCAGACGCCGCACCTGCGCGCCCTGCAGCCCAAGCTGGCGCGCGAGCGCCTGGAGGAACTCCTGCTCGGGCTTCTGATGGGCGGGCTGAACGGGTACTTGCTCGTCGGTTCACTCTGGTTCTACCTGCACCAATCCGGGTACCCGACCAATCTGATCATCCCGCCGCAAGAAGGTACGGAGCTGGCGCTGCAGATCCAGGAGCTGGTGGAAGTGCTGCCGCCCAGTCTGCTGGCCATCCCGCAGGTGTATTTCGCCGTCGGCGTGGTCTTCGTCTTCATCATCGTCGTGTTCGTATGAGTCGCAAGGTGCATCTGGTGGGCATCGGTGGAACAGGTCTATCGGCAATCGCCCGGATCCTTGCGGAGCGAGGCGAGATTGTGAGCGGTTCGGATCAGGCCAGTTCGCCCTACGCGGAGGCGCTGGCGGCGCTGGGTGTGCGCGTCGTCTATGGCCACCGCGCCGAGAACGTCGCCGGCGCCGAGCTGGTCATCGTCTCGTCGGCGGTCCCCGATTCCAACCCCGAGGTGGTCGCGGCGCGGCGGGCCGGCGCGCGCGTCGTTCGTCGCAATGAATACCTGGGCGAGCTGACCGCCGGCCAACAGACGGTGGCTGTAGCCGGGACGCACGGGAAGACGACCACAACCGGTTTGATCGCCTGGATCCTCGACCAGGCCGGCCACTCGCCGACGTTCATCGCCGGCGGCACTCTGGAGGACTTCGGCACCAACGCCCGCCTCGGCCGGGGCGAGCATTTCGTGATCGAGGCGGACGAATACGACCGGGCGTTCCTGGCCCTGCGGCCCAGCCTGGCGGTCGTGACCAACGTCGAGCACGACCATCCCGACTGCTATCCGACGCCGCAGGACTTCCAGGCGGCCTTCCGGACCTTCGCCGGGCAGGTGGAAGGTACGCTGATCGTATGTGCCGAAGACGCGGTCGCCTCCACGCTGCAGCCGGGCAGCGGGGAGGTGGTCCGCTACGGGTTCGGCCCGGGTCTGGATTGGCGGGCGGACGAACTGCGATACAACACGGCCGGCGGTTCCGACTTCCTGGTGGTCAAAGCCGGGGTCGATCAGGGTCTGGCGCGCAACCGCCTCCCCGGTGTCCACAATGTCCTCAACAGCCTGGCGGCGCTGGCCGCGGTCGATCGACTGGGCGTGCGTTTCTCCGAGGCGCGCCAGGCGCTGACGGAATTTCATGGTGTCAGGCGGCGCTTCGAAGTGGTGGGCGAGGTAGCAGGAGTGACCGTGGTCGACGACTACGCCCATCACCCGACCGAGATCCGCGCCACGCTGGCAGCCGCCCGGCGTCGATTTCCCGGGGCCGAGATCTGGGCGGTCTTCCAGCCGCACACGTACTCTCGCAGCCGTGCCTTGCTGGAGGATTTCGCGCAGGCGTTCGTGGATGCCGACCACGTGCTGGTGACGGAGATCTTCGCCTCGCGCGAGGCTCCCGATCCGGACATTGACGGGGCCCGAGTGGCCCAGCGCATCCAGCATGCCGATGTTCGATTCGTCGAACGGTTGGCAGAAGCCGCGAGCGAGCTCGATCGGCGAGTGATCTCCCCGGCCGTGGTGGTGACCCTGAGCGCCGGGGACGGCAACGAGATCGGCCGCATGCTGCTGCACGCGCGCACGACGCGCCAAGGAGGGTAGCGCGATGAAGGCCAAGAAGACGAACCGAAAAGTGTTCGAGGTCGACCGGCGCATGGAACTGCGCTTGCGCCTGGCCGCCAAACGGGCGCAAGAGCCGATGCATGCCGCAGCGGGCGGCACGCTCGAGTACTTGCTCCCGGATGAAGACCTGCTCGGCAGGTTGATCGAGAAAGTCCGCCGATTGTGAACGAGGGCGTTCTCCCGGCGGAGGCGGCGGCGGCCGTCCGGGCCGCGTTCGCCGGCCGCCTGCAGGAGGGGGTCAGCCTTGCAGG
>Ga0105100_10001665_pt1 | contig 12967 bp, 8 predicted proteins | sample PPLLak12cMay2015_2_FD_87033 | JGI IMG/M metagenome (GOLD analysis project Ga0105100, IMG submission 87033) | Freshwater sediment microbial communities from Prairie Pothole Lake near Jamestown, North Dakota, USA - PPLs Lake P8 Core (1) Depth... | ecosystem: Environmental > Aquatic > Freshwater >... | reverse complement strand
TCCTGAGCCTACGCAAAAATCAGATCCCATTTTCTCCATAATCCTGCACAGTTTTCTCATCAACCGACAACCTTATCGATAAGCACACGGCACGGGGTCACACCTACACATTCCACATTGTCAAGTGTGTAGGTGTGACCCCACTCCTCCCCCCCGCCTGAAGCCTGCGGGGACAAGCTTTGGCGGGGATCCATACATCCAACGCCTCTGGATTCCCGCCAGGGACATGCGGGAAGGACAAGGAATACGAGCACTCAATGGCCCCAATGTGTCTTGTCCGGTGGGCCCGGGCATTTGGGGTGCCTGCGTGAAGCCCGGCTCCAGGAGGCTCTCCGAGAACTGTCATTTGGAGCGAAAAGGGCGGCTTCACTTTCCGGTGGGCAAGAAGAGGCTCTTGCCCACCCTACCCTGAAAGGGCATCTGGCCTTATTTCTCGTTGTAGTGGTAACCCTGTGAGCTCACGAGATTTCTTTCTCCGCTACGCTCCATTCGAAATGACAAGAAGGTGCTCTCGGACAGCCCCCTGGGGAATTTTTCCCATGAACCGCATCCGTTCCGGGTGTATGCTGAGCCGCTGAGAGGCTGTTTCCATGCGGCAGTCAGAGTCGGTTCCCATGGTCCTGCGAGCTGGGGCTGGGTTGATGAATGCTTCGGCCGGTCAAAAATGGACGGAAGGCGCGGCGGCCATTGCGGCGATGCCTGCTTCGGCCGTGTACGGGGCGCTCGCGACGCGGCCGGCTGGATTGAGCGGGGATGAAGTCCGGGAGCGGTTGGAGCGCTGCGGGCTGAATGCCATCCGAACCATCCGGGGGAGGTCGCTCCCGGCCCGGTTCCTGGCCAACTTCGCCCACCTCATGGCCGTGCTCCTCTGGATCGCGGGCGGAGTGGCTCTCGTGGCCCGGATGCCGCAGCTTGCCGTCTCCATCTGGCTCGTCAACGTCATCAACGGGCTTTTCAGCTTCTGGCAGGAATTCAAGGCGGAGAAGGCCACGGAGGCCATGCGCCGGTTGCTGCCGACCTACGCCCGGCTCATGCGGGACGGCGCGGCGCAGCGGGTTCCGGCCGAAGAGCTGGTGCCGGGGGATGTGCTCCTGCTCTCCGAGGGGGACCGGATCTCGGCCGACGCCCGCCTCGTGGAGGCGGCCGAGCTGCGCGTGGACCAGTCGACCCTCACGGGGGAGTCCGCGCACGTTCGCAAGAACAGTGAACCGATCCTGGCCAAAGAACTGTCCCGCACGGAGATCCCCAATCTCATCTTTGCCGGAACCAGCGTGGTATCCGGCACCGGCAGCGCCGTCGTCTTCACGACCGGCATGGAGAGCGAGCTCGGGAAGATCGCCGGCTTCACCCAGAGCCTGGGGGATGACCTCAGCCCCCTCCAGCGGGAGATGCAGCGGGTCACCAGGGTGGTCACGGTCATCGCCGTCTGCGCGGGATGCGTCTTCTTCGTCCTGGCCGTGACCCTGGCCGGCGTCGACCTGGCCGAGAGCTTCATCTTCGGCATGGGGATGATCGTGGCCTTCGTGCCCGAGGGGCTGCTCCCGACGGTGACGCTTTCCCTCGCCATGGGGGTGCAGCGCATGGCGGCGCGGAATGCCCTCATCAAGCGCCTCTCGGCCGTCGAGACCCTGGGGTGCACGTCGGTCGTCTGCACGGACAAGACGGGGACCCTCACCCAGAACGAGATGACCGTGCGGGAGATCTGGGTGGCCGGAAGGCGACTGAGCGTCACGGGGACCGGGTATGTCTTCGAGGGTCGAATTCTGGAAGACGGCCGGCCGCAGGACGCTCCCGAGGGAAGCGACCTGCGCGCGCTGCTCGTTTCCGCAGGTCTCTGCAACAACGCCCGCCTCGTGCCCCCCGACTCCGAACATCCCCGGTGGTCCATCCTGGGAGACCCGACCGAAGGCGCTCTCCGGGTTCTGGCGATGAAAGCCGGCCTGGACCTCGATCTCGAGGAGCGCCAAACGCCGCGCCTGCGGGAGCTCCCCTTCGAATCGCGGCGCAAGCGGATGAGCACCCTTCACCGGACCGCGGGGCCGTCTCTCACGGCTCACGTCAAGGGAGCCCCCCGGGAGGTGCTCAGCCTGTGCACGCGGGTCCTGATCAACGGGGTCGAAGAGATCTTGAGCGATTCCCTGCGCGAACAAATCATGGCGGCCAACGATGCGTATGCCCGCAGCGGACTGCGGGTCCTGGCCGTCGCCCTGCGCTCCGTGTCCTCCGGCTTGCAGCCTGGCGTTGGATCAGTACAGCCGGGCGTAAATCCCTTTGCAGCTGTGGTGGGCACAGGTTCACCGTGCCCACCGGAACCGGTCAAGGACTTCAACCCAGCTTTAGTGAGCATGACGGACCTTACGCCCGACGCGGTCGAGCGGGATCTCACCTTCCTGGGGCTCGTGGCCATGATGGACCCGCCGCGGCCGGAAGTCTCCCGGGCGGTGGAGACGTGCCGGCGGGCCGGCATCCGGATCATCATGATCACCGGGGACTACGGCCTCACGGCCGAGAGCATCGCGCGCAGGATCGGCATCATCCAGGGCGACAGCCCGGCGGTGGTGAGCGGTGCCGACCTCGACTCCATGACCGATGAGGCCCTGAACCAGACTCTTCAGGGGGAGGTGATCTTCGCGCGGGCGGCCCCCGAGCACAAGCTGCGCATCGTTTCTGCGCTCCAGAAGATGGACCACGTCGTGGCCGTGACCGGAGACGGGGTGAACGACGCCCCTGCCCTCAAGAAGGCCGACATCGGGGTCGCCATGGGCCTCTCGGGGACCGACGTGGCCAAGGAAGCCGCCGACATGATCCTGACCGACGACAACTTCGCCACCATCGTCAATGCCATCGAAGAGGGGCGGGCGGTCTACGCCAACATCAAGAAGTTCACCGGCTACATCTTCACCAGCAACACGCCCGAGGCCGTCCCCTTCATCCTCTTTGCCCTGAGCCGCGCCCGGATTCCGCTCGCCCTCAACGTGATGCATATCCTGGCCGTCGACCTCGGGACGGATCTGGTGCCGGCCCTCGGGCTGGGGGCCGAACGAGCGGAGCCGGGAATCATGGAGAAACCTCCGCGCAGCCGGAGGGAGCACGTGATCACGCCGGCTCTCCTGGCGCGCGCCTACCTCTTTCTCGGGCTCCTCCAGAGCTTCGCGGTCATGGCCGCCTTCTATTATCAATACTGGACCCACGGGTACTGGGGCCAATGGCTGGGATTGCCGTCGGAAGGCCCCCTTTACGCATCGGCCACGGCCATGGCCCTCGCCTGTGTCGTGACGACCCAGATCGGCAACCTGTTCGCTCAGCGCACCGAGCGGCTCTCGGTGCTCCAGATCGGCCTTTTCAGCAACCGGCTGCTCTGGGTCGGGATCGCGAGCGAGCTCGCCATCATTCTCCTGATCGTCTACGCGCCTCCGCTCCAGTCCATTGTGGGCACGGGGGCCTTTGAGCCGCAAAACTGGCTGTTCCTGTTTGCCTGGGCGCCGCTGCTCCTCGTTGCCGACGAGTGCCGCAAGCTCCTGCTGCGCTTCCGGGAGCGCAGGAAACACCGTGGAGGTGAACCATGAGATTCATCATCGTCGGCTGCGGGCGCATGGGGGCGGGGCTGGCGCGCACGCTCAGTCTGAGCGGCCATGCGGTCACCGTGGTGGACCGGGACCGGGATGTTCTGGCCGGGCTGGAGCCATCGTTTCGGGGGCAGGGTGTTCTCGGGTCGGGCTTCGATCGGAACGCCCTGCTGCGGGCCGGCATCCGGCAGGCGGACGGCCTCGCAGCCGTGACCGACAGCGACGAAGCGAACCTGGTCCTGGCACGCCTCGCCCGGCACGTCTTCCGAGTTCCCAGGGTTGTGGCCCGCCTGGTGGATCCGCGCAAGTCCGAGATCTATCACCGGCTGGGCGTGCAGATCGTGGCCCCCATCTCCTGGGCCATCCGCCGCTTCGCCGACCTGCTCGCCTACTCCGAGCTGGACGCGGTCCTGAGTCTCGGCGGAGGCGAAGTGGAGATCGTGGAGGTGGGGGTGCCTCCGATGCTCGTGGGGCACAAGGTCAGAGCCGTCACGATTCCCGGCGAAATCCGGGTCGTTGCCCTGAGCCGCCGGGGGAAGGCTTTCCTCCCTTCGTCGGAGACCGTCTTCGAGAAGGACGATTCGGTGCACATCGCGGTCCTGACGACTTCCGTCGAGCGCCTTCGGGCGGTCCTGACGCCAGACTGAATAAGGCTCCACCCAGATGAGTGACCGGTTGAATCGTCATTCCCGCGAGTCCCTCACGGGAATCCAGAGGTTAAAAAATACCTGGATCCCCGCCAAAAGCATGCGGGGATGACGACCTGGGAATAGCGTCGCTTTATCCTGGGGCGGTGCAGTGAAGGAGAACGGGGATGAACGTGATCATCGTGGGCGGAGGAAAAGTGGGCACGCACCTGGCGTCGCTGCTCCTGGCCGAGGGGCATCCGGTGAAGGTGGTGGAGGTGCGGGAGGAGGAGGTTCGGCATCTCCATGACGACCTTCCCGCCGGAACGGTGGTCTCCGGGAGCGGGACGGACCCCGCCGTCCTGGAATCGGCGGGGATCCGGGATGCGGATGTGCTGGCGGCCGTCACGGGAACGGATGAGACGAACCTGGTCGCCACCAGTCTTGCGCGATTCGAGTTCGGCGTCCCCCGCACCATAGCCCGGGTGAAGGACCCGCGGAACGAGTGGATGTTCACGGAGGTCATGGGCGTCGACGTGGCCCTGAGCCAGGCAAACCTGATGACCCACCTGATTGCTGAAGAAATGTCCCTCGGGAACATGATGACACTCCTCAAGCTCTCCAAGGGAGCGTTTTCCCTGGTGGAAGAAAAGGTGCATCCCGCGGCGGCCGCTGCCGGGAAAAAAGTGGTGGAGCTGAAATTCCCCTCTGAGTGTATACTGGCTGGAGTCATCCGGGAGGGGCGCCTCATCATCCCTCACGGGGACACCGTGCTGCAGGCGGGCGACGAGGTCCTGGCCGTGGTGCACGCATCGCAGGCGGCTGAGCTGGCGTCGATCCTGGGAGAGCGGGCGCAGGCCTGAAAATGAAGAGGAGGGCCTGCAGGGGAGAGTCTTGAAGCAATGCAAGCACCCGACGACCTGGAAATGGATGAAGTGTCTTTTGGGCGGCCCCGGCTCATCAGAAGGTCGAGGCGACTCGCGCCTTACGCGCTCCTGTTTTGCCTCGCGCTCGGCCTGCTCTATCCCAGCGGGTTTCCGCAGGAGCCCTGTCCCCTGGCGATCAAGTTCTTTCCCTTATGGGGGGGCGATCCCAAGATCCCCAACGCGCAAGCCTTTCGTGAAGCCCTCCGGTATTTCAACACGCACCGGTCCAATATCAGGAACCGGCGTTTCCTGACCATCGTGGACTACACCCGGCCGTCCACCACCAGGCGGATGTACGTCCATGACCTGGTCACGGGTGATGTGCAGACCTATTACGTGGCCCATGGCAAGAAATCCGGCGGCGTCTATGCCACCCGTTTTTCCAACCGCGTCGAATCCCTCAAAAGCTGCAATGGATTCTTCCTCACCGGCCGCAAATACACCGGCACGCACGGGATGTCCCTCGAGCTGCACGGACTGCAAAAGGGTATCAATGACAATGCTCAGAAGCGGGGGATCGTCATTCACGGGGCTCCATACGTGAGCAGCAGCAGGGCTCGCCTCCTGAAGCCGAGAACAGGCCGCAGCTGGGGATGCCCCGCGGTTTCGTCGGGCGAGGTCGAGGAGATCGTGGGGAGGATCATGAATGGCAGCCTTCTGTATATACATGCCGGCTCATCATGGAACGAAGCCCGCTATAGCCGTTGAAAGTTAGAGGTGCTTTGAAATGGAGATGTAAAATCTGGTCGCTTTCTTACCGGGCTCCACCCATACCTGGCCGCCATGTTGTTCAGCTATTTCTTTAACAATGGTGAGGCCGAGGCCTGCTCCATCGATTCCTGTGGATGTTCCGTTTCGCTCGAATGCCGTGAATATCTTCTCGGTATCCTTTTCTTCCAATCCTCTGCCATTGTCGCTGAAGCAAAAGATATGGTGATCATCCGATTGTTCATAACCCACAGTAATCCTCGACAGCTTATCTCCTCCATATTTCAATGAATTATCTATGAAATTCCTGAATACTCTGATCATGGACAGGCGATCCGCCCTGATTTCTATGGGTTCTTCCGGTTGCAGCCATTCGATGCCTCGAATGTTCAGTCGTGCTGAAAACTCTTCTTTCAGTATCTTTAAAGTCCTCCTAATATTTATAGACTCGATGGAAAGGGGGGTCTCCTTGGTCGCTATGTAGATGTTGACTTTGTCAACCAGCTCAGCAATGTGCTCTGAAGCTCTCAGGATTTGATCACAGTAATTCTTGCCCTTTTCATCGAGTACGGCCTTGTAGGTCTTGCTCAGCCGCCTGGCCAGGCCGTAGATGCCGATGGCCGGACTCTTGAGATCGTGAGCGACGGAGTAGGCAAAAAATTTCAGCTTCTCCGAGCTCTCCTGCAAAGCATGCTCCGCGCTCTTTCGGTCGGTGATGTCGCGGTTGCTTCCGCGGCACCCCAGAAAACGATTCTGGGTGTCGAACACTTTCTGACAGACGTGCTCGATCCACCGGATCGTGCCGTCCCGATGGATGATCCGAAACTCCAGTTCATCAGCTTCGCGCATCATTCGATCATGCTTCTCATGGGCCTCGAACCGAGCCAGATCCTCGGGGTGAACGATGCGGAACAGCAAGGAGGGGTCCGCTTCGAGCTCGCTCGCTGTATACCCGGTGATTCTCTGGCACGACGGAGACGTATAGAGGAATCGACCTTCCGGACTCACCCAGTACTCCCAGTCGTAGGTGTTGTCGGCGACGATTCTGTATTTCGTCTCGGAGGTTCTGAGCATCTCTTCCATGTGCTTGCTTCCCGTGATGTCCTCGTAGGTTCCCAGCACCCCCTTGATCCTCCCCTCGGCGTCGAGGAGGGGAACTTTGTTGGTGAGGAGCCAGATCCTTCCGCCGTCGGGCGTCGTCTGGGGCTCCTCGTATCCGAGCTTCGGCTCTCCGGATTCCATGACCAGGCGGTCATCGGCACGATAAATCTCCGCCTGTTCCGCCCAGCCCATCTGGAAGTCGTCTCTCCCGACGATTTCACCCGGTGATTGCAGGCCCGCGTCCAGGGCAAACGGGCGGTTGCATCCCAGGTATTTGGACTCGAGGTTCTTCCAGAAAACCCTCACGGGGATCGTATCCAGGACGGACTGCAGCATCCGCTGCGACTCCTGCAGCGCCTGCTCGGCCCGCTTCCGCTCCTCCCTGTCTTTCTCCGATTCCGCAACACGCTTCCGCAGATCCTGCAATTCGGTGAGGAGCTGCTCTCTGGATGGTTCACGATCCGACATTTTCGACTCCCTGGAACATTGATGGACGGGTTCGCACGCACATGGAGCTGAGGATATCCGATTTCTCAACGAGGGCATGAACGGGCGAGTGAAAGGCGTCGGTTTTGCCTTTGAATCGTCGACTCATTTTGAACTGTATAGCACATCCAGGGATAGATGGGATTCATTTCATCGCTCGGTCACCTCAAGAGGGCCGAAAGGCTCCGCTGGTCTGCGGCTGATGCTGGATGCTTGATGCTGGACAGGGGCAAAGTCACTGCGGGTCGAGGTTCCATTTTGCCGGGACTTCGGCATTGGCCATCATCTCGAATCGGCGAGCCATTTCTACCCGGTTGCATGGGAGGTGATATTGATCCCGCGGCGTGGGTCAGAGTATTTTGGCGAGCCGAGGAGACTTGAGGCAGGGGATTCTCAGCTGCTATCGAAGTCGAGATCTATCCGAAGGCGCTCCAGTTCGTGGCCACATGAAGATAGGGAGCTTCAGAGACAGCCTGATGCCGATCCCTCCGTCCAGAGCATTGCCTGAAGGATGGATGGAAAGGCTGAAGACTTTGTCGATATTTCCGCAAAACCTCCTAATACTGCAACGGGATTACTCGGGTAGGGTGGGCAAAAGCGGTAGCGCTTCCCACCGAAAAAAGAATTTCTAAGGCCACGGTGGGCAGGATGGACCCCTTGCCCACCCTACACAGGAATAGCATCCGGCTTCATTTCTCGTTGCAGTATCAAGCCCGAGCGCCTTATTGGAGCGATGCTCGGTACAGCTCCAACTGAACAAGGTGATCACATTCCTCTTGCGTCATCCCCGCATGCTTCTGGCGGGGATCCAGACATCCGACCGCCTCTGGATTCCCGCCAGGGACATGCGGGAATGACAACGAATACGATCAATCAATTGTGTGGAAGGGTACTTAGGAAGCCCATGCACCGTGGGTGTTTGGAGACTGGCATGCCTCTTGCCTCTGAGCAGGCACTGAAGGGAGGCGGGAGCCCGGAAATCGCGAGGTCTGAACCAGCGGCAAGACCCTCATTTTTCATGGAGAACGGGCCGGTTCTTATCTCATGCTGTGGGGATGGTTGAGAGAGAAGTTTGTAGACGGTTTTGAGAGGTGAATCGTCTCAGTCCATGAGGGACTGGACGGAAAAGCCTTCTCAAGACCACAACCGAGGGAGTGTGAGACATGAAGACCATCAAGAAAATAGCCGTGATCGGCATCGCCTTGGCCTTTGTGGTGGCCTTTGCCCCCATCGATGCGGATGCAGGGCGCTATCATCGCCATCATCATCATTACCACCATCATCACGGAGCGCTCCTCCCGCTCGCTGTGGCAGGGGCTGTGGTTGGGACGGCAGCCATCCTGTCAGCGGGTGCGGCGGGACCTGCCTACCCGGCCTACTATGCACCGGCGCCCGTCGTCTATGGTCCCGCTCCGTACCCCTACGGGCCAGTCTGGGTCCCTGGATATTACAGCGGTTATGGCGTATGGGTCCCCGGGCGCTGGAGGTAGACTGCACCCCGCTCAGAATTCCACTTCAGAATGCTCCCGGGGGGCCGCGACGACGGCCCCCCGCGGGCAGGCGGCGCGGGAAGGCATCAGGAAATGCGGAAGCGGCCAGGCGGCCCGCCTCCGGGACCCGTTCAGCGGACCTGGAGACGGTGCCGACTCGGCAGCGGGCTTTTTATACTCGTTTAGGCTGAGATTCTTCTTTTCTTGAACTCACGCAAAGACGCAGGGAGCGCAGAGAAACCTCAAGGTTATGAACCTCTGCGTTCTCAGCGGCTCTGCGTGAGAATGAAAAAACCTATCCTTCACGAGTATAGCTTCTCTCATTTGAAGGGCGGGAAATGGAGCAGAATTTCGGTGAGGGCTGCGCCGTCGCGCTCAGCTCAGTCCTGCCCGATCACGCTCCTGAAAGACTTCCTTGGCTGCGAGCACGCCGTTCAGGGCTGCTGGAAACCCGGCATACACGGCCATCTGAATCATGATTTCCACCACCTCCTGGCGTGAGCACCCAACATTGAGGGCGCCGTGAATGTGAACCTTTAATTGTGGGGTGGCATTGCCAAGGGCTGTCAGCGCGGCGACGGTGGCGATTTCCCGCGATTTCAGGTCCAGTCCCGGCCGGCTGTAAACGTCTCCAAACGGGAACTCGATGGTGTAACGGGCCAGGTCCGGCGCGATGTCCTTGAGGCTCTCAATGACCCGTTCTCCCGCTTCTCCGTCGATTTCTTTGAGCTTTTCATAACCGCGCTCGTATCGATCCGTGCTCACTGGAATATTCCTTTCCTTGACTGGGATGCCGAGTGGAGTGGTCTATCCATTCCCGTTACCGCACCGAGGCCTCTCAGTCGGGTCGGGCACAAGCGGCAGAGCTGGCCCTGGGACGGTCCGTTCTGCGCCTCGGGTGGGCATGGAAAACCCACATTGTCCGTAGTATCCTGCGATACTGGCTCAATTCTCATACGACAACGAGATTTCTCAGGTAGGGTGGGCAAAAGCGTCAGCGTTGCCCACCGAGAAGGGCGGCTTCACTTCCGGTGGGCAGGATAAGGCACTTGCCCACCCCACCCTGAAAGTGCAGCTGGCCTCATTTTTCCTCGTAGTACCAAACGGCTGTCAGATTGCAGCCAGCACGGCATGGCTATGTCCTGCGCTTCACCACGAAGCTCGGACTGCCGTAGTGGATGTAATCGGCCCAGTCGACGGACTCGATCTCGATCACCTTCCTGCGTCCCTGCTGCAGGGCATCGCCGACGGAATCCCCGTTCACGAGAGCCTTGTAAAAGACTCCGGCAAACTGCTCGGCGGCCGCGTCGCCCACCGGCCAGTAGGTCCCGACATAATTCCCGACACCTGCGCGCAGGAACGCCTCTGCGAGACCGACGTTCCGCTCCAGCTTCAGGGCGGCCGGCTCCGCGTCTTCTTCACCTCCGGCCTCTTCACCTCCCCGGACCCTTCCCGCTTCACAGGCGTTGAAGAAGACCAGGGCCGGCAGCTTTTCGAGGTGGACGAGGTCGCCGCCCGAGAGCACCTGGTGTCCATGGCACAGGATCCCGCTGCGAGACCGATTTTGCGGGTCGAAGAAGGCATGTCCGGCATAATGGATCACGTCGTACTCCCCGGACCGGAAGCGCGCCCGTACGGCGCTCCAGGTGGCGGCTTCGCGCCGGAGCTCATCCACCTGGAAGGCCGGGTCTCCGGCCAGCAGGGCCTTGATGCGTTTGCCTTCATCTTCAGCGCCTTGCAGGTCGCAGGTTGGATTCACAATGAGCAGCACGCGGAGTCTGTCGGCCAGCCGCCGCTCCTCCATCCACCCGGCCACGGAGAGGTCCTCCGCTTCGTACTTGCGGCTGATTCCCATACTTGCGGCCGGAAACCATTCATTGATGAACACGGTCTCCCAGGGAATCCGCGCGGCGCGGGCATCGTGGATGAGCACCAGTTGATGGTCCTTCAGGCTCGGGAGCACCTTCAGCACCAGCTGCGGCAGGACCAGCCCGGCCAGTTTCTTCCCGAAATCCTCCAAGTTGTCGAAGTGTAAGGTTCGGGGCTGTATGGTATCCAAGTGGCTGTTCAGCTCTGAACCCTTGATGTCGATGGTGTCCGTGATCACCGTGGCCTTGCTTCCCGCCGTGAGCAGGGATGCGCGGAGGGTGAAGTCCGCATCGGGGGCCGGGTTGGTCGCCTCATCCCGTGAGTCCGTCATTTCCCGTACGATGAGGTACACCGGGTCCATGGCGGGGAGCGCGGCCCGACCCGCTGCGGCAGGAACCGGGGCCGGCATCGGCGGAAGCTCCCGGATCTCGACGGTCACCTCCAGGTCGTCGAAAAGAGAGGTCGTCGTCAGCCTGAGGAGCTCCGCGTGCATCTGGGCGAATCGCTCCGGATCGGTTTCGCAGAGCGTGATGCAGCGAAGGCGGCCATCCTGGTCCCCTTCCTTCAGTCCCCGGAGAAATCCCTGGATGAGATTGGCGAGAACCAGACCCACCGGCATGCCGCTTCCCGTGCTGAGGAGCACCGTGGCGAACTCGTCGACCTTGGTGCGAGCGAGGGCCCGGGCGGCGTTCTCGGCCACGATTCGGAGAACCTCCTCGTTGAAATCGTCGTAGCCTCCCATGCCGGTGAACACGACCATGTCGGCTCCCATGCGGTAGCGGTTGGCCGGCATGATGAAAACCTCACCGACGCTGGCTGCAATCATGCGCCGCTCGGTGAAGTCCGCGATGACTCCGCCCAGCTGTTCGTCGATGGCCCGGGCCGCCCCGGACGGGGCGACTCCACGGAACAGCCCCAGCACGATGGCGCGAGTATCCACCTGGGTCACACTGCCGTGAGCCAGCCGCAGATCGATGCGGCGCTGGCGCTTGCGGCCGACGACGATGGGCTCGCCGGTGAGCCTGGCGAACCCCATGGCGGGTGCCGGAGGAGCCTCCTCGCGGGTCCGAGCGGGCGGAGCCGCAAACTCCCTGAGCATCTGCCGGACTTCTCTCGGGCTGATCGCCTCACCTCGGCGGCCGCCGAAAGGCTCAGGGGCAAGATCCGCACTGCGAACCTCCCGCAAAGCCCCGCGCCGCGCGGGCGACCAGGAAGCGGGGAGAATGCTGGTGGCCGCACTCTCCATGAGGTCGATCACTGCCCGGGCCACGTCCGCGTTGTTGGGCAGGCTCCCGTGCGCTTCCTCCACGAAGTAGGTGGTGACGCCCTCCAGTTGAGCGAAGGCCAGGGGCACCGTGCCGTCCCCTTCCGTGGAGGTCGTGTAGACAAACTCGTCGGCCTCCCGGCGCACACTCACCACCGTATCCTGGTTGATCCCCGCAATGAGGGTGAATCGATCCTCACCGGGTGCAAGGGCTTCGTGCACCCTGGGTGCTTTCGCCAGCAAGGCGGCTCGGGGACCCATGCCAGTGGGGGGCCAGTTGGCCAGGCTGTAGAGGTCGAGCCCGGAAAACTTCTGGGGTGCCGGCAGCATCTGGTAGAGGCCCATGAACGTGTTGAACACGTCGTTCACGAGGTATTCCTGGCTGTTCACCACGTCGAGGGCGGCCACCTTCCGGACCATGGAATGACCCCCCGAGAAGGCCTGCACGGGTGAGAACGACCCGTAATTCGGAGTGCCCAGCATGATCAGTCGGTGTACCTTGCCGTCCTCCCCCTGGTCTTTGAGCTGTTTGAAGGCTGCCCGAGAGACGAGGCCGCCCATGCTGTGGGCCACCAGGTACAGGCTTTCGCGGCCTGAGCCGGGCCCGGTTTCCTTGCGGATCCGGGCGGCGAGATCCTTGCCCAGGTCCGGGATGTTCTGGCGCCAGTCGAAGGGATGGAAGTCCGCGTCGAAGCCCGCCTGCTTCAGGCGAAGCTTGAGCTTGAGGTAGGCGAGGAGGATCACGCCCAGGGGCTCGATGTCCTTGCTGCCCCCAACCAGGGAAAGCTGGCGGAGCCGCCCGGCGATGATGTCGACGGGGTCGACCCAGATGGTGTCGTCGAAGATGAATCGGTCCTTGCCGAGCTTGGACCCCATGATGCCCGGCAGGATCAGCACCCGCGGCCCGCCCCGGGTCCGAGCGGCCTGAGCC
>Ga0105100_10001664_pt1 | contig 12968 bp, 7 predicted proteins | sample PPLLak12cMay2015_2_FD_87033 | JGI IMG/M metagenome (GOLD analysis project Ga0105100, IMG submission 87033) | Freshwater sediment microbial communities from Prairie Pothole Lake near Jamestown, North Dakota, USA - PPLs Lake P8 Core (1) Depth... | ecosystem: Environmental > Aquatic > Freshwater >... | reverse complement strand
GGTATGCATTTCGTCGACAAGCACGCCGTGATCATCCAGCTTATCCTGGACCATATTACGCTCGGAGGCGAAATCGATATTGGCGCTGCCGCCGTCGCGAGTCTCCGGGAAACCGCTCATGATCAAGGCGCTGGTCCAGTCGAAGTCATAGCCGGTGGTGCCGCGATAGACACCGGTGATGGTGCGAATGGGGATCAGCAGCTCATAGGCGTTATTGCCCACAATGCGCCCCACGTTCAACTCGGGGTCAATGGTATTGGAAGAGGTGTCTGCGTAATAGACATCGGTGGGATTGATGGTTTCTGCGTCGATGAAAGCTTCGATATACCAGGGAGGATCGAAATAGCGGCTGTGAGCCGGGATGATGGGCAGCTCACCCACCAGCAGCAGGTAGCCATTGGAAAGCCAGTGATCAGCCACACCATCACTGCCGAGCATGCCATCGCCCCAGAATTCGAGGGTATTGTCTACCGCATCGGGGCCGGGGTTGGCAACCAGGTAGCCCAGGATGCCGTTTTTCACCGTAGCCAGGTCCGCCATGCCGGAGAGCAGGGCATTGACATTATCCGCGGATGGGTCATGGTAGAACAGGTTGTGAGGGTTGGTGACGATCAGGTAATCCGAGTTCTGGCGGGCGTTATTCACGGCGGTGCGAAGGGATTCCCCGGTGCTGGTCACCGGGGCGGGCAGGCTGCGATGGATGGTGAGATCCGCGGTGCCCACATAATAGTCCACGTGCATGGAATCCGCGCCGATAGCGTACAGCCCCAGGTCCAAATCCGGGTACAGGGCGGGCACGAATTTATATTCTACCGTCAGGCTGGCGCCGGGCGCCAGGGTGTAGTAGGTGCGCCCCGACTGGAACAGGTCAACCTGGACGGAAGTGCGTTTAGTCGGTTCATCGTAGGTGCTGGCAACGGTATAAGTGGAGGTAGTTTTATGGATGGGCTGAAAGCCAACCAGGTTATCGGCAAGCGTATCGAGGTTGGCGGTCAAAGTGCCGATATTGCGGATGGTAAAGCTGTTGGTGAAGACCGGGCTACTGTGGGTGAGGGTGCGGTCAATGGACAGGTTGGTGGTGCCGGTCTGGATGCCGATATCCAGCCTGCGGAGGGTGGAGGTCTCGCCGGCGTAGGCGATGACCAGCAATTCGTAGGTACCGGCAGACAAGCCGGCGATATTCCAGGTGCAGTCGTGATATAAATCGCCATCGTAATCGGGGGTGGCAGTACATTTTAGAGCGCTATTGATATAAAACTCGACCCTGTCAACGCTCTCTTCGGTTTCAACGCAGCCCAGGTACTCGCCGCCGGGGCCGGGCACGTGCGCAAAGCGGCAGTCTTCTTCAAACTGGCTGGCATAGGCGTTCAACGGGATTGACTGACCAGCCGGGACGGGGATGGAGGTGGCGTAATAGATATAGCCCGGGTTGGGCGTTAAAATCTCCAGCTCGCCATCGAAGGGATCAGCGGGGGGACGAAAGTCAAATTCCTGGTAAAACTCATTACCAAACCGGTCAAAGGCGCGCATGCCGATGAGGTGGTCGTCGAAAAATGTCTCATCCGGCAGGTGCAAAAAGCCCTGGAAGAGATCCATGCTGAGGGGAATGGTGCCGGTGACAACTCCGGCAGGCGGGAACGCCATACCGAACAAGGCGCCATCCAGGGAGAATTCGAGGCGCTCAATGCCCTGATCGTCACTGACGGGGACCGTGAAGCGATAGCCAACAAAATCACCGGGCAGGCGTTCCGTGGTAAGCTCTCCAATGGAAGGCTTGCTCCCGTCAGAGGCAGGCAGGGTGCGAAAATAGCCCGGCTCGCTGCGAGCCTGGTTGCCGTACACGTCGGTGGATATAGCCTGGTACTGGTAGGTGGTATCAGGCTGCAAACCGGCTAGCTCGACATCGTGCTGATTAACCAGTGCCGTTTCCTGGGCCACCATACCCAAGCGACCAACCACGGTGTCGTAGGCAACCGTGCTGTCGCTGTCTTCTTCGGTGAACCAGCCGACGGTCGCTGAGGTAGCGGTGATGCTGTAAACATAGGGTCCCTGGACAATCTCGGGCGGCTCTGTGTCGCAACGCCAGGTTTCGGTGTGGTCGTTGTTGTCTTCCTTTACTTCAAGCACCTGATCGGTGATGTCTGTCCCTACAATGATCTGATCTTCAGCGCCGGTGCAGGCGTACGAGTAGGCGAAGCAAGCTGTCAGGCGTCCGTCGATCGGTAAACCACTAGAAAGAGTTTCGGTGATCACGGTCTGGTCGACTCTTAACCCGCTGACGCCGAGTGATTTGGTCTCGGCGGCGCCGATGTTGTGGATCTGGTAGCAGACCTGGTTCTGCAGGTTGGTCCACACATCGGTGACGATCAGGTCGGGCAGGTCGTCCTGGGGGGCAGCGGGGAGAGGATGAATGCTGCTGGCGCTGACCGAGCTGGTGAGCAGAATGGCCAGCAGAAAGGGAATCAAAAACAGGAATTTCCGGCGGGCGGAAATCCCGAAAAGTGGGTGATATCGGTTTTGCATGGCAGGCCTCCTGTTGAAAACCTGAACCAATCCCTATCAATGATTATAGAGAAGAAATGGGCCAATGAGCATTAATAAATTACAGGGGATAAAAGACTGGATGAGGCAGATATATAGATACTGTATAATATTAATCTAATTCTCACCTATTTATCTTGACAAATGCTATACAAATGGTAAACTATATATACGTTTGGTAGACAATATCTTTACAAGTGGAAGGGAACAGGAACATGCGACATATTTTTTCTCGGATGGTAATGGTTTTGACTTTGATTGCCCTGGTTGGTGGGGCGTTGGCGTTGGATGCCAATAAGGCTCTGGCGGCAACCGACACGTTCGATATATCGGTTTATCATGGGATCAACGGGCGCAGCCTGGGGCTCTCGAAGGAACTGCCGGTGATCGCTGAAGTCTATAAAGACGGGGCGAAACTGGCTGATATCCCATTGAGTTTTATGGATCGTTTTTCCACAAGCCTGCCGGCTGGTAATTACCTGATCAAAGTATGGTCGGTCGAGTTGGACGCTTATGTGGACAGCATGACTGTTGGTCCAGTTGACCTGCCCGCAGGCGTCGATGTGCGTGCGAAGGCTCAGCTCAGCGCCGACAAGACCCCGATTATCAATGTACGTGTGAAGGGCGGCGAGACAGCTCCTCAGCCTGAAACCTTCAATGTAGCGGTATACCATGGCATCAATGGGCGCAGCCTGGGTCTCTCTCGCGAACTACCTGTGATCGCTGAAGTTTACAAAGATGGCGCACAGATCGCCCAAATCCCGTTGAGCTTCAAGGATCGTTTCACCGCAGATCTGATGCCCGGCAGCTACGAGATCAAAGTCTGGTCGGTTGAGCTAGGCGCTTATGTGGACAGCATGACTGTAGGCCCGGTTGACCTGCCTGCAGGGATCAACCTGATCCTGCGAGCTCAGCTGATGGATGGTACACCAGTGCTGAATGTGAAGATCAAATAACTGTAAGTGCAAGGATCGTAGTATCGGTAGTACTTAGTGGTATAGGATAGGCAAGTCAATTGAATCTGGGTAGAAAGCTCGGGGCTGCCGGAAGATGGCCAGCCCCGAGCTGATTTAAATGAAAAGAAAGCGGAGCCAGCACCTGAGCTAGCGTGGATAGCGAGCAGAGCTTTCCAATCTGAGACTGCACCAAGGGCGCATGCCATGCACCACTATTGGAGGGGTGTTGTTCGCCGTCACAACATGCGGGAATATCTGCGTAGCCCCGAGGCATGCCTCGGGGCTACATGGGGGAGGGAAATGCCCGGCGAGTCAGGGAGTTAAGCCGGAATTGAATAAGGCCAGCGGCAGGTGGAGCTCATGGTTATACAGGATGAAGCCGGCTTCCAGCAGATCATCCAGAATGGTTTGCTCAGCAAGCGTCAGAGCGGCAGCGGGATCGGCGCTGGCATCAAAGACGGAGGTCAGGGCGCTGTCCATGGGATCCCAGTAATATTCCACGGTCGGCAGGACGGTGAAGACGACACTGCCTGCCAGGATCTGCTGGATGTGCAGCAGCATGGGGTCGCTGATGGGTAACCCTTCGACGGCGGGGATATGTTTCACCGCCAGCTTGGCCTGTTGCGCATCAGGAGAGAGCATATACTCCATGAAGGCCCAACTGGCAGCCCGGACAGCGTCGGGATAATGCGGATTCAGGTACAGCATCTCCGCCTGCACATAACCAGCCAGCGGGGTGGGCCAGGCATCCACCGCCAGGTCTGCACCCAGCTCGGTCTGTAAAGTGGTCAGATTCCAGCTACCATCGAGCAAGAAGCAGCTCTCACCGGTGATGAAGGCGTCCAAATCCAAAGGCGAGTCGTAGACGGCCGGCCCGGCGTCATCGAAAGAATCGAGCAGCGCCAACCAATGCACGCCTTCAGCGGTATTGAAGGCCGGAAATCCATAGGCATCCAACACCCGCCCACCCAGGCTATACAGGTGTGGGGAGCTATAGAAAAAGCCGCGCTCCAACCAGGCGGGTTTGCTACTGGATTGGGCGGCGGCGACCAACCCGGCATACGTGGTGGGGGCTGCTGCTACCAGGGATTTATTGCGATAGAGCAGGGTGCCGCGGATATTGTGGGAGAGACCGATCAGGCCAACCTGGTAGTGCATGGGCGCCAGGGCGACTGGCAACAGGCTGTCCAGCAGGGCCGGGGTTGCGTAGGGGGTCAGGTCTGCGATATGACCCGAGCTGAACAGCTCCAGGACCTGTTCGCTGCGCGAGGCAACCACGATGTTGGGACCCTCACCGGCAGCGGTTGCCAGTGTATACAGGTCCATGATTTCGGCCGGATCCCGATACTGGGCTTCCACCTGGATAGTGGGGTTGGCAGCTTCGAAGCTGGTGATGATTGAATCGAGGACCGCCATCTCGGCAGCATTGAAAGGGGTCCAGATGGTGATGTCTGTAGTAGGAAGGTTGGGACTGGCGGGTGTAAGTGGGGCGGCCTGGACGGCGGCGGGCAGAGCCAGGCACAGGCACAGCAGCAAAGCTGCAAATTTTCCGACAGGGGCGCGTGACATGCTATCCTCCTTATAATATGGATCAAGCAGAAACTGGATTGCGCCGCGGACGCAGGTTAGGCTGTGGGGTTTTGGGTGTGCGTACGGGAGATTGAATCTAATTTGAGTATATTGAAATTAATCAGGCAATGCAAGTGGCAATCTGCTGGCTGGAGGGAAAAGGCGAGGGACAGGAGCAGCGTTTTGCTAATCCTTGTGGCAGATAAAAACTAAATTGAAAGAAAAATATCGCCAGCCGTTAATATTTAAATACCAGGAATCGTTCTTGGTTAAGGTTAGCTCACCCAGGAAATTAATTTTGGCAAAGCCTGACTTCTCGAAGATTTGATACCAGGTTTTGGGTGAGGGGGTAAATTTGTGTGTCCGATCAAAAAAGTTGCTGAGTTTGGTTGATAGACTTCCGATTAATCCAAAATTGTTGGGTACGGAGCCGATTAAAATCCCTTCGTGTTTGAGCGCCTGGTACAGATTTTCAACCGAGTGTTGGGGGCTATCGAGGTGTTCTAGGATGTTGAAAACAGAAATGATGTCGTATGAATTTTGGGGCAATTTTGTGTTGCTGATATCTGCAGTTCTGGCCTTGTGGCCCCTGGATAAAACCGATTCGACTGCGTAATCGGACACATCGATGCCCTCAGTTTTGTAATATTTTTCAGCCACATGCAAAAATTCCCCGACTCCGCACCCAACGTCAAGAAGCTGACCCTTGGTCTTGAGCTTTCTGATGGTATCTACCCTTAAAATATTTCTTTGTGATCCAAATTTTTGTTTATACAAAAGACTGCTGAAATATTCTTTGTCGTAGTTTTTTCTGAATATTCTCAAGGGATTTACCTTTTGAGGTCAGTGATTTCCTGGTTGATTTGAATCCGGGTTGCCCAGAAGATGCGGGCTGGTTAGTAATTGGTCCGTGTCAATCAGTTCGACGGGTATATTCCTCGGTCTTACTCTATGACTAATGTTACCATAATTGTCGCATCAGTTACTGGAGAGGTAGGGAAGACCGAAGACGGAGAAGTGGGAGACAGATGAACTGCAGAGGGCGCATGCCATGCAGCCTTACCACCGGGAGGCTGTTCGCCACCGCAACATGCGGGAATATCGGCGTAGCCCCGAGGCATGCCTCGGGGCTACAGGAGGGAAGGGAATTTAGTGGTGAACTAAAGCAGGCAGATAGATCGATAGCAGGGGCTCCAGGGTAGCCTCTGGGGTGTAAGTGACGTTGTCGCTGCGGTCGGTGAGGACGAGGCGGTAATAATATACCTCGCCACTATCCAGGCCGGGCAAGCTGAATTCATGCGTGTACTGGTACAGGTCATCAACCTGGTTGTAAGGATAGCTGCCAGAGGTCAGGCCGTATTGGATCTCAGCAGTAGTGTATTCGGCAGTGGTGACGGAGACCACCAGGCTGCTACCTGAGGGGCTTGATGAGATATCGACAATGGAGGGAGCGGTGGTATCTCCAATCATTTCTACCGGGTAGCCGAGGGTTAAGGTGTTACTTTTATTGGCGTGATCGATCACGAAACGATCTTCCACCAGGTTTATTGCTGAGAGAAATCCGGAAGGAAGGGCAGATAAGAATAAGGTATTGCTGGCGTTAGCGTGATCGATGATAAAACGTTCAGCAATATTGCTGATTAATGATCCAAGATCCACTGAGACAGTGAGAGAAAGAGTATTCGTGGCATCAGCATTTTGAATGATGAACACATTTGGCTCTCCGCGAACCGCGATTTCCGGAGCGGCGCGGAATAAAAGGCTTAAAAAAAGCAACCCAGTGGAGAGGAGGATTAGTTTTCTCTTCATCGTTAGGGCTCCGTGAAAGTGATAACCAATACACCTTGGTCGTCAACAGCGAATGTGTGGGTGGTATCCGGAGGAAGTTGGGCAGCAGAGATGGTTCCGTAACAAGCGCCGTCAGCTGCGTAAGTTTTAGCCAATGAGATACTATCGAGGCTCATATTATTGTAATACCCTTGAGCTGCAAATCCTCTTTCGTAATATGCATTGGTAGATGGGATATTAATCGTGAATGAATTGCCATCCGATTCATGTTCATAGACAAATAAAATATTCTCAGCATTCGGATAGCGAAAATCGTAATAATTAATAATGTTAGTGGGCACACCGGATGCACTGGCAACAATGCTCACTATTGATGCAAGATTGGTAGAAGTAATATCTGCTTCTTTGATGCGAATAATTTTTGAAGTTGGGTCTTGGCGAAAATAATATGCCAAAATCCAGCCATTCACATGAACAAAGGCATGCGCATCGTAATTCTCGGAGTAATTGGGTAAATCTACTGAGCCAATGATGTAATCGCTGGTCTGATCTTCAATCACTCGGAAGGATGTAGCGGCATTTGCCAGGTTTATCGGAAAGCCTGAATCGATCCAGGCACTGATGCCGGCTTCTTCATCTAGCCGGTCGGCGATTTCCTGAGGAACATCGGCGCGGGCGGACTGCATGAAGGCCGGGCGGGAGAGGGTGAGCTTTTGATTTGGTCCTGAAGCAAGTTGGTTTTGGGGGGCGAGGCTGCCGGTGGTGATGGCAGCCAGGGCGAGAACGATCAGAACGCCAAACAGAATTAACCCAAGACGATGTGCGCGAACGGATTTCATGATTTCCTCCTGATCAGTGTTCGAGATGAGTCTGGTTGGGATCGCCTGGGCGATCCTATGCAATTGTCCTGATGTGTGCGGCGACGGGAAAACAACGATATCAGTATAGCGGAAAAAAAGATTGAAAAGCAAGTGACAAAAATAACATTTTCCTGCATTGACGAAGTACAGGGCGCATACCATGCGCCCCTACCGCCGGGAGGCTGTGCGTTGCGGAGGAGGGAAGGCTGACTTTGTCAGACAATTTTGCGCTTTACGGTTGACAATCCTCGCATTATTAAGATAAAATCATGCCACCATGCGAGCCATATGGTTCATGACTCACCCGTTGCTGGTATACTCTGACTTGAACAATTGACCCAAACGCACTGTGCGTCTGGGTTTTTTCTTTAACGCGGTAATTTAACGTGAAATGGTCCGCTGTATGCCGGGACCCAGAAAGAGCATCCCAATCCCGGTGTACGGCGGCTCATTGCATGCCGTGAGACCAATCATCATATTGCAAGTCTATCGGAGGGTAAGCTATGGATCTACTTGGTATGGCGAGTCACGGACTGAATGATTTCGAGCAGGTGGCATTGCTGTTCGTGCTGCTCACTTCCTTCATCAGCCTGGGGTACGCGTGGATGCTGCGCGGCAAGGTGCTGAGCAAGGATTTGGGCACGAAGAAGATGCAGGAAGTGTGGAATGCCATCCGCGTTGGGGCGGACAGCTATCTGAGCCGCCAGTTACGCACCATTCTACCGATTATTATCATCCTGACCATCGTGATGTTCCTGAGCATCTACGTGGTACCTCCCACGGCGGAAGCCTCTGTGGAATTCCCCAACAACACTAAAATCATCATTGCCATTGGGCGCACGGTTGGTTTTATCATGGGGGCTTTGTTCTCGTTGACGGTCGGCCAGCTGGGCATGCGTATGGCGATCCAGGCCAGCGTGCGGGCGGCCTCGGCAGCGCGGCGCGGCTCCAATGAAGCCCTGACGATCGCTTATTACGCCGGTACGATCACGGGCATGCTTACCGACGGGCTGGGGCTCTTCGGCGGCACGATCCTCTTCATTATATTTGGTAAGGCCGCGCCGGATGTGCTATTGGGCTTTGGCTTCGGCGGCACGCTGCTGGCATTGTTCATGCGCGTGGGCGGCGGGATCTACACCAAGGCAGCAGATGTGGGCGCCGACCTGGTGGGCAAGGTGGAGAAGGATATCCCCGAGGACGATCCGCGCAACGCAGCCGTGGTAGCCGACCTGGTGGGCGATAACGTGGGCGACTGCGCCGGTATGGCGGCGGATATATTCGAATCCTACGAAGTGACCATCGTCTCCGGGTTGATCCTGGGTCTGGCGGTGATGGCAATCGATCCCACCCACAGCATGAAGTGGATCGTCTTTCCGCTGATCATCCGCGCCATCGGCGTGATCAGCTCGATTATCGGTACGTTCACAGTGCCGATCTGGGAGAAATTCCCGATCAAGTTTCTGCGAGCCCATGACGCCGAAGATGCCATGTTCCACTCCTACGAAGTATCCAGCGTCAACACGATCGTGTGGGCGTTTTTGGTGGCGGTTGCTTACGCCGGCGACTGGCGGCTAGGCATGCTCACCGCTATCGGTGTGGGGCTGGCAGTGGTATTCAACCCGCTGACCTCGTACTTCACCTCGACCAGGAAGCCTCCGGTGAAGGAAATTGTTGAGTCGACCAATACCGGTCCGGCAACGACCATCCTATCCGGGCTTTCGGTAGGCATGGAATCGTCGGTGTGGGCGCTGGTAGTGATCGTGATCAGCTTCACACTGGCGCTGCTGCTGTACTCGCCCGATGGGGCGCTGTACGTGCTGTACGCGGTGGCGATGATCGGTATCGGGATGCTCTCGCACACTGGCAATAACGTGGCGATGGACTCCTTCGGACCGATCTCGGATAACGCTAACGGCATCGCTGAGATGTCCTGGCATGAGGAAGGCGAGACCAGCAGCAAGAATGCGCGCCAGATCCTGGCAGATCTGGATGCAGTGGGCAATACCACCAAAGCCATCACCAAGGGGGTCGCCATTGCTTCGGCGGTGATTGCGGCGGTCAGCTTGTTTGCATCATTCGTCACCGATGTGGGTAAGGTGCAAATTCAATTGGGCTTGCCGGTGATGGACTCGATCCGCATCGATGAGACGGTGGTGTTCATCGGCTTCCTGCTGGGCGGGGCGCTGCCGTGGTTGTTCAGCTCGCTGTCTATCCGGGCAGTCAGCCGGGCAGCCGGGCTGATCGTGGAGGAAGTGCGCCGGCAGTTCCGCATCCCGGGTGTGATGGAGGGCACACGCACCCCGGATTACGGCGAGGTGGTGAGCATCTCCACGGCGGCGGCGCAAAAAGAGCTGGTGCCGTTGACGATAATCGCGGTGATGACGCCACTGGCGGTGGGCTTGCTCTTGCAGGTGGAGGCCCTGGGCGGCTTCCTGGCAGGCATCATCCTCTCCGGGCAGATGCTCGCGGTGTTCATGTCGACTGCCGGCGGCGCCTGGGACAATGCCAAGAAGATGATCTAAGACGAGCCACGCGACCTGGTAGCCAATACGGGCAAAGGCTCCGAGCGCCATAAAGCGGGCGTGGTGGGCGATACGGTGGGCGATCCGCTGAAAGATACCGCCGGGCCGGCGTTGAATCCGATGATCAAAGTGGTGAATATGGTGGCTTTGCTGGCAGCGCCGATCATCGTGCGCTATACGTCGCTCACGCTGGGCGTGATTGTGGTTGTGATCGCTATCTTTGCCCTGGTGGGCTGGGCGATCATGACCAGCAAGCGACCGGCCAAGCCGATCGCGGCGGAGGTGGTGAATATTTCGGGGGATTAGATTGCCTTTCGGATTGGAAGTCGAGCGCCGGTCTTGCGAATGCAGGGCCGGCGTTTATTTACGAGAAGAGATAACCGCAGATTACGCAGATAGACGCAGATGAAACCAATTGGGGGGTGAAAACCGATTTTTTTCTTGAAAACTCGGTTTCTGGGCATGAATCCAGGAATCCATCGCCGTGGGGTTCGGGTTTATGGCGTGGCGCGGGTAGGAATTGGAACCCGAAAAGCACGTAAGCGTACAACGAATTTTTACCACGAATTGGTCTTATGTAGGTCAAGCTGTCAGCTTGACCTACATTATATCAGCGTGATCTGCGGATAAATTACCGCAGAAGTAGCTTGTGCGACTGAACGGAGGCAGAGTCACAAAACCAACATATTTGTGATTGGCAAAATACTTGCAACTTGTAATAGAATAAGGCATACTTGGAGAGGGAGTAAAGACTATGGCGAAAATTGCTTTACGCGCATATAACCACGAGATCGAGAGCCTGATCGAAGCTCGGCAGATCGACGAGGCGATTGCCCATTGCCGGCATATCTTGAAAACCTTCCCCAAGCATATCCAAACTTACCGGTTGCTGGGAAATGCGTTTTTAGAGAGCCAACGCTACGGCGATGCCGCCGATATCCTGCAGCGGGTGCTTTCATCGATTCCGGATGACTTCATCGCCCATGTGGGCATGAGTGTGATCCGCGAGGATGAGGGCAATCTGGAGGATGCCATCTACCACATGGAGCGCGCTTTCGAGGTACAGCCCGCCAATAAAGCCATCCAGGAAGAGCTGCGCCGCCTGTACGGGCGCCGGGATGGCTTCGAGCCGCCCAAGGTGCGCCTGAGCCGTGGGGCGCTGGCGCGCATGTATTCCAAGGGTGAGCTGTACCCCCAGGCTTTGGCGGAGCTGCGCGCGGCTCTGGCGGAACACCCCGAGCGTTTGGATTTGAAGCTGCTGCTGGCGCGCAATTATCTGCGCGTGGGGCAGCGCGTGGAAGCGGTGGACGTCTGCAATACTTTGCTGCGCAAATTACCTTACTGCCTGGAAGCCAACCAGATCATGGCGGAGGTGCTGGCGAACAGCGAGCGCGCCGAGGATGCGATGGCCTACCGGCGGCGGGTGGCGTCTCTCGATCCGTATGAGGCGCACGTATCGCCGCTGCTTCCCAATGCGGGGCGAGTGCCGGATGGGACCGTGACCGTGGAACGCCTGGCTTACCAGCCGGGAATGCCGCTGGTGCCGGGCGATTACCAGCCGGAATGGGCGGCTTCGCTGGGCGTGCATGTGCCGGAAGAGTACCCCGGGCTGGATGAATTCCCTGAGTGGCTGGGGGGCGAGCCACCTAAGCCCAAGGGACCGGCGCTGGTGGAAGAAGATGGAAAGACACCCATCAGCTTCGAGCCTTTTAGCGCGGAGGCTGAGACCCCGGCGGAGCTGGAAGGTGAGATCCCGGATTTTATGCGCCAGGCAGGCTGGCAGTCCGGTACGGGTGAGTCCGGTGCGGGTGAGCCCGGTGCGGGTGAGCCCAGCGACGAGCTGGTATTCTTTGATGAAGAAGCAGAAGACTTCCTGGCGGGCAGCGATGAGCTGACGGGACTGCCACAGGCTGAATTACCGGATTGGGTGCGCGAGATGGCGCCGCCGGAAGAAACCCGCTCCAGCGAGTGGGTCATCGAGAGCCCGGCGCCTGAAGCGGAAGCGGAGGAGCTGGCGGAGCTGCTGGGAGATGTGGAAGCCCCAGCCGAGACCCCTGAATGGCTGGACGAGCTGGCGGAGGAGACGGATGTCCCGTCCTACCTGGCGCAAACCGCCATGTTGGGCAGCACACGGGCGCAGACACAGCCGGCTGATGAAGCTGAAACGCCCGAAGCGCCTGAGACGGAACAGGAGCTGCCGGATTGGCTGAAGGATTTGGAACCCCAGGCGGTAGGATCGAGGGAAGGGGAAGCCTTTGCCGATATGGAACAGGATGAGATCCCCGATTGGCTGGCGGAGGCGGATGTGGAAGTGGAGCCGGCCGCGGATGAGGTTTCCACCTGGCTGGCGCAGGATTTGGGGAGTATCGAGGAATTTGAGCAGGCTGAGGCGCCTAAGATCTCCGAAATCTCCGAGATCTCGGAGATCGTCCCGGGGACAGAGATTGTGGAAGTTTTTGAGAGCGTGGAAGCGCACGCTGAGGCAGACCTCCCCAAGCCTGAGGCTGTCACGGATGCAGAAGTGGAAGCTGAGCCTCTGCCAACCGAAGAACTTCCTGTCTGGGTGCAGGAAGTTCAGGCTGTTGAAGTCCCTGTGGAAAGCGAGCTGGAAGGTGCGGAAGCTGAGCTTGAAGAGCTAGCCGAGCCTGCTGAAGTGATCCCCGACTGGCTAAAAGGCGTAGCTGCTGCCGGCGTTGTGGGCGCTGCGGCGAGCGCGGCTGACGAATGGCGAG
>Ga0105100_10001663_pt1 | contig 12978 bp, 13 predicted proteins | sample PPLLak12cMay2015_2_FD_87033 | JGI IMG/M metagenome (GOLD analysis project Ga0105100, IMG submission 87033) | Freshwater sediment microbial communities from Prairie Pothole Lake near Jamestown, North Dakota, USA - PPLs Lake P8 Core (1) Depth... | ecosystem: Environmental > Aquatic > Freshwater >... | reverse complement strand
GGAACCCCATGAGGCAGCCGTTGCGATCCACCAGGTTCATGGGCGGAGACCCCAGGAAGCCGGCCACGAAGGTGTCGGCCGGGTGCCGGTAGACATCGCGGGGCGCGCCGACCTGGCGGACCTGGCCGCCGTTCATGACCACGATGCGGTCTCAGAGGCCCATGGCTTCCACCTGATCGTGGGTGACATAAATGGTGGTGATGACCACCCGCCGCTGGAAATGCTGCAGTTCCTCGCGGGCGGCGGTGCGCAGCTTGGCGTCGAGGTTGGAAAGTGGTTCGTCCAGGAGGAACACGCTGGGGTTGCGCACCATGGCCCGGGCAATGGCCACCCGCTGGCGCTCGCCTCCCGACAGCTCCCGCGGCTTGCGCTGAAGGAGCTTCTCGATGCCGAACATCTCCGCGGCCCACTGGACTTTTTCCTTGAGGGCAGCTTTTTGCATGCCCTGAGTCTGGAGCGGGAAAGCAATGTTCTTGAGGACCGTCATGTGGGGGTACAGAGCATAGCTCTGAAACACCATGGCGATGTTGCGCACACGGGGCGGCTGCTGAGTCACCACCTGGCCGCCAATGAGCACGTCTCCCGAAGTGGGCTCCTCCAGCCCTGCAATCATGCGGAGCAGGGTCGTCTTTCCACAGCCGGAAGGTCCCAGCAGCACCAGGAATTCTCCCTCCCTGGTGGCAAGATCCACCCCGTCAACGGCCTTCACTCCCCCGAAGGACTTGGTCAAACCTTGTGTTTCAACCTGCGCCATCCAGTGCTCTCCCGCGTTCCGGCAAAAGTCACACGGAGCGAGCCCCCGCTGGGGCCCGCTCCGTCAGCATCCGTCATCGATCACGTGGTGCCGGCCACCAGCCCCTTCTTGCGCCACTTTTCGAAAATCGTCTTGATGAGAGCTTCCGCCTGGGTGAGCGCTTCCTTGGGGTCTGTGCCCCGGGCCACCTGGGCCATCATGTTGGGGAGCACGAAGGTGGCGAAGACTTCCCCGATGGCCGGGTTGGCCGGGCCGGGATGCCCCACGTTGGTGCTCCACTCCTCGGCGTTCTTGAGCGTCGCGAGCTTTCCTTTGTCTTCACCTTCAATGCGGAACGGGTCGTTGTCAAACCAGCCATTGTGCAGATCGCGAATCTTCTGTGCGCTGGGAATGGCCGGATAACCGCGGTCGCCGGCAGGAATGGGCGCGTCGAAATAGGCCGGGGAGTTGTAGAGCTCGCTGGCATAAATGGCCTGATCGTAGTTCTCGACGAGGGCCAGCAGAAATTCCTTTCCCAGGTCGGCAGTCTTGGAATAGTTGGGAATAACGTAGTTGTAGATGACGTGCTCGCAGCTCCAGCGCGTGCCGCGGGGCCCCTTGAGGGCCGGCACGAAGTAGATGTCATTTGCGATTTCGGGAACTTCCTTCTGAGCGGATCGGTAGGCGGAGATGGAGTTGAGAATGTAGGAGGCCTTGCCGGCGATGAGCGCCTGATTGTTGGAGACGGCCGTCCAGGAGAACACTTCGGGGACCATGGATTCCTTGAACAGCCTGGCCATGAAGTTCAGGGCTTCCAGGGTGCGCTCGTTGTTGATGACCACATTTTCGCCCGCGTCCTGGACGCTGCTGTCAAAGGACCAGAGCAGTGCTCTGGCTGCCATGTTGGAATCGAGCTCCTGGGCCAGGCCGATCCCCAGCTGGATGGACTGTTCCTTCTTGATCTTTCCGCCGAAGGTGATCAGGTCCTCCCAGGTTTCCGGCCCCTGCCCCTTGCCCGCCTTCTCCCAGAGGCTCTTTCGGTAGCAGCCCGGGTCGATCACCCAGCCGTGGCAGAAGCTGTAATACTTCTTGGTGTTTGGATTGTAAGAGCTCTTGGTGCAAAGCGGGTGCTGCTTGCCGAAGCGTTTCTGGGCTTCCAGGTTGACATCGGTGAGGTCGAGCACACTCGGCTCGAACTGGGCGGGAGGAGCAATCCACTCGATGAGATCGTGTCCGTCTCCGGCGGAGATTTCGGCAGCGGTGCGGGCGCCTATTTCCGCCAGGTTGATGTGATCGACGGTCACTTCGACCCCTTTGGCCTCTCCCCATTTCTTGGCGAAGCCGTCAAACCAGTCTTTGTCGTAGCGGGGGACGAAGTGGGACCACTGGAGGATTTTCAGAGTCTTGTCGGCTGCGCGGGCCTTCCCGGGAAAGATGACGGCCGGCCCCAATCCCATGGCCAGGGCTCCCGCCCCGGCGGTCTTGATGAAATCACGTCTGGTGAGTGTGCTGCTGGCTGCCTTTTCTTCCATGGCCCCTCCCTTCTCAATTTTCGTTGGAATTTTGATGGGTTGACTCGGCGATCCGGGCGACTTGGGGACTTCCAAATTATCGAACGCGTAGAGACGGAGCCACGGTAGCAAAACATTACCCTTTTGTCACCTTCATAGCCCGCATGGAGGGTGATTTCGTATGGGAGTTGAAGCGCTTGCCGATTCCTTATGCAGAACATCCTGCCCTATGCACTTTGCTTTGCTGCCGGAGCAATGATTTTTGTAGTGGTGGAAGAACTGATCCCGGAATCTCAGCGGAACGAGGCAAACATTGATCTCGTAACCATGGCAACCATGGCAGGCTTTGCGGTGATGATGATCCTCGATGTGGCGCTGGCCTGATGGATCTGGGCTGGAATCACCACAAGAACCGCCAACCAATAAGGATTGAAGCGACTCAATGCTTTATCGGGGTCGTTTCAATCCATTGTTCAAGAAGCCCGGAATGGGACTGTGATCGATCTACTAAGGCTCGTCAGGCGACCCCGGGCCCAGCCCTCCACTGGAAGTCGAATCGTCTTGGAGCCGGTCGGGAGGAGATGGACGGGATGCTCTTTGAACTCAACAGGGAAGGAGTCGAAGTGCTCAGCGTCACGGGATAGTTCCTGCCGGCTGACGAGTCAGCCGGCAAAGCCATCCCGTGCCCAAGCCAACGGCTATGCAGCTTTCACGGCGATCTTTCGCGGTTTGCTGATGTCGCTTTTGGGCAGGGTGAGCGTCAGCACGCCATTTTTCATGGCGGCTTCGATCTTGGACTGGTCAATGGTCCGGCCGAGAGTGAACTGGCGCGAGTAGTCCCCGACACCGAATTCCTGGACGTGGACGCGTTCCTTGGTCTCTTCGAGGGTTACGGTACCCCGAAGGGTCAGCGTGTTGTCGTGAACATCGATGCTGACACTGTCAGGACCGACACCGGGCATGTCCGCCACAACCACCAGGGCGTCCTGGGATTCGTAAATGTCCACCGCAGGCACGTACACGGGAACGTTGCGCGTGCTTTCGGCTTCGGTTTTGACTTCCACCTTCTCTCTGGCTTGAAGATCCTTGTCTGTCATTGCTTTATCCTCCTTGTTTCCGCCGTTGAGGATCCAGTTTGAATGCTCCACCGCGGGTCACGCCGACTTGATCTGAATCTGCTTGGGCTTCGCTTCTTCTGCCTTGGGAAGGGTGATTTTGAGTACCCCGTCCTTGAACAGCGCCGTCACGGCATCGGCATTGACTCTGGTCGGCAGAGTGAAAATCCGGCGAAAACGTCCGGCTTCACGTTCACGGCGATGGTAGTTGACGTTTTCCACCACGTGGAGCTTTCTCTCACCACGCAGGGTCACCGTGTCGCCCTCCACAGAGATATCGATCTCCTCGGGGAGCATGCCGGGCAGCTCAGTGCGCACATGCAGGTTGTCCGCATCCTCGCTGACGTTCACATGCGGGAACACGTCACTCCGGAACGGGGAAGCTCCTCTACCCGCAAAAGAGGAGAAGAGCCGCTCCATGTCCCTCTGCCTTCTCTGGAATTCCGTCCCCGGGCTGTACCAATCGGGTCGCTCCGTCCAACGAATGAGCGCCATAAGTCAACCTCCTTTGTGTTTGTAATTATTGGATTTTTCTAGTTAATTGTACAGAACGTAATCACATCACCATGGGGTGTCAAGAGATCCCAGACCTCCCGGGGGCCAGAATGTGACGAATCTCACGCACCCTGGACCACGACCTGGGAATGACGCTCTCGGCTTCCCGCCCCGGTTGACTTTTTATGCCCCCTTGTCTAAACAGGGACTGCCCCGCCGAAAGCCTGAGCGGGCGAATTCACCATCCATGGTCTCAGAAGAGAAAGAAGCGATGAAATCATTTGCCGAAGAGGATCCGCAGCTCAAAGGGATGCATTGGGTTGAGGACGCTGGGGCATGCTCCGGCGTTTATGTTCTGGAAGATGGGCGCACCATCATCGATGCGGGCAACATGTACGGGCTCGTTGACGAGCTTCAGGATTTTGGGCCGCTGGATCGCCTGGAGCGTATCCTGGTCACTCACTGCCATTTCGACCACGTGGGCGGCATGGAAGAAATCTTCCAGGTTGTCAGCCCGGATGTCTTCGTCCACCCTGTCACACGCGAGTACCTGCGGCTGCTGCGCTCCCCGTTTCCCGAGTTTTTCGAAGCCCTCGAAAAAGACGGCAAACTGAAGCTGGTTCAAGACGGCGAAGTGATCCCCGGCGCCCCATCCCTGAAGGTGATCCACACACCCGGGCATACGGCGGGGGATGTGTCTTTCTTCGAAGAGACCTCGGGAGCACTCTTTTGCGGCGACGCGGTTCTGCCCTATCGTCTGAAGCTGGGGCCCGCTCTCTCAAAGCCCGACGAGATGTGCGGGGGTCGCATGAAGGACAAGCTCCAGAGCCTGAAAAGGCTGCTCGGTCTGCCCGTGCGCCATCTGTTTTCGGGTCACGGCGAACCGGTCTTCCACAAAGGGGGGGACCATGTGAAGCTGAGCCTCTACAGCCTTTACCAGAGCTTCCACGAGGATCGACCGGAGCTTGCGTGGGTGGCCATGGGAAGGGATCTGCTCGATCTGGGTCAGCTGGCTGAAGCCCGGCAGTGCTGGGGCAAGGCATCCGAGGCTGCATCGGAGGCACCGGAAGTGAAGAGCCTGCGCGAGGCCATCGAGGAGGCGGCAGCCAGGGCGACGAATTGACGAGACAGCCGGGAGGCATGGAGGTGAGAACGCGCCGGCACGCATTTCTCATTGCAGGGACTCACAGCGGTTGCGGCAAAACCACCACCTCGCTGGCGCTCATGGCCGCACTTCGCCGGCGCGGCCTGGAAGTGCAACCGTTCAAAGTCGGGCCGGACTTCATCGATCCGGGATTCCACACCCAGGTGACGGGACGGGCCTCCCGCAACCTCGACGGCTGGATGCTCAGCCGCCGCTACAACGAAATCCTCTTTCAGAAGCTTCTCCGCGGTGCTCATGTGGCCGTTGTCGAGGGCGTCATGGGCCTTTTCGATGGCTATGACGGCCTCACGGAATCGGGAAGCAGCGCCGAGATGGCCAAATGGCTCGGAATCCCCGCCATCCTGGTGGTGGACGCCCGCAGCATGGCGCGCAGTGCGGCGGCCCTGGTCCACGGCTTCAGCCGGTTCGACCCTGGCCTTCGAGTGGCCGGCGTCCTCTTTAACCGCATTGGCAGTCCGGGGCATTTGAGTTTCCTCAAAGACGCCATGGCCGCCAATCTCCCGGAGATCACAGTCCTGGGGGGCATTCCCCGGGAAGAGGGCCTCACCATTCCCGAAAGGCACCTGGGCCTGGTGACGTCTGACGAGGTCCTTCTGGACCGGGTCTGGCAGGACGCCGCGGTGGACCTCATGGAGAGATGCGTCGACCTGGATGCGATCCTGGCCGCAACCCCCTGCAGTCCGGAGCCCGCCGAAGTGGCTTCCACAGGGAATGCGGTGCTGACCGGCGGCAAGCGGGTTCCCATCGCCGTTGCCCGCGACGCTGCCTTCTGCTTCTACTACGCGGATAACCTCGACCTCCTCCGGGAGGCGGGAGCGGAGATTCGCTACTTCTCTCCGCTGGAGGGAGAGGAGGTTCCTCCTGACAGTGCGGGCCTGTACCTGGGGGGAGGGTATCCAGAGCTCTTTGCCGAACGGCTGTCCTCCCATGCGGCAGTTCTGGAATCCATACGCCTCGCCGCATCCCGCGGAATGCCCGTTTATGCCGAATGCGGCGGGCTGATGTTTCTGGGGCGGGAGATCGAGACGGTGGACGGGACGCGCTGTCCCATGGTCGGCATCCTGCCCTTCTCCACCCGCATGCTGAAAAGGCGCAAGGCCCTGGGATACACGGAGGTCGAGCTCCTGAAGCCGTGCCTTCTGGGCGAGGCGGGGCTGCGGCTGCGCGGGCACGAGTTTCACTATTCCGAGATCGTTCCGAGGGAGGAGGAGCGCGGAGATGCGAGCGGGAGAGGGGAAGATCCAGAGCAGATTTATGTGCTGAAAAGAAGGAGATTCGAGGAGACTCGGCGGGAAGGCTACCTCACGGGGTCCGTCCTGGCGAGCTACATCCACCTCCACTGGGGAAGCGCCCCCGAAGCCGCCACTGCTTTTGTGCAGCACTGCAGGGATTTTCGGGGATGAAAGCTCTTTTTTATCTCGCGCAGAGACGCAGAGGCGCAGAGAAAAGAAGATGAAAGAGAATGAAATCGGGACCATTGTCGTGGATGCGGCCGTTGCGGTGCATCGCGAGCTGGGCCCCGGACTTTTGGAGTCGGTCTATGAGATCGTGTTGGCTCATGAACTGCGTGAGCGAGGCCTGCAGGTGGAACGCCAGGTAGTCATCCCGATTCAGTACAAGGGGATCTCCTTCGATGAGGGATTTCGGGCGGACCTCATAGTTGAGGGAAAGGTCGTTGTTGAGCTGAAATCCGTGGAACAGCTCACAAACGCCCACAAGAAACAGCTGCAGACTTACCTGCGCCTGACGGGATGTAAGCTGGGCTACCTGCTTAATTTCGCTGAGTCCTTGATGAAACACGGCATCTATCGTGCCGTCAACGGTCTCTAAAAATGATCTTTTCTCTGCGCCTCTGCGTCTCTGCGCGAGGATTAAAGAAACCTTGCGAGGCGGACACTCTATGAACGCAAACGCGAAAGCACTCATGTTTCTGGGGACCGGGTCGGATGTGGGGAAGAGCGTGCTGGCGGCCGCCTACTGCCGCATCCTCAGGCAGGACGGGTACCGTGTGGCGCCGTTCAAGGCTCAGAACATGGCTCTGAACTCGTTCATCACTCCGGAAGGAGGTGAGATGGGGCGGGCCCAGGTGGTTCAGGCCGAGGCGGCGGGCGTGGCCCCCCACGTGGATATGAATCCGATCCTGCTCAAGCCCACGTGTCAGATGGGCTCCCAGGTGATTGTGAGGGGCAAGTCCATCGGCAATTATTCCGCCCTGGAGTACTACCAGTTCAAGAAAGAACTCGTTTCGGTGGTTCGGGAAAGCTATGAGCGGCTGGCCGGGCGCTTCGACGTCATCGTCGTGGAAGGGGCGGGGAGCGCCGTTGAGCTCAATCTCAAGGAGCACGACCTGGTGAACCTCTCCATGGCGGCCATGGCCGACGCACGCTGCGTGCTGGTGGGAGACATCGACCGCGGCGGCATATTCGCGGCGCTTCTGGGGAGCACCATGCTCATGACTCCCGAAGAGCGGGCCCGGATCATCGGCTTCATGGTGAACAAGCTGCGGGGGGATCCAAGGCTCTTCACCAGCGGGATCGACATCATCGAGTCACGATCGAGCCTCCCCGTTCTGGGAGTCATCCCTTATTTCGACCACATCGCGCTGCAGGAAGAAGACAGCGTGGCCCTGAAGCGCCGCATGCAAAAGGGGGCCGGCAGCGGGGGGGGCAGTCCGGAGCATCTGAACATCGGAGTGGTCAGGCTTCCTTTCATTTCGAACTACACCGACTTCGACTGCTTCGAGCAGGAGCCCGGCGTGGAGCTCACCTATTTCGACGGTCCCCGGCGCGTGTTCGATTTCGACGCCGTCATCCTTCCCGGCAGCAAAAACACTCTCGAGGATCTGGAATACCTCAAGCGGACAGGGCTGGCAGAGGCGCTGATGGCCTTCAGCAAGTCGGGCGGTACGGTGGTGGGGTTGTGCGGCGGCTACCAGATGCTGGGACGGGCGGTCCGGGACCCTCACGGCGTGGAGAGCGGCCTGCGCGAAGTGGGAGGACTGGGACTGCTGGACATGGAAACGGAGATGTTCACGGACAAAATCACCTCCCAGGTCGAGGCGGAAGTGCTTGAGGGAATCCCCCCGGATGGAGCCGGCACGGACCGCGTTCACGGCTACGAGATCCACATGGGGCGGAGCACGCCCGGGGACGGGGCGCAACCGCTCTTTCGCATCATCTCCCGGGACGGCCAGGCGGCGGACTTCCAGGACGGCTTGTCCAGCAGCGACGGGCGGGTGTGGGGAACTTACATCCACGGGGTATTCGACGGCGACGGTTTCAGAAGGCGTTTTCTGGAGAACCTGCAGCTTCGCTCGGGAAAACAGGAGATTCCACTCACCGACGGCCATTCCTATGCGGAGTGGAAGGAGAGGCAATATGAGCTGTTGGCGGAGCATGTTCGCCGTCACACGGACGTCCGCCGCATCTACGATGCCCTGGGGCTCTAGGAAGGATTTCTGACTCATGATTTTCCTTCCCTGGCAACTGACCGCGGCGTATTTTCTGGATCTGCTCCTCGGGGATCCTTCCTGGTGGCCCCATCCGGTGCGCTGGATCGGCCGATGGATCACATGGTGTGAGTCACTCTTTTACGACGCGGAAGGTCCGCCCGTCTTCCAGCGCATTGCGGGCTTCATTTTCTGGCTGGTCGTGGTGGTGGGGGTTGCCAGCGCCACCCTGGCCTGCATCAGGCTGGTTTCATACCTTCACCCCACGGCAGGCGCTGTCCTGACCGTCTGGGTCGCCTACGCCACGCTCGCAACAAGGAGTCTCCACAGCGAATCCCGCGGCGTGGTCCGCACTCTGGCTGCCGGCGACATCACGGGCGCAAGAAAGCGCCTGTCCTGGATCGTCAGCCGGGATACCAGCCAGCTGGATGAGCGGGAGATTCTGCGGGCTGTCATCGAAACCGTTTCGGAAAACATCTCGGACGGGATCGTCGCGCCGCTCCTGTTCCTCTCCTTCGGGGGCCCGGTGGGAGCCATGGCCTACAAGGCCGTGAACACGATGGATTCCATGGTGGGCTACCTGAATGACCGATACCGCTACTTCGGGTGGTTTGCCGCCCGTGCGGATGATGTGGTCAACTACATCCCTTCCCGATTGACGGCACTGCTGATGGTGGCCGGAGCGGCTGCGTTGAGGCTGGACTGGCGGAATGCCTGGAAGGTGGCTCTAAGGGATGCGCGTCGCATGAAGAGCCCCAATGCGGGCTATCCCGAGGCAGCGGCGGCCGGTGCCCTGAACATTCAGCTCGGGGGACCGAACGTCTACTCCGGACGAATCGAGCAGAAACCGACCCTGGGCGATGACGTCAATCCTCTGAGTCTCTCGGTCTACTCGACCACGATTCGGCTGATGTATGCCACCTCTTTTCTGGCCTTCCTGCTGGCCCTGGCTTTGCTCGTATGCCTCAGGTGAAATCGGGGTTAAGAACCCGAAACTCGAAACTCGAAACCCGAAACTGGATTAGCGAAAGCGGCAGCCCATGACTTTCCCCCACGGCGGCAACGTATACGAAATCGCTCATCAGCTGCGATGCTCACCGGATGACATCCTGGATTTCAGCGCCAGCATCAACCCGCTCGGCCCACCTCCCGGGCTGTGGGATGAATTCCGGGACGGCTTTCCCCTGCTTCAGCATTATCCCGACATCTCCAACCGTGCCTTCACCGAGGCACTGTCGGAGTTTCACGGCGTATCGCCCGAGCGGATTGTCGTGGGCAATGGATCGACGGAGTTGATCTATTGGCTGGCCAGGGCGCTGAAATTCCAGAAGGCGATCGTCGCCGTTCCGACGTTCAGCGAATACCAGCGGGCTTTTGAGCGGGAAGGAGTGCGGCTGCATCGCGTCCGTTCCATCGAAGCAAACCATTTCCAGCCCACCCTCCAGGCTCTCAAAGCCGGGGTAGCCGAGGTCGGACCCGAAGCCGTTCTGCTCACACATCCCGGCAGTCCCTCAGGGACGCTGATGGAGACCGAAGTGCGGCAATGGGTTGCGGAAGCCTGTCAGGCGGAAGGCTGGACCGGGATCATCGACGAAGCTTTCGTGGATTTCTGCGAAGAAGAGTCTCTCAAGGCCTTTCTCAGTGAATCGACACCCCTTGTCCTCATTCGCTCCATGACCAAATTCTACGCCATTCCCGGATTGAGGCTCGGGTACCTCCTCACGAATTCGGCCCTGGCCCGGCGCATCCGGCAATTCATCCCGCCATGGTCCATCAACACCTTGGCCCAGATCGCCGGTGTTTTCTGCATGCGGCAGGAATCGTATCGAACGCGGACCGTCGATTTCGTCAACCGGGAGCGTGAATTCCTGGTATCAGGAATTGCGGATCTGAAGCTCGGGACGTCGCTTCCAGGGGTTGCCAACTACCTGCTGGTTCGCATCGACGCCCGCTTCCCCGGGGCCGCCGCACTCCAGGAGGATCTGCTGCGCCAGCACAAGATCCTCGTTCGCAACTGCAGCAATTTCGACGGCCTGGATGAGCGGTACTTCCGCATCGCCGTTCGGCTGCCCCAGGAGAACCGGCGCCTGCTGGCGGCCCTGAAGCAATGGGTGGATGAAAGGGAAGGCATGAACTGTTAGCTGTTAGAGACCCATCATGCCCCCATGGGGCACTCTTCAACGAGGAAAGGGAGCGAAGGCCAAGGCCGGCCACCTGGCCCCCTTCTCGCAAGAAAAATGCAAGCGGGCTGTGTTTTCCAGCTAAAAGCTAAAAGCTGACAGCTGACAGCCGCCCTAATGATCATGGTCCTCCTCCTTCAGGAAGTACTGGTGGTACTCCTCTTCCTTCAGATGCTTCCGCATGGTGCGGCTGACGAGGTTGAAGATGGCCTCGATCTCCGCGTCGCTCATTCTGGGGACAAGGATCTCCATCATGTCGTCGTCTGAGAACTTCTGAAGGTAATAAATGAGGGATTTCTCGTCGACTTCCCTCGAGAAACCGAAGGCAACCATTCCGTCGTAGGTTTCCACGAAGTCGTGGCGGTGTCTCTCTTGTGAACCCAAGCTCGGCTCCTTCTAATCGTTCTCTCCGCTCATATAATAATCCAGACCAAAGTGAGTGATCTGCTCCTCGCCCATGAGATAGCGGAGCGTATTCTTGAGCTTCATGAGCTGGATGAACAGGTCGTGCTCGGGATAGAGGTCAGCCTTGTGCATAGGGCTCTTGAAGTAGAAGGACAGCCATTCCTGGATGCCGCTCATGCCGACGCGCTGAGCCAGGTCCGTGAACAGGACCAGATCGGCCACCAGGGGCGCCGCCAGGATGCTGTCCCGGCAAAGGAAATCGACCTTGATCTGCATGGGGTACCCGAGCCACCCGAAGATGTCGATGCAGTCCCAGCCTTCCTTGTTGTCCCCCCGCGGCGGGTAGTAGTTGATGGTGACCTTGTGGTAGTAGTTCTTGTAGAGGGTCGGGTAGAGATGGGGCTGCAGAATGTACTCCAGGACCGAGAGCTTGCTTTCTTCCTTGGTCTTGAACGAGTCCTTGTCATCCAGCACCAACCCGTCACGGTTGCCCAGAATGTTGGTGGAGTACCAGCCTTCAAGGCCCAGCATGCGGGATTTCAGGCCGGGCGCCAGGATGGTCTTCATGAGGGTCTGGCCCGTCTTGAAGTCTTTTCCGGCTATGGGGACACTCCGTTCGCCGGCCAGCTCGACCATGGCCGGAACGTCGATGGTCAGGTTGGGAGCCCCGTTGATGAAAGGGACGCCGCTCTCGAGGGCGGCCACCGCGTACAGCATGCTCGGGGGAATACGGGAGTCGTTCCGGTCGATGGCCCTCTGAAGGGCCTCCATGGACCCGTGGAGGTCGTCTTCCGGCTTCAGGAATATCTCGGTGCTGCCGCACCAGATCATGATGCATCGTTCGGTGCCGTGTGTGGCTTTGAAGCGTGCGATGTCCTCCTTGAGGGCTTCCACGCGGCCGCGCAGGTCTTTGTTCTCCTTCACGTACGTGCCGTCCAGATTGCGCACGAAGTCCCGGTCGAAAACCGCCTTCATGGGCCGCACGGTGCTCAGAAAATCCTTTATGGAGTCCAGGTGATCCCGCTGCAGAACCCGTGCGTAGAGAGCCGCCTCATAGGCATTGGCCTCGTAAATGTCCCATCCGCCGAAAACCATGTCTTCCATGGAGGCAAGGGGCACGAAATCCTTGATTTTGGGGCTGCGGCGCTCGGTCCTCTTGCCCAGGCGGATGGTGGCGAGCTGAGTGATCGAGCCGATGGGCTCCGCCAGTCCTTTGCGCACCAGTTCGACTCCTGCAATGAACGTGGTGCTGACGGCTCCGCCGATGCCGGGAATGAGTACGCCGAGGGGCCCTTTGGGGGCCTCGATTTGATCTTTACGCTTCAGATTCTGCTCTTTCAATGTCATGCCTCCGTCACACCAGGACGTTTCATCGTCTATGCTCAGGCTCTGAGCCCGCCCCTGAATGCTTTCATACCGAGAAGGAGGGTACCATAGGTCCAACGCATGAGGAATGTCAAGCGGCCCGCCTCATGCTCGAAACGCCCGGGACCTGGGTGCCCGAGGAGAGAATCGAAGCCGGGCTGCCCAGGCTCCACTCATGAATTCGAATCGGGTTTGGCGTGGATCGAATCGGGGAGTCGCCCTTTCCGCTCGAGCGACAGGAGTGCTTCCTTCACGTGGAGCCCGCATGAGAATCCCCCCAGTCCTCCTCCTCCGGCGGTGACCCGGTGGCAGGGAACGAGCAGAAGGACCGGATTGTGTGCGCAGGCCTGCCCCACGGCTCTCGAGGAGCGAGGATGGCCGATCTGCACGGCGATCTCGCGGTACGAGCGGGTTTCCCCCATGGGAATCCGAACGAGGGCCTCCCAGACTTTCTGCTGAAAAGGCGTCCCGTCACGGAGATCCAGCGAAAAATAGGGCAAAGGAACAGCCTCGTGGAGATAGGAAAGAATTCGAGTGCGCACCTCGTCCAGCAGCAGGGAG
>Ga0105100_10001660_pt1 | contig 12981 bp, 10 predicted proteins | sample PPLLak12cMay2015_2_FD_87033 | JGI IMG/M metagenome (GOLD analysis project Ga0105100, IMG submission 87033) | Freshwater sediment microbial communities from Prairie Pothole Lake near Jamestown, North Dakota, USA - PPLs Lake P8 Core (1) Depth... | ecosystem: Environmental > Aquatic > Freshwater >... | reverse complement strand
GAGGATGACAACATCCTGGTTCAGGGCGTGCAGGGTAGCCCGTATGCGGTCGGTTACTTTGGCTATGCTTACTACCAGGAGAACGCCGACACCCTGAAGGCGCTCTCGATTGAGGGGGTTGTGTCGTCGGCAGAAAGCGTGAACGACGGAACCTATGCGCTGGCTCGACCGCTGTTCATCTACTCGGACGCGGCGATCATGAAGGCGAAGCCACAGGTGGCAGGGTTCATCAATTACTACCTGACCAACGTCAACGAAGAGATCCGGGATGTCGGGTACTTCCCGGCAGGCCCGGCGATCGAGCAGGCGAAGCAGGCCTGGCTGGACGCAACGAAGTAGGGTAAGTAAGGGCGCCCAGGCCCTGGCCGCCAGGGCTCGGGTGAAGGCGGCATAGGGACGCACATCTGTCCCTATGCCGCACTGGCCCGCCGGCCGCCAGCCGGCGCAAGGCGAGGTGCGGATGGAATCAACCCTGGGACTACCGAGCAGCCAGCAGCCGCTGTCCCTCGAAGAAGCGGAATCCCGGCTGCGACGTTCGCGGCGCACGGGCGAGGGATTCATTCGCGGCTTCCTGTTCATCAGCGCGACCATCTCGATCCTGACGACCATCGGAATAGTGTTTGTGCTGGTGCGCGAGTCGCTGCTGTTCTTCCGGTCTCCAGCGGTGACCATGCTGGAGTTTCTGACCGGGACACAGTGGCAGCCGCACATTGAGGCATTCGGAATCTGGCCGCTGCTGACCTCGACGCTGGTCACCTCGACGATTGCGATGTTGGTGGCGCTTCCGCTGGGAATCGCCGTCGCCATCTATCTCAGTGAGTACGCTTCCCGCCGGGCACGCTCGATCATCAAGCCCGTCTTGGAGGTGTTGGCAGGCATCCCGACCGTGGTCTTTGGCTATTTCGCCCTGACGTTCATGACGCCCCTGCTGCGGGGAGTGCTTGGGCGGGACACCGTCGAGATCTACAACACCGCCTCCGCTGGGATCGTTATCGGGATCCTGATCCTGCCGTTGATCAGCTCGATGTGCGAGGATGCGTTGAGCGCCGTGCCGCGCTCGCTGCGTGAGGCGGGGCTGTCGGTAGGGACAACCCGCCTGGAGACCGCGCTGCGGGTGCTGGTTCCGGCGGCGTTTTCCGGCATCATGGCGGCCTTCATTGTCGGCATCTCGCGCGCCATCGGCGAAACGATGGTGGTGGCGCTGGCGGCCGGGGCCGGCCCAGCTTTCACCCTGAATCCTTTCCGCGGCGCCGAGACCATGACCGGCCACATCGTGCGCATCAGCGGCGGCGACCTGAGCTACGACTCGATCGACTACGACAGCATCTTCGCCATTGGCCTGATGCTGTTTCTGTTGACGCTGATGCTGAACATCATCAGTCAGGCCGTGGTGCGTCGCTACCGGGAGAAGTACGAATGAGCGAGCGGCATGCAGCCGAACGGACAGGGGAGATCGCGCCACCGGCCCTGGAGCGCTTCGACATCCGGGCCCGGGTACGTCGCCGGGCAGCCTGGGGGATGCAGTTGGTCTTCCTAGGCAGCACGCTGTTTGGGGTTCTAGCGCTCTCGGCACTGCTGTACAACATCTTCAATGGCGCCTTCGGGCTGCGGGCGGTGGAGTACAAGAATCCGCCGGAAGCGCTCGCCGTCGAAGGGATACCGCTCGAAGAGCTTTCTAAGGAGGAGCTGGTAAGCGTGCTGCAGGCCAATCTCTCCCGGGGAGCCTTCAACAAGCTCGACGGCGAGATGGGTTTTGCGGCCAGCAGCCGCGACCAGGTCTACAGTGTGGTGGTGGAGCGGCTGCTCAAGCCGAAAGTGGTCAAGAGTTGGAAGTTGGTCGAATCGCTGACGCAGCGCGGGGAGATCGAGGCGTTCGTGGCCCAGCAGGCGCCCGGGGCGAGACTGGAGTTCGTCTCGTGGCTGGATTGGCGGTTTGTCACCAGCCCGCAGTCCAGTGAGCCCATGCGAGCCGGCGTGCGCTCGGCCATTCTGGGCTCGCTCCTGACCATCTCCATCACGATTCTGATCGCCTTCCCCATTGGTGTCGGTGCCGCCATCTACCTGGAAGAATACGCCGGCGACTCGCCCATCAATCGCGTCATTCAGACGAACATCAACAACCTGGCCGGCGTGCCGTCGATTATCTACGGCATGCTGGGGCTGGCGATCTTTGTGCGGCTCCTGGAGCCGGTCACCAGCGGCGCCCTGTTCGGCCTGGTGGATGACCCGACGACGGCCAACGGACGTACCGTGCTGGCTGCCGGCCTGACGCTGGCGCTGCTGGTGCTGCCGCTGGTCATCATTAACGCCCAGGAGGCGATCCGGGCCGTGCCCAACTCGCTGCGCCAGGCGGGGTTCGGGCTGGGCGGCACGAAGTGGCAGACCATCCGCAGTCATGTGCTCCCGACCGCCATGCCCGGCATCCTGACCGGGACCATCCTGGCGGTGTCGCGGGCATTCGGGGAAACCGCACCACTGGTCGTGATCGGCGCTTCGACGTACATCAGCTCCGACCCGACCGGGCCGTTCTCGAAGTTCACCGCGCTGCCCATTCAGGTCTACCAGTGGACGGCCCGACCCCAGGACGAGTTCCGCAACTTGGCGGCGGCGGCGATCATCGTGTTGCTGATCCTGCTGCTGGCGCTCAATACCACGGCAGTGATCCTGCGCAACCGCTACGGCCGGCAGGGAGAACTGCTCTGACCCAAGGACGAGGTAGATGACAGGAAGCGCCAAGCATCAGACGGAGGAACGCATGTCCCCGAATCGGGTCGCCGTAGCCGGGCTCGGCACGCCGACGGCAGCCAGCCTGATCCCGGATGCACGCGCCGATGAGGGAGCCGTGATGCAGATCCAGGATCTCCATGTCTACTATGGATCCTTCCTGGCGGTGCGCGCGGTGAATCTCGACGTGCCGCGCCACCGGATCACTGCCATCATCGGACCCTCGGGCTGCGGCAAGAGCACGCTGCTGCGCGCCCTGAACCGCATGAACGAACTGGTGCCCAGCGCCCGCACCGACGGGCAGGTGCTGTTTGACGGCGCAGACATCTACGCTGATCAGGTCGATCCGGTAGAGGTCCGGCGTCGGGTCGGCATGGTCTTCCAGAAGCCGAACCCCTTCCCCAAGAGCATCTATGAGAACGTTGCCTGGGGAGCGAGGATCAACGGGTTTCGGGGCAACATGGACGAGCATGTCGAAAACAGCCTGCGGCGAGCAGCGCTGTGGGACGAGGTGTACGACAAGCTGAAGCAGAGCGGCCTGTCGCTGTCCGGCGGTCAGCAGCAGCGCTTGTGCATTGCCCGAGCGCTGGCTGTCGAGCCCGAAGTCATCCTGATGGACGAGCCCTGCTCGGCGCTGGATCCGATCGCCACACTGCGCATCGAGGAGCTGATGCGCGAGCTGTCGACGGCCTACAGCATCGTGATCGTCACCCACAACATGCAACAGGCAGCGCGTGTCTCGGACATCACGGCAATGATGATGCTGGTGGGGGAGGATCGCTCGGGCTCGGTCATCGAGATCGGCGACACAAACACGGTATTCACTCGGCCCCGGGACAAACGCACCGAAGACTACGTCACCGGGCGTTTCGGCTAGAGGTGAGGAATGAGAATCGCGGTGTTCTCCGATGTGCACGCCAACCTGCAGGCGATGCAGGCCGTGTGGCAGGATATCGAGTCCCAGCGCCCTGACGCCACCTATTGTCTGGGGGACTTGGTGGGCTACGGGGCGAACCCGAACGAAGTCATCGACTTCGTTCAGCAGCAAGCCATCCCCACCGTGATGGGCAACTATGATGAAGGCGTCGGTTTCGATCTGGCCGATTGTGGCTGCTCGTATCCAGATCCCGCGGAACGGCGTCTGGGGGATCTGTCGCTGCGCTGGACCCGGGCGGTAACCGATTCGAAGCACAAGGAGTATCTTCGGGCGCTGCCCATGCAGATTCGGCTGGAAGAAAGACGTCCCACGAAGCTCCTGGTCCACGGAAGTCCCCGCAGCCTCAAGGAGTACCTGTATGCCGATCGGGGAGACACGGTCCTCGAGCGAATGGCCAAACTGGCTGGAACCGACGTGCTCTTGTTTGGTCACACCCATCTACCCTATGCGCGCTGGGTGGGGAAGACCCTGCTGGTCAACACGGGATCCGTCGGCAAGCCCAAGGACGGGGATGTGCGGGCGGGCTACGTCATGCTCGAGCTGGGACGCCGGCCGCAGGTGTCGATCCACCGTGTGGCATATGACGTTGAGGCTGCTGCCCGCGCCATCCGTCAAGCCGAATTGCCGGCGCACTTCGCCGACCTGCTGCTCAGCGGTGGCATACAGGTCTCGTCGGCCCCGGCGGCGCGGGTCGAACTGGATGCACCAGGGGGCGCGCCTTGAACAGCAAAGCCAATCCACGCGGCACACTTGATCGGGATCTGCGCATCGTGCAGGAGGACCTGATGCGCTTGGGAGGCATGCTTGACCGTGCCATCGAGCGGTCGATGCAGTCGTTGACCGAGCGCGACCTGAACCTGGCGCACCAGGTTGTGGAAGACGATGCCGGGATCAACGACCTGCGCTACCGCATCGAGGAATTCTGCCTGGCGACGATTGCCACCCAGCAGCCGGCGGCCGGAGACCTGCGCGCCATTGTCGCCGGGATGAGCATCGTCGTCGACCTGGAGCGCATGGCGGATCATGCGGCCGGGATCGCCAAGACGGTGATCCGGATGGGCGATGAGCCGCCACTCAAGGAACTGATCGACCTGCCGAGAATGGCAGAGGTGTGCCGCGACATGACCCGGCAGGCGCTGCGCGCCTACATGACTGCCGACCCCGCCCTGGCGCGCCAGGTCGCGGCGCAGGATGATACCATCGACGGGTTGTACACACAGATCTTCCGGGAGCTGCTGACCTACATGATCGAGGATCCCCAGACCACCAGCCGGGCCCTCTTCCTGTTGTTCGCCGGCCACAACCTGGAACGCATCGGTGACCGGGCGACCAACATCGCCGAACGGGTGATCTTCATGGCCAGCGGGGTTGTCAAGGAACTGAATCCCGAACCATTGGACACGATGGATCTCGAGTAGTTCCGGAATCGCAGCCCGGGGTCGCTCTGCCGGCGGGCCATGACCCCAGTTTGACGTGATACACTACGCGCTCGTAGCGGCAGCCTGCCGTTCCTCCGATTCCCCTGCTTTGGAGCGCGAGCGCATGACGACCGCTTCCCCTCTCGACAACCCCGCGGGCGATCGGCCGTTGGGTGCCTCCCAAATCTGGCACACACTCGAAGGGTCGGCGGTGGTGCAGGCGTTGCACACCTCGCCGCAGGATGGGCTGACCCCCGAAGAGGCGCGCGCCCGGCTGCAGTCGCATGGGCCGAACGAGCTGGCGGAAGCGCCTCGGCCGGGCCTGCTGCACAACCTGATCGCCCAGTTCAACTCCTTCCTGGTGATCGTGCTGATCGCGGCGGCGGTGATCTCGGCCGTGCTCGGCGACTGGATCGAGGCAGCGGTGATCCTGGCGATCGTCCTGCTGAACGCCGTGCTGGGTCTGATCCAGGAGCACCGAGCGGAGCAGGCACTGGACGCGCTGCGCAGGCTGTCGGCGCCCGAGGCGCACGTGATTCGCGGGGGTCACCGCCTGATCGTGCCCGCCGGCGAGCTGGTCCCCGGAGACATCGTGCTGCTCGAAGCCGGCAACTACGTCCCGGCGGACCTGCGTCTGATCGAGAGCGTCAACCTGCGCATCGAGGAAGCTGCGCTCACCGGCGAATCCGTCCCGGTCGAGAAGGATGCCGGCGTCGTGCTCGTGCAGGATATCAATCTGGGAGACCGGCGCAATACTGCCTTCATGGGCACGCTGGTGACCTATGGGCGGGGGCGCGGGGCGGTGGTGAGCACCGGCATGCTGACCCAGATCGGGCTGATCGCCACGATGCTGCAGTCGGTGCAGCAGGAGGACACTCCGCTGCAGAGGCGGTTGAACCAGCTGGGGAAGGCGCTGGGCTGGGGAACGTTGGCCATCTGCGGGGTGGTCTTCCTCGTCGGCTGGCTGCGCGGCGTGCCGCCGCTGGAGATGTTCATCATTGCAGTCAGCCTGGCCGTGGCGGCCGTGCCGGAAGGCTTGCCGGCAGTGGTCACCGTGACCCTGGCATTGGGCATGCGCGAGATGATTGCCCGCCATGCGCTGATCCGCCGCCTGTCGTCGGTGGAGACGCTGGGCTCGACCACGGTGATCTGCTCAGACAAGACCGGCACCTTGACCCAGAACCAGATGACCGTCACCCGCGCCTGGGTTGACGGGGCAATGATCAAAGTTGGACCGGGGTCAGCCGATGGACGCGCCGAGCTGCAGCAGGCGGGGCGACCGGTCGAGCTGCAACAGATGCCGGCGCTGGCCACTGCGCTGTGGGTGGCGCTGCTGGCGAATGATGCCGTGGTCGAGCCGGGAGAGAACGACAGCTCGACGCCGCGCCTGGTGGGGGATCCCACTGAGGCGGCGCTGCTGCTGGCCGCCGTGCGCGCCGGCGCCGATCCGGCGGCGATGGGCCTGGCCTATCCGCGCATCCAGGAGGTGCCCTTCGACTCCGGTCGCAAGCGGATGACAACCATCCACACCGTGCGCGATCCACGGCCGGAGGACCCGGGTCCGTTCTATGACAGCTCGCGGCGCGAACACACGCTGATCGCCATCAAAGGCGCGCCGGACATCGTGCTCGAGCTATGCACGCGTCGACAGACGCTAGACGATCGGGTGGCCCCCCTGGAGGAAGCCGACCGCCAACGCGTGCTTCAGGCCAACGATAGCATGACGCAAGACGCTTTGCGCGTGCTGGCAGTGGCCTACCGGGTGCAGGATCAACCGGTGTCCGAGGTGAACGCCGAGGCGATCGAGCGTGATCTGATCTTCGTCGGTCTGTTCGGGATGATCGATCCGCCGCGGGCCGAGGTGCCGGCTGCCATTCAGCTGGCCCAGCGCGCCGGCCTGCGCTCGGTGATGATCACCGGTGACTTCCCGGCGACGGCGCGGGCGATCGCCGAGCAGATCGGATTGATCCGCCCCGGGCATGGGGTGATCACCGGCGCCGATCTGGATGCGCTCGACGACGCTGCCCTGGCAACGGCCGTGATGCATAACGACGTCTATGCCCGGGTGTCGCCGGAGCACAAAACGCGCATCGTCGAAGGATTGAAGGCGAACGGGCAGGTGGTCGCCATGACCGGCGACGGGGTGAACGATGCGCCGGCGCTCAAGCGGGCGGACATCGGCATCGGCATGGGCATCACCGGGACGGATGTGGTCAAAGAGACCGCCGACATGGTGCTGACCGACGACAATTTCGCCAGCATCGTGGCTGCCGTGGAGCAGGGCCGCATCATCTACGCCAACATCCGCAAGTTTGTCTTCTACCTGATCTCGTGCAATCTGGCGGAGATCGCGGTCATCTTCATCGCCGTGCTCGCCGGCCTGCCCTCGCCGCTCACCGCCATCCAGCTGTTGTGGCTCAACCTGGTCACCGACGGCGCGCCGGCGCTGGCGTTGGGCGTGGAGCGCGGCGATCCCGACATCATGAACCAGCCCCCGCGGCCGCCGACGGAGCCGATCATCAATCGGGAGATGCGCCTGCACGTCGGGATCCAGACGGTGGCCAAGGCCGCCGCCACGCTGACTGCCTACGGAGTGGGGTTGCATCTGCACCCGGAGCAGCCCGAGTTCGCCGAGACGATGGCCTTTGCCACGCTGGCCCTGTCCGAGCTGCTGCGAGCCTACACCTCGCGTTCCGAGCGGTACTCCGTGTTCAAGATCGGCGTGTTCTCCAATCGGGCGATGAATTATGCAGTCCTGCTCTCGCTGGTGTTGACGATCCCGCTGTTGTACGTGCCTGCCCTGCAGCCGCTGTTCGACACCGTCTCGCTGGGGTGGAGTCAATGGGCGCTGATCCTTCCTTTGGTTGCCCTGCCAGCGGTTGTGCATGAGCTGACCAAGTGGGGAATCCGCCGCGGGATCCTCCTCCGGACAAGCCCGGGCTGAGTCGTGTCCCCCGTCGCTCGATGCGGGGCTGTCCCGTGGCGGTGGAGTCGGGAGGACCCGCCGGGCTCCCCCCACCAGCCCGCTAGCCGCATGCCGCATCTTGGCATGGGCTTGGTGGAGCGTCTCGCGACCTGTCTTCGCCCAGGCTGCACGTGGCCGCAGGACGTCAACCGAACGTGCGGCGAGGCGCGCGCGGATCCGGGACAATGCGACCGAGCGTAGAGCTGGCGGATCGCGGGCCATCCGCCCGGACAGGGCACATTCCCATGGCGTTGACGCAGCCCCAATGGCGGACGAGGGGAGTTCCATCTAGGGGTCTCTCTGGGGCGTGCCTGCAAAGCACCGGGCGGCTTCACTGGCCGCGCCCTTGCGTGGAGCGCATGCGCAACCCGCTGACGGTATCCAGTCGCAAGCCTCCCCGAATGCGCGCGCCGCGCAGTCGCCCCAACCGCCGGCATGGAGACTCCCGGCGCACGCGAGGGGTTCGGCCGACTGTGGCCCGGATGTGTCAGCTGGATTCCGGATCGGCCTCCACCAATCGGTGGTACAGGTCCGGCCGGCGATCGGCCATGAGATGCAATTCGTACTCGCCCGGGATGAACACCCGTTCCTTGTGGTCGGCGCGGGCCAGATCGATGTCGGCAATCAACAGCGCCTCGGTCTGGTCACCCGCTTGCTGCAGCACCTCTCCGTCGGGACCGATGATCAGGCTGTTGCCCAGGTAGCGTGAGCCGCGCTCCTCGCCGACGTGGTTGGCCGCGAGCAGGAACACGCCGTTTTCGGCAGCGCGGGTGCGCGCCAGGTGCTCGGAATACAGGCGGGCGCTGCTCGGCCAGGCCGTTGGCACGACCACCAGCTGCGCACCAGCCAGCGAGAGAACGCGCATGGGCTCGGGCAGGCGCAGGTCGTAGCAGATCAGCAGGCCAAGGCGTGCATCCAGGAAAGGGAAGGGTCCGGGCAAGTCGTCGCCGCAGGCCAGGTAGCGATCCACGCCCAGGCAGGGCAGATGGGTCTTGCGGTACACCCCGATCACGCCAGCTGGGCCGAGCAGGGCGGCGCTGTTGAACAAGATGCCATCGGCGTCCTGCTCAAGCAGCCCGACTACGGCGCACAGACCGTGCTGACTACAAGACTGGGTCAGTGCCTGCGTGCTTGGCCCCGGAATTGGCTCAGCCATCTGCATCGCCTCCTCGGGCGTCAGGGCATAGCCGGAGACGGCGCACTCGGGGAAGGCGATAAGTCCGACCCCCTGCGCGGCGGCGCGCTCCATGAAAGTGCGCATCATCGCCAGGTTGGCTGCCGGATCCAGCCGCCGGGTTTCGAACTGGGCTGCCGCGATGCGCATTGGACCCTCCGAGTCAGGAATTCTCCAGCATAAGACAGACCGGCGTCACCGGACCATCTCGGGGTTGGCTACATCCGCTCGAGGATCGTCGCCGTCGCCATGCCGTGGCCGATGCACATTGCCTGCAGGCCGTAGCGGGACGAGGTCCGCTGCAGCGCGTGCACCAGCTTCGTCATCAGGATGGCGCCGGTTGCGCCGAGCGGGTGGCCGTGGGCGATGGCGCCGCCGTTTGGGTTGAGCTTTAGCGGATCCACCGGATACGCATCCAGCCAGGCCAGCGGCACGCAGGCGAAGGCTTCGTTGATCTCGAACAGATCAATCTCGTCCAGGCGGAGGCCGGCGCGGTCGAGCAACTTGCGGGTCGCCGCAATCGGGCCGTCGAGCATCAGCACCGGGTCAGAACCGATGGCGACTCGGGCGACAATGCGGGCCATCGGTGTCAGGTTGTGCTGGCGCATGGCGCGTTCGGAGGCCACCAGCAGGGCGGCAGCGCCATCGCTGATCTGGCTGCTGTTGCCGGCGGTGACGACGCCATCGGGCTTGAAGACCGGCTTGAGGGCGGCCATCTTCTGCCGGTCGGGCGGACGGCGCACGCCCTGATCGTGCACGATCTCCCGCGCCGGTCCGTCTGGCTGGGGGATATGCAGCGGGAGGGTCTGGGGCGTAAACACGCCAGACTCGATCGCCTCCCCTGCACGGCGATGGCTCTCGAAGGCGAAGTCATCCAGAGTCTCCCGGCTGAGTTGCCAGCGCTCGGCCATCATCTCGGCGCTTAACCCCTGATGGATGAGCGGATACGGAAAGCCGCGCGGCCACTCGGCGGGGTAGTCGTTGCCCAGCGGTTGGTGGGACATCATCTCGATCCCGCCGGCAAGCACCAGGTCCATGTCGCCGGCCAGGATCGCCTGGGCGGCGAAGTGCACGGCCTGCTGCCCGGAGCCGCACATGCGGTTGAGCGAAACCGCAGGGATGGCGGGAGGGAAGCCCGCCTGCAGCGCCGACAGACGGGCGATGTTACCTCCCTGGTCACCGATCGGCGTCACGCAGCCCAGGATGATGTCTTCGATCGCATCCAACGCGATGCCAGCCCGGCGCACGGCCTCGGTGAGCACTTTGGCGCTCAAATCGACTGGCTGGAACGGCCACAAGGCGCCGCTCTCGGGTTTGCCCATGCCGATCGGGGTACGGACAGCGCTGACCAAGAAGGCATCCGGCATGGGATCCTCCGAATCGCCGCAAAACCCGGCGAAGGTAGAATCAACTCACTCAAGCATCAGGATACGTGTGGCTCTCAAGCAGGTCAAGCGCCTCCGGGGGCGAACAGCGGTGCGTTCTGCGAGATCGTGCACCCGCACGGCCTTCACGCTTGTCGGGGTAGTGCTGGCCGTCCTGGCTTGCGCACCCACCGGCGAGCCGACGCCGCCGGCTGGTCCAATTGCGATCGAAGACGCCAACCATTTGATCGAGGTGCTGCGCGGTGCGGGGGTTGCCGTGCAGCCGATGTCCGCTCTGGCCGATCCGGCGTTTGGCGGCAGTGGCCAGGTCCTGCAGATTGGCGGACAACTGGTAGAGGTCTATGAGTACGAATCCATCGAGAATCGCCAGGAGGTCTCCCAGGCGATCTCGGACGGCCATTGGCCGTCCGGCGCGGAGGCTCAACCTCAGCCAGCCTCCCCCTCCGTATGGGCTGCCGGAAGGCTGATCGTCGCCTACGCCGGCGGTGATGGCGGGACGCAATTGTTGCTGCAGGCGCTGCTGGGGGATCCGATCACGCTCGCCCCCGAAGTCGTTGACGAGCCCTATCCAGCAGCTGTGCCCGCGGTGCTGGCTCAGGCCGCTGAATTGCTGGGCGTGCCCCCGAATGCCATCGAGGTGATAGGCCTTGAGGAGGCGATCTGGCCCGATTCGTGCCTGGGTCTGCCGCGAGCCGGGGAGAACTGTGCCGAGGTCGAGGTGCCAGGCTGGGGCGTCGAGCTGCGCGGTGCAGGCGTGCAGGCGCGCTTCCGCGTCGACCTGGCGGGAGAATGGGTGCGGCTTGAGCGGATCGTGAATGGACCCTGAGGCGGCAATCCACCCGGGAGAGCCGTCCAGCCCTCCTGGTACGGCCAGGGATGTGTTGCTGCAGTTCCTGCGGCTGGGCCTGGTCGCCTTCGGCGGCCCAGCGGCTCACCTCGGGCTGATGCAGGACGAATTCGTGCGCCGCCGCAAGTGGGTCGATGAGCAGGGGTTTCTGGACTTCGTCGGCGCAACCAACCTGATCCCCGGTCCAAACTCGACAGAACTTGCCATGTTTCTCGGGCAGCATCGCGCCGGGTGGCGAGGCTTGATCGCGGCGGGGACCGGCTTCACTTTTCCGGCGTTCATGATCGTCCTGCTGCTGTCGATCGCCTACGCACGCTACGGGGCGACGCCGCAGGGGACCTGGATCCTGGCCGGCGTCAAACCGGTGGTTGTGGCGGTGATTGCCTACGCCTTGTGGACGCTGGGGCGCAGGGCGGTCAAGGGCTGGCTCACAGCCGCCATCGGCCTGGCGGCGTTTGCCGCCTACTTCGGCGCGGGCTGGGGAGAGCTGGGGGTCATCGTTCTGGGAGGCGTCTGCGCCGCGCTGGCGCTGAACTACCGGCGGCTGCGCCGCGGGACCGGCGGGCTGCCGGTGCTGGCCTTCCTGCCGCCTGTCCTGCAATCCGAGGCGATGAACGAAGTATGGCGCCTGTTTCTGACCTTCGCCAAGATCGGGGCGGTCCTGTACGGCACAGGCTACGTGCTGATCGCCTTCCTGTATGGCGAGTTTGTCGACACAGGCGTGCTGACGCAGCAGCAGTTGATCGATGCCGTGGCCATTGGCCAGCTGACGCCCGGACCGCTCTTCACGACCGCCACGTTCATCGGCTACCAGCTGGCCGGCTTGCCAGGCGCGATCGCTGCGACCGTGGGGATCTTTCTCCCACCTTTCATATTCGTGGCCATCAGCTCGCCCTGGATTCCGCGCATGCGCCGCTCCCCCTGGCTGGGGGCATTCCTCGACGGCGTGAATGTGAGCGCGCTGGCGCTGATGGGCGCGGTGACCTTGCGCCTGGCGCGGGCGGCCGTGATCGATTTGGCGGGAGTGATCGAGGCAGTGGTGGCGGCGGTCCTGTTGATCCGGTTTCGCGTGAGTGCGACCTGGCTGGTGCTGGCCGGTGTCGCTGTCGGCCTGGTGCGCTATCTGTTGAGCGGATAGGCCGGCGACCTCCAGGAGATCGGTGGAGGCCAGACGCGCGGGCGCAGTGCAGCCGGGGCAAGGAGAAGAGGAATCTGAGCGATGAGCACACATCAGCCTCCGCCGCGCGGCCTGAGAGGCCTGCCCCGCAATGTCTGGGTGCTGACAGTGGCCTCCTTCCTGACGGATGTCTCGTCGGATATGGTGGTGTACCTAGTGCCGCTGTTCTTGGTGGGCGTGCTTGGCGCGCGAACGGGCGTGGTCGGCTTGATCGAGGGGATTGCCGAGGCTACCGCCAGCCTGATCAAGCTGGGATCCGGATGGCTCTCTGACCGAATGGGGCGGCGCAAGCCGCTGGTTGTGCTGGGTTACAGCCTGTCGACCGTTGCCAAGCCGTTCCTGTACTTCGCCACG
>Ga0105100_10001657_pt1 | contig 13003 bp, 9 predicted proteins | sample PPLLak12cMay2015_2_FD_87033 | JGI IMG/M metagenome (GOLD analysis project Ga0105100, IMG submission 87033) | Freshwater sediment microbial communities from Prairie Pothole Lake near Jamestown, North Dakota, USA - PPLs Lake P8 Core (1) Depth... | ecosystem: Environmental > Aquatic > Freshwater >... | reverse complement strand
ATGGAGATCCGTTCGTCCTGAGCCGGCGCGACGGCCCCGCAGAGCATCAGCATCATCGTTACGCCAACGATCTTCCTGATTATGATGGGCATGGTTTCCTTCCTCTGCCCGAAAAGACGCAGGGACCCTGCTCAGGGTTGCCCGGCGAGTGTCCGGCTGGTCCGCGTCATGTCCTTGGGTTTTACCCGAATTGTGCCCACAAACTATTTTCTACACCTTTGGACTTTCCGCCGCTTCCTGCACACCGGTGAAGTCAGAGGTTCAAGTCCTCTATCGCCCACATTTCCTCTATCCGAAACGCGGTCCACCAGTCCGCCTTGATTGAGCAAGGGAGTAGGAAGTTTCAACCGGCGCAGCAACCCCTGGAAGCGAGGGCCGGGCCGAAGGTCGTCGTAACAGGGATAGCAGCCGATATATGGCAGCTCCTGGTCGCGGCCCTTGAAGGCTTTCTCCAGCCACTCGAGGGCTTTGTCCTTCTCCCCCGCCACAGCGTAAAAGCTCGCGATATCGGCCGCGGACTTGGCCTGTGGCCCCGCCTCCTCGGGCGACACGAGGCCGAACTGGCCGCGACTCCCCCAGAGCCAGGCGCGACCGGCGTAAGCCGGCGCGTAGGCGGGATCCTTCTCAAGGGCGAGGTCGATGTATTTCTCGGCGATGTCCAAATCCCCCGGCGTTAGCTTCCACAGGTGGAAGGAGCCCCTGAGGTAGTCGTGGGGCCGATCTGGTCGATGGGCGTGTCGGTCTTTTTGTATCGCATGACTGAGGTCCGGGCGATGACGCCGAGGCTCTGGGGATGCAAGCGCCCCAGGAGCGTGACCATCTCCTGGGTCAGGCCGTCGCTGAGGTATTCCTGATCCGGGTCGCCGGTCAGGTTGGAGAAGGGCAGGACGGCCAGCTTGACCGCGGCCGGCCCGGCCTTGGCCTTGAGGGGTTTGAGGCCCTCGGCGATAGCCGCCAGGTCTTCCCGGAATTCTTCCATGGTCTGGTAGCGGTCGGCCCGTTTCTTGGACAGGGCCTGGAAGACGACATGGTCCAGCTCGGGGGCGAGCGCTGGGCGTATCTTGATCAGCGATTCGGATTCCTTATGGAGAATCGAGGAGATCAAGGTCTGGTCGTGGTCGCCTTGGAAGGGAAGCCCGCCGCGGCGATGAGGCTGTCTTTCGAGATGACAGGAAGAGGGGTGACCAGGGTTTTCGTCTGGCCGCGCTGCTCAGGATCCGCCGGCCCCAATGTCGTCCCACACTTATTGCAGAACCGCGAATCGGCCGCATTCTCGGCCTGACACTTTGGGCATTCCATCATGCTTTAACCCGTCCGTCGGGGTTGTCAAACTGGAATTGCGGGCATTTCATGACCAGCTCACCCTTGCCGATGCCTCGATAGTATCACCGCTGGAATGGTCGTTCAACTGTGAAACACGACCTGTCGCTTGTGCCCTCGGTCGCTGTCCATTCCGCAGCCTTTCCCCGCCCAAAAGCGGATCCTGACGCCGCCGGCCGGGCCAGTCAACCGCGGGACAATATCGTGATCAGGGTCAGGGCCGCCCCGTACGCCGTGGCGATAACCAGATGCGCAATTCTCCCGGAACGGCCGAAAGACCGGGCGGCGGGACTCTTCAATCCGATCCACCAGACCGAGATCAGGGCTCCCGCAAAGGCCGCAAGGGCGATGCCAGTCATCCCCGGTGCCAGTAGATCGGCCAGTCGTGAGTTCACTTCGAGCTCGCCCGAGGCGATCCGGCCGGCGGTGGAAGTGCCCTCCGGGTCCGCAAAGGCCAGCGAATAATAGGGCAAGCGGGAAACGATCCTGAACGCGGCTTTGACCAGATGACCCAGGGCGACCACGGGAAGAAAGACGAGGCCGAAGGACCGGGCTGATTCGAGCAGCGAGGTCCTGTTCAGCCGCCGTCCCATCCATGCGGGAGCGAGAAAGAGCAGGACCGGGAGCAGGACGAACAGGAAGAGGGCTTGAACCAGGTTCGCGGCCTCGCCCGAGAGACCCAACCGGGCATTGGCTTGGGCGGGGATGAATTCGAGCACGGCCCTGGCCGGCGTCCATTCTTCCGCGAGCTCCCAGACGACGAGTCCCGAGATGAGCAGAAGCAGGAACAGTTCCACGTCCCTGAGCCGGAGGCCCGCGAAAAAGTCGGCCATAGGCCGGCGCAAGGACCAGCGGAGGTTGTCCGCGGGGCAAACTTTGCGGCATTGCGTGCAAACGAGGCAGGCCCGGTTGTCCGCGATCGAAGCGGGATACAGATCGCTCGCGCAGCCCCGGGAGGTCAGCCGATACGCGTTCCGGACGGCCACGCAGTCTTTTGTCCGGCAGCCTTCGCAGGTTTTGGCCTCGCGGACGCGCCATTCCAACGGCGCACAACAGGCGTATAGGCCCAGGATCCTCCCGACCGGACAGAGCAGATTGCAGAACGTCCGTTTCTCGAAGACAAGCCCGGCGATCACGGCCGAAGCGAAGAGGAAAAGGAAAAAGGCCGCCATGCGCTCGGGATAGCGATGGGCCCAGAACGTCCGGATGAATCCCAGCAAGACGAAGCTGTAGAACACGGCCGTTCCCCAGCCCGACACAAGGAGGCCGGGCGCCTTGCGTTTCAACCCCAACCGGCTGAAGAACGAATTGACAAGCTCCATCGGGCAGACCTGGCACCAGACGCGGCCCAGGAGAACCGCGCTGATAATGACCAGCGGCCACCAGAGGGACCAGACGATCAGCGAAGCCAGGTTGGTGTTGCGGAGCACTCCCGTCATCTTAGCCGGGACGTGAGGGGCGGCCAGCCCCCCGGCGATCAGCAGACCGAAGCCGACGAGGGTGATGACCTGGGCGGCGAGCGGATAGGACCGCGCCTTGATCAGCCCCGAGAACAAACGGTTTTTCAGAAGATCGATCATCGTTCCAGGCTTCCCTTGGGAAGGATACCATCCTTTTCCAACTTCAAATTCGCGATTTGCGGCGGAATTCGATGGAGTCGACGATCTGCCGGAAGCGGGGAAGATCCCTGACCTTGGCCAGCAATGGGTCGCGGCGAAACCAGGCATCCCGCTCGTCGCCGTTCCGGACGGCCCGCTCGAGCCAGTCCAGGGATCTCGGGGGATCCCCGATAATGGCATAGAACTCAGCGACCACAGAAGTGACCCAAGGCGCCAGAGCGCCGTATTTCAGGCTCTCCTCGTCCATTTTTTCCAGGGCCTCGTTCGTTTTCCCTTCCAAAGCCAGAACCAGTGCCCACGTCAGCCGGACCGCGAAACTTTGCTGGACATCGGGCGAAAGACTCTCCAGGGTCCGACGCGCTGCGGGAATGTCGTTCCTGTCGATATGCGCCCGGGCCAGAGAAATTGTGGCGTATGGATTCCGGGGGTCCTGTTCCAAGACTTTTCCCTGCTCGCGGATCGCACCGTCGATATCACCCTCCAGGAGCAGGATCCCCCCCAGGTTCATGCGGGCCGGAAAAAAAAGCGGGTCGACCGCAAGGACCTGATGGAGGAGCTCTTTGGCCGGCGCATATTCGCCGTTCATTGCGTAGTAATTGGACAACCAGTTTTTGGCGTCTATTTCGTTGGGGTTGAGCGAGAGCGCCTTATGAGCCTCTTCGGGCATCAGGTCTTTTCGGCCTTGGAAGAAATGAAGGGCCACGAGGCTCGAATGGCTGCGGGCCGAATCGGGATCGTCCTGCAAGGCGCGGCGCAGCTCTTGCTCGGCCCTGTAAAGCCAGCTTGAATCGTTGGAGAAGCCGCCGTCGATCTCGAGGATGAAGGTGAATCCATACCAGGCCCGGGCCTCCGCGAACCGGGGATCGATCTCCAGGGCCCGCTCGAGCATTGTCCGGCCGCCCGTCAGGTTGAACTGCGCTTTGAGCAGGAACATCCCTCTTTCGAAATATTCGTTGGCCTCGGCGATCGTGGAGGGGCGCGCCCCGGTGCTGAGGACAGGCAGGTCCTTCGTCCCGTCGATTTTTTTGCCGTCCCGGGGGCTCAGTTTGAAGATCAGCGCGCCCGCGGCGACCAGGACGACTCCGGCCAGGATCCACCGGCCGCGCCGACTCCGGATGACCGATGACGGCCCGGAAGTTCTTGGGGGCCTTGCACAAACGTCCGCCTCCAGCGCCGAGCGCATTTCGCTCGCCGTTTGGAACCTCTTTGCCAAGTCCTTCTCGAGGCATTTCCGGATAACTGCGCGCAGACCTGCCGGGGTTCGCGCGGGGACCGGGGCCGGCGTATCTCTGAGGATCGACGACGTCAGCTCAAACCCCGTCCGTCCCTCGAAAGGCCGCCTTCCGGCGGCCATCTCGTAGAGGACGACCCCCAGGGCCCAGATGTCGCTCCGGGCGTCGGCGGGATCCCCTTGGAGCGTTTCGGGCGCCAGATAAGGCAATGTGCCCGCGATCACGCCCTCCTCGGTCAGCGTTAATTGGGAACGCATCGCTTCCCCGAGCTCCTCGGTGACGAGGCGTTTGGCCAATCCGAAGTCGAGGACCTTGACTCGCCCGGCCGGGGTGATCACCACGTTGGCGCTCTTGAGGTCCCTGTGGATGACGCCCCTCTTGTGAGCGTGCTCCAAGGCTTCGACGATCTGGCAGCCGAAGCGCAGGACATCTTCCGGCGGCAATCCGCCGGGGGGGATCATCCGGTCGAGCGAAAGCCCCTCCACGTATTCCATGGCGATGTAGGTATTCCCGTCCGCTTCTCCGACTTCATAGATCGTGCAGATGTTGGGATGGTTCAGGGCCGAGGCGGTCTGAGCCTCCCGGGCGAACCGTTTCTCTCGCGACGGAATGGCGGCCGAATCGGGAGACAGGAACTTCAGGGCGGCCGTCCGTTTTAGTTGGGTGTCTTCGACCTTATAGACGACTCCCATCCCCCCCCGTCCGATTTCCCCGAGAACCCTGTACTTTCCGGCGATGAGGGCCCCCGCCTTCAGGCCGTTGACCGTCGTCTCCAACGTCTTGGTCAGCGATGCCTGCTCAGCCCCGCGTTTCCCCAGGGGCGTCGCGCAGTTGCCGCAGAAGTGCGAGTCGTCTTTATTCTCGGCGTGACATTTCGGGCATTCCATAGCGACTTCCCCTATTTCAGGGGGATGCCTCCGAAAGGATATCGGCCATCCAGCCCCACCAGGCCCGCAAGAGGACTCGGGGACGCTTCAGCGACCCGTCTCCGAGTTCGGCAATGGATCCCTGGCCCGCCCGGATCCTGGCGACGAGATCCTCATGCCAAGCCCGAAGGGTCCGGTTGTCCCTGGCATCAGCGATCTTCTTCAGAGCCTCGGCTTCGGCGCGGGCCCTGTCCGGCCGTCCCATCCTGAGGGCGACGATCGCCAGGAGATAATGGCTCGTCGCGGGGCCGTAGATTCCCCAGGCGAGATCATTGCGTTCCAGCATGGCCTCGAATTCGCGTCGGGCATCGCCCCATTTGCCGGCCCTCAAGTAAGCCCACCCCAGAGTGTAATGCCCGAAGGGGCTCATGATATCCAGATGGCTGTCCAGGATGATCTTATTCATCTCCTTAAAATGGTCTTCGGCCTCTTCGGGCATATGCTGGGCCATGGCATTCGATCCCATCTGGAAACGGGCGCCGATCCGGTGTACGGGCTTCATCGTCAGGCCAAGAAGGGGAGAGAGCTTTTCTCTCGATTCGGCGAACCGGCCGCCCTTGGCCAGGACCTGAGCCTGGCCGATGACGGCATCGTAGTATTGCCGGTCGAGCTTCAGGGCCCCCTCGAACTCCGCCATCGCCGGATCCAGCTCTCCCTTGAAGTAATGCACATAGCCCATCATATGGTGGGCGACCGCGGCATCCGGGTCGATCTCGATATATCTTCGGGCGGACTCGGCCGCGAGCTCCAATTCATCCAAATTGAAATAATCCCTGATCAGAAAGAGGTAGCCGGCCTTGAACCCGGGGTCGAGCGCGAGCCATTTCCGGTGATAGGAGACCGCCTTGTGAGGATCCATCAGAGGCCCCCCCGACCCGGCGGCAAGAATGAGCCAGGCCTCTTTCTCCTCGGGATACTTCTCGGCCAATTTCTCGAGGAGCGCCAGGGCCTCTTCGAATCTCATCTTGAAAAAGTCAAACAGCCATTCGACATAGAGGCGCTCCTTATCGGGCAGCCGCCCCCTGAGACCATAAGCGATCTCCGCAGTCGCCGCCGCGGCCCCCATATCTCCCATGCCGAACCGGGTCTGCGTAAAGGCCAGCCGCCAGTAGGCCAGGGCGAATCCGGGATCGATCGCTATGGCTTCTCGAAAGCTCTCCTCCGCCCCAGCATAATCATACCGGTAATAGCGGTCCAGCCCCTCGAGATAGAGACCGTAAGCCTCCCCTGACAAAGTCGTCAGATCGACCAGCGTGGGTCTTCCCCCTTTGGCCACCGCCGCCGAGAAGCCGAGGTCCCGGAGGATCAATCCCGAGAGCTCGTCGGCCATGGCAAAAAGATCAGCCCCCTCCACCCGCTGCGAGCGCATGATCTCCCCGGTTTGGACCTGGAGGATCTTGGACGTGAGGATCGCGCGGTTGCCGAGCCGGCTGAATTCCCCTACGACCATCTTCGTGCCACCCACCCGCCGGGCGAGTTGAGCGGCGACTGTTCGGTCGATCGTTCGCTCACCGCCGTGCCCGATCTCTTTCAATCCATCGAAAAGCCGCTGTTCGCTGGCAACTCGCAGTCCGCCGGATGCGGCGAGGGCGGTGAGCACCAGATTGCCGATCATCCGGGCCTCTCTTTCCCGGTCATCCGGGTCGGCGAGGTTATCGAAGGGGATGACCGTGAGCAGGTCGGCGGCCATTGCCGGTCGGGCTCGCCGGCCTCTCAGGATCTGGAGAAGCCGCTCCATATCGGCCTTCATTTCGCCGGCCCCCTGATAACGCTCGCGAGGGTTCTTGGCCAGCGCCCGTTTGACGATATTTTCGATTTCGGGAGAGGTTCCCGGCCGCCGGATGGATAGAGGGACAGTCTCGGCGTTCTGAATGCCACTGACAAGGAGGGCGTCCTTGTCGCCCGGGAAGGGCAGCGACCCGGTGATCATCTCGTAAATCACGGCCCCCAGTGACCAGATGTCCGAGCGATGGTCAGCCGGTTCTCCCCGGGCCTGTTCGGGAGACATGTAGGCCAGAGTCCCCATGACCACGCCTTCGCGCGTCGCCCGCGCGCCGCTAAGCTTGGCCAATCCGAAATCCATGATCTTGACCCGGCCCTTTGGGGTGATCATGACGTTGGCGGGCTTGATATCCCGATGAATGATGCCCTTTTTGTGCGCTTCCTCGAGGCCGTCGGCAACCTGGATGGCGATCTCCAGCGACGTGTCCTCCGGCAGAGGTCCGGTTCGGATCCTCTCTCTCAAGGTCTGCCCCTCGATAAAGGCCATGGAAATGAAGGGCTTCCCGTCGGCTTCGTCGATCTCGTGAATGGTGCAGATGGACGGATGGTCGAGTGAAGCGGCGGCCTGGGCTTCACGGGCAAACCGGTCCTTGGTCTCCGAATCGAACGTGAGCTCAGGAGGAAGGAACTTGAGCGCAACGATCCGCTTGAGCTTGGTGTCGGACGCCCTGTACACGATCCCCATCCCCCCCCGCCCGAGCTCGTCAAGGATCTCATATCGTCCGGCAAACGATTCACCCTTGGTGACCGCGGAGGGAAAAGGGGTGATGGTCCTGGTCAGTGAGAAGCCTGCGAGAGAGCTGATCCTTGTCCCGCAACGTCTGCAGAACTGGCTGTCGCGGGGGTTTTCGGCATGACATTGCGGACAGCTGGTCATTCTTTGATGTCTCGGCGGACTCCTCCGGCATTTCTTAAGATCATAAGACCTGCTTCTCGAGGCGCTGGAAATCCCGGGATTCCCGCTCCTGTCCGTTTATCCTATAATGCCTATTGATACTATATTCATACTAGTATATCCGAAAAAGTCAAGCCGCTCGAGGGGGTCTCATGACACCGGCATAGAGAAAGTCCGAAGCGACGAGATAAGCCCAGGTCAGCGTCATCAGCGCCGGTCACTTCCCGGGCAGGTAGCGCTTCGGGAACCTGGCTACGACCGTGAAGTTCGGATCGACGACGTTCGCGACCTGGGCCGTCCCCACCTGGGACAGGATCTGGAGGGCCTCCCAGCGGTCGAAGCCGTACTCGGACTCGAGCCACTTGACCATCTCGACGTGGGCGATCCGGAACGCGTCGATCAGCGGCCGGGCCGAGCCCGCGACCATGATGAAGTCCTCGTTCTCGAGCCGGGGCCAGGCGATCGCCTTCTTTTTCAGGAGCCCGAATTCGAAGGCGACGTCGGCCGACGTCTCGATCCCGCTGCCGATGACCTCCCCGTCGCCTTGGAGAGCGTGGACGTCGCCGAAATAGAAGCCGGCGCCCTTATGAGAGACGGGCAGGTAGACGGTCGTTCCTTCCCGGGCTTCGGACGTGTCCATGTTCCCGCCGAACGTCGACGGCACCCCTCCGGGGACCGCCTGGTCTTCGGGCGGCGCCGTGGCCAGCCGGCCAAGCATCGGGACGAGATCGACCCGGACCTGCTTCAGGCGGCTCTTGGGGAGGTCCAGCACGGCCGAGCGTCCGTCGCCGTCGATCTTCCAGAGGAACATCTTGTCGGGCACCGGCTCGTTGAGCATCGGCGTCGACACGGTCGCTGTGACGGAGCCGTAGACCGTCGATGTCCCGGACCTGCCGAGCGGCGCGTTCGGGCGGATCTTCAGGATGCGGACGACGAGCGTATCGCCCGGCATGGCGCCCTTGATCTCGATGGGCCCGACCTCGCCCGGCCAGGGCGCGTCCTTTCCGGCGAACCAGTCCGACCAGAGCGTGCTCGTCTCGAGGACATCCCCGGGTTTCACCGTGAGCACCGGCTTGCGAACAGCGTAGGTCTGGACGCCTTTGACCGGCTTGAAGCGGACGACTTCGGCGGCGGCCGGAACCGCGCCGGCCCGGAGGACGAAGATGACCATGATCGGCAGGAACCACGGCTTGGCTTTCATCGATCTCTCCTCGACGGACGATTGGAATCGCCAAAATTGTATACCGTCGAGCCATCCCGGTAAAGCCGGCCTCCGCGTCCGGCATGCGTCCGGGGCGCCGCGGGAACAGTCATCCTTCGGGCGCGCCCTCGCTCGCCGCTCCGGCTTTTGCCGTCCGCTATAATGGTAGGTGGAAATGGAAGAGCTGATTATTCAGAAAGAGAGACCTCCAGATGTCGTTCGTTCTGCCTCTTTTCACGGGCCGACGCTCGTACACCCTCGAAGACGGCGGATATGATCTGTCCCCGTTCCGGGAAGATGCCGGGCTGATCTCCCTCCCCGGCGATCTCCGGGGCATCGTTCCGGACAACCGCGAAGCCGTGCGATCGATCGCCGCCCGCAAGGAGGAGCGGGACCTGCGGTTCGTCATGATCGGGGACACGGTCTCCGACAACAACGAGACCTTTCGGACCTTTCTCGGCGAGATCGCCGCTCTCGATCCGCCGCCGTCGTTCATCGTCCATTTGGGCGACCGGGTTGTCTCGCCAGTCGTCGACTTTTACGGCACCTACCTGAGGGCCATCGGCGACGCGCCCTGCCCTATCCTCCACATTGACGGGAACCATGACGTCAGGGAAGAGGGCGAGCGCATCTCGAGGGCGTTCTTCGGCGAAAAGGACTTCGTCTTCGACCGCGGGGACATGCGTTTTGTGTTCATGAGCAACGTCCCCACGGACGGACGCCGGAAGGGGCGCCGGGACGGGCGTCCCGGCTTCAGCCGTAAGCAGCTGGACTGGCTCGAAGACAAGCTGAAGGCGCCCTTTCCGTCGCGTAAATTCTTTTTCGCCCACGTCCCGCCGCGGGCGCCATTCAGGAGGATCAGCCCGGGCTTGGCCTCCTTCTTCACCCCCACTCTCGAGTACGAAGGGGAATTTCTGGACCTTCTGGCCCGCACGAACGTCGTCCTGGCGGCCTTCGGCCACAGGCATGTTCACGCGTCCCGGGTCTACAATGGCGTCCTCATGCTCATCACGGGAGGCGGAGGCCAGAGAAGCTTCCTCTACCCCTCTGTGAATGAACCCCGGTACACCAAGAAGAAGCACTACACGCTCGTGGACATCCCCGCATCGGGACCCTATGGACCCTTCAAGGGAACGCTGTCCTGCATGGGCAAGGGCCGCGAGGCCCTATCGGTTTCGTCATTCATCCAGCCGAGCCTTTTCGCCAAGGGCGGGGACGGTTCCGTGGCGCTCCGGCCCTGTCCCGCGACGGCCGACGTCCCCCTTTAGCCGGGAGATCCGGTTCCGGCGAGACTTGGGTATCCGGCCGACCCTCCTGAGCCGCTGCGAGATCCCGCGGCCAAATCCCCCGGGACTGGTTGGCGCCTTGATTCGAGCCGCCCCTTCTGACATCATGGGTCTGGCGAGGGTCCTATGGCGATATTCGGGAAAAACAGGCTCAGCCTACGCAAGCTCAAGGCCATGGCCGGCCGCGAGGTCGGAATCTCCGACTGGTTCGTCGTCACCCAGGAGCGTATCGACGCTTTCGCCGCCGCGACCGAGGACCGCCAGTGGATCCATATCGATCCCGAGCGGGCGGCCCGGAGCCCCCTCGGCGGGACGGTCGCCCACGGCTTCTTGCTGCTCTCCCTCGTCCCCTTTTTCAACTCCTCGAACGAGGTCTTCCAGGGACGCGTCCGGATGGCCGTCAACTATGGCCTCGACCGGGTCCGCTATCCCCTCCCCGTTCGGGCCGGCTCGCGGGTCCGCAACAGGGCCGTCCTGAAGAAGATCGAAAAGCGGGGCTTTCGCCGCGTCCTGGTCACGGTCGAGAACACCATCGAGGTCGAGGGGGCGGAGAAACCGGCCATGGTCGCCGACGTCCTGGTCTTGATCTACCTCTAGTAGGAGCGTCGAGGCCGGGAAGATGCGCATGAGGATCCTCGGCACCCGCGGCGAGATCGAGGAGACGGCGCGTTATCATTCCCGGCATTCCGGGATCCTCGTCGACGGGAGGCTCCTGGTCGATCTTGGGGAGCCCGAGTTCCTCGAGTACCGCCCTGAGGCCGTTCTCATCACCCACCTCCATCCGGACCACGCTTATTTCGTCCGCGCCGGGGAAGGCCGGCCGCCAGCGGGGATCCCGATCTTCTCCCCGGAACCTTATCGGGATCACGGTCTCACGGTCCTCAACGAGGCCAGGACGATCGCCGGGTACCGCGTCCAGCCTGTCCTCACGCATCACAGCCTCAAGGTCCGGTCGCAGGCCTATCTCATCACCGGCGGCTCGGTGAAGATCCTCTACACCGGGGACATGATCTGGATCAACAAGGAGCACCACCCCCTCTTCGAGGGCCTGGATCTGGTCATCACCGAAGCGAGCTACTTGCGCAAGGGGGGGCTGGCGAAACGGGACAAGACGACAGGCACGATCTACGGTCATGCGGGCGTCCCGGATCTCGTCCGCCTCTTCAAGGACTACTGCCGCCGCATCGTCCTCGTCCACTTCGGGGCCTGGTTCTACAAGGATATCAGCCAGGCCCGGGACACGATCAAGGCTCTCGGCCGGGAGAACGGCATCCGGCTCGAAGCCGGCCACGACGGCCGGGAGATCGGCGTCTAGGCCCCGTCCTCAGAAGGCCAGGCCGAGCGTCGCCGAGAGAACGCCGTTCTTCAGATCGATCGTGTCGAGATCGGGGATCTCGAGCTTCCGCAGCCCGAGCGTATAGCGGACATCGGCGTGGATCGAGCGGCCGAGCTGGATGCCTCCGCCGAAGACGGCGCTGTAGTCGACCTTATTCGCGCCCTCGACGTCGTTTGCGCCGCCGGTGATGTCCTCGAACGTGGCCTTCAGGTTGAAGCCGACGGCCGGGCCGGCGAAAATAAAGGGATGGACGGGGCCGGGCAGGATCCGGAGCTTGAGCAGGATGGGGATCTCGATGTAGTCGAACCGGAGCTTCCCCGTTCCCGTGATCTCGCCGTCGTCGATCGCGGCATCGGCCCCTTTCATCGTGTAGAGGACCTCAGGCTGGATGGTCAGGATCCGGCCGAAGTTGAGCTCGATGAAGATCCCGGCGCAGAAGCCGACCCGGGTCTTCCAGTCCGAGATATTGTCGGAGAAGTTGCCGTTGACGTTGGCGACGTTGGCCCCGGCCTTGAGGCCGAACCTTATGCCGGCCGCCGCCGTTTGCGGGAGGAGGATCCCCGCCGCGATCGCGCCGGCCGACAGAATCATCCATGGCTTTTTCATAAAATCTCCTTTTTAGCGAAGTCTTCGCGGGCTCCCATCGTCTGAGGGCCGCCCAAAAGCCTATTTCACGACGACCTTGAGGTACGTATTGCCAGGGACGGCGTCATCGAGCCTCATCCCGTTGATGATCGCCAGGGCTTCCCCCTGATTGGCCGGCTCGCCGAATTTCTGGAGCGCCTGGCGCAAGGTCCCCTGGTTCGTGGTCCGTTTGACGTCCAGTCGATCGGCCTTGACGTTGATCCTGCGAGAATCCGTCAAGTTGTTGAATCGACCCATGGTCTGCTCGAAAGCGGTGGAATAGTTGTTGAACCGGGACTGTTCCGTATATCCGAGAAAAACATAAACGGTCTGCCCCTTCTGGATGAAATAGGACATGATACGGATGACGCCCTGCTCCGTCGTGACGTCGGAGATCATCCGATGGGCCGGCATGCCGTTGACCTTGGTGCTTTCCGATTTCGCCACGGCGGCCTTGCTTTCGTTGACGAACGCCTGGGCGGCCGTCGCGGGTGTCTTTTCAGGCGCCATGGAGAAGAGGATGACCGCGTTCTGGTCTTGATTGATCATCTGCACTTGCGTGGCCGTGTTGTTGACCTTCCAGCCGGAGGGAACCGGGAACTGGAATCGGAGTTCCGGGTGATAAAACACGTTGCCGTCGACATACCCCTGGCGCGGATCTTCGCCGAAGACGATGCCGTCGATCTGCTTCAGGTATTGATCCCGATTGACCGCGAATCGGGTTTGTGAGATCTTTTCCCGCCAGACCTGAGTGTCCTGCTTGATGGCGGCGATCCTGTTCT
>Ga0105100_10001656_pt1 | contig 13004 bp, 14 predicted proteins | sample PPLLak12cMay2015_2_FD_87033 | JGI IMG/M metagenome (GOLD analysis project Ga0105100, IMG submission 87033) | Freshwater sediment microbial communities from Prairie Pothole Lake near Jamestown, North Dakota, USA - PPLs Lake P8 Core (1) Depth... | ecosystem: Environmental > Aquatic > Freshwater >... | reverse complement strand
GTTTTCACGCAGATCCCTGTCACAGGCAGGCCCGGCGGAGATCACGCCAGGGGACTCGCGGCTGGACACGAGATTCTTAGGGTCTGGCCTCTTCCACCAGGTCCACCACCGCCTCGGCCAGGTCCATGAACTGCTGCTGCCGGCCGGGTGGCAGCTTTCCCAGCCGCTCTCCCAAGCGCCGCAGCCGCATCGCCTGGGTCACGTCCATCTCATAGCCGAGCGGCGGCGGCGGGTTCGGGTCGGCCGTCCGGCCCACCAGGTAATCGGTGGTGGTGTCCAGCACGGTCGCCAGCCGGCTCAGGACGACGCCGGCCACGTTCGGCCGGTCGTCATGCTCCAGCTTGTAGATGTAGCTCTGGCTCAGCCCGGCCTCCTGGGCCAGGCGGTTGGTCTCCCAGCCTTTGATCTCGCGTAGGCGCCTCAGCCGCCTTCCGACGTCAGATGTTTGGTCCATCTTTCCCTCCTGGCGCCCATTATACCCCAACCGCCGGAAAAAGCCAACCCAGAGTATTGCTCCCTGTGCAAATCGCTGGTATAATGTTGCCCTATGACCGATTATGATGTAATCGTCGTCGGCGCCGGGCACGCAGGGTGCGAGGCGGCGCTGGCAGCGGCGCGCTGTGGGGCGCAGACACTGTTGCTGACGATGAATCTGGACTTGATCGCCCAGATGCCGTGCAATCCGAGTATCGGCGGGCCGGGCAAAGGCCACCTGGTGCGCGAGATCGACGCACTGGGCGGCGAGATGGGCCGCGCTATCGACCAGACCTTTATCCAGATCCGGCTGCTGAATCAGAGCAAGGGACCGGCGGTGCAGGCGCTGCGGGCCCAGGCCGACAAGCGGCGCTACTCGCAGGCGATGAAGCACACTCTGGAGGCAGCGCCCAACCTGCACCTCAAGCAGGCGACGGTCGAGCGGCTGATCGTCAGCGGCGACCGAGTGGGGGGTGTGGTCACCGGCACCGGGCGCGAGATCCGGGGCCGCACGGTCATTCTGACCACCGGCACTTTCCTGGCCGGGCGGATCCTTTCGGGTGAGCAGAGCTGGCCGGCAGGGCGCGCCGGCGAGCTCCCGGCGGCCGGCCTGTCGGCGTGCCTGCGCGAGTTGGGTTTTCCGCTGGTCCGCCTTCAAACCAACACCCCACCGCGCATCGACGCCCGGACGATCGATTTTGACCTGACCGAGCCCCAACCGGGCAGCGAGGTTCCGCTCCACTTCTCGGGGTTCCCGGCCTACCGGGCCGAGCTGGCCGGGATGGGGGCGATTCCGGAGTTCTTGCTGACCCCGCCCAACCCGGCCTACCCGGTGACTCCCATTGGTTGGCGGCCGCAATTGCCCTGCTATGCGGTGTATACGACCCCAGAGACGCTGGCGGTAGTGCGGGGCAACCTGCACCGCTCGCCGATCGCGCCGGGTAAGCTGGATGCCTCGGGTCCCCGCTACTGTCCCAGTTTCGAGGAAAAGGTGGTGCGCTTTCCCCACAAGGAGCGCCACCAGCTTTTCCTGGAGCCGGAGGGCTGGCACACCGGCGAAGTGTATATCCAGGGCCTTTTCACCGCGATGCCGGAAGAGGTCCAGTTGGCCATGCTCCACTCAATCCCGGCGCTGCGCCGGGCCGAGATCATGCGCCCCGGCTATGCCGTCGAGTATGACAGCGTGCCCTGCCAGGAGGCGGGCGCGTCGCTGGAGACAAAGCGGATCGAAGGGCTGTTCCACGCCGGGCAGATCAACGGCACGAGCGGCTACGAGGAGGCGGCGGCGCAGGGGATCGTGGCCGGGATGAACGCCTCGCTGAAGGTTCAGGGAAGACCGCCCATCATCCTGCGCCGCGATCAGGCCTACATCGGGGTGCTGATCGACGACCTGGTGACAAAGGATATCCGCGAGCCGTACCGAATCATGACCAGCCGGGCCGAGTACCGGCTGTTGCTGCGCCAGGACAACGCTGACCTGCGCCTGGCGGAGCTCGGCTACCAGGCCGGCCTGCTGCCGGCCGAGCGCTGGCACGCAGTCGAGGCCAAGCGGCAGGCCATCCGGGCCGAGCTGGACCGGCTGGCTGGCACGTGGCTGCATGCCGGCGACAAGGGGGATGGCGTGAACGCGCTCCAGTTCCTGCGGCGGCCGGAGGTGGGCTATGACCTGGTGGCGGCTTTGGCGCCGCCGCCAGAGCCGCTGCCAGCCGATGTGGCCGAGCAGGTGGTCATCGAGGCCAAGTACGCCGGCTACATCGACAAGCAGAGGGCAGAGCTGGATCGCTTCCGCCGCCTGGAGGATTGGCGCATCCCACCCGACCTGCAGTATGAGACGCTGGGCGGCCTGCGGACTGAAGCTCGGGAGAAGCTGGCCTACGTGCGGCCGGCTACGGTAGGCCAAGCGGCCCGCCTGGCAGGCGTCAACCCGGCCGATGTGTCGGTGCTGCTGATCCACCTGAAAAAGCTCGAAAGTCCCGGCCCAGCGGGCCGGGAGTGGGCGGCACCTCATCCTGCGGGAAGTGTCCCGGCCAGACGGGCCGGGAAGGGGTAGCCGTGGCGATGCGTTGCCCCTACCTGGGGCTGGAAGGCGACCGAAGCAATACCCTGCCAGAGCCTGCGTCACGCCACCGCTGCTACAAGGTTCCGGCCAATCAAGCCGGGAAGCCGGGCCGGCCGGAGCGGGTGGGGATCTCGTACCAGGCCCAGGTGTGTCTGGGGCCGGGCCATTTTCGCTGCCCGCGGCTGGAACTGCTCAATGTCCCAGCCAGACAAGCCGGAAAGGGTGCTGCCGGCACTGACAGCCGCCACACCGAGACAGCAGCGGTACTTGGTCGCCAAGAGCACGGCCGCCACGGTGGCCTCGATTGGCGAAGCCAATCGAATCGGCATGCTGCACAGGCGGCACTCCCTGCGGCATACGACGCCGCACGATACGACGGTCCGGTCGCGGCACAACCCACTGAGAGGCGTGGAGGATCGACTATCAGGTCGGGAGAGTCCCGGCCTGTTGGGCCGGGAAAGGTTGCTTCGGTCGTTTCCGGACGCGGAGCGACTGGGGCGGCCTGGTCTTCCCGTAGCGCAGCGGAAGGGACTGACCGTGGTACGGGCGGGGGCAGGCATCCCCTCACGCTCACCGAGATGGTATTGATCGGCCTGGGTATCTCGCTGGTATTTGCCTGTCTCTTTGTCGGCCTGGCCGTGGTCTATCGCTTGCAGGTGGGGCCGGGCATGAGCGCTGCACCGGAGGTGGCCGCAGAGTCATCAAGGTCCCGGCTTGCCGGGCCGGGAAGTGGGTTGCCCACGCTGGTGCCGACTTTTACGCCAATCGTTACTGCCATGCCGGCTGCCCCGGTTGCCCCGACCCTGGATCTGTCAGGCACGGGACAGGTTGTCACGCCGGCCGTGCCCGCCACTGCTACCCCAATCACCCGGCCGCCTGCCACCTCGCCGCCGACGCGGTTGGTGATCCCCAAGATCGGCCTCGACATCCCGGTCCTGTCCGTTGGGACCAAGACAACCCAGGCGAGCGGCAAGACCCGGACGGTGTGGGCCGACGTGCCCAACGCCGGCGGCTTTCACGACACCTCGGCTTATCCGGGCAATGCAGGCAATACAGTCATCAACGGCCACCGGGACATCCTGGGGGCGGTCTTTCGCCACCTGGATGGGGTAGAGGTAGGCGACGAGATTACGCTGTATGTGGGCGACGTGGCTTATCCCTACCGCGTTGTCGAGGTCCTGGTAGTGCCCGAGGTTTTTGCTTCGGCCAGCCAGCGGGCCGAAAATCTGCGACTGATCGGCTATATGCCGGAGGAACGCCTGACGCTGGTCACCTGTACGCCGGTGGCGCTTGCCACGCACCGCCTGCTGGTCATCGCCTGGCCGGCTGAGCCTTAGGGCTGTCAGCTTGGGGCCGGGATAGCCCGTCCCTACGGGCCGATCGCCGACCGCTGATGGCTGACCGCTGACAGCTGATTTGTTGTGTCACGTCTTTCGTGTTATAATCCGGGACCAGTTATCGAGCCCAGTGGGCAGAGGAGCCAGAGATGACACACAATGTCGGGCGCATCGATGTGCCTCATCTGATCATCGAGACGGATGGGCTGGCCGCCGGTCCAGTCACCCTGAAAGATGAGATGACCATTGGCCGGGCGGAAGACAACGATCTGGAGCTGCTGGACCCCAAGGTGTCACGCCATCATGCCCGCATCGCCAGGCAGGGCACGCAGTATATCGTGACCGACCTGGGCAGTGCCAACGGCACCCTGGTCAACGGTATCCCCCTCACTGGCCCTCACACTCTCCAACACGGCGAGCGGATCACCATCGGCGACGCCGAGCTCACCTACCGCGAACCGGGTCAAACCACCGCCACGACGCTGAAGACGCCGGCCGTCACCATCTCGGCCTCTCCAGTCGGGACGCTCATCGGGCAAAGGCCGGTTGTCTCTGCCCCGCCTGTCGAGTCAACAGACTTGAAGCCTGAGGGCCGCGGACCGATCGTGGGACTGTTGCTCACCGGCGGGGTACTGCTGCTGGCGATCGTCGCCGTCGGTGCCTATCTGCTCCTGCCCAGGCTTGGGTTGGGCGGGCGGGAAACGGCGGCCCTCACGGCGCCGGTGGCCCTTGCCTCCGAGACCGCTGCCACGGCAATGCCTGGTGTCGAGACACCTGTGCCGGATGCTTCTGCCGGCCCGCTGGTCACCACGCAGCCGACGACCGCAACCCAGTCGCTGAGCGACCAGGAGATGGAGGATCTACTGACCCAGGCGAAGGACCTGGCAGTGCGGAGCGACTTTGAGGCCGCCGTTGCCATCTACCAAGACCTGGCGCAGCGGGTGCCCGACGATCCCCGGCCGCAGACCGGATGGGCGTGGGCCTCAATCTTGGACTATGAGTTCGATCAGGCTGAGTTACATGCCCAGAAGGCTTTCGATCTGAACCCCAACAACGCCGAGGCTGTGGTGGCGCTGGCTCGAGTCCTGGTTGAAAAGGGTGAGAAAGCGCGGGCGCTGGCCGTGGCCCAACAGGCGGTGGCGCTTGCTTCCACCAACTCTGCGGCCCGCGCGGTGCTTGCCGAGGCACTGCGGCTCAACGAACGGTATCCAGAGGCAGTGGACGAAGCGGACCGGGCGCTGGTGCTGGATAATACTAACGCCGACGCTCACCGTGCCCGCGGCTGGCTCTACTACCTGGTCGATCAGGACGTGGGGCAGGCGAACGGCCAACTGCAGATCGCGCTCAGCCTGCAGACTGAGCTGTGGATGCGGCGTCACGAGTATGGCGAGCTGCTGTTGCAGCAGGGGAACAATACGACGGCCCTCATCGCTTTCCAGGATGCGCTGCAACTGCGGCCCAAAGCGGTGACCTACACCGCCATCGGCGAGGCCTACTACCGGCTGGGCCAATACGACCCGGCCCGCATCTCGCTCGAGCAGGCCGAGCTGGCGGGACCTCAGGGGAAAGACACCCGCACCCAGGCTCTTCTGGCTGCAACCTATGCCAAGCTGGGCCGCTGTGGTCAGGCCGGATCGTACGCCAGCCAGGTGCTGGCGCAGGACACCGGCAATGCCCTGGCCCTTGAAGCCCAAACCACCTGCCAGGCCGCGGCGTCAACCTCTGCCGAACCTTCTGCGCAGCCGGCGACGGCGGCCGCCGGCGTCACGGACTCGATAACGCCGACCCCGACGGCCACGGCCACCCGGCGGGCGCCCGCAGCGGCGATCAGCGGCCGGATCACCTTTCCGGCGTGGAACAATGAGACCAACACGTACGATGTGTGGGTTATCAATGTCGACGGCACCGGACGCCGCAAGGTCGTCGGCAGCATGGAGATGCCGGCTTTCAGCCCTGACGGCAAGTGGCTCGCGGTGAAGGGCATGCAGTCGGATATGCAGAACCTGTATATCATCCGCCCGAACGGGACCGAGCTGAGGCGGATCAGTGAGAACATTGAGGACAGGTTGCCTAGCTGGTCGCCTGACAACGGCAGGATTGCTTACTCTTCGACGAAGGAGGGGCCGAACCATCCGAAGAAGCTGTACGTGAACGACAAGCCATTCGAAGGCCGCAAGCCGGCGAGCCGGGAGGTTCTGTCGGGCTCGGACCCAGTGCAGGGCGAGCATCTGCACTGGATGCCTGACGGGCGGCTGGTGTACCAGGGCTGCAACTATCGGGTCGAACCGATAAGCTGCGGCCTGTTCACCATCGCCGATGGCGGCGGCAAGTTCACCCAGGTGACGCGCGATCAGCGCGACACCGCGCCCGCCGGCCATGGGGGCCGGATCGCCTTCATGTCGAACCGCGACGGCAACTGGGAGATCTATATCATCCGTGAGGATGGCACTGGCCTGAAACGACTGACAAACAACGCCTCTGACGACGGGCTGCCGGCCTGGTCGCCCGACGGCAAGACGATTGCCTTTGTGTCGAATCAGGGCGGCGCCTGGGCGGTGTGGGCCATGAATGCCGACGGCTCCAGCCGCCGAGAGCTGTTCGACATCGGTGGCGGAGGGCTGAAACCGTACTGGACAGAGATGGGCTTGAGCTACCAGTGGATCGACCAACGGATCAGTTGGGCGCCGTGATCATAGAACTTCAAGACTTCCGATGTCTCTATAGAGTTTGAGGGGAGGGCTGTTTGAGAAGAAGGTTGACTGCATTGAACCTATTGGCCCTGGCCGTGCTCCTGATCGCGGCCTGCGGCCCTACAGTCATGCCGGCGCCGAGCGACTCGCCGGCGACGGCTGTACCGACGATCAGCTATCAGATGGTGCAGGTCAAGACGCGCACCCCGACACCTGGGCCGGTCACGCCAGAGCCCACAGCCACCTTTGTGCCGCTGATCACCCCGTCGGCCACGACCTACAAGAGCCCTACCCCCAATGCTGCGGCCAGCGTCCCGCGCATCAGCCTTGCGGCGGCCAAGGCCAGCCTGGACGCCGGCATGGCGGTCCTGGTCGACGTGCGTACGGCGGCCGCCTATCAGCAGAGCCACGCGGTGGGGGCCATCTCTATGCCGTCCAACGAGGTGGCCCAGCGCTACGCGGAGCTGCCGGCGGACAAGCAGCTCATCCTGTACTGCGCCTGAGGGAACGAAGGCGTGAGCGCCGGTGCGGCGCTCGTCCTCCAGTCCAAGGGTCTGACCAACGTCGCGGCGCTCCTCGGCGGCTGGGCCGCCTGGAACCAGGCCGGTTACCCGGTCGAGGGTGGGGCGGCAGCCACGGCTCAACCGGCCGGGACGGCCACGCCGGTAGCCAACCTGCCCGGCGAATCCCTTGATGGGGATCTGCGTGAAGTAGCGGTTTTGGGCAATGCCGACGCCCCGGTGACGATCGTCGAGTATTCAGACTTTCAGTGACCGTACTGCGCTCAGCACGTGTTGCTGACTGTACCTCAAATAAAAAAGAACTATATCGACACCGGCAAGGTGCGCTACATATTCAGGAACTTTCCCCTGTCGTTCCATGCTCACGCTCAGAAAGCAGCCGAGGCGGCCCACTGCGCGGGAGCGCAGGGCGCCTTTTGGCCCATGCACGACAAGCTCTTTTCGGCGCAGAGCGCCTGGTCGGGCCTGGCTGAGGTGACCGACATCTTCACCGGCTATGCCGGGGACATGGGGCTGGACGCGGCAGCCTTTCGCGCCTGCCTGGAATCGGGCCAGTTCGCCGCCCAGGTGGCGCAGGAGGTGCGCGAGGGGCAGGTGGCAGGGGTCGGCGGGACGCCGTCGTTCCTGCCCAACGGCCAGCTCATGGTCGGCGCCTATCCCTATTCAGAGTTCGAGAAACGGATCGAGGCAGAGCTGACCAAATGAGCTTTGTCACCCTGAGCGCAGCGAAGGGTCTCGTTTGGCCGAGAGGGTGGTGGCCCGAAGATGAGATTCTTCGCTTCGCTCAGAATGACAGGCTTGACATCAAGTGTTCCCCCACTAGTCGTTCGATCTGCACCCCGGCGCGTAGCTTGCCCTCGGCGGCGAGGCGCGCCACCAGACGGCCCACATCGCCCGGCTGCCAGCCGAAGAGCTGGCCGACCTGGCGGGGCGTGGCGGCGATCACGGTCCGCAAGTAGCGAAGCAGGATCGTTTCGCGGGCCTGCCCGCCGGCGATGCCTCGCGCTGCCTCGACTATGCCCGGAAAGTGGCGAGGGAACAGATCGTAGACATAACAATAGCCCCAGCGGTTGGCCTCAGAGATGGCGACTTTGACGATGCGCAGGTCCATCTGCAGGTCAGCCAGGGCGCGGTCAAAGCGGGCGGCGTTGCCCTTGCCGCCCAGGCCTGCGTCGAGGCGCAGGCGGCTGGTGGGCAGCGCGCCATGCTCCAGCAGCGTCTCGTACACCTGTTTTGATTCGACCGGCAGCCGGCCGTCGCGATAGTCGTCCAGGTAATCGGCCGTAGGGTCCCCGTAGTTGGGCGACAGGGCGTAAAAGTAGGGCGCCAGATCGAGGGCGATAAAAGCCGGCTTTTTGCGGAGGAATTTCCCGTACAGCACCTTGCCGGCGATTGGCAGGGTGTCTTTCCAGTTCCAGGCCAGGCCCAGCTCATAGTCATCGTGGGCCACGGGCACCTGGCGGTCGCGGCCGCAGATGGCGCCCCACAGCGTCGGCAGTTCGATGGTCCGGTCGGAAAAGAGCAGGCTCAGGCCCACGTCGTTCAGAAAGCTGAGGGCCTCGGTTTCGCTGGTAACCCGCAGGTGGGGAAGCTGGCGGTAGCGCTCGGCGCGGGCGGCCTTGAGCGCCTCCAGGGTCAGAGTTGGGTGATCGCTTGGCATCGTATCGTTCACCGTTAGGCCCTCACGCTTCCGTTCTTCCGAGGCGTACGAGCTCTACCCACCCTTCGTCCTGGTCATACAGGGTATATTCGCTCCAGGCGCCGTCCTCCGGCTCTCCCACGCTGCCCACACCGACCAGGTAACGGTGCTCAGGTTGGACTCGAACTACGGTCCCGGCCCGACATTTCGGGAAGGCAGTCCGCACCTGTTGCAGCCGACCGGCCGGGCCACACCGCCAGACCGTTTGCCGGTGGGTGTGACCGTGGAACAGCACTGCCTTGCCCGCGGTCTCGAGCTCGGCCAGAGCCTGCCATAGGTAATCCTCGTCGTCGGTGAGGTAGGGAAAGAGCGCCCGCCAGCCCCGGCCAGGCTGCTGCCGCCAGGCGGCGAACTCTTCCAGGGTGTGCAGCCCATCGGGCCACCAGGGTGCGGCATGAACCGCCAAGAACGTGTCACCGGCCAGCAGCGGGGGCCGAGCCTGCACCCAGGCCCGGTTTTCGGCGGCCAGGCGCGGCCATCCCGACACCTCATAGTTGCCAAAAGTAGTGACCGCCCCGGCCTGGCGGAGCAGGGTCATGCATTCGTCGCCGCCCGCATCGCCCAGGCACACGATCTGGATTGCGTCGCGTTGCCGGGCGTCGGCCAGGACGGCCTGTATCTTGGCGACGCGGCCGTGCACGTCGGACAGGAATGCATAGCGCACGGGAATCTACTCTTCGCGGAGGGCGTAGCCGACGCCGCGCACCGTCTGGAGCAGGCGCGGTGCATCGCCAGCCTCCAGTTTGGCGCGCAGGTACCGGATATAGACTTCGACGATGTTCGATTCGCCGCCAAAGTCATAGCCCCATACCCGCTCGTAAATAATGTCGCGGGTCAGGACCTGGCGGGGGTGGCGCATGAACAGCTCGAGCAGGTCGAATTCCTTGGCGGTCAGGGCGATCGGTCGGCCGCCACGGGTCACTTCGTGGGTGGTGCTGTTCAGGGTCAGGTCGGCAAAGGTGACGATCTGGTCGCCCTCAGGGGTCTGGCGGCGGCGGAGGAGGGCGCGGATGCGGGCCAGCAGCTCGTTAAAGGCAAAGGGCTTGACGAGATAGTCGTCGGCGCCGGCGTCTAGACCTGCCACCCGGTCAGAGACGGCGTCTTTGGCGGTGAGCATCAGGATCGGCACGTCGCCGCCGGGCGAGGCCCGCAACTGGCGGCAGACCTCCAGCCCGTCGAGGCCGGGCATCATTACGTCCAGCATCACCAGGTCGGGCGGCTCGCGCCTGGCTTGGTCCAGGCCACTCTGGCCGTCGTAGGCCACGTCCACCACATAGCCCTCGTAGACCAGGCCACGGCGGATGAAATCTACGATTTTCGGTGCGTCGTCGATCACAAGGATCCGTTTAGCCATCCTGCATCCCCATCCGGGCCAATTATACCAGACAACCCTTGCCAAGTCCAGACTTTCGGCGTGTCAGAAAAGATAAGTCTTGATGGCTTTGACAAGGGCCAGTGGCTGTGCTAAACTGGAGCCTAATTCACAAGATCCCGGCCAGACCGGCCGGGAGAGGAGCGACAAGTGGCTGCCAAGAGATTGAGAATTGAAGAGGCGCTGGATATTGCCATCGAGGCCGAGTTGAAGGCCCAGGCTTTTTATGCGCAGGCCGCGATGTGGGTGCAGGACCCTCATGGCCGGGATCTGTTGGGCCGGCTGGCCGCCTTTGAGCAGCATCACTATCAAAAGCTGACCGAGCTGGTGCGATCGCTGCAGATCGGGGACCAGTTCATCGCTTACGAGCCGCACACCGTCGACCAGTTTGCACCGTTGGCAGGTGGCGAGGCAGCCGGGGCACTGCTCGAAGGGATGGAGAGTGAGGCCGGTATCCTCGGCCAGGCGATCCAGATGGAAAAGGTGGCGGGTGAGCGTTACCGGGTGCTGGCCGACGAGACGACCGATCCCGCCGGCCAGACGATGTTGCGCCGGCTGGCCAACGAGGAGCAGGTCCACCAGCGGATTCTAGAGGACGAGTTTTTCAGCCTCAGCAACCGGGGGGTGTGGGGCTGGTCAGGGCTGTACGGCGAGTAATGCACGAACGGGGGTGTCGGGGGCCAAGTGCCCCCAACACCCCCATCCCGGCCCGATAGGCCGGGACTATCATGATCCCGAGCCAGAAGGATGGGATCTCTAGACCATCTCGGCGACGGCTTCTTCGGCCTTGATGGCGGCGACGGCGGCTTCGGCCTGTTCCTTGGGCACGCCTTCCAGCACTTTGACCGGAGCGCTGTCGACCAGTTCTTTGGCTTCTTTCAGGCCCAGGTCAGGGCGGACGGTGCGTACGGCCTTGATGACCTGGATCTTCTTGGGACCGATCTCTTTCAGAAAGACGTCGAACTCGGTCTTTTCCTCTACCTCGACCGGGGCTGCTTCCGCTGCCGCGGCGCCGCCAACCGGCATGGCCATGGCCATCGGCGCTGCGGCCGAAACGCCCCACTTTTCCTGGAGCAGCTTGGAGAGCTGAGCCGCTTCGAGCAGCGTCAGTTCGTCGAGTGCCTTCACCAGAGCTTCCAACTTGTCAGACATGAGTGTTTAAACCTCCCTAGTTTGGTTTCGTTTTTTTGTGATCTTGGATTAGGCTGCGGCCTGTTCGCCCCGTGCAGCCAAGACCTGGACGAGCTCACGCAGCGGCGCGGTGATGGTGCCGACCATGTTGGTTGCCGGCCCTTGCACCGCTCCCAACAACTGGCCGAGCAGTACTTCGCGCGACGGAAGGTTGACCAGCGCCTTGGTACCTTCCTGGCCGATGAACGCCGTACCCCAGATGATGCCCTTGATCTGCAGCGCCTCGTTCTCAACTGCAAAATCCAGGAACGCCTTGATCACGGGGGACACTTCGCCGGTGATAAAGCCCAATGCGGTCGGACCCTTGAGCTGCTCTTCGGGAACCGGCATGCCAGCTTCCACCAGGGCGCGCTTGAACAATGTGTTTTTGGCCACGTGGAAGTTGCTGCCCAGGTCGCGCAGCTTCTGGCGCAGCTCTGTCATCGACGCAACGGTAAGCCCGCGGTAGTCGGTCAGGACGATCGCCTTGCTGCCCGACAGCTTTTCAGCATAACCGCTAGAAATCCTGACCTTTTTCTGTTTGGTAATCGCCAACTGCCTCACCTCCTTTTCGGTTGTCAGCCTTGCGATATTTACTAGATCGCAAGCCTCAAAAAATCAAGCCTTTGCACTCCCGGCGCAAAGGCTTTTCTTGAGCGGGGGCAGCCACACGATTCTCAAGGGAATCGGTCGCCCCTACTGGATTTGCCTCGGCAGGCCGGGTAGTTTAGGCGCTTGATGCGCACCTGCTGTCTACGGTCGTATTCGGTTGTCACAGACTTCCGATGTTTCCAGAGAACATCGGAGGTCCCGAGTCTTGCTAAGCTGTCCTCATGGCCATGGCTGCGGCCGCTTCGACCCGGACGCCAGGGCCCATGGTGCTGGTCAAGGTGATCCGCCGCAGGTAGATTCCCTTGACGGCGCCCGGTCTGGCCTTGACGATCGCTTCCATGACGGCGGCCATGTTGGCGACCAGGCTCTCGGCGTCAAAGCTGACCTTGCCGATCGGCACATGGATGTTGGCCGTCTTGTCGACGCGGTACTCGACGCGGCCCTTGCGTGTTTCTTCCAGGACACGGGCCAGGTCCTCTTCGGCGACAATCGTCCCGGCCTTGGGGTTGGGCATCAGCCCGCGGGTGCCGAGCACCCGGCCCAGGCGGCCGACTTTGCGCATCATGGCCGGCGTAGCGATGGCCACGTCGAAATCGAACCAGCCTTCCTGGATCTTGTTGATGATGTCGTCGCTGCCGACGTAGTCGGCTCCCGCTTCGCGGGCGATCCGGTCGCCGTCGCCTTCGGCAAAGACAAGGATGCTGACCCGCTTGCCGGTGCCGCTGGGCAGGAGGACAACACCCCGCACCTGCTGGTCGGCGTGCCTGGGGTCCAGGCCGGTCCGCAGGTGCAGCTCGACGGTGGCGTCGAATTCAGCGAAATGGGTTTGTTTGACCAGAGCGACTGCTTCTTCTGGCGAGTAGTGATGGCCATGCTCGATCAGCTTGGCCGCTTCCAGATACTTTTTTCCGTGTCTAGGCATTTTGCTCTCCTTCCCGGCCTGATAGGCCGGGACCTTTGTGGTTTTGGTGGGGAATTCCCCTCCCACTCTTGGGCAACCATTCCCTGCGGTCAGGGTCGCCCCTACGGTTAACCCACGACCTCAATGCCCATGCTCTTGGCTGTGCCCT
>Ga0105100_10001654_pt1 | contig 13013 bp, 14 predicted proteins | sample PPLLak12cMay2015_2_FD_87033 | JGI IMG/M metagenome (GOLD analysis project Ga0105100, IMG submission 87033) | Freshwater sediment microbial communities from Prairie Pothole Lake near Jamestown, North Dakota, USA - PPLs Lake P8 Core (1) Depth... | ecosystem: Environmental > Aquatic > Freshwater >... | reverse complement strand
GCCGACGGCGCGGTCGGTCAGACCGGTCACGCCGCTTCCCCGCGCACGCTGTCGATATAGACCTTGATCGAGGGCATCCCGGTCAGCTTGTCGTAGTAGAAGTTGTTGACGGCGTTGATCACCTGCTGCCGGGCGGCTTCGACCGGCCCGCTGACCGCCTGGCCGGCCTGCTGCTGAGCCAGGGCGTCCCGCAGCCGCAGGAGCAGGCGCACGATCTCCGCCTCCTGATCACCCTCCAGGGCTTTGATGATCTCCATGATGAGCTGATCCGTCTGTGCGATCAGCGTCTCGCGTGAGATATCGTGCCCGGACTCGGCTGCGTCCTCGAGCGTGCGGATCAACGACCAGACTTGATACAGGACCGTGGCCGGCTCGTCGAACAGCTCACGCAGGAAGGCCGCCTCCTCGTATTGGCCGGTCAGGCGGAAGATGTTGTACATCCTCTTGGCGGCCTTGCCGTAGTTGACGTCTTTGGTCAGGTACTTGTTGACTTCCTTCTCGAGCTGGGCGACGTACTCGTCCATCGCGTCGGCCGAGACGTGCCGGGCCAGCTTGGAGAAGATGGGGATCGACTCGGCGTCCAGATACACCTCCTGGAAGTACGGATCCAGGTAGCCGTCCAGCGGCGTGATCGTGCCGTCCGGGGACTCCCAGGTCACGTCGAGCATGTTGCTGGCATTGGCCAGCTGCCCGCGCGCCGGATCGGCGACGACCCAGTCGAGCTTGCACCAGCCGGGCTCGAGGGCGGCTTCTTCCCAGTGAACAACGGCCGAGGTGCCGTCCGGCCGGAAGGCGTCGATCTTGCCGGCGCGGATCTCTTCCAACGACCACGAGACCGGCGAGCCGGCCTTGATCGGTTTCCCGTCCTTGACGACGTCCTCGCGGAACGAGCCGAGTTTGACCTCGATCAACTGGTGCGTCGGGCCTTTGGCGGTGTTGAGCGCCTTCTCGCGCATGATCTCGGCCAGGATGCGGCAGGCTTCCGGACGGCTCGGGGCTTTGATATTGACGCGCTCGAAGTAGTCGCAGTCGCCGGGAAAGGACTGGATCTTCGATTGCGCCGCAGAGCCGGATAGGGCCAGCGCCGTCTCGACCATGCCCGGACGGTCGGCGAACTCGACCAGCTTGCCGATGCGGCGGAAGTGCTCCAGGTCCTGCGGGCTGAAGTCGAGCATGCTGACCTTGTGCCCGAAGACTCCGGAGCGGGTGTCGACGACGATCTCGCCGCTGGTCTGGGCTGCGGCAATGGCCGATAGCCACTGCAGGGCGTCGGCCTCGTCGAGCTCGATGCCCAGGCGCTGGGCGGATTCGAGGATGCGGGTCAGATCTCTGGACGGCTCGGGCATGTTTCCTCCAGGGGGATGCGGGACCATCATACAACGGATTCGCGGTCGGTCTCCAACGGCAGTTGTCACCGCATGACCTGGCCTCGGCACCTGCGGCGATGTAGGCTGTTGACCGGTCGGAGGGGTTCAGTGCCCCGCTTGCCTGCACGAGCTGCCGACCCCCGGCTGTCCGGCTCGCCGGCCAGGGCCTGCGAGGCACTCTTGGACGCGATGGGGTGAACCCGGCTTCAGGAATCGACTGACAGTGACCGTCACCGGCGCTCAAGCCACGGGCGGAGCTTGACCTTGGTCTTTAGAAAGCGATAGAATCGCGGCATCCAGCCGCGCGCATCTGGGGGCGCGTGTGTCATCCTTCAATCCTCTCCGCCCTGGTGTTCCCCATGTGATGCCTCCGCCAGGGGGCCCCGACCCATCGCGCCGTAGCCGGCGCGGAGTGCGCCTCTTCCTTCTGGGCGCCTTGATCGGTGCAGTTCTGGTGACCCTCGCACTCTTCGTGGCAGCCAGGATGGGACTCTTCGATGGCCTTCGTGCGCGGCTGGCCCGGGGCGGTCCAGGCCGGGAGACGGCGCCGACCGTTGGCGCGGCCGTAACCCTGCCGCCTGCCTGGACTGCCACGCCCAGTCGGATACCTTCCACTCCGACGGTACGGCCGGCGGCCACGATCACACCCATCGGAGGTCTCCGTTCGATCGACACCTCCGCGGCCCGGCAGCTAGTGGAGGATCAGGATTGGGCCGCCTGCGTGCTGGCCTGGGACGAAGTCCTTCGCAGCTACCCAGACTACGGCGAAGGTTACTACTACCGGTCGATGTGCTACCTGGGTCTGCTGGACAACCAACGGGTCATGGCTGACTACGAGGCCTATCTGAGCCATGCCCTCGAGGACATCGATCGCGCCATTGCCCTTGGCGAGAGCGTCACCGGCGACTACTACTATCTCCGCTACCGCGCCTACGATGATATGGCGGTCAATCGGGCGACCGTTACAGAACGACTGGCGGCTTTCGGGCTGGCACTCGAGAACCTCCAGCGGGCGCTAGCCCTGGGGACCGGTTCGCCCCTTGCTCACCGCTCCCTGCCGGCGTGTCTGATCGCGGCCGGTCATTGCCAGGAAGGCCTGTCTGAGGCTCAGCGCCTGCTTGATGCCATCCGGCCCGGGGACTCACCGAGCGCGTCGATCAACGAGGCCCTGGCGCGTGCTTATCTCTGCCTGGGGGACTATCAGCGAGGCCTCGACCGAATCCGGGCAGCGCTGAGCATCCGCGAGTTTGTGCAGTGGAGGTACACCGAGGCGATGTTGCTCTACGGCCTCGGGCGGGAGGACGAAGCGGCCCGGATCCTGGATCAACTGATCGAGGACGACCCCTACTTCGCCGGCTACCGCTTCTACTTCCGGGCGCTGATCCATTACGACCAGGGCAGACCGGACTTGGCGGAGGAGGACCTTTGGACCGGCGCCGGAAATACGTGGGGATACGGCGGGGCCGGGTCAATCGTGGCGGGACTCCTGGCGCGGGACGCCGGCAGACTCGACGAGGCGATCGACGAATTCACGTGGGCCCTAGAAAGCATGGACAACCTGGACGGGCCATTCATCAAGCGCGCACTGAGCGAGCTACGGGCTCTTGGCGTGGAGCCGACGATGCAGCCTGCCTTTCCGGCATTCGCCACTCCCCTGCCGGTGATCACACCGGTCCCCTCCGGCGAGATACTGGCCACCCCGGTGGCGCTCGTTAGGGACTATGGCGAGGGATCAGGGCGGATACGTCTGGGTCCCGAGGGCTACCAGGCCGTCCGGTTCCAGAGTCCCCCAGGGTTCGAGGTTGCTGCGGCCCTCAGACTCCGTATCGTGCTCGAACTGCTGCCCAGCGGGGTTCCGCCCGACATCAACCTCTTCATCTGGCAGCCGCACACGAACATCTGGACGATGTACGACTACTTGGGCGGACCGATTGAGGTGGCGGATCCGGATCGCTTCGTGTTGCCCGATGGCGGCTTGGTCCTCGCGGCCTACAACTCGGCCTGTTGCGACTCGATCATAGAGGGCCTCTCTGTCAGCTTCGAGGTGCGACTGTCGAACGGCAGCGTGTTGACGCTGGGTGAGCCATAGATGCGCTCGCCGCGTCTGGGCTCATGCCTGGAAGCCAGGGCCGGCCAATGAGCCAGGGGGGAGGTGGGGTGCGCCTCGGCGGCTTCGTCTTCGGGCTCGCGCTCGGGGCATCCCTGGCGCTGGCCATCGGGTTCGCCGCGGTGATCGCCTCGGACCCGGGCCCGCCGCTGGAGACCCCGTCTCACGCCGCCGGCATGGGCGTGGAACCATCCGCGACTCGGGCGCCGACCTCTACGGCTACCCCCCGGCCGATTGACGGGGCAGCCGAGACCCTGGGGAACGCTGCCGCGTATTTGCAGGATGGCCAGGCGCAGCTTGTCATCGAGCTGCTGGCGCCTCAAGTCCCTCGGTGGTCGGACTACCTCGACCTGGCCGAAGGGTATGATCTCCTCGGCCAGGCAGAGATGTCCCTTTCCCACTCCTCCCTGGCTGCCGAGTACTTCGAGCGAGGACAGGCGTACGTGCCGACGGCGGACCGTCTGTACCGTCTGGCCCTCGCCTATGACCTCGCCGGCAACCTCGAGATGGCCCTGCGCCGCTATGACATGCTCCTGCATTGGCAGGAGAGCGATGCCGGCCAGTATTGGGACTTTGCCTCGACCCGGGCCGACGAACTGCGTACCCTGCTCGGGACCCCTCCAGCTCGCTAGCCCCGTTCGCCGCCATTCCTGGTCCCTCGAGCCTCCTCAGACTGCCGACGCATGCGCGGCCGCGACGGACGGGATCCTCGGATTGTCAACTCACGCAGGTGTTCGGGGCGCGTGGTCGGCCGCTGGCAGGTGGCCGGAGACCTTCCATCTACGAGCCGGCCAGCTCGACAATCACGAGTCAAATCGTCGCGACTTTGCTCCGCTGGCTTGGAGGCCTTCCGACTTCCAGGCTGGCACGCGCTGCCGCTCGGTGACACGCCGAGAGGCGAAGCCCAGACCGTGACAGGGAGCCTGTCATGTGCGTGGCAATCTGTGCATCCGTCGTCGTCGACCGGCCAGTGGACAGGTTGTTCCGCTTCTACGCCGATGACCATGGCCGCAACCCACCTCAACGGGACCCCGATATCCATCTGTTGAAAGATCCCGACGGGCCCATCGGCGTCGCGACCGTGATCCGTAGGCGGAACAGCCGCAGTGGCACGCCGGTCGAGGGGAGGATGGAGGTGGTCGAGTCCGAGCGCGATCTGTCGATCGAGATGGTCGATCGAGATGATCATTCGCGATGGGCCGGTCGAGATGCGCGGGCGGGCGACGTTCGAGCCGGCGGGCCCCGGCGGTACGTGCCTGGCGGCCACCGTCGAGATACCCGGGATGGACGAGTCGACGGACACCATCTCCCTGACAAGCCGGCTGAAACGAAGCGGCCGCGGGATGCAGCAACTGATCGAGGCCGAGATCGAGTCCGGTTGACAATCGCCCGCGCAGCCGCTGCCACCCAGCCGGTGCACCCGGAGAGGGCCTGTAGGCGTACAGCTCGTATTCATCAGCCATAATCCGGCCGGGCATGGCCGGCGAATTCACTCCGCACCATCGGGAAACCGTCCTCATCACCGAGTCCGGCGAACCCCAGATCATCGCCCAGGTGGCCTACATCCATGCCGATGGTACCGAGGTGGACATCCTCCGTCTGTTCGCCGACGCGCAGGGACTGAGCTTCAACATCACGGGGCCGATGAACGATCGAAACGGACCCACGCGTTCAACCGGCCCACACGGATCGAGATCTTCGGGAAGCTTAGCCAAGCGGCGATGAGGTTGATGGACGAGGCGCCGGGGCGGGGGTCGAGATCCGCCTCAGCCCCGATTACATCGGCGGCTGCATGCGCTTGTCGGCAGGTCGAGTCCTAGCGCCGGGCAGCCTCGTGGAGCAGCCTCCGGAACAGCGCCGCCTGGTCGACCGCGTCCTGGAGTGCGTTGTGGGTCAGCGCGGGGTGGTCGGGGTAGCGGGCGGCCAGCGCCGCCTTGGTCGTCTCCGACCAGGCGACGCCGGCCAGCCCCATGTAGAAAGCCTTGATATCGAGCGCCGTGTGGCCGAAGGGGTTGCGGCCAAGGAAGCGGTGAAAGTAGTCGGCCACGAACATCCAGTCGAAGGCGGCGTTGAAGCCGACGAATACCGGCTGGTGCCCCGGCGGGACGACCCTCTGCAGCCACGCCTCGAAGCGGCGCATGGCCTCGGCCGGCGGAAGCCCCTCGCGGCTCAGCCGCTCCAGCGATAGCCCGGTGACCGCCAACGCCTGGGGCGTGGATCGCATCGTCACCGGCTGGAGCTCGATGGTGAAGACTTGCGCCGGGTCGTCGATCAAGCAGGCGCCGATCGTCAACAGCGCGTAGTCGGCCGGGTTTGGGCCGGCCGTCTCGACGTCGACGGAGACGTAGACCTCAAGGGGCGTCGCCATGGGTGGCGAGGTCGGGCGCCCGGGTCGGCACAGGCCCGGGCGCCGGATGCGCTAGCGTCCGCTGAGGAGGTTACCAAGCAGGTCGCCGCCCAGGCCGGCCACGCCCTTCGTCTGTTCGGTGCGCCCGAAGCGCGCCGCCGCCAGAATGCGGTCGGCCATGCGCGAGAAGGGCAGGCTCTGCAGGTAGATCTTGCCCGGGCCGGTCATCTTGGCGAAGAACAGGCCTTCACCGCCGAACAGGACGTTCTTGAAGCCGCCGATGAACTGGATGTCGTAATCGACGGTGGGAGCGAAGGCGACCAGGCAGCCGGTGTCGACCCGCAGCGTCTCGCCCTGTGCCAGGTCCTTCTCGATGATCGTGCCCCCGGCGTGGACGAAGGCCAGCCCTTGCCCTTCCAGCCGCTGCAGGATGAAGCCTTCGCCGCCGAATATGCCGGCGCCCAGGCGCTTGGTGAAAGCCACCTCGATTTCGATCCCCGCCGCAGCGCACAGGAACGAGTCCTTCTGGCACAGGAACTTGCCGCCCAGAGCGCCCAAATCGAGAGGGATGACCTTGCCGGGGTAGGGGGCGGCGAAGGCGGCGCGCGCCTTGTTGCGGCCCTTGTTGGTGAAGTTCGTGATGAAGAAGCTCTCGCCGGTGACGGCCCGCTTCAGCCCGGAAAGCACACCGCCGCCGGTGGAGGTCTGCATCTCGATCCCGTCTTCCAGGTAGGCCATGGTGCCGACTTCGGCCCGCACCCCCTCGCCGGGGTCGAGCTCGACCTCGACCAGTTGCAGATCATCGCCGTAGATCTTGTATTCGATTACGTCTGCCATGGGCTTCGCTCCTTGCGGGGTGATTGTGCTTCATGACCAAGGATACTACGAACCGTCTCAAGCCATCAACTTGGGACCCGTCCGGGGCCCGGCTCCTTCCCAGTGACCCTTGACGCAGCGCCGCGCGACCTGCGCCGGACTCCTGCGCTCACAGCAGCGCAGCACCCCGGGTCCCGCGCCGGAAAAGGTCGCCGCGCCTGCCTGGCGGCGGCCTCGGCGTGACAGCCGCCGAGGGGCAGCCGCATCCCAACCCTCGCCCGGGGGCGGTCATCCGATCAGCCCACGCCACCCGACCGGCGGTCGGGCGACGCCAGGGACGGACCATCGGGCCAGAAAGGCCGCAACCTGGCCAGGACTGGCGGAATCCCCGGTGTCCCAAGGCTGTTGAAACAGGGAAGAACGAGGGGGATAGCCAACCGCCGCCGGCTGTGGTATGCTCCGCGCGGCAGGGGGTTGCACGGGTGGCCTGGAGGGCCGGGCAAGACCCGACGCACGGACGTTTCCGCTTTATTGACGGCCTAAGCCGATAGAACAGTCGTTCGCGTTCGCCCGGGTGGATGTGCTACCTTCTGCCTCTGGGAGTTATGTCATATGGAGCGCCAGCTCGCAGTTGATTGGGTCCTGAAGTCCGACGGGTATTTGGACGCCCTCATCGACTTGCCCACCGCGGACCGACCCCGGGGTTCCCGGGATGGCCGCTGGGTGGCCTGGGTCTGGTACGGCGTGGGTGAGGCGGCCGATATCTATGTCGCCCCGACGGACGGATTGGCTCCGCCGACGCGCCTGACGGCCTCCAGTGATGACACCTTTCTGTTGTCTTGGACCGCGGACAGCCGGTCGCTCATCGTAGGGCAGGATCACGGCGGCGACGAACGCGTGCGCCTTTTCCGGGTCGACCTGGATCGCCCGCTGACCATGGTGCCCCTGACCGAAGCCGACCCGGCCTACTACATCCAGGGCGGCGACCTGCACCCCAACGGCCGGTGGCTGGTCTACGGGGCCAACCTGGATCCGGACACGGGGCGGGAGACCGAGGTGACGCCCGTCCTCCGCCATGACCTGGTGACGGGCGAGCGGCGGGTGTTGGCGCGCCCAGAGAAGGCCGGGGCCACATGGCCCGTCCTCAACCCGACTGGCACCCACATCCTGTACTCCCGGAACGACCGTCATCCGGCCGGCCGGCAGGTCTGGCTTGTGGGCATCGACGGCCAGGGCGATCGCGAGATCGCCAACGTTGGCGAAGACCGGAAGGTCTTCGGCTTCTGGTTCCCGGACGGCCAGCGGGTGCTCCTGCTGGCGGACGGGGACAGCCATCGTCGGCTGGGGATGTGGGATCTGGAGTCGGGTGAGCTGCGTTGGCTGATCGATGACCCTCAACGCTACATCGAAGCCGCCTATGTCCCGGATCTCTCCGATCAGATCGTCGTGATTGAGAGTCGGGAGGCCCGGGTGCGCGCCTCGCTCCTCGACTGGCGCACAGGGATCGAGGTCTTCGCTCCGCAGATTCCCGGGAACCTGATTCCGCTGGCCCCGGTTGGACCCGATCAATGGATCGGGGTCTACTTCAGCAGCTCCTGGCCCAGCGACCTCGTGCGGTTCCCTCTTGGGGCGAGCTCGGTCGAGGATCTGACCAGCCTGACGCGCGTTTGGGAGATGACGCCTCTGACTCCGGAGGACATGGTGTCGCCCGAGGACATCCGCTGGCGATCGGTCGATGGCCGGGAAATCCAGGGCTGGCTCTACCGGCCGAGAGGCGAGGCGGTCGGCACGATCGTTATGGTTCATGGCGGTCCGACCTACCACAGCATGGACATGCTTGACGCCCAGGGGCAGTACTTCGTCCGCGAAGGATTCAACGTGCTCGACCCCAACTATAGGGGCAGCACCGGCTTCAGCCTCGAGTTTCGGGAGGCCATCAAGGAGGATGGCTGGGGCGGCCGCGAACAGGATGACATCCGTGCGGGCATTGAAGCCCTGATGGCCAGGGGCATTGCCGTGCCGGGGAAGGTCGGCATCACCGGCGTTTCCTATGGCGGTTATTCGGCCTGGTGGGCGATTACCCACCTGCCGGTCGATCTGGTCGCCGCCACGGCGCCGGTGTGCGGCATGACCGACCTGGTAGTGGATTACGAGACCACCCGGCCGGATCTGCGCCCTTACAGTGCCGAGATGATGGGCGGCTCTCCGCAAGAAGCGCCGGAGCGATTCTATGAACGCTCCCCGATCCGCTTCGTCGACCGAATTCGCGGGCGTCTGCTGATTGTCCAGGGGCTGCGCGATCCGAACGTTACCCCCGAGAATGTCCGCAGTGTGATCGCCGAGCTGCAGCGGCACGGCGTCGCCTACGATCTGCTGGCGTTCGACGATGAAGGCCACGGGATCACGCTGCCGAAAAACCAGCGCATCCTGTACCGGCGCATGGCGGAGTTCTTCGCTGAGGCCTTCTCCGGCTCCGATGCGCGCGCCTAGACCGGCCTTGCAGCACAGGTGAGAGCCGCCCGCCTGGCGCGCTGCTCTCCCCTCGCAGGGCGATTCCTCCGCTGGGCGGTCTGTCACATGAGCTTCGCTATCCCCGCTGTGCGCTTGCGCGAGACCGAGACGCTGCTCGCCTTCCATCACCCGCAGCCGAGCCATGCCGTCCACATCCTGATTCTGCCCAAGCGGGAGTACGCGTCGCTGCTGGATATCCGGCCGGAGGACGGCGCGCTGCTTGCCGACCTCGTCGGTGTCGTCCAGGATCTGGTGCGCGAGCTGGGCCTGGAGCACCTCGGCTACCGGCTGATCGCCAATGGCGGTGCATACCAAGACGTCCCCGTACTCCACTTCCACCTGGTCGCCGATCGGCCCGCGGCTGCCTGAGCTCCCAGCCGGGTAGGCCGAGGCTCCCGGCCGCTCAGACGCCCGGGCCGCATATATAGACAAAACATGGGCATAATGGTATACTTAGGTGGACATCGGAGGGCGAGCGTGCGCAGCATCGGTTCAGTCGAGGTCAGGGTGCGTGAGGTGGCGGAAGAGCTCCGCACGGTCCTGTTGGGCCGAGTCGGCCTGATCGACGCCTTCCTGCCTGCCCTGGCCTTCCTAGTGCTCAACGCTCTGGCCGGACCACAACCGGCCGTCTGGGGCGCGCTGATCATCGGCAGCAGCCTGGCAGCCATCCGTCTCGCCCGGCGCCAGTCGTTTCTGTTCGCGCTGGCCGGCGCGGGTGTTTCACTGCTGGCGGCCGTGTCGGCGGGCTGGCTTCAGCGCGCTGACATCTTCTTTCTGCCCGATGTGTTGACCCACGCTGCTCTGGCCGTCATCAGCCTGGGCACACTCCTCCTCGGCCGACCGCTGGCAGCCTGGACCAGCCACCTGGTCCGGCGCTGGCCGCGGGGTTGGTACTGGCAGCCTCGCGTCCGTCCGGCCTACGCCGAGGTCACGCTCGCCTGGGCGGTGTACTTCGCTGCTCAGAGCGCCATCCAGGTGCTGATCATCCGACAGCAGGATCCCGGCCTGATGGCCGTTGCCAGCCTGGCCGGCGGCTGGCCTGCCACCATAGGGCTTCTGGTGTTGAGCTATCTATACGGAACCTGGCGGCTCAGCCGCCTGGGCGGCCCGAGCGTCGACGAGTTCGTCCGCCAAAGCCGGCCCCCGTGGCAAGGCCAGAAGCGAGGCTTCTAGTGCCATCCATCTCGGTCATTCGACAAGGAGCGATCTCATGTCCCTGATTCAAGTCCTGCAGATCATCGCCGCGCTGGCGACCGCCGCAACCGGCCTGGTCTCACTGTTGGTGCCGCGCAAGGTCACCGGCTTCACCGGGCTGGAGCCGATCGGCGGGCGCGGCGTCACCGAGATCCGCGCCGTCCTGGGGGCCTTGTTCATCGCCCTCGGCCTGGCGCCGCTGTTCATCGGAGCTCCCGCCTACCTGGTGCTCGGCATCGGCTACCTGTCGATCGCGGCCGTGCGCGCGGTGTCGATGTTGATCGACCGCTCGGTAGTGTCCTCGAATATCATCAGCCTGGTGACCGAGATCGTTCTGGGCGTGATCCTCGTCCTGCAGCCGTAGACGACGATCGGCGCCGGACGCAGCTCTCCAGGCGAAGGACGGTATCCGTGACCTTGCGGATTGTGACCGACAGCACCTGCGACTTGCCGGCGGAGGTCATCGCCGAGCGGCAGATCAGCCTCGTTCCGCTCTATGTCAACATCGGAGGCGCGAGCTTCCTGGATGGGGTCGAGCTCTCGCGTCGCGACTTCTACGATCGCCTGCCCAAGGCCCACCCGGCACCGACGACTTCCGCTCCCGGGACGGAGGCGTTCGGCCGGGTGTATGAGCGGCTGGCCGACGAGGGGGCGACCGGGATCGTGTCGATTCACATCGGCTCCAGCCTGAGCAATGTCTACAACGTGGCCCAGCTGGCGGCCGCGGACTTCGAACGCATCCCGGTGCATGTCATCGACGGAGGCCAGATCACACTGGGGACCGGCCTCCTGGTGACCCATGCCGCTGAACTGGCCGCCGCCGGGCGCCCGCTCGACGAGGTCGTCGCTTCGGTCAGCGCCCTGGCGCAGCGGACGCACAGCTTCGCCGCGCTCGATACGCTCGAATACCTGCGCCGCAGCGGGCGGGTTAACCATTTCGCCTTCGGCGTTGGCACCCTGCTGCAGCTCAAGCCGATCCTGAAGATGCACGCCGGCCGGGCCGAGACCGATCGGGCACGCACAAGCAGCGGCGCCATCGACCGAATGATCGATCTGGCGGCGGGCCTCGGGCCGCTGGAGAAGGTCGCCCTGGTGCACAGCAATGCGCTCGAGAGGCTGGAAACCTTGCGGCAACGCCTGACTGCCCGGCTGCCGGACGTCCCCATCGTCCTGGTGGGTGAGGTGGCGCCCGTCATCAGCGTGCACGTGGGGCCGGAGGCCGTGGGGGTCGTGTGCGTCGCGGCCGCTGCGCCGGCCGATCATCAACACCAGGCAAGTCAAGGAGTTTGACCATGGATCTACTTCAACTCTTCCTCCTGTCCGGCGCGGCGATTCTGCTGCTCATGATCCTGCTCTGGCTTCTCAGCCTGGCGCTGAAGAACTCGAGCATTGTCGATATCTTCTGGGGAACCGGCTTCGTCATCACCGCCTGGATCGTCTTCGCCCTGACCCCCGAGGGTGCCCTGGCCCGCAGGCTGCTGCTTTGCACGCTGGTCACGCTCTGGGGACTTCGCCTCAGCCTGCACATCCTGGTGCGCAACTGGGGCAAACCGGAGGACTTCCGCTACCGGGCCTGGCGGGAGGAGGCCGGGCGGCCGTGGTGGTGGAAGAGCTTCTTCAAGGTCTTCCTCCTGCAGGGCGTCCTGATGTGGATCGTCGCCGCGCCGCTCGTGGCGGCGCAGTTCCCCGGCCGGCCGGCCGGGCTGACGGTCTGGGACGGCCTCGGGGCGGCCGTGTGGGCGATCGGCTTCACCTTCGAGGCGGTCGGCGATTGGCAGTTGACCCGCTTCAAAGCCGATCCGGCCAACAAGGGCAAGCTGCTGACCTCCGGCGTCTGGCGCTACACCCGTCACCCGAACTACTTCGGCGACGCGGCGCAATGGTGGGGATTCTTCCTGATCGCGGTCGCGGCCGGGGGGTGGTGGACCGTTTTCAGCCCGATCGTGATGACGACGCTGCTGGTGCGCGTCTCCGGCGTGGCCATGCTTGAGAAGTCACTGGCGACGACCAAGCCGGGCTACCGCGAGTACATCGAAACGACGAGCGCCTTCATCCCCCGGCCGCCGCGGCGGCGGGCGTGAGGGGGCTTCATTCACGAGAGGAGAACCGGATGAGGATCGCCAAGACGCTGACTGCGGTGGGCGCGCTGGCCATGGCTGCGGCTCTGGTCTATGGTTTCGCGGCAGGGAACTTCGCCGGCGAGGGGTCGTACCTGCTGGCGATGCCGTGGGGGATCGTCTCGCTGGTCGACCTGTATGTCGGTTTCGTGCTGTTCTCGGCCTGGATCATCTTTCGCGAAGGGCTGACCCTGCGAGCGGCGGTGTGGGTCGTCCTGATGATGGTCCTGGGTTTCTTTGCTGCCAGCGTGTATGCCTACCTGGCGTTGGAGAAGTCCGGCGGCGACTGGACGCGCTTCTGGATGGGGGTCAAGGCGCCCGGCTAGGCACCGCCGGAAGGTAACCCTCCTCGAATGCGCCCTTGCGTCAAAGCCCGACCATCCATGTCATTACGAGGAGCGGCGCGGCCGGGTCGAAACGATCGCCTCCCGGGCACTTAACGCCCGCGAGGCGATTGCTTCGTCGGCCCTGCCAGCCGTCTCGCAATGACACACTGGCAGGCGGTCTCCTCGCCATGACCCATGGGGAATGGATCCGCTCGCGATGACTCCTTG
>Ga0105100_10001652_pt1 | contig 13026 bp, 15 predicted proteins | sample PPLLak12cMay2015_2_FD_87033 | JGI IMG/M metagenome (GOLD analysis project Ga0105100, IMG submission 87033) | Freshwater sediment microbial communities from Prairie Pothole Lake near Jamestown, North Dakota, USA - PPLs Lake P8 Core (1) Depth... | ecosystem: Environmental > Aquatic > Freshwater >... | reverse complement strand
CGGCCCCGGCGACCGTGTCGAGGTCGAGATCGAGGGCCTCGGCGTGCTCGCGAACACCGTGGAGGAGCGGTGACCGAGGTCCGCAGCCGGTTCGCCCCGGCGCCCTCGGGCGCGATCCACGTCGGGAACGCGCGCACGGCGCTCTACTCGTGGCTGACCGCCCGGCACCACGGCGGCTCGTTCGTGCTGCGGGTCGAGGACACGGACGCGAGCCGCGTGTCCGAGGAGGCGTTCCACCTCGTGATGGACTCCCTGCGCTGGCTCGGCATCGAGTGGGACGAGGGGCCCGACGTCGGCGGCCCGCACGCGCCGTACCGGCAGTCCGAGCGGATCGACATCTACCGCGAGCACGCCGATCGGCTCGTCGAGGCCGGCCGCGCGTATCGGTGCTACTGCACGCCCGAGGAGCTCGAGCAGAGGCGGCAGGAGGCGCTCGCGCGCGGGGAGGCGCCAGGGTACGACGGCCGGTGCCGGACCCGTACGCGCGAGGAGATCGCGGCGTTCCGGGCCGAGGGGCGTCCGTCGGCGCTCCGGTTCTGGATGCCCGAGCGTGAGTACGTGATCGACGACCTGCTGAAGGGCGAGGTCCGGTTCGCGGCCGGTTCGCTGCGCGACTTCGTGCTGATGCGCTCGGACGGGTCGCCGACGTACCTGCTCGCGGCCGGCACCGACGACATGCTGATGGGGATGACGCACATCATCCGCGGCGAGGACCTGCTCGCCTCGACGCCCCGGCAGCTCGCGCTCATGGAGGCGCTCGGCGCGACCACGTTCCCCGCGTACGCGCACCACCCGATGATCGTGGGCCCCGACCGTCAGCCACTGTCGAAGCGGCACGGCTCCACGTCGGTCGAGGCGTTCCGCGAGCGGGGGTTCCTGCCGGAGGCGCTCGTGAACTACCTGGCTCTGCTCGGCTGGTCGTGGGGCGACGAGGACTTCCTCACGACGGAGGAGCTGATCGAGCGGTTCGACATCTCGCGCGTCTCGCGCAACCCGGCGATGTTCGACTCCCAGAAGCTCGAGTGGATGAACAACCATTACATCCAGGGGCTCGGGGACGACGAGCTCGCCGCGCGGTGCCTGCACTTCCTGACGGCCGCGGGACTCTCGCCCGAGCCCGTGCTGGTCCGGCGCGCGATGCCGCTGGTCAGGGAGCGGATGAAGACGCTCGCGGACTCGGTCGAGTTGCTCCGGTTCCTGTTCACCGACGACGTCGTGCCGAACGAGAAGGCGACCCAGGTCCTCGCGAAGGCCCCGGAGGGCTACGTGCGCTCGGCCGCGACGGCGCTCGAGGCCGTGGAGCCCTGGACGGCCGAAGCGATCGGCGGCGCGCTCGACGCGCTCGCCGAGGGCGCGGGGCTGAACCGCACGAAGGGGTGGCAGCCGGTCCGTGCGGCGGTCACCGGCTCGAACATCTCGCCGCCGCTGCCCGAGTCGCTCGAGCTCCTCGGCCGCGAGCGCACGCTCGCCCGATTGCGAGCGGCGTGAACGCCCGGACGCTCGCTGGGGCGCTCGCCGTGGCCCTCGCGATCGTCCTGCTGGCCCCGGAGGCACCGGCGCTCGCGCAGACCCCGGACGCCGGTGAGATCCGCCCCGAGATCGTCTGGAAGAAGATCCCGTTCGGCGCGAAGCGCAAGCGGCAGATGGCCGCGTATTCGGGGCGCCACTACGGCGAGCGGGCCTGGGAGCTCGTCGGCCCGCGGGTGATCGTGCAGCACTACACGGCGGGGACGTCGTTCGACTCCGCGTGGAACCACTTCGCCGCGAACGGGACGCACCTGGGGGAGAAGCCCGGCGTGTGCGCGCAGTTCCTGATCGACACGGACGGGGCGGTGTACCAGCTGGTGAACCTCGGGATCCGGTGTCGCCACGCGATCGGGATGAACTGGACCGCGATCGGGATCGAGCACGTCGGCACGAGGGCGGGCGACATCCTCCACGACGGCCCGATGATCCGCGCGTCGCTGCGGCTGACCGCGTGGCTCATGGTCAGGTACGGGATCTCGTGGGGCGACGTGATCGGCCACGCCGAGATCCTCAGGAGCCCGTACCACCACGAGCGCTACGAGGACTGGCGGTGCCGCACGCACGCCGACTGGAACCGCGACGAGATGCGCAGGTACCGCCGCAAGCTGAAGCGCACCGCCCGGCGCCTGGACGTCCCGATCGGCGACACCCCGGTGTGGGTCGACAACGGCTGCTGAGGAGGCCGTCCGTCAGTCGCGGCGCGCGTCGCGGAGCGCCGCGGCGGCGTCCTCGGGCAGGACGGGGTTGATGCTCATCGCAGAGCCGAGCTCGAAGCCCGCCGGCGTCGCGATCCTGGGGATGACCTTGATGTGCCAGTGGAAGACCTCGTCCGTGTGCCCGTTCGTGGGCGCCGAGTAGACGACGAGGTTGAAGTCGGGGTCGCCGCACGCTCGCCGGATCGCCGAGAGCGTCCGCACGAGCGCGCAGGCGAGGTCGTCCACGTCCTCGTCCGCGAGGTCGCCGAACGACCCCTGGTGGAACGTGGGGAGCACCCAGGTCTCGTACGGCGAGTTCGAGGCGAACGGCTCGAACGACAGGAAGCTCCCGCACTCGTCCACGATGCGCAGCGTCGCATCGCGCTCGGCCGCGATCACGTCGTCGTAGACGCACACGCCGTTGTCGTCGAAGTACCGCGTCGCGACGTCCAGGCGTCGTAGGAGCCGGGGCAGGTACACGGGCGTGGCCACGACCTGCGAGTGGGGGTGCGCGAGGGACGTCCCCGCGAGCGCCCCGAAGTTCTTGAACACGACGACCGAGCGGATCTCGGGGCGGGCGACGAGGTCGCGGTAGCGAGAACGCCACACGTCCACGACCTCGGCGACCTCCCGCTGGGTCATCTCGTCCAGCCGCGCGTCGTGGCGCGGGGACTCGATCACCACCTCGTGGCTGCCGACGCCCGGCATCTCGCGGAACATCGGCGAGCCCGTCCGGTGGACCGGGCCCTCGCCGACGAGCGCGCCGTACATGTTCGGCACGACGCGCACGCGCCAGTCGGGGCCCTGGGGGAGGCGGAGGATCTCGGGCGGCGTGTGGTCCTCGTTGCCCGGGCAGAACGGACACGTGCCTTCGTGGCGGGGGAGCTCGAGGCGCGGCACGACGACCGGGTCGTGGGGTCGCTGGCTCCGTCGGGGTGCGAGGATCGACCATTGACGGGTCGTCGGGTCCTGGCGGAGCGTCGACACGGCCGTTGAGGCTAGCGCACGCGGGGATGGATGACGCGGATCAGGGCTCGGGAACGTCGGCGAGGTCGGCGTCGAACGTGTCGTCCCGAGCCCGGCGCTTCGGCGACAGACTCCGACCGACCAGCCCCACCGCGACCGCCATCACGACGACGAGGGTCGCGACCGTGAGGACGAGCCCCGTGAGGAACACGGCCACGTTCATCGTGTCCGAGGAGAAGTCCGAGCCCGTGATGAGCGCGTAGACGTTGGCGAACGTGTAGAAGAGCACGATCACGAGCGCGGGCATGAGCAGGATGACGGCGACCACCACCGCCGCCACGCCGAGCCCGACGCCCCGCGAGCCGTTCACCGGGCGACTGTAACAGGGGTGTGGATCCGGGTGTTGCGGATACCCGCGTACGCCGTTCGCACGATGCGCTCCGCGTCGACCTATGCTGCGCTGATGGCCGTTCGAGACACGCCTGTCGAAAGGGTGCGGTCATGATGAAGCGGATCTCTGCGGTTCCGGTGCTCGTGCTCATGGTGCTGGTCGCCGGCATGGTGCTCGCGCCCGCCGCGGGCGCCCTGCCGCCGGAGCGCTCTTGGGCTGCGTTCGACGACGCGTTCACCGACGACGAGACCTGCGCCTTCCCGATCGAGGTGCGGTTCGTCGGGAGGCTCCAGATCACGTCGTTCTTCGATCGGAAGGGCGACCTCGTGCGGGTGCAGATGCGGGGGTCGGACGTCGGGACGGCGACGAACCCGGCGAACGGGAAGACCGCCAGGGGTGTGGACCACTACATGGTCGTCGAGGACGTCCGCAGCGGATCGACGGCGACCGTGGGGCTGTTCGTGCACATGAACTTTCCGGGGGCCGGCATCGTGCTGATCGACGCCGGGAACGTGGTCGTGGACGCGGACGGGAACGTCGTGCACTCGGGCGGCCCGCACGACCTGATCACCGGGAACTTCGGCGCGCTCTGCGCGGCACTGGCCTGAGCGGGGGCGTCAGCCGCCGGTGACGCTCTCGACCTCGCCGGCGCCGATGCCGAGCATGTCCATCAGGACCAGGCCGAAGGCCGCGATCGCGGCGATGATGGCGATGGCCACGAGGAACAGGATGAGGCCGTACTCGGTGGCCACCGCCCCGTCCTCTCGCCGGGCCCGAGCCACCAGGTAGGCGATCCCAGCTCCGATCGTCGACACCATCCGTCCATCTCCCTTCCCGCCCGTCGCCGCCGTTTCCGCGGCTCCAGGTCGAGCGTACCCGGACGGTCCAGGGCATCGGTAGTCCGTGTTCCTCGGACCTTGCGTACGTGGTTCTACGTACGTCGCGCTCGAGGTGGCCCAGGGCCAGGCGGCCCACGGGGCGTGGGCCGTTCGGCCTTTCTCCACCCTGGAGGAGGGAGGGCATCCTCCACGGCCAGCCGCCCCCCGACACGCGGCGGAAGGAGGCCGAGATGGTGGCCGTCTGGTCCTGGTACTCGTTCTGGATGATCCTGCACGTGCTCACGGCGATCATCGCGTTCGGGCCGGCGTTGGCCCTGCCGCTGCTCGGCCGTTACGCGCAGACCCATCCCGCGGCGGCAGCCACGATCGCGGACCTCGGCCACCTCGTCGAGCAACGTCTCGTCGCGCCCGTGTCCCTGCTCGTGGGGCTGACCGGGGTGGCGTTGATCTTCGCCGTGCCGCCGTGGAGGGACGGTCCGATCGATCTCTGGGGGACGCCGTGGCTGGTGGCCTCGGTCGTGTGGTTCGTCGCGGCCCTGGTCTTCTCCACACTCTTCCAGTCGCCGAACAGCGCCCGGTTCGCCCGCGCGGTGGCCGGGGGGGCGCGCGCCCGCGACGGGAGGGTTCGCCGAACCGCCCCGCGAGGTGGCGACGCTCTCGAAGCGCCTGCAGGTCGGGGGCGCGCTGCTGACCATCTCGACGATCGGGATCCTCGTGCTCATGGTGTGGCAGCCGGGCGCCTGACGCGGTCGTTGCCCCGACCGGGCGATCGACCGGACGGACGGTCGCCATAGCCTCTCCATCCCGTTCGCTCCTCACCCCGGAGACGGGGTACGGGTCCGCACGGCCCCCTAGTGCGGTCCGCCGCCGACCAGGGCCGGCCGGCGGGCGAGCAGGCTCCGCACCGCCAACACGACGAAGAACAGCGTCACCGACACGGCCGCCACGGTCGCGCCGGCCGCCGTGGCGGCGTGCCAGCTGATGAGGAGGCCGACGACGACCGAGAGCATCCCAAGGGCCACGGCGGTCACCATCATGGTCGGGACCCGTCTCGCGACGAGGGACGCGGTCGCGGGCGGCGCGATCAACAGGCCGAAGACGAGGAGCGTTCCGACCGCACGGAACGAGGTCACGATGGCCAGGGTGAGCAGGGTGAGCATGGCCGCGTGCGCCAAGCGCGGACGCAGGTGCAGCAGCTGCGCCTTCGCCTCGTTGAACGAGACGACCAGGAGCGGACGGTAGAGCACCACCACCCCGACGAGGGTGATCGCCGCCGCGACGGCCTCCACGGCCAGGTCGTGGGCTCGGATCCCGAGGATGTCCCCGAACAGGAACGTCGTCAGGCTGCCGGTGAACGAGGGGAGCCTGGACACGATGATGACCCCGAGCGCCAGCATCCCCACGAACAGGAGCCCGATCCCGGTGTCCTCGCGGAGACGGGCCTTCCGGTGGACCAGCGTGATCCCGGCGACCATCACGAGCGCCCCGGCGATGGCGCCGAGGGTGAGGTCGTACCCCAGGATGAAGGCCAGGGCGATGCCGGGAAGGATCCCGTGCGCGAGCGCATCGCCCATGAAGCTGAGACCGCGGATCACCACCCATGTCCCGATGAGCGAGCTCGTGAACACGGCCAGGATCCCGGCGAGGAGGGCCTGTTGCATGAACCGGTGGGAGAACGGTTCGATCAGCCAGTCCACGGGGTCCTCAGCTCAGTGCCTCGGCGATGCGGCGGGCGTTGGTCGCGATCATATCGAGGTACGTTCCGGCCTCCGAACCGGGCTCGTCGAGGGAGCCCGTGTACAGGCGGATCACCTGGACATCCGAGCCGACCTCTCGAGCCAGGGAGTCCGCGAGCTGGGTCGGGAGGGTCGTCTCGCCGAAGATCGCGGGGACGGCCTCCGCTCGGATGAGTCCGGCGAGCTCCGCGATCTCCTGCGCGCTGGGCTGGGCCTCCGTGGATCCCCCGGGGATCACCACCCCGACGACCTCGAACCCGTACCGGGCGGCGAAGTACCGGAAGGCATCGTGCAGCGTGACCAGCTTGCGGCGCTCCTGCGGCACCGTGTCGAGAGCCTCTCGGACGTCGAGGTCGATCGCCGCGAGCTCCGCCGCGTAGGCCTCCGCCCGCTGCCCCCAGCCACCGCTCGGGGCCACGGTCTCGAGCCGGTCGGCGATGAGCCGGGTCGCCTCCTGCGCGCGCACCGGGTCGAGCCACCAATGCGGATCGGGCTCCCCATCGGTCGCGTCGCCTCCGAGCGGCAGAGGATCGAGCTCGGGCCCGAGCTCGAGGATCTCGACGCCCTCGTCCCGGGCCACGTCGACCAGGGCCTGGAGCCCCTGCTCGAGGCCGAGCCCGCTCGTCACGACGAGGTCCGCGTCGCGGAACAGCGCCCCCTGCTGGGCGGAGGGCTGGAACTCGTGCGGGTCGGCGCCGATCGGCATGAGGGTCTCGACGCGTGCCTCGTCACCGGCGACGTTGCCGACGAGGTCGCCGACGATCGTCGTCGTGGTCACCACCAGGGGCTGGTCCCCATCGCCCGAAGGGTCCTCGGTGCAACTGGCCGCGGCGGCCACCGCCAACAGGAGGCCGGCGGCCAGCACGAGCCGTGATCCCATCGAACCCGCCTCCCGAGGACGCACCGGCCCTATGCTACGGATTCGGATGGCACACACCACGAAGGCTACTGGGCGGGCCGTGGCCGGGACGAGGGTCGTCCTCGCGTACGGGCAGCGGGTCGCGTTGGGCGCGTCCGACTTCGAGATCCCGGAGGGATCGATCACGGCGATCATCGGGCCGAACGGCTCGGGGAAGTCGACCGTCCTGAACGCGATCGCCGGGCTCATCGATCCGGTTTCCGGAGAGCTGGTGGTCCACACGCCGTCCGGCGACCGGGCGGCGATCGCGTACGTCCTGCAGTCGACGACGGTGAACGAGGCGATGCCGGTCACCGTTCGGGAGGTCGTGGCGATGGGCCGCTACGCACGGTTGGGCCCGTTCCGACCCTTCACCGAGCTGGACCGCGCGGTCTGCCGAGATGCGATGGAGCGGCTCGACATCCTCGACCTGGCGACCCGCCACCTGGACGAGCTCTCCGGCGGGCAGCGACAGCGCGTGTTCGTCGCTCAGGGGCTGGCCCAGCGAGCCGACCTGCTGCTCCTCGACGAGCCGGTGACCGGGCTGGACCTCCTGTCGAGGGAGACCATCCTGGGCGTGGTCGAGGAGGAGAAGCTCCGTGGGGCAACGGTCGTCCAGACCACGCACGACCTGGCCGAGGCGTCCGAGGCGGACCACGTCCTGCTGCTCTCGGGACGGGTCGTCGCCTCCGGGCCTCCGGCGTGGGTCTTGACCCCCGAGCACGTGTCCGAGGCCTACGGCGTTCGGCTGGTCGGCGGTGAGGGGGGAGGCTTGATGATCGACGACCCTCACCACCGATCGGCGATCGGACGTCACATGCATCTTCACCGCAGCGGGTCCGAGAGCCGTCCCACCGAGGATCTCTGACCGCGCTCCGGGAGCCACGCGCGTATCGACGTCCGGGACGGTGGTCCCTCCGGGAAGGTGACGTTCCCCCGAAGCGAAGCGGCCCAGGATCCTCCTATCGTGGCGTCTGGATCATCGTCGGATCGATCCGTCCGCTCGAGCGGGCCATCCGAGGGAGAGAGCTGCGATGAAGGCGAGTGGTTTGGAGAGCTACCTCGAGGCCGTGCGGTACCAATCCCGACCACGGCGTGAATCGGGGCCCCGCCCCGTCCCCCACCAGCCCGTTGTCACGATCTCGCGAGAGGCGGGCTCGGGAGCGCACATCGTGGGTGAGACGCTCGTCGAGTTGCTCCAGACGCGGGCGCGACCGGGCTCGACCCCTTGGACCATGTTCGATCGTGAACTGGTCGAACGGGTCCTGAAGGATCACGAACTGCCCGAGCGGTTGGCCCGATACATGCCGGAGGATCGAGTGTCCGTGATCTCCGACACGCTCGATGAGCTGTTCGGGGTCCACCCGGCCACCCGGACGCTCGTGCGGGCGACTGCGGAAACGATCCTCCGCCTGGCGGAGATCGGCCACGTGATCCTGATCGGCCGCGGTGCATGCCTGATCACCAGCAAGCTGGGCGCCGCCTTCCACGTCCGACTCGTCGGTTCGCTGGCGCGCCGCATCGAGCACGTTCAGACGTACCGGGGTCTCGATCCTCGGGAGGCGGCCGAGTACGTGCGTAGACACGACGAGGGGCGGAAGCGCTACGTGCGTGAGTACTACGGCAAGGACATCGACGACCCCCTCCTGTATCACCTCGTGATCAACACCGATCGGGTCTCCTACGGCGACGCCGCCCGGATGATCGCCGATGCGGTATCGGGGCATCCGGACGAGCCGGGTCGTGGCCCGAACGACGCATCGGCGGAGACCGACGGGCCGGACATCCCCACCCTGCCAGGAACGTAGCGCCAGGGTTGTGCTCTTCGTCTGGGGGCGATTGGTCGAGCCTGTCGATCCGCTATCGCAGCATCCCGCGGACGATCACGTCGACGGCCTCGTCCTCGCCGAGGCCGCGGGCCATGAGCGTCTCGAGCTCCTTGCGATCCACGGTTCCGATGGCTGCCTCGTGCGTGATGTGGGCTTGGTCGTCGCGGACGATGACGTGCGGCGTGTTCGAGGCGGTGGCTCGGCCGCGCACGATCTCCGCGCAGTCCATGTGCCCTCGAGTGAAGGGGGCGTTCCCTCCGCCGTCGTCGACACCTCGCTCGACGCGTCGTCACGGACCGCGATCCGCGTCTTCATGATGCCCCTCGCGCCCTCGCCGTCCAGGTGGAGCACCTCGTGGACCTGCACGCGGTCATCGGCACGCCCGAACGCCTTCGTCGTGGGCTCGGCCAGACCGGATCTCCCGACGACGATGTCGTAGTCGATCTCGAGCCGGCCCACCCGACCGCGCGCCAGGCTGAAGGTCGAAGGAACCGCGCACCGTCGTCGACGACGATCCGCGCTCGAGGGACGACCTCGATCCCTCCCTGCTGCCCGTGGTAGTGGCCTTCCGTGTACTCCATGCTCGGGTCCGATGCGATGTGGATGTCGGGGTCCATCGCGTGTCGGAGACGCGTAGCGCGGGGGAACGTGCAGTGCGTGATGAAACGCACATCTGCTCCGGCGCCGATCTCGAAGGACGACTCGATCTCCTGGATCCCCTCGGCCTGCAGCATCCCGAAGCAGAGGTGCACCGGCTCGTCGCGACGAGCGCCGGGGTCGACCCGGATCTCGGCCACGATGCCGGTCGGCCGCTCCTGGACCTGGAGCCTGACGCCCGGGACCTCGCTCCGCGCCAGCACCCTGTTCGAGCTGACCACGAGAGCTGCCACGTTCGGAGCCGACAGCATGGTGGGGTTCCCGCCGGCCTCCCGGTAGGCGTCGAGCATCGCCTGATACTCATCCACCCACCCGGGGTCGTCGGCGGTCTGGATCGGACTCACGGCGTTCTGTCCTCGGCGCGAGGCGCGAAGGTCGCGGTCCACGGGCGGGCGCCAAGCTCCCGTTCGTGGAGCTTGCAGCGTCCGGCGTAGAAGGTGCGAACGTCTTCGGGGTCACCGGTGAGCACCACGGACCCCCGACACATGTGCGAGGCCGAGTCCGCAACGTCCAACATCTCGTCCCGGTGGGTGATGAGCAGCACGGCCGAACCCGCACGCGCCATCCGGCGGACGACCGCCGATACCTCGGTCAGCGACAGCACGTCGACGCCCGAATCGGGCTCGTCGAGGATGGCGAGCTGGGGTCGCATGGCGTACACGGCCGCGAGCTCGATCCGCTTGCGCTCTCCGCCGGACAGGGTCCGGTCGACCGGCCGATCCAGATACGCTTGCGGAGCCAGGGCGACCGCGTCGAGGCTCTCGATGATCCGCTCGAGGTCCGCGCCCATCGACCCCAGCCCCACATAGTCACGAACGGTCAGACCCTCGAACCGCGCGGGCTCCTGCCAACCGAGGGTGAGCCCCAGCCGCGCGCGCTCGGTGATCGGAAGGGTCGTGAGATCGTGCCCCGAGAAGCGGATGACGCCCTCGTCCGGCGCGTAGTCGGGACAGCCGACGATGGCGTAGGCCAGGCTGGATTTCCCGGATCCGTTCGGACCGAGCAGGCCATGGATATCGGCGTGCCCCACCTGCAGCCGCACCCCGGAAAGGATGCGCCGCCCCTCGCGGCTGAGGCTCAGCCCCTCCACTCGGAGCAGCGGAGAGGCGCTGCCGGTGCGCTCCCGGCGATCACCTGTCCGGGTGGCCATGGCACCCTCCTTCCGCCGGATCCCGACGAGGCCCGGCCCGGGTAACGTCCTACGGCGTCGACCGGGAGTCCGCCCGGCGCGGCTCACCGACCTACGCTGCGTGCCGGAACTCTCCGGGCGCCTCCGGAGACGCGACGGGTTCGGTCTCCTTCGGCGGCCGGGCCGTCGCGATCCCGATGGCCCCGCCGAAGTACGCGCCCCCGATCGCCCCGCCCCACATCGCTCCCCAGGTGAGCCAGCCGTGGACGGCCAGGATCGTCGCGACGAACGCGCTCACCACGGCGACCCCGATCGGGATGCCGAGCAGCGCCCCGGCCAGGGCGCTCAGGCCGACCTCCCGGTCCTCCGTCGCTCCCGACCTCTCCGAGCGCTCCCGGTCGAGATCGACGCGATCGGCCTCGGCGAGCGTGAGCGGTCGTTCTCGCTGGGTACCGCCAGCCTCCATGTCGAACACCTCTCGACGCCACTTTCCTCGCGCGAGGGCCGACCCGAAGGGATCCCCGGTCCCTGCTTCTGCGGGACCATGCAGGTGCAGGAGGGTGCGAGATGATGGCGAGGACCCTCCGGTCCTCGGAGCGCAAGATCGAGATCGCGAGGGATGTCGCGGGACAGAGAGGGCCGGGGAGGCGCCGGGGATGACGGACGATCTGATCGCGAGGGCCCGAGCGTGGATCTCGGGAGATCCCGATCCCGCGACGCGGGCGGAGTTGGAGTCCCTGATCGAGACCGGGACGACGGTCGAGCTCGCCGACCGGATGGAGGGAGACCTGGAGTTCGGCACGGCCGGGATGCGGGGCGCGGTCGGCGCGGGATCGAACCGCATGAACCGGGCGGTCGTGATCCGCACGACCCGCGCCCTCGCCGACGTCCTCCTGGCCCGGCACGGGGGACCTCCTCCGTCGCCGGTCGTGGTCGGGTTCGACGCGCGACCGACGAGCCGGGCGTTCGCAGCCGACACGGTCGGGGTGATGGTGGCCGCGGGCCTCGAGGTGCACTACTTCCCCGAGGCCGTCCCGACGCCGATGGTGGCGTTCGCCGCCAAGGTGCTCGGGTCGCCCGCGGCGGTGATGGTCACCGCGAGCCACAATCCCCGCGGCGACAACGGGTACAAGGTGTACGACGCGAACGCCGCCCAGATCGTCCCTCCGACCGATGCCGAGATCGCCGCCGCCATCGAGCGCGTCGGACCGGCCGCGGCCGTACCCAGGGCCAACGGCGCCCTCGAGGGGAGCGCCTCGATGGCCGCCCCGGTTCCGGCCGACCTGTTCGAGCGGTACTGGACGGAGGTCGCGTCGGAGCGCCCCGGCGTCGAAGCGGATCCGCGGCTCCGCATCGTGTACACGCCCCTGCACGGTGTGGGCTGGAGGGCCATAGAGGAGGTGCTCCGCCGTGGCGGTTTCGCGCACGTGGAAGCGGTGCCGGCGCAGGCGGATCCGGACGGGACGTTCCCCACCGTCCCCTTCCCGAACCCCGAGGAGCCCGGTGCCCTCGACCTCGTTCTGGACCTCGCGCGGACGGCGGACGCCGACCTGGTCCTGGCGAACGACCCGGACGCCGACCGGCTCGCCGCCGCGATCCCCGTGGACGGGGCCTGGCAGGTCCTCAGCGGGAACCAGGTCGGCGTCCTGCTCGCCGATCACCTGCTCCGGAACTGGTCGTTCCCCGAGCGCCCGATCGTGATCAACACGATCGTCTCGTCGCCGATGCTCGCCCGATTGTGCGACGCGTACGGTGCGCGGTTCGAGCAGACGCTGACCGGGTTCAAGTGGATCGCGAACGCCGCCCTCGACCTGGAGGCTGCGGGGGAGGGGAGGTTCTGCTTCGGCTATGAGGAAGCTCTCGGCTACACCGTGGGTCGCGTGGTCCGAGACAAGGACGGGATCTCGGCGGCGCTGATCCTCGCCGACCTCGTCGGCTCGTTGATGGCGGCCGGACGTTCGGTGACCGATCGCCTGGCCGATCTGTACCAGCGGAACGGTCTGTGGGTCTCCCTGCAACGGAGCGTGACCCGAACCGGCGCCCGGGGAAGGGCCGAGATCGACGCGGCCATGCAGCGGCTGGCGTCGGACCACCCGGGCCGGCTGGGGGGGATGGAGGTGGTCGCCACGACCGACTTCCGTCAGGGGGCGGAGCGGCGTCCCCGGTGGCTGCCCGCGGCGCCCCTGGTCGTCATGGAACTTGTGGGCGGTGGTAGGGTCGCGTACCGCCCGTCAGGCACCGAGCCGAAGCTCAAGATCTACGTGGATCTGCCCGGCGCCGACGGGGAGGACCCGGCTTCGATGGAACGGGCGGCGCGGGAAACGGCGGCGGCGGCGGCCGCAGACGCCGAGGCCTTCCT
>Ga0105100_10001649_pt1 | contig 13034 bp, 12 predicted proteins | sample PPLLak12cMay2015_2_FD_87033 | JGI IMG/M metagenome (GOLD analysis project Ga0105100, IMG submission 87033) | Freshwater sediment microbial communities from Prairie Pothole Lake near Jamestown, North Dakota, USA - PPLs Lake P8 Core (1) Depth... | ecosystem: Environmental > Aquatic > Freshwater >... | reverse complement strand
CGCCTTGTACATCTATCCCTTCCTGGTGCTCCCACTCGCGTCCCAGCTCTCCCAGCCGGAAACTTCCGGCCGATACAACGTACTGGCGACGCTGGTGTTCACCCAATCGTTGTTGATGCAGCTGCTGGGGGACTACTTCTGGTAGCGACGCGGCCGGAAATCCGAGGAGAATGCCTCTCCGCCCTTCGGACGGATCGCCGCGACACCCGGCTGCGTTCTTGTGGGGAGGCCCGGGTCCGGCGAATCAGTCGCCGCGACTTCGCACAGCCGCTATGAAAGCGTGATCACCGAGTCCGCGGTCTGCATCGCGGTGACGATATCGCCCATCCCGCCGACGATGCCGGCGCGCAGCCTTCCCTCCAGGCCGAACGCATTCAGGCAGGTTCCGCAGGCCACCAGTCGGACCCCGAGCTGCTCGAGAGTCTGGAGCTCGCTCAGCACCGGCGATCCTTCACACACCAGGCGGACGCCGTCGGTGTAGAAGCAGATGGCGCGAGGCAGGAGTCCCGATTCGGTCTGCAGCCGCAGGAAGGTTGCGGTTAGTTCATATTGAAGTGCCTGATCGGAGGTGGTCCCCATCCCATCATCGGTGAACAGATAGACGATCGCCTTGGATTCGGACATGATTGCCTCGATGGTCGTGGCGTTCGACTGACCTCGCCGGGGAGTCTACAACGACGGGCCGATGGGCGGGGATCGCAGGAACGGGATGACCTTGCCCCGTCCTGACAGGCGGAGATCGCTATGAGGTCGCGCTGCCTCACAGCGCAGGGACCGACAGGCGGCGTCACCGAGCGCCAAACCAGACCATCGCCACATCCGGCCTGCTCTCACAATTCCGGGTACACTTGGAGCGCCTCCCTGCGCCGCTGGAGGCAGGAGCCTCGCGCCCATGTCCAAACTCACTCCGCTCCGCGACGCGGTCGCCGATCTCGTTCACAACGGCGACTGTGTCTACGCCGCCGGATTCACCCACCTGATCCCGTTCGCCGCCGGGCACGAGATCATCCGCCAGCGCAAACGCGACCTGGTGCTGGCGCGCGCCACCCCCGATCTGGTGTATGACCAGTTGGTCGCGGCCGGGTGCGCCCGCAAAGTGATCTTTTCCTACGCCGGGAATCCCGGTGTCGGTTCGCTGCGCATCATGCGGGCCGAGATCGAGGCCGGGCACCTGGAGTGGGAAGAGTTCTCGCATTTCAGCATGATCACCCGGCTGACTGCCGGTGCTGCCGGGCTGCCCTTCCTGCCGATGAATCCGACCGGCGCCGGCGACCTCGAGCGCGTCAATCCGGCCTTCCGTCGGGTGAAGGATCCATACTCCGATGGCGAGGTCGTGACTGTCCCGGCTCTGAACCCCGATGTGGCCATCGTGCACGTCCAGCGTGCCGACGCCGAAGGCAACTGCCACCTGTGGGGCATCGTCGGGGAGCAGAAGGAGGCCGCCTTCGCTTCGGCACGGGTGATCGTCACCGCCGAGGAGATCGTCGAGGCGGCGGTGATCCGATCCGATCCCAACCGCACGATCATCCCCGGGCTGGCGGTCACGGCCGTCTGCCATGTCCCGCATTGCGCCCATCCCTCCTATACCCAGGGCTACTACGATCGGGACAATGCCTTCTACCTGGACTGGGATCGCATCAGTGCCGATCCGGAGCGGGTGCGAGCGTGGCTGGACGAGTGGGTCTACGGCGTCCAGGATCGGGACGAGTATTGGCAGAAGCTGGGCGCGGAGGTCCACGCGCGGCTCAAGGTCGAGCCCTTATGGAGCGAACCGGTGAACTACGGGAGGTACTAGGCGGAGACACCATGGCCGACATCACCTACACCCCCTCCGAGCTCATGACCGTGAATGCCGCCCGTCTCCTGCGCGACGGCGACGTCGTCTTCGTCGGCGTCGGGCTGCCCAATCTGGCCTGCAACCTGGCCCGCCGGACGCACGCGCCGCACCTGGTGATGATCTACGAGGCTGGCGTGATCGGCGCGCAGCCGGCCCGCCTGCCGCTCTCGATCGGCGATCCGACCTTGGTCTCCGGCGCCCTCTCGGTGTGCTCGATGTACGAGATCTTCGCCTTCTACCTTCAGCGCGGCTACGTAACCGTCGGCTTCATGGGCGGCGCGCAGATCGACCGCTACGGCAACGTCAGCGCCACCGTCATCGGCGACTACCGGCACCCCAAAGTGCGCCTGCCCGGTTCGGGCGGGAGCATGGAGATCGCCGCTTTCGCCGACCGCTGCTATTTCCTTACCCCGCATCAGAAGCGCCGCTTCCCGGAGAAATGCGACTTCCGCACGTCGGCCGGCTTCCTGGATGGCCGGGCCTCGCGTCAGGCGCTGGGCCTGCGCGGCAGCGGGCCGGCCGCGGTCGTCACCGACCTGGGCCTGCTCGAGCCGAACGAGGACGGCGAGTTGGTCCTGACCGCCATCCATCCGGGCGTCCAGGCCGATCAAGCGCGGCAGAATACCGGCTGGGAATTGCGGGTTGCGCCGCAGTTGACGGCCACAGCCGCGCCGACCGACGAGGAGCTCTCCATCCTGCGCCAGTTCGACCCCGATCGCATCTATCTCTCGTCCACCGGCTGAATCGGCCGTGGCCGAAGTCGCGCCCCCGCCTCGCCCCGCCTCCGGGTTGCGACGCGTCTTCCTCTCGCCTTCCGACGGCAGGCTGCGCGCCGGCTGGCGCCTGTTGGCGCACGCTGCGTTGTTCGGCAGCCTGCTGATCGCCTTCACGCTGCCCATCGCGGTGGCCCTGGCTGTGGCCGCTTATGCAGCCCCGGGGCTCTCGCTCGACACTCTCCTGATGCTGGGCAGCGCGTTCGCCTCCGCCATCGCCATCACCCTGGCGACCTGGTTTGCCCGCCGCTACATCGACCGCCGCTCGTTGTTGTCGTTGGGGATGCGCTTCGACCGCCATACGATCGCCGACCTGCTGGTCGGATTCGCTATCCCGGGCTTGTTGATGGGGCTGGTGTTCGCGGGAGAATGGTCGCTCGGGTGGCTGCAGTTCGAGGGCTGGTCGTGGGAGGGCGGCGCGTGGGGCCAGACGCTGCTGGGATTGCTGGCCGGCCTGGCGCTCTACTGCGCGGTCGGGTACGAGGAGGAGCTGTTTTCCCGCGGCTATCAGCTGCAGAATCTGATCGAGGGCAGCAGCCTTCGCCTCGGCCTGTTCCTTTCGGCGCTGATTTTCTCGATCCTGCACCTGCTCAACCCCGGCGCCGGCTGGGCCTCACTGCTGGGAATCCTGGCCGCCGCCTACTTCCTGGCCCTCGGCTGGGTGCGCACCCGGCAGCTGTGGTTGTCGATCGGCCTGCACATCGGCTGGAACTTCTTCGAAGGGACGGTATTCGGATTCCCCGTCAGCGGTCTTAACCTGTTCCGCCTGATGCGCCACACCGTCGGCGGCCCGACGTGGCTGACCGGGGGCGCCTTCGGACCGGAGGCGGGGTTGATCCTGCTGCCGGTGCTGGCCGTGGGTGCAAGCCTGGTCTGGTTCTATACGCGTGGGCGGGCTGAGGCCGCCACTTCCGGGGGCTGACTTCCGGCGAGGAGTCCACCAGCCGCCGGACGGAGGCGGCTTCTCGTCCGTCGGTCAGACGATCAAGGCGTTTCCCCTGCCTCGCCGGCGCGGTCGTCCCGCAGCCCTGGAACGACCAGCAGGAACCACTTGCGACAGCGGAACACCCGCAGATCGCGGAGCGCGGCTGGATAGGGACCCCCAGGCCCTTGCCAATCGCCGAGACTGCCGAAGTGCTGGATACAGCACGTCGGAACCAAGTCACCGGGGCGGCCGCGCTCGGGGGCGGCGTCGGCGCCCGCTTCATCCAGCCGCTCGAGCAGCGGCAGCCGCCCGTCCTGCGAATGCGGACACGGGCGTGGCGCGTCCTTGGCCCTCTCGGGGTCGCCGCAGACCTCTTTGTCCGTGTGGCACAATCCATCCGGGGACAGGAAGAGCGCCCGCGCTCGGAACGAGCCTTCGCCCATGCACACCCCCTGCGGCAGAGCGTCGCGGGCGCTCCCCCCGGACCGGCTGATGCCTCAGCCGGTCATTGACAGAATACACGGTAACGGGTTTCCTGTCAAGCCCAGAAAGGGCCGCAGGGGCGACCCACGCTCAAGGCTTCTTTTTCGTCGTCCTCCGGCCGGCCAGGTACGGGAAGCCGGCCCGCTCGGCGACCAGCATCAGATGCTTGCAGCGGGATCGTGTCGGCGCGTAGGCCCCCGTCTCCCATTCGCTGACCGTCTGCTGCCGCACACCCAGCAGCTCCGCCAACCCCGCCTGATTCATACCCAAATGCCGGCGCAGTGCCCGCAGCAATTCCGCGTCCCAGGCCACCACGCCGCCTTCCCGCCTGACCCGGTAGACGCGAGCCTGCCGCTCGAAGTGGACCACGCCGGCGCGCAGGTCGATGGATTCCACGCGATAGCCGGCTTCCATCCAGGCCGCCGCCTGCAGAGCCCCACTGGCCCGGTTGCTCCAGAACGCCGCGCTGTGGGCCGAGTCCGGCAACTGCGCACCAAGATGCCCTTCGATCTCCCGGAAGGTCAGGCGGAGTCTGTCGCTGCGGCTACGCCGCAGGAATTGGTAGAGCCCGAAGTACTTCGATCCGGTCTTGGGAATGGTCATCGCCGCTCTGCGTTGGGATTATACGTCCGGCCGTCCCACACTCCTGCCCGGCATCTCGCCGGCATCATCTGGTGCGATAATCGGTCACCAGCATGGGGGGGCACGCAGCATGCCTGAAGCAGGGACCGACCTCGGCCTTGGACGCGCCCAGGCGCTCGATCGGGCGGATGAGTTGCGCGAATTCCGAAGCCGATTCGTCATCGACGATCCGGCGCTGCTCTACATGGATGGCAACTCCCTGGGACGGCTGACGGAGGCCTCGCGCGCACGCCTGAAGGCCGCCGTGGACCACGAGTGGGCCTCCGGCCTGGTCCGCACCTGGAATGCCGGATGGTTCGAGAGTTCGCAGCGGGTCGGTGACCAGATCGGCAGCCTGATCGGCGCCGCACCAGGTCAGGTGGTCGCCTGCGACTCGACCTCGGTCAACCTCTTCAAACTGGCCATGGCGGCACTATTGGCCCTGCCCGGCCGCAAGCGCATCCTGACCGACGATCTCAACTTCCCATCCGACATCTACATCCTGCAGGGCTGCGCACAGGTGCTGGGTGACCGCCGTGTGGATATCCAGCGCTCGGCCGATGGGATCCTCGGTCCGCAGGAGCAACTGGCCGATGCGCTCGATTCCCAAACCGCCTTGCTCTCGCTCTCGCATGTCGTCTTCAAGAGCGGCTTTCTCTACGACGCGGCCGCGTTGACGCGGCGCGCACACGACGCCGGCGCGCTGGTCTTGTGGGACCTCAGCCATGCCGTCGGCGTCGTGCCCATCGAGCTCGACCGCTGGGAGGTCGACCTGGCCGTCGGCTGCACCTACAAGTATCTGAACGGCGGCCCGGGCGCGCCGGCCTTCCTGTACGTGCGGGGCGGCTTGCAGGATCAACTGCTCTCCCCCATGTGGGGATGGTTCGGTCAGACCGCGCCCTTCGCTTTCGACCTGGACTATCGCGCCGCCTCCGGGATCGCCCGCTTCCTGGTCGGCACACCGCCGATCCTCTCCCTGCTCTCCCTGGAGGCGGCGCTGGAGACCGTTCTCGAGGCGGGGATCGACCGCCTCCGGCGGAAATCGATGGCGCTGACCGCCTATCTGGTCGAGCTGGCCCAGGCGCGTTTGATGCCGCTCGGGTTCCGCCTGGGCTCACCCGGCGATCCCGCCCGGCGCGGTTCACACGTCAGCCTGTGTCACCCGGACGGTTACCGCATCAACCGTAGTTTGATCGAGGAGATGGGCGTGCTGCCGGACTTCCGGGAACCCGACAACCTGCGCCTGGGCCTGGCGCCGCTGTACACGACCTTCTTCGAGGTCTGGCAGGCGGTCGATCGCATCCAGCGAGTGGTTGCCGAAGGGCGGCACAGGCACTACCCGTCCGCCCGGACCACAGTCACCTGAGCCCTTCGGCCCGCGAACGCAGCAGTCCCCGCCCCTGCGGGGACCGTCACCGATCGTCGATGGCCGACACGCGAAAAGCGGGGCAGCGGCAGCGGCCTCGCTTTTCAGTGGCTGCTTCGGGTGAGCAGCGGGGCCGGTTGTGCCAGTTCCCGGATACGCACCTCCTTTGACGCTTGCCGATGCACCGGGCAGTGTTGGTCGCTGCCCACTGCCCTTTCCAACCACATTATAGGAAGGTGCCGGCCGAGGGGGCGAGTCTGTAATTCGGATGTAAGCCGGTGGCGACGGCCCGGCAGGCCCTGCGGTAGAATGAGGATCGAGCGAGGCCTATGGACAGCAATTCAGCCACATCCCCATCCGGGCGGCTCGACCTGCCTCCCCTTGGTGTTGGAACCTGGGCCTGGGGTGACCGCCGCGTCTGGGGATACGAACGGGACTACGGCCGCCCGGAGGTGGAGCAGGCCTTCTGGGCCAGCCTGGATGCCGGCCTGAACTTCTTCGATACGGCTGAGGTCTATGGTTTCGGCACCTCCGAGCGCATCCTGGGGGAGCTCCTGCGCTCGAGCGGGAAGCCGGCGTTGGTTGCCACCAAGTACGCTCCGTTTCGCCCCACTGCCGGCTCGCTGCACCGCGCCCTGAACGGCAGCCTGCACCGCCTGGGATTGGAACGGGTCGATCTTTACCAGATCCATTTCCCCCCATTCTTCCTTCGTATCGAGCCCTTGATGGATGCGCTGGCCGAGGTGGTCGCTGCCGGCAAGGCCGGCGCGGTCGGCGTCAGCAACTTCAACGCCGCCCAAATGCGCCGGGCGCACGATGCCCTGGCCCGGCACGGAATCCGCCTGGCGTCCAACCAGGTCGAGTACAGCCTGCTCGATCGGACGCCGGAATCGGACGGCGTGCTCCGCACCTGTCGCGAGCTCGGCGTCGTCCTGATCGCCTACAGCCCCCTGGCCATGGGCTGGCTGGGCGGCCGCTACAGCCCGGGCGACCGGAGGCTGCCCGGGCGGCTGAATCGCTACCTGCGCGCCCACGGGGAGGAGGCGCTCACCGCCGCGCTCCGGCGAGTTTCGGAAATCGCCGAGACGCGATCCAAGACCCCGGCTCAGGTGGCCCTCAACTGGCTGCTGCAGCAGGATGGCGTCGTCGTCATCCCGGGAGCCAAGAACGCTGCACAGGCCCGCCAGAACGCCGGGGCGCTTGGCTGGCGTCTGACCGCCGACGAGCAAGCCGCCCTCGACCAGGTCACCCGGCCGGCGCGCCGCTAGCCTCTTCACACGGCTCGCACGGGTCGGCGCGGGTTAGAAACCCATTAGATCCGGCGCCTTTGTCTTGACTTCCCTTCCGCTGCGCCCGTAGAATCGTGGGGAGAGCATAGAGCGTTCATGGACTACAAGGACTACTACAAGATCCTGGGCGTACCTCGCAATGCCGAGGCCAAGGATATCAAGCGAGCCTATCGCAGTCTGGCCGTCAAGCATCACCCCGACAAGAATCCGGGTGACAAGCGAGCCGAAGAGCGATTCAAGGAGATCAACGAGGCCTACGAAGTCCTGGGGGATCCGTCCAAGCGCGCCAAGTACGATCAGCTGGGAGCATCCTACCAGGCCTGGCAACGCTCCGGCGGGGGCGGCGGTTTCGATTGGTCGCAGTGGACAGGCAGCGCCCCAGGCGGCATGCGCGTCGAGGTCGGCGACCTGGAAGAGCTCTTCGGCGGCGGCTTCTCTGATTTCTTCACCTCGATCTTCGGCGGGATGGGGCGTCAGCCTGGAGCCGGGCGCGCCCGTCCCCCGGCGCGCGACGCCGAGCTGGCCGTCGCCATCACGCTGGACGAAGCGTACAACGGAACGACGCGCACCATCCGCCACAACGATCGCAAGCTCGAGGTCAAGATCCCGGCCGGCTCGCACACCGGCACGCGCGTGCGCATCCCGGCCGGCGGGAAGACTGGCGGCGGCGACCTGTATCTGCGTGTCGAGGTGCAGCCCGATGCGCGCTACGAACAACGCGGCGAGGATATGTACACCGACGTCAGCGTCGATCTGTACACCGCCGTGCTGGGCGGCGAGGCCGCCGTGGAGACGCCCGGCGGCACGGTGGTCCTGACCATCCCGGCCGGCAGTCAGCCGGGCCAGACCTTCCGCCTGACCGGACGCGGCATGCCGCGGCTCCGGCAGTCCCCCGAACATGGTGACCTGTACGCGCGGCTCAAGGTCCGCCTGCCGCAGCCGCTCAGTGATAAGGAGCGTGAGCTTTTCGAACAGCTGGCAGCCCTTCGGCGCCGCTGACCGGGTCCGGTAGATAAGAGAGGCTGGTAGATGAACAGACGCTTGATCGGTGTGGTCGTGGCGGTTCTGGTGCTGGCAACGCTCGCCTGCGGAAGCGGGATTTCGCTGATTGAAGAGCAGACCGGCCCCACACAGCCGGTGGCGACGCGCTTCGCGCCGCCTACCTCATCCAGCACGGACGCCAGCGCGTGGGTTCCGCTGGTCAGCCAGGGCGACCTGGTCAGCCTGTACCAGGCGGTGAATCCGGGCGTGGTGGCCATCCGCGCCACCACGGCGGCCGGCGAGTCGCAGGGGACCGGCTTCGTCGTCGACACCGACGGCCACATCGTCACCAACGCCCACGTCGTCCTCGACGCCGATACGATCGAGATCGACTTCCCGTCCGGCTTGAAGGTCTGGGCCGAGTTGATCGGCATGGAGGAGAACTCCGATCTGGCCGTCTTGCGGGTCGACGTCCCGCAGGGTGAGCTTGTGCCGCTGACTCTGGGTGACTCGAGCAGTCTGTCCGTCGGCCAGTTCGTGGTCGCCATCGGCAATCCCTTCGGCCTGTCGGGGACGATGACCGTAGGCATCATCTCCGGGCTGGGTCGCACGCTCGATGCGGAGTCCACCGCGCCGGGCGGCGGCCAGTTCAGCTCGGGCGACATCATCCAGACCGACGCAGCCATCAACCCGGGCAACTCGGGCGGTCCGCTCGTCAACCTGAGCGGCGAGGTGGTCGGTGTCAACCGCGCCATCCGCACCGAGACCTTCACGGTCAGCGGCGACGCGGCCAACTCCGGCGTCGGCTTCGCCGTCCCGGTCAACCTGGTCCGGCGGGTGATCACCGGCCTGATCGAGGACGGCCAGTTCGAATACCCCTACCTGGGCATCAGCAGCGTGGGTGAGTTGGACCTGGCGGCGGTCGAGGCGTTGGGGCTGCCGGTCACGACCGGCGCCTACGTGACCGACGTCACGCCAGGCAGCCCGGCCGACGCAGCCGGCCTGCGCGGCGCGGCCGCCGGACTCGGCACAACTCAGCTGGCGCGCGGCGGTGACTTGATCACCGCCATCGACGACTATCCCGTCCGTCAGTTCTCCGATCTGCTGACCTACCTGGTCAACAACACCGAGGTCGGCCAGACGGTGACCCTGACCGTCCTGCGCGATGGGGAGGAGGTGACGCTCGATCTGACCATCGGCGCCCGGCCATAGCCCGGCGCCCCAACGACCGGTCTCGACCTTTCCAGGAGGCTGCCATGCTTACGGAGCGGGACCTGCGCGAGCTGCTCGACTTCCGGCCGGGACGACCTATGCTGAGCGCCTACTTCGGGGTCGATCCGGCAGGCGGATCTGCCGATACCCACAAGCTCCGATTGAGACAGCTGCTGAAGGACCTGGAGGGCGGCGATCCGGCGGATACCCAGGCGATCGAGCGCTTCGTCGACTACGAGTACGACTGGTCGGGTCGCAGTCTCGCCCTGTTCTCCTGCCAGCCGAAGAAGTTCTTCCGCGCCTACTCCATCGCCGTGCCGCTGCGCAGCCGGGCGCGTGTCATGGACCGTCCCTATGTCAAGCCACTGGCCGACCTGCTCGATCGCTACGGCGGCTACGGTGTGGCCCTGGTTGACAAGCAGGGGGCGCGCCTTTTCTCTTTCCACCTGGGGGAACTGCAGGAGCAGGAGGGCACTCTCGGCGAAGTGGTGCGCAAGACCAAGCGCGGCGGCGCCTCGTCATTCCCCGGCCGACGCGGCGGGACGGCGGGCCAGACGCGCTACGCCGAAGAGGTGGCCGACCGCAATCTCAAAGAATCGGCGCGCTTCGCGGCGTCCTTCTTCAAGGACAACCGCGTCCGCCGGGTCCTGATCGGCGGGACAGACGAGAACGTCGCCCAGTTCCGCAGCCTGCTGCCCAAGACCTGGCAGAGCCTGGTCGTCGGCAGCTTCCCGATGGACATGAACGCCGGCCACACACAGGTCCTCGAGCGGGCCACCGCCACGGTGGCCGCGCGCGAGCGTGAGCGCGAAGCCCACCTGGTGCAGTCCCTGATCACCGCGGCCGCTAAAGGGCGCGAGGCGGTTGTCGGCCTGGACGATACTCTCGGGGCCGTCCACGACGGGCGCATTCAAATGCTGGTGCTGAGCGAGGGGTTCCGCGCGCCCGGGTATCGTTGCGGCGGCTGCCAGTTCGTCACGTCTGAGAAGCAGGAGCGCTGCCCGTTCTGCGGCCAGCCGTTCGAGAAGATCGACGACGCCGTCGAGTTGGCTGTGCGCCGGGTGATCACCGCCGGCAGCGAGGTTGAAGTCGTCCACGGGGACGAGCATCTGGAGCGCGCCGGGCGCATCGGCGCGATGCTGCGCTATTGAGCCAGGCTTCCCCGGCCAACCTCCCCAGTCCTCCGGACTCAGGAGGTTGGCCGGGGCCTCTTACTACCTCAACTCCAACGTGTACGCCCCACCCACATCCCCAAAGAAAGCGCGCGCCACGATCTGGTATTCCCCGCTGACGGGCAGGATGAAGTTGCTGATCTCCGACCGGCTGGTCGAGCCGGCGTCGTCGTTGGCGGTCAACAGCTGGCCGTCCGGTCCATACAGCTCCAGGTAGGTATCGAACTGGTTGCTGGTCATTAGGATGGTGATCTGCTCACCGGACTCGCCCTGGAAGGTCTAACGGTCGCGCGAGTTGCCCTGCAGGTCGCCCTGCACCGGTTCGCGGCGTGTGATCTCCCCGCCGCCGCCGGGCGCACCCCGCTCGAGCGTCAGCGCATAAGGGCCCGGATTCCCGCCCAGGCTGCGGGATACGATCGTATACGTCCCGCTCTCCAGCAGCCGATATCCGAAGATCATCGCATCCGGGTAACCGGCCCCGTCATCGTCGTAGCGCAGCTCCCTGCCATCCGGCGCGAGCAGTGTCATGACCGAGTCGATCGCCGAGCTGTGCATCGTGATCGTGATCTCATCGCCCTGCTCTCCCTCGAAGGTCCATTCGTCGCCCTGCGGGGCGATCACGTAGCCCTCGAGCGTCTCGCCATAGGAGATCGGTCCGCCGCCGGGCTCCGGCGTTTCACCCTGCACCAGGCTGACGTCGAAGAAGATCTCCTGGCTGGGTACGGTCTCGTCGAACAGCCCGACCAGGATGTAGTACTGGCCGCTGACGGGCAGCAGGGCCTGCAAGTCGGGGCCGGCCTGGCCGGCCATCCCGTAGCCGATCTGTATATGCGTCGGGTCGAACAGCATCAGACCGATCCCGCCCGCACCGGCGCGCGTTTCGGGATCGACGTCGAACTCGATCCAGGCCTGCTCGCCCGCCTCAAACGTGTACATCCTTCCGAAAACTGTCCAGTTCATGTCCCGCAGATAGATCTCGTCCTGCGCGGTGATGCCGCCCTGCACGACGCTGTCGAAGTCGATTCTCTCGGCGCTCGGGAAGCCCAGGTTGCCCAGGCCCTCGCGCAGCTCGATCGAATACGCACCGGCGTCTTCGGTGTTGTAGCCTCTGACCTGGACGAAGTAAAGTCCCGGCTCGTCGAGCGCCAGCCACAGCCTAGGGTTCAATCCCGGCCCGCCGTCGTCGTCTTCGGCGATCAGCAGTCCGCGCCGGTCGTACAGGTACAGGCGCGTGTCCAGGTCGGGCTGATCGGCCAACACGCGCACCGTGTACTCCAGCTCGTCGGCCGCATGGAAGCGATAGCAGTTTTCATCGCCGGCGCTGAGTTCATCTTCGAACGGTGTCTCCAACTGGAGCGCGGCAGAGCCCGGGCAGTAGCTGGTGGCCGCCACGCCCGCCATGAAATGGAGGTAGCTGGAAGCGAATGGCCGAAGGTCCTCCCAGGCCACGTCCACCAAGGCCGCCTGTGGGTAGGCCACCTCGGCCGGCCGATCCCCGTCGGCGTCGACGCGTCGGATCTCGACATCCTCCAGGGCAGGTCCGGTCGCAACGCCATACCACACCTGCCGCTCGCGCGCATCGAAGACGGCCGCCTGCACCGACTCCAGATCCTCGTCGAGCGCTACCGGCTCGGCCCGCTCGCCAACATCCAGCACGAACAAGCCGACCGGGTCGTGCGGGTCCTCCCTGCCGCTCAGCAGCAGGCGGCCGGCGGAGGAGACGTTGAGAAGCTGGATTTCCGTCCAACCCTCCAGCAGGAAGTCGCCCTCGCCCGTCTCCAGCGAGGCCGCATACAGGGTCAGCGCTCCCCTGCCCTCCTGGATGATGAAGTACACCATACCAGTCTCAGGGATCACTTGTGTCGTTTGAAGGTAGTAGCCGACCTCATCGAACACGCGCTCCGGTTCGGTGTCGACCGACGGCATGATCCACAGCCGCAGGTCGTCCCGAGCCCCTTCACGCACCAGGATGCCTGCCGAAGACGGCAGGAGCGCGAACCCCAGGCTGTCCCCGCGGGCGAGTTCGCGGCTCGACCCGTCGCTGAGCGAATAGAGGTAGATGGTCCCCGCACCGTCTTGATCCGCAGCCAGGTAGACGAGGTTCTCTCCGTCCCAGGGGAATGCGGCTTCAAGCGTTGAGGCCGAGGTCACTCGGTCTTCAAGGGTGTGGAGTTCCAGGTCGCCCAGATCGCCCTCGGCGATGTAGTAGAACGATCCCCCGCTCGGGGAGAAGCCGTACGAGGCGATGGCGAAGAAGGTCCCACTCTCGAGCAACACACTCCCGTCGCGGCTCAGGACTGTGAGGCTGAAGCCCGATGCCTCCGTGCCGCGCACGTACGCGATCCGGCTGCCATCGTCGGCAAGGCGGACCGACT
>Ga0105100_10001642_pt1 | contig 13053 bp, 10 predicted proteins | sample PPLLak12cMay2015_2_FD_87033 | JGI IMG/M metagenome (GOLD analysis project Ga0105100, IMG submission 87033) | Freshwater sediment microbial communities from Prairie Pothole Lake near Jamestown, North Dakota, USA - PPLs Lake P8 Core (1) Depth... | ecosystem: Environmental > Aquatic > Freshwater >... | reverse complement strand
TGGGATCAGCACGAGCTGCGCACCGCGTACCGCTTCGGCGATGTCTGCAGTGGGTTTGGCAACGGGTATCCCGCGCGACCCGCGGACGTCCGTGATCTTGATGGCGCTGCTGTCGAGCACCGGCTTCAGAGCGGCTGCATCGCGCCGCCAGAGCCTCACCTCGTGCCCTTGCTCGCTCAGGTCGGCGGCGGCTGCGTAGGCGCCGTGGCCTCCTCCCAGTACTGCGATCTTCATTCTCTCCTCTCTACGGCCAATCTCTCAACGCCAAGGACGCAAAGGACGCCGAGGAAAACCGATCAGAAACTCGGTTGCCAAGGCCGCATCGCGGGGGTTGTGCAACGCGCGATGCTCTTGGCCGGAGCCGTCGCGCCACACCATGTCCACCTAGGGCGAACCTGCCATGCAACCATACGCCGAGGGATCGCGACGTGATAAGACACGAGACCCCGATGCCAGCGCCCTCCACCATCAGCACGATTCTGCAGTTCCTTGGCGTCCTTTGCGTCCTTGGCGTCGAGTGCTCTTGTCAGATCGGAGGCTCCCAGTCGGGAGCCACAAGCCGCCGCTTGCCGTCGCGGCTCAGGCGTACGGCTGAGGCGTCGAGGGCTTCGCGGTCCCACAGCTGACAGGTTACCTGTTTGTGCTTCTGGTCGAGCCCCTCGCAATAGTTGGTGTACTCGCAAACGCGCACCTGATCGCCCAGCCCGAGCGCGATCTTCAGCGGCCAGTCGGGATCGGCAAGAGATTGGCGGGCCAAGCCTACGAGGTCGCACTCGCCGCGCGCGAGCATCGCCTCGGCCTGATCGAAGCGATGCACGCCGCCAGTGCAGGCAACCGGAGTGGTGAATCCTGCGGAGCGCACCGCGTTGCGGATCATCAGTGTGGCCGCGCGGTTGCGGCCCCACGGACCGAAGGGGTCCGAGATGTGCCCAGGCATGCACTCGTAACCGCTGTGCCCCGTGTAGGGATAGGCTGCCCAGCCGATGCCTGGCTGCCGGGCGTCGTCGAACTTGCCGCCGCGGGAGGTCGAAAGGAAATGCATGCCTGCGCGCGCGAACTCGACCGCGAAGAACGCTGCGTCGTCGACGGTACTGCCCCCCTCGATGCACTCGTCGGCCAGAAAGCGGCAGCCGACCGGATAGTCGGTACCGACCGCCTCGCGCGCCGCGCGGTAGACCTCCAGCGGCAGACGTACGCGGCCTTCGCGGGTGCCGCCGTAGCCGTCGGTGCGCGTGTTGGTGGCCGAGAGGAATGAGGCCATGGTGTACGCATGAGCAAAGTGCAGCTCGACGCCGTCGAAGCCGGCGTGCTGCGCCCGGAGCGCTGCGGCAGCGAACAACCCAGGCAGTACCTTCGGCAACGCGCGGATGTGCGGCAGGTCGAGGTCCGTGACGCGCTCGCGCAAGCCGAAGTCCAGTGCCTCCAGCTCGCGGGGGCTGAGCACCTGTGCGAGCGCGTCGTGCGGCAGCGCTGCCAGCCGCTCGCGCACCCGCTCCTCCGGCCAATCCTGCGCCCCAAGCAGTGTGCGGTGGCGAGCGGTGATCCCCAGGAAGCGCTGGAAGTACTTCTGCGGCTCGGGCCGCCGCCGGATCGCCAGGAAGTCGATGATCTGGATGAAGAGCCGGGTATGGCCGCCACTCTCCCTGCGCACGGTCCGCACGATCTCCTGCAGGCCCGGCAGAAACCGATCGTGGCCGATGCGCAGCAGCGGGCCGCTGGGGATGTCGCGGATGCCGGTGGCTTCCACCACGATCGCCCCGGGCCGGCCGCGCGCGAAGCGTCCGTACCAATCGATCAGCTCGGGCGTGACGTAGCCTTCCTCCGACGCGCGCCACGGCACCATGGCTGGTACCCAGACGCGGCTCTCCAGCGGCAACGGCCCGATCCGCAACGGGCTGAACAGGCCCGCACGCAGCGCCTCCTCCCGTGTCGGGACCGGACCAATGCTCGACTTGTACCTTATTCGCTCAGGCGGGGTCCACATGCTCAGAGCGCACCTCTTTAACCGCAGAGGACGCAGAGGGCGCAGAGGAAAGGAAGCTCAAACGCGGAACGCAGAGTAGGTGCCCAGGCTGAGCGGGCTGCGCATTGTGTTCTTCCCCCTTGCCGAAACGTTGCTCATTGGAACGCCTGGATTCCGGTTTGCGCGCGACCCAGAATCAGCGCATGGATGTCGTGGGTGCCTTCGTAGGTGTTGACGACTTCGAGGTTCACCATGTGGCGGATCACACCGAACTCGTCGCTGATGCCGTTGCCGCCGAGCATGTCGCGCGCCATCCGGGCGATGTCCAGCGCCTTGCCGCAGGAGTTGCGCTTCATGATCGAGGTGATCTCGGTCGCGGCGGTGCTCTCGTCCTTCATGCGCCCGAGCCGCAGGCAGCCCTGGAGCCCGAGCGTGATCTCGGTCTGCATGTCGGCGAGCTTCTTCTGGATGAGCTGGTTGGCGGCAAGCGGCCGGCCGAACTGCTTGCGATCGAGGACGTACTGGCGCGCGGTGTGCCAGCAGAACTCCGCGGCCCCCAGCGCGCCCCAGGAGATGCCGTAGCGCGCGGAGCTCAGGCACGTGAAGGGGCCTTTCAGCCCTTCGACCCCCGGCATCAGGTTCTCCTCGGGCACGAACACGTTGTCCATGACGATCTCGCCGGTGATGGAGGCGCGCAGGCCCACCTTGCCGTGGATCGCCGGCGCGGACAGGCCCCGCATGCCCTTCTCGAGGATGAATCCGCGGATGCGTCCGTCGTCGGTCTTGGCCCAGACTACAAAGACGTCGGCGATGGGCGAGTTGCTGATCCACATCTTGCTGCCGGTCAGCGAGTAGCCGCCGGGCACGCTCTTGGCGCGCGAGCTCATGGAGCCGGGGTCCGAGCCGTGGTTGGGCTCGGTCAGCCCGAAGCAGCCGATCCACTCGCCTGTGGCCAGCTTCGGCAGGTACTTGCGCTTCTGCGCCTCGGTGCCGAACTCGTAGATCGGCACCATGACGAGCGAGGACTGCACGCTCATCATCGAGCGATAACCCGAATCCACCCGCTCCACCTCGCGCGCGATCAGCCCGTAGCAGACGTAGTTCAGCCCCGCGCCGCCATACTCTTCCGGAATAGTCGGTCCCAGCAGACCCAGCCTGCCCATCTCACGAAAGATGGCCGGGTCCGTCTTCTCGTGCCGGAACGCCTCCAGCACACGCGGGGCCAGCTTGCCCTGGCAATAGGCCCGCGCCGAGTCGCGCACCATGCGCTCCTCCTCGGTGAGCTGCTGGTCGAGCAGCAGCGGGTCGTCCCATTGGAATGCTGCTTGTTGCTGTGCCATTCTTCATCTCCTGCACACTGCATAAGCCACGGAGGACACGGTGGACACGGAGGAAAGGCAACAAAGCTTTTGAACCCGTGCCTGTAACCGCCCTAGCGGCCTTCGCGCTTGCGCCAATGCCGCGACATCCCACCAGAAAAGTACATGATCTCCTCCGCGTCCACCGTGTCCTCCGTGGTTCGAGCTTTGATCGTTACGGCAGCACGGCAGTGACCTCGATCTCCACCAGCGCCGCATCCTCGATCAGATCGGTGACCTCGATCGCGGTCATCGCCGGGAAGTGCTTCCCGATGATCTCACGATACGCTGCGCCGATCTCGCGCCCGGCGGCCAGATAGGCGCGCTTGTCGCGAAGGTACCAGGTCATGCGCACGATATGCTCGGGCTGTGCGCCGCCCTCTTTGAGCACTGCGACGACGTTCGCGAGCGCCCGCCGGACCTGTCCGATCAGATCCGTGGCCTGGAACCGCTCCTGCTCGTCCCAGCCTACCATGCCGCTGACGAACACCATGCGCCCGCTTGCGGCGATGCCGTTGGAGTAGCCCTTGGGACGTGCCCAGCCGGGGGGATGAAGAATGTCCATCGATGTCCTTTCCTGGAAGCTGATCAGATGTTCCGTATGACGTGTTCCTCCGCGTCCTATGCGTCCTCCGCGATTCATGCGTTATGGATTTCAACCCTCCAACATCCGCGCTGCCAACTCTTGCGGCGAGAGCGCAGCGCCGGCCGCGGCCAGCGCGCGCTCGCGCTCGAGGTTGCGCTCGAGCGGGAGCTTGCCGGCTCGGTACTGCTTCGGCCACTCGATGTCGGTGAAGCCGAGCTTGGCCGCCTCCAGCAGCGTCCAGGCCGGGTTCGCCAGATGCGGTCGCGCGATCGCGCACAGGTCCGCGCGGCCGGCGGCGATGATGCTGTTGGCGTGGTCGGCCTCGAAGATGCCACCTACGGCGATGGTGGCGATGCCGGCCTCGTTGCGGATGCGGTCGGCGAACGGCGTCTGGAACATACGGCCAAAAACGGGCCTTTCCTTCTTACTGACCTGGCCCGAGGAGACGTCGATCAGGTCGGCGCCTGCTGCCTTGAACAGCCGCGCGATCGCCACCGCATCGTCTGGCGTGATCCCGCCCACTACCCAGTCGTGTGCGGAGATCCGCACTGACATCGGCTTGTCGTCGGGCCACGCCGCGCGCATGTTCCGGAACACCTCCAGAGGATAGCGGCAACGGTTCTCCAGGCTGCCGCCGTACTCGTCGCTGCGCCGGTTGGTCAGCGGCGAGATGAAGGAGGACAGCAGGTAGCCGTGCGCGCAGTGCAGCTCCAGCCAGTCGAAGCCGGCTTCCACGGCTGCGCGCGTCGCGCGCACGAAATCCTGCAGTATCCGGTCCATGTCTGCGCGGGTGGCGGCGCGCGCAGTCTGCGACACGCCTTCCAGGTATTGCTCCTCTGACGCGGCGATCAGCGGCCAGTTGCCGGCCGGCAGCGGCTGGTCGACGCCTTCCCACATCACTTTGGTCGACCCTTTTGCCCCGGCGTGGCCGAGCTGCACGGCGATTCGCGCGGTGGTGTTCGCGTGCACGAAGTCGACGATGCGCTTCCAGGCGCGGGTGTGCTCGGAGGTCCACATGCCCGGGCAGGCGGGCGTGATGCGTGCGTCGGCCGACACGCAGGTCATCTCCCCAACCACCATGCCGGCGCCGCCCATCGCGCGTGCGCCCAGGTGCACCATGTGGAAGTCGCCCGGCGTTCCGTCCACGGCAGAGTACTGCGCCATCGGGGAGACCACCACGCGGTTCTTGAGCGTCACCCCGCGGGCACGGAAGGGAGTGAACATGGGCGGGATGCTGCGCGTTCGCAGCGCTGGCATCTCGAGGCCAGACTGTGCGAAGGCGTGCTGCGCGATCCAGTCCTCGAGGCTCTCCACATAGTGCTTGTCCCGCAGGCGCAGGTTCTCGTGGGAGATGCGCTGGCTGCGGGTGAGCAGCGAGTAGGCGAACTGCTCGGCGTCGAGATGAGCATAGCGCTCGACGTTCTCGAACCACTCCATGGAGTTGCGCGCGGCGCTCTGGATCTTGAGCACCTCCACCGAGCGCGCTTTCTCGTAGGTGCTTAGCACGGTGTCGAGGTCGGACCGGCCATGCTGCTGAAAGCAGCGCGCCAGCTCGATGGCGTCCTCCAGCGCGAGCTTGGTGCCCGAGCCGATGGAGAAGTGTGCGGTGTGCGCGGCGTCGCCCATGAGAACCACGGGCACGCGCTTCCCTTCGATGGAGTTCCAGTGCACCCAGGTCCTGCACACGATGCGCGGGAACTTGATCCAGATGGCCGAGCCGCGCAGGTGTGTGGCGTTGCTCATCAGTGCATGCCCGTCCAGGTACCTCGCGAACAGCCGCTCGCAGTACGCGATGCCGTCCAGCTGGCTCATCTTGTGCAGTCCGGCCTTGAGCCAAACTTCCTCGGGGGCCTCGACGATAAAGGTGGAAGTGTCTCCGTCGTACTGGTAGGCGTGGGCCTGGAACCAGCCGTGCTCGGTCTGCTCGAAGGCGAAGGTGAACGCCTTGAACAGCTTCTTCGTCCCCAGCCAGACGAACCGGCATCTGCGCATGTCGAGGTCGGGCTGGAAGCTGTCGGCGTAGGCGGTGCGGATGCGGCTGTTGATCCCGTCGCTGGCGATCACCAGGTCGGCTTCGTATTCGGCCGCAACCGCCCGGTCGTCGGTCGCGTCGGTTTGGAACATGAGCCGCACGCCCAGCTCGCGGCTGCGCTCCTGCAGGATCTTCAGCAGCCGGTGCCGGCCGATGCCGCAGAAGCCATGTCCGCCCGAGGTGATGGTCCGGCCCTTGATGTGGACGTCGATGTCGTCCCAGTGGTTGAAGGATTGCAGGATGCGGCGCGCGGCCTGCTCGTCGGTCTGCACCAAGTTCGACAGCGTCTGATCGGAGAACACCACGCCCCAGCCGAAGGTGTCCTCGGGCCGGTTGCGCTCGATCACCGTCACGGTGTGGGCCGGGTCCTGCTTCTTCATCAGCAGGCCGAAGTACAGCCCCGCCGGTCCGCCGCCGATGCATACGATGTTCATTACTGCTCCTTGCTGACGCCTGCTGCCGAATGCGCCTCAGAGAACGAGACTGCCGACACTAGTCCCGCCGCAAACGTACAGCACCTGACCGGTCACGAACCCGTTCTCCGGGGCCACGAAGAACATCACGGCGCGCGCCACGTCGTCGGGCTGACCCAGCCGCTTCACCGGAATGCTCTGAGCCACCTGCTCGACCTTCGGGCTGCCCACAGGGATGACCTCATGGAACATATCGGTCTGGATCGGTCCGGGTGCGACCACGTTTACCGTGATGCCCTGCGGGGCAAGCTCCAGTGCCCAGGTGCGGGCCATGCCGATCATCCCGGCCTTGGTGGCTGAGTAGCTGGTTCGCGAAGCCAGCCCCAGAGCGGCTCGGGAGGACAGCAGCACGATACGGCCGAACTGCGCTTTGCGCATTGCCGGCAGTGCGGCCTGGGTGAGGGAAACCGCCGCGGCGAGATGCAAGTTCACGAGCGCATCGAGGTCTTGGAGCCGGACGTCCGGCAGCAGGGCAGGGCGTATCATGCCCGCGTTGTGGATCACGGTCGTTATTGGAAACTGCCGCGCGATCTCCTGGACGGCCTGCGCAGTGGCGGCCGCGTCGGTCAGGTCGACGCGGAAGGAGTGCATGCGCGGATGCGGGTTGTCCGGTGCGCGACGCGCCAGCGAGATGAGTTCATAGCCGGCATCCAGCAGATGCTGGCAGACGGACTTTCCGATGCCGGCACTGCCGCCAGTGACGACTGCGAATCTGGATTCGTCGCTCATTGGTGCTATCCGGCCACCAGCGCGAGCACGCGCAGCGGGCTGCCGCTCCCCTGCTGGATCTTGAGCGGCGGGCAGATCAGCACGCTGCCTGTCGCCGGCAGCAGATCGAGGTTGGTCAGGCATTGCAGGCCGTAGCGGCCGGCCCCGTGCATGTAGTAGTGGCATGGGTAGGGCGGACGCAGATGGAAGCCCTGACCCGCGTCCGTCCCGATCGATTCGGAGCCGAAGCCCAGCACGTCGCGCTCCTCGATCAGGAACTTCACGACCTCGGCATCCGGCCCCGGCGTGTGCTGGCCGGTCTCGTCGAAGTTCTGGTAGGCGACGGGGTCCGTGCGCTTGGACCAGTCGGTGCGCATCAGCACCCACGCGCGCGGCGGGATGCGGCCGTGCTTCGCTTCCCAGGCCTGCACGAAGGGCACGGTCAGCAGGAAATCCGGATCCGCCGCCGATTCGCGCGAGCAGTCGATCACGCAAGCGGGCGCGACGAAATGCTCGACGGGAATCGTGTCGGTGGCGTTGTTCGGCAGATCGCGGCCGGAGATCCAGTGGATCGGCGCGTCGAAGTGCGTACCGGTGTGCTCGCCGCAGGAGAAGTTGTTCCAGTACCAGCCCGGCCCGCGCTCGTCGTAGCGCGAGATCTCCTCGATGCGGAACGGCAGGCACTGGCCCATCTCGGGTGGCAGGACGATCTGCGGGAAGTCCGGCGAGAGCGTCTGGGTGAGGTCGATCACCCGGATGCGGCCGGCGGCCAGCTCCGCTACCAGTTTCGCCAGCGTTGCGTTGCTCATGAGTTTCCTTGAACCACAGAGGCACAGAGGCACAGAGGAACCGAGAGGAGATCCGAAAACGGTTGTGCGGTCACTCGGCACGGTTCAATAAGCATGGCCATGACTCCAGTCCTACGCAGGTGAATCGCACGCCTCTGTGCCTCTGTGTCTCTGTGGTGGGTGTCGAGATTTAGACCGAAAGCTTGCGCTCGAGCGCCTTGGGGTTGTCGCGCCAGCGTGCCAACCACTCCTGCGCCACGTCGCCCGGGAAGACGTCCTCGACCCCATCGCGCAGCGCCGCGACGATGGCGTCGGCCAGCGCAGCCGGCGCCAGCTTGGGCGGCGGCAGGAGCTGGTTCCACTCGTCGTCGATCGGTCCGGGAAACACGTTGACGACGCGCACGCCGGCAAGCCGCATCTCGGCGCGCAGGCACTGCGCCAGCGAATACGCCGCGGCCTTGGACGCGGAGTAGGTGCCGTGCGGCGGGAAGTTCGCGAGCGCGTACACCGAAAGGACGTTGACCCAGGCGGCCGCACTCGACTGGCCGTCGGCGGCCCGGGCGCGCAGCGCGGGTCCGAGCTCCTGGGCAAGGCGCAACAGGCCGAAGTAGTTCACATCCATCTCGCCGCGGGCTGCGTCCACACCTCGGCGCGCCGCGATCCCGAAAGCACGGTGGTACTCGGCGTTGTTGATCACGATGTCGACTTTGCCCCCGATCTCGCCGGCGAGCTCCGTTACCGAGCGGGAGTCGGTGAGATCCAGCGGCACCAGCGTGACCTGAGGCAATGCTGCGATCTCTTCGATGCCTGGAGACTTCTTCCAGGGCTCCGTGTTGCCGACCCAGACGATGTCCGCACCGGCCTTGGCCAGGGCAGCGACGATGGCTTGTCCGACTGCGCTCTTGCCGTCGGTCACAAGAGCTTTCCGGAACTTCGGGTCGCAGGTCATCTCGCGCAACTGCCTGTCGTCGGCCATGTTCGGAGTCTCCTGTTCGGGAAAAGCGATGAGCACGGCTTGCCCGGACTTGTCCAGGCGCGCCCCGACCCGCACGCGCGCCGCGTCGGGCGGGATGTCACCGTGCAGGTGTGCTACCACGGAAGGCCCCGCATCCAGCCGTACCATACCGAGCCGCCAGGGCAGGCGCTCGCGGAAGAACAGATCGTTGCTGTGATGCAGGACTGTGGTCGCGAGCAGCTCGCCTGCCCCGTCCTGCAGCTTCCAGACGAGCCGCTCCGACAGGCACCCGTGGCAGGCCTCGCGCGGCGGGTACTGCACGGCGCCGCAGTCGCGGCAGGTTTGCAGCTCGAAGCGCCCGAGCGCCGCCGCGGCGGTCAGGCCCAGCGCCACGCGGCTGCGGCTGCCCGGCGGCAGCGTCGGCAAGCGCGTGCGCAGGATCGGGTTCTTGCGCTTGGGTCTCGTCAGCGGCGCGCTCATTCGCTCAATTCGCCAACCCATTCACCACAGAGGCACAGAGACAGAGAAAATCGAAACGGAGCAGCGAACTCAGCCCCGAAGCGTGCCACGTGAGAAAGCTGACCACGACCGCGCCGCAGCGACTGATATTCTCCGAAGGCTCTTCTCTGTGCCTCTGTGTCTTTGTGTTTCATGCTCTACGGTATGCCCGCCGCGAGGATGGCTGCGCCGCTGCACAATCCGCGATCGTAGTTGATCATGCCGAACCCGCTCACCAGCCCGATCTTCGCATCTTTTACCGCCGCGCCGAGCGGCTGGCCAGTGAGCTGCCGGACCGCCTCGACCATGCCGAGATATCCGCCTGCCGCCCCGGCCTGGCCCACGGAGAGCTGACCGCCGGAAGTGTTGGTGGGGAACGAGCCGTCCGCAGTGAACGTGTGACTGCGCACGAACGCGGGGCCCTCCCCCTTCGCGCAGAAGCCCAGACCCTCGATCTGCATCATCGCGATCACCGGGTAGTCGTCGTAGCTCTCCAGAAAGTCGATGTCCTGCGGCCGGACGCTGGCCTGCGCGTAAAGGTCGTCGCGGTCCATCTCCCAACCACCGCGCAGCTGGATGGGATCGGCCGCGAAGGCATTGTGGCGCTCGATGGTGGCAAGGATGCGTGCATGGGGCAGACCAAGGTCGCGGGCCCGTTCCTCGCGCATTACCAGGAACCCTTCGGCGCCGGCGCAGGGCATCACACAGTCGAACAGGTGCAGCGGCTCGGCGATGGGGCGTGCATTCAGATACTCGGCCAGCGTCAGCGGCTTCTTGAACAGGGCGTGGGGGTGGTTCAGCGCATTCTCGCGCTGCGCCACACACAGTTTCCCGAAGTCCTCGCGCCGGGCGCCGCAAGTGCGCATGTAATGGGAAGTCAGGAACGCGAAGCTTGCGTTCGGGCCGCCAGCACCGTACGGATAGACCGCATCGCGCGCGAACTGGCTGAAGCTGCCCAGCATCAGCCGGAAGGAATCGACGTGGTTGGTGTCGCCGGCGATGCAGGCGACGATCTCTGCGTCGCCGCTGCCCACCGCGCGTGCGGCCCGTCGCAGTGCGACCACGCCGGAGGCGCCGCCCATGGGGATGTGATCCAGCCAGCGCGGCGTCACGCCCAGGTGCTGAGTCAGGCCGACGGCGGTGTCGGGCGTGAGCGTGAAGCTCGACACGCACAGCCCGTCGATCTGCTCCTTCGCGATTCCGGTGCGCTCGATCAGCTGCTTGAACGCCTGTGCGAGGAACCAGTGCGCTGCGCGGATCGAGTAGCGCACGTAGGGCACGGTGATCGGCGCGCACACGGCGATGCCCTCGTAGCCTGCCCGTCGCATGTTTAGTGCCGCTTCTTCAGATGGCGCGTGTCGACGCACCCCGGCGTCCCCGGTAGACCCCGCGCCAGCGCCTTCAGCTCGCCGCGCTGGAGCTTCTGGGTCGCCGTCAGCGGCAGGCTGTCCACGAAGGCGACGTACCCGGGGGCCTTGTAGTACGCGAGATGTTGGAGGCAGAACGCAGTGATGTCGGCAGCCGCGGAGGCAGTACGGTCGGCACCGATCGGCTCGGCGGGGATCACGCAGGCCAACACCTCATCGCCGCGGACCGGGTCGGGAGCCGCTGCGACTGCGACCTGCCGCACCAGCGGGTGCTGGCGGAGGACCGATTCCACTTCTACCGCGGCGATGTTCTCGCCGCTGCGGCGGATCACGCTCTTCTTGCGATCGACGAAGTAGCAGTATCCTGCCGCGTCGCGCGTGACCACGTCGCCGGTGTGGAACCATCCACCGGCCCACGCTTCGGCCGTTGCGTCCGGGTCCCTCAGGTATTCGCGGAAGAACCCGCGGCGCGGGTTCGGTCCTGCCGCACGCACCAGCAGCTCGCCGGGGACATCCGCGCCGACGTCCTTGCCGGCGTCGTCGACCACGCGGACCTCGACCTCGGGCTCGGGTCGCCCGAAGCATGCAGTGCCCACGTGGCGCGGCTCCCGATTGGCGATGACGACCGCACCCATCCCGGTTTCGGTCATGGCCCATGCTTCCAGCAGCGGGAAACCGAAGCGCGCTTCGAATGGCGCGTGCAGCCGTTTGTCCACGCCGGCGCCGAAGCCGAAGCGCACCTGGTGCTCGCGATCCGACGGTGAGGGTTCTGCCCCCATGAGCATCGGTGGCATGACACCCAGATAGTGGATGATCGTCGCGCGGGATTCGCGCACGCTCTGCCACCAGGTCTTAGGGTGGAATCGGTCGAGCGGGACGATGCAGCTACCCGCCAGGATCATCGCCATGGTGGAGCAGGCCATCGCATTCATGTGCACCATGGGCAAAGGCGTGATCAGGCGCTCTTCGCCCGGCCGCACTATGCACATGCCGCCGATGCGGTTGTACCACTCGCCGGCCAGCAGGTAGTACTCGTTGGGGAGCACGCAGCCCTTCGGCCGTCCGGTCGTTCCGGAGGTGTAGAGCAGACCGCATTCGGTGTCCACGCCGGGTGTTCCGGCATGACGCGGCCGGAAGGGTGCATCCCCGAGCTCGGCGATGGTCTCGGGCGTTGCGATCACCAGCTCGCGTCCCATCTTGCCAGCGGCGGACCGGAGGTCGCCTGTGCGGTCCGGCAGCGTGACCGCCACGCAGATCTCGCTGTGATCGACCAGGTATTCGAGCTCCGACGAGCGCATATCCGCGTTGATCGGAACTGTGGAGATGCCCAGCGAGTTGAGGGCGAGCCAGTGCAGGAAGAATGCTGGCCGGTTCTCCAGCAGCAGGCCGGCTCGATGTCCGTGGCCGTAACCGGCACGCCGGTAGATCCCGGCGAGCCGCTCGACCTCGGCCAGCGTTTCGTCATAGGTCCATGTCCCCGCAGGCACGTCGTAGGCCTGCGCCGTCTCCTGCGGAATGTGCAGGAACGGCAGCCTGGCGTAGCGCTGTGCGCTGTCGCGGAATGCGTCGAAGACGGTGGCGTGCTTCAGCTCGATCATCGGCCGCTGGGTTGAACCACAGAGACACAGAGGCACAGAGGCTTCCCGGAAAGAGACCCGGCGCCGCTCCCTGTGCTGTCGATCTCCGCCGCGCGGTTCCTGCCGGTTTGCTCCATATGCCTATCCCCCTCTGTGTCTCTGTGCCTCTGTGGTGCAGAATCAGTGGTCAGAGAAACAACTGGATCGACGGCAGCGCCGCATCGCAGTTGAGCAGATTCACGCGCTTCAGACGCATCTTGAGCACGACGCCCTCGACGATCAGGATGTGGAACGTGGTGCACGCGTACATCTGCTGCTCGTCCCCATGTGTCTCCGTGTAGATGCACTGCGTGCGCACGATGTGCTCGTTGCTGGCCGCATCGCTCTTCTCCACCTCCGGCATCTGCAGTACGTGATGGCAACGGCTCTCGGGCTGCTGCGAGAACGCGCGAGAGCTCTTTAGCCGCTCGATGCGCAGCTTGAGCAGCAGTCGATCCTCGTAAGCGAGCGAAGTGTGGTCGTAGGGGTCGAGCTGCCCCGGCGCCAGCGGCACCCAGTAGAACCCGTCTTCCGTGAACAGCTCGTACCATTCGTCGAAGCGCTTCTCGTCGAGCAGGCGCGCCTCGCGGTAAACGAAGCGGATGAGGTCCTGCTCCGAAGGATTCATAGGAGTTCTCAGTGCGGAAGCCGTGGTGACCTGTCATCCCCGCGAATGCGGGGATCCAGGAGCATCCGAAAACCCTGGGTT
>Ga0105100_10001640_pt1 | contig 13061 bp, 12 predicted proteins | sample PPLLak12cMay2015_2_FD_87033 | JGI IMG/M metagenome (GOLD analysis project Ga0105100, IMG submission 87033) | Freshwater sediment microbial communities from Prairie Pothole Lake near Jamestown, North Dakota, USA - PPLs Lake P8 Core (1) Depth... | ecosystem: Environmental > Aquatic > Freshwater >... | reverse complement strand
CACATCGGCGTCGGTTCGTCTTATGCCGCCTTCATTGCTCCTCTAAGTCATATCGCCGCACGTTTGCACGCCATCGGCAATCAGGCCAGGCAAGCAATTGCGAAAGCACCCTATCGACCTATCATTCTGGTCTGTGCCCACTCAGGAATCAAAACAGGGGAAGACGGTCCCACCCATGCGGATCCTCAACCGCTTCAGCTCTTGCAGGAGAATTTTCCCAAGGGAACCGCAATCACCTTGACCCCCTGGGATCCTCAGGAGATGTGGATCGTTATGTCCGCCGCATTGGCGAAAAGACCGGCGGTCATTGCTCCATTTGTGACCAGGCCCAGCGAAAAGGTCCTGGATCGAAAAGCCCTGGGGCTTGCCCCTGTCACAGCCGCTTCCACCGGCGTGTATCTCCTGAAAGCTGCGGAAGGCAAGGGCGACGGCACGTTGGTGCTTCAGGGCAGTGAAGTGGCCTATGCTTTTGTTGAAGAGACCTTGCCCCTTCTGAAACAGAAAGGCATTGATCTCAATGTCTATTATGTGGCCAGTGCCGAGCTCTTTGATCTGTTGCCGGAGGCCGAACAGGAGCGGATCTTCCCTGCCCGCCTTGCAGGAGAGGCTCTGGGCATGACGGGATTCACCTTGCCCACGCTCTATCGCTGGGTTTGTTCAGAACGGGGTCGAAGGGCGTCTCTCCATCCTTTCAAGAGAGGGCACTTCCTGGGCAGCGGCCAGGCCCACATGGTTCTGGCTGAGGCTGAGTTGGACGGTGAGGGCCAGTTCAAGGCGATTGCGAAGTATCTGAACAGATAAAGTCTCACCGCGGAGACGCGGAGGACGCAGAGAGAAGTGAAGGTAAGGGTGGAGTTCATCTCCGCCCGAAAAAGCTGGGCGGGCCTAAAGCCCGCCCCCACAACTCTTTCACCACACAGGGTTTTGTTCTCTCTTCTGTCTTAAGCAACCTGCGACAAGCCACTCGCGACAAGCGACTTTCATACAAACGTGGCCGTGACTTCTCCCAGCGTGGAAAACCTCGCCGTGTAGGTCGCGCCCTTTTCAATGGGCAGAATGGGAGTTAGGGTCCCGGTCATGATGACCTGACCTGCCTCAAGCCCTTTGTTGCGGTCCGCCAGCTTCCCCGCGAGCCACGCCACAGCCTTGGCAGGATGCCCCATCGCAAGAGCACCTATGCCCTGCGCCAGTTCTTTGCTGGCTTGGGTGAGCACCACTTTTTCGTTCAGAAAATCAAATCCCGCCACCGGACGCCACTGGCCGGACAGAACAATCCGAGCGGAAAAGCCGTTGTCAGCAAAGAAATCAGGGTAAGGACATTTCCAATCCTTGATCCGGGCATCGCAGATTTCAAAGGAGGCGCTCACCGCTTCCGTGGCTTTGATTACGTCTTCGGCGCTCAAGCCCTTCCCTTTGAGGCCGCTTTTCAGTTTCATGCAAATCTCGCACTCGAGCTTCGGGGCAATGAGGTCGCTCATCGTCACCTTCACCCCGTTCTTGAGCAGCATGGAATCCAGGAGATACCCGTAGGTCGAGTCCGGCAGCCCCATCTTTTCCCTGACCGCCAGGTTGGTAAAACCGATCTTGTAACCTGCAAGTTTTTCTCCGGCCTTCATTCGCTTTTCGATGTTTCGTTCATTGATCCGATAGGCATCGTCCAGCGACAAGCCTCCCGCCACCATGTCCGAAACAGGCCCGATGGGTTTTCGGTTTTTCTCTGCGTCCACCAAAATCTGCATTTCCTTTTCAAAAGCCATCGCTTCCCTCCCTTTGTTCGTTCCTCACCTGCGTCAAAGCGCCCTTGCCGCACAACGACGTTCCGCATCCCGGAACACCTTCCGGCATGATTGATTGTTTCTTGTACAAACAACCTCACACCCTGTCAAACCTAAAAGCCAATCCAGGCCCTTGCGCTCATTTATCATTTCCCATTGAGCATTTAACATTTGAAAATGCTCAATGTTAACTGTTCAATGTGCAATGCTCAGTTTCCTTTTGCAGCCATTCCTTCACTTCCGGAGTGAGGGCATAAACGCTTTTTCTGCGGGCCACCGTTTCCATAAACCGGCTTCTTAGATGAGGGGGCAGTTCGATAGCCGCCAAATCCACAGCCTCATCGGAGTTGCGCCGCACGAGGTAAATCTTCGGCGGTTCATCCCAGGTACTCACCACGAAATAGTAAGACACATCCTTTTTGGACTTTACCATTTTCCTTCCGTGAGCCGTGTTGTTCCCCCACTCCAGATAAATAGTCACCGCCTCCTCCGGAGTCATGCTCCAGTCGATCGAATTCAGCAGCGCCCGGTCGTTTCGGATATCTTCAAGAGTCATCATGATCATCCCCTGATAATGCAGCATTCTGAAAGAAATTAAACATTTTTGCTGGAGATACAACGTCGAACTCTCCCTCCCTTTTTTTCGCTCCCTTGCAATTACCTGTCAACTGTGTTACCCACTTCGAGCCTATTGAGGTGAACCCATGAGCGATAAAAAATCAGACTGTGTCTTTTGCCGTATTGTTTCAGACGGCGAGCCGGCTCAAGTCATTCTCGAGAACGAGATCTCCCTCTCCATCCTCGACATCAATCCTCTGGCTCAAGGCCATTGCCTGGTCATTCCGAGGCGCCATGTGGCATGGTGGCATGAGCTGACCGCAGAAGAGACTGCCAGTCTCTTCACTCTGGCTAGAGCTACCGCGAAGCGGATCATGAAAGTCTTCTCTCCCGAGTTTGTCACCATGTACGCGCGTGGGCGACGTATTCCTCACACCCACCTTTTCCTGATTCCTACGTACAAAGGAGATCCCACAGACCGTCACTTCAACGCCTTGGAAGGGTTTCAGGAGCAAGCCTCCGCTCTGGCGGGTCTGCGGGATCGAGGAGCCTTGTTTCTGACTGCAGACCTTTTGAGAAAAGGGAAGGGAAAGAAAGGAAGCGAATCATGACGGATGGGGAATTCCAAAAGATACAGGACTCCAATGAAGGGATGTACGGCCCAAAGGGAATTCTCGTGTGCGGCTATGCTCCCCCGGAGCACCGTTTCTTTGCCATGTTCATGGAAAAGGCAGGGTTCAGCGACAGGCCGGTTATTTTTCCCACGAACCAAGACGCAGGGCGGACTCTACGGGAACTGCTCGGCCTAACCACAGGATCGGGAATGGGGGAACCTGCCGACTTCCCGAGGGCGGTCATCATGTCCGGTTTCACCCAGAACGAAGTCCACAGGATCATGTCCGCTTATAGGCAGGCCGGCCTGCCGGCCCAGTTGTGGGCGACGTTGACTCCCGTATCGGAGACCTGGCTCCTGGCTGATCTCCTGAAAGAGCTGGTCAAGGAAAATGAGATACTCAAAGGGAAATAAGGGTGATCGCAAAAAATGACGGTCACGCAAAAAGCCCTCCAAGCTGTCACCCCGGCGAAAGCCGGGGTCCAGAAATTCTTGGTGCTCCTGGATTCCGGCTTTCGCCGGAATGACAGAACAAAAGCGTTTTTAAGGCCTCTTGCAAAGCCGTCAAGAAATTGAACCACAGAGCTTTATGAGGAGAGTGTGATGGCTTATTTGTACGTTCTAAGTGGGCCTGGAAAAGGTCGTTCTTTCAGACTGAGAGAGGGAGAAAATTACATCGGTCGTTCTATTGACAATGACATCCGCATTGAAGACAAAACCCTGTCCCGCAAGCACGCAAGAATTGTTCTCAAGGGGAGCAGATTTTTCATAACGGATCTGAAGAGCGAGAACAGAACCTTCTTTGACAGCGCTTATTTGGAGCCCGGGTCGCAAGTGGAATTGAAGGCAGGGGTACCCATCGCTTTGGGAACGACCATCGTCACCGTATCTTTGAGCGAAACCGATGACGGCCAAATGACCTCCTTCAGTGAAACCGTAAAACTCAGCAGGGCCGACATAGAGAAAGCCAGTGAATTGGCGGAGCGCAGGGCTGAAGCGGAAGAGAAAAGATTGCAGCTGCTCAGAGAAGCTTCCGACCTATTGATGTCAGCAGTTTCTATTCATGATGCTCTCGAAAAGATACTCCAGTCCATCACCGAAGAATTGAATAGAGTGGACAGGGCTGCGATTCTCCTGACAGACCCTCTGACTGGGGAGATCGAGGAGACGGTGTTGGGACCTCGCGTCCCAAGGCATGAGAAGACAGCCCCTTATTCCACAAAGGTCGTGGAGCGAGTTATTGCGGTAAAACGTCCTGTCATGATTTCCAATACGAAAACAGAAGAGGGCGACATAGCGGACACGCTGAAGGTTCTAAAGGTCCAGTGTGTCCTTTGCTCCCCCATGATTTTCGCTTCCCGGCTGGCCGGAGTCATTTACCTGGACTCGGTGCGCAGACCTTACGGATTCAGGGAAGATGATCTTGCCCTCCTGATGGAGATCGGTCAGCAAATTGCGCTGGCTGTCGAAAAGGCGAGGTTTGTTTCCGACATCTCGAAAGTCGTGGAATCGTTGGTCCCTGATGAAGAGTAGGATCGCGCTCACTGCTCAAAGTCAATCGTGAGCTCGAACAGGCCCTGCTCCAGTTTGGCTTTGACGGGCAGATCCCCTTTCTCGAAGACCTTCATCATGGCCTTGTTTGAAGCGAGCACATCCGCCGTAAACCCTTTGATCCCGCGCTCCTTGGCGAGCCGGATGAGCATCTTATAAAGAAACCCGGCAATGCCCAAGCCCTGATATTGCTCATCCACTATAAAAGCGACATCCGCATAGGGTCTATTCTGATCTCTGGCGAACCTGGCCTCTGCGATGAGGCGCTCCTCGCCCGGCTCCCCTGCAAGCCCTACAATGGACAGAACCTTGTTGCAATCCACATTGACATATTCTTGCATTCGCGCATGGGGCATGACTTTGACCGGGCTGAAATAGCGGTAGTACACCGCTTCATCCGGAAATCGATAGAAAAGTCGCCTCATGTGTTCTTCGTCCGAGGGCCGTATCGCCCTGAAAGAGACCTTCACTCCTCCCTTGAAGGTCTGCTTTGCAGTCACGTCCCCGGGATAAAGCCGGCTGCACTCCGCAAGAAAGATCTGATCCTGGTAAAGGATCTTCTCCGCTTTGGCCTGCTCCACCAGCTTGGCCCTGTCGTCGGGGTGCGCGATTTCGATCAAGGCCTGGGCCCTCTCGCGGAGTGTCCTCCCTCTGAGGTTGGCGACACCGTACTCGGTCACCACCATGTCAATGGATTCCCTCAGCGTGAGCTGATTCGGGAACTCTTTGATGGACAAACGGACATTGGCCCAGCCCTTGCGGTTCCGGCTGGGCAGGGCAAAGATAGTCCGGCCTCCCTCCGAGAGTTCCGCACCGTTCAGGAAGTCCATGGCCTCCCCGGGTCCGGCGGCAACGTTCCCCCGTCCGAAGTGAAGGGCGATCATGCCTGAGAGATCCACCTTTCGTGCCGGCAGAATAGCTGCAAACTTCGGGTTCCGGCCGATCTGGATCGGGTCAAACACCTTGTCTGTCCCTTGGAACTCCACCAGGGGATTTCGGTGCAGCCACGCCATGAGCTCCTGGGTACCGAAAGCATAGGAGACGAGAGACTTGCCCCGCCAGATTGCTTTGCGGCGATTGGTAACGGCCCCGCTCTTCACGAGATCCATGAGCGGGTCCGTAAAAAAGGGAGAGTGAACGCCCAGGTGTTTTTTGCGGGCCAGGTGCGGGCTCAGCGCCTCGAAGAGAGGGCCTAATGAAAACCCGATGCAGCTCCCGTCTTCGATCAGAGACGCCACATTGGCCCCCAGCTTGTCGAACATGTCATCCACCGTCCACCGGGGAAAATGAAAGGGCGGATCTGTGCTGCGAACGAGAAAGTCAAAGTCCGAGACAGGAACAAAAGTGTCGCCAAAGGTGACCGGGATCTGGGTGTTGATCTCACCCACTTTCAAGGATGCTTGCTCCATGGCCAGTCGTGCCACGTCCACGGCCACACCGAGGCTGCAGTAACCGGCCTCGTTCGGAGGCGTGATCTGGACAATGGCGACGTCAATGGGGATCTGCCTCGACTCGATGAGGTGAGGAATCCGCGAAAACCGGCTTGGAATCAGATCCACCAACCCCTCGGTGATCGCTTGGCTGGCCACCCACCCGGAAAAAAAGGTTTTCAACCTGAACTTCTGAGAACGAAGCTCCTTGAGGGAGATGGCATCCCCCAGGCTGACCACCTGAATAAGCTCGAGGTCCGCGATGTTTTGGGCATCGGAAGACATCAGGTGCTTGACCATGGTTCGCGGCTCGGCCACACCCGTGCTGATGAAGATGCTCATTCCCGGTTCGAGCCTGCTCAGGACTTCTTCCGGTGGGACCACCCGATCTTCCCATGAAACGGCTTCTTTCGTCTTCATGCTTCCATCTCTACAGAATCAACTGCTGTCGGCTGAAGCCGACAGCCTGAGGGACAAAGGGACAAAGATGCAAAGGGTAAAGACAAGAAAAGAAGTCTTCTGCTTTGTCCCTTTGTGCCTCTGTTCTTTTGTGCCTTTGTCCCTTTCTTCATTTCGCAATCCACCGCTTCCCGGCCCGGATAGCGAACTGGCATTCCAGGACCGGGGGCATCTCTGCCCGGAGCTTGTCAAAATCAATCTCCGGATAGTCTTTCTTGGTCGCTCCGCCCGTCAGGTTGAAGCGAATCACCAGATCCTCGCTGAAACGCCAGAACTGGCTCTGGATGGCCTTCTCCATCTCTGATGCGCTCAGGCCTGCGGCTTCGATCTCAACGATTTCCATGTCCCAGGAAGGCAACGAGACAAAACGCGTCTCCACCCTGTCGTGAAGGACCTCCCCTTCCACGAACCCTTTTTCCTCGTCCATCTCGGCAAAGCTCATTCGCTGGGTGGAACCGGGGTAGACAAAGGCAATCTGCGGTTTCAGAGGATGGGGGAGGATCTGGTAGCGGTGGATGTGACCTGCCGCAACGTAGGCGAAATCCGTGGGAACCGTGTCTCTGGCCACCGTGTCCGGTCGTCCCAGCCTGAAAGTGTAGTCTCCCGGCCCCACCGTCGCTTCATCGAACGTCTGGTGAACCACCAGAATGTTCAGGTCACATCGGAGTTCTTCGTACTCCGTGTCGTCCAGGGCCTTGAGAAAGGTTCGCTTGGAGTCCTCCCGGATAAAAGGAAATCCGGCCACCCCAACTGAATACCCATCCAGAAGCAGGTGCAAGGACTTGGGACGGTCAAAAACATAGATGCCCGGCAGGCCGTGAAAAAGGTCAAAAGGGAATTCGGAGCGCTCGTGATTGCCGGGAATGATCACCATGGGAATGCCGGCTTTGGAAAGCCTTCTGAAGGGCTGAACCAGGTCATCCAGCCTTTCTCGCGGAATGTAGAATTTATTGAAAAGATCTCCGCTGTGGATGAACAGGTCCACGTCACTCTCAAGGGCATGGTCTATGACTTTCAGGAAATTCCCGAGAATGGAGTCCGCTCTTCTCTGCCGCCCCCGGCTGTCCGACGCAGCGACCTTGAGCACTTCAAACCCGAGATGGGTGTCAGCGGTGTGGACGAACTTCAAAGGACCGTTCCTCCCTGTCATTCCGGCGGACCCCGGATCAGGTCCGGGGCAGGCGCCGGAATCCAGTCTTTTCTTTCCACTGCACACAATACACTTTTTGAAAGGCCTCGTCAGCTTCTTTGCACTTGTTGCAGTACACGCACTGCAGGATTTCCTGTTCCCGGCCTTCTACGGTCTTCCTGGGCCATTGCGGATCGCACAGGGTCGGCCTGGCAATCGCCACAAGATCCGCCTCCCTGTTTTCCATCACGCTTTCAGCAACACGCGCATCAGGGATTCGTCCCGCCGCCACGACAGGCGTTTGGTATCCCGCTTCTCTCAAGGTTTTCCTGATGTCCGCAGCCAGGTAGACGTTGACTTTTTCCGGCATCCAGTGCGGGGGCATGGCCCTGTGGCCGCTGTACCCTGTGTAGGGAACCAGCGCCTCTCCCTGCTTTGTCACGGCATCTTCGAACTTTCCGCCTGCCGAAACGCTGATGTAATCCAGCCCGAGTTCGGCCAGTCGCAGTGAAATGGATCTTGACTGCTGGAGCGTGTTTCCGCCAAGAGTGAACTCGTCCCCATTGATCCTGGCCCCGAGCACGAAGTCCTCTCCCACAGCCTTTCTAGCAGCCTCCACGACCTCCTCAGCCAAATGCAGACGGTTCTTCACAGAACCCCCGTATTCATCCTTTCTTTGGTTGTGCCGTGAGAGAAAGGAGGACATGGTGTAGGCGTGGGCGAAATGGAGTTCCACCGCGTCAAACCCGGCTGTTTTCGCTCTTTCCGCTGCGCTTGCAAAAAGCTCCGGGATTTCCCTGATTTCCTCGATAGACAAATCCTCGACCTTTTGCCTGTAGCCGCTCCGGCTGATTTTCATAAAATGGATGATTTGAGGGGCAATTCTAGCATCCGACTCGCTGTGCACACGATCGGTCAACTCCCTGAGAGCCGGAACAAAGCGGTCCTCGCTCAGGCGAAGAAGCGGACCGCTTTTCTGCTTCCTCACGGATATGGCCTCCGTGATGATCAAGCCCGTGCCCCCTCTCGCATAAAGGAGGTACCGTTCGATCAACTCTTCCGTGATCTCCCCTTCTTCGGTAGCCAAGCGTGTGACAAGCGCCGGCATTACAATGCGGTTCTTGAGACGCAGTTTTCCATTGATCGTAAAAGGCTCAAAAAGCTTCATATTGAGTTCACCGTTCACCGTTGTCCGATCACTGTTTACTGACCACTGTTCACTGGTTTGCTTGTCACTTGTCACTGCTTGACGTTCACCGTAATCCGTTCACTGTTCACTGATCACCGGAAACGATGACTGTTTTGTTCTTGCCTCCAACCTCTTCCCTCACGCCTATCGCAGCCGGCCGTTGTGTGGTCGGCCATTATTTGACTTCACACGCTCCGTGAATCTGATCGCATGTCTCCGCAAAGAGCTTCCCGATCCAGTCCCTCATTTTCACACCAGGAACGCCTCGCTCCATTTCCTCCATGCGTAGGTGAAAGAGCTTCACGGTTGTCAGGAAGGCTGCGTGGCTCCAGGTGAGAGGGGACACGGAGAGGGGCTCACCGGTATTAGGATGAACCTGCTCGGCTAGGACTCCCGAAGGCAGCGCGTGTTTCTCCACCCACCTCAGGAGCCTCAACCCCTCTTCCATTTTGCCTTTTTCAATATAATAGTCCGCCAGCCAGAGGGTAGAAAGGAACCAGGGATTTCCCGGCACATGGTCGCCTGAGCGATAGTAAGAGTCGTTCTCATAGCGCGCCATACCGCCTGTTTCTGTTGAGACCCAGAGGCTCGCCTCAAGGGCTTTCATCGTGGATTCTATGCGCGGATCGTCTACGGTGTACAAGCCAAAGGCAAAAAGCCCCCAGAGGCTTGAATCGCGCGTCCCGTCGACGTGGAGATCTCCGTCGTCATTTCGGTAAAGCATTCGACAAAACCGGCCCAGTTCCGGTCTCCAGAGCGTTCTGGATGCAGCGTCCCGGATGTCCGAAGCGGCTTGCCGGTAGACCCTGGCCCTCTCTTCCTCTCCGAACACGGTGCAGAACACAGAGGCTGCAGCCAGGCCGCCGAACACGGCTGCAACCGTAAAGCTGGAGATCCCACGCCTTTCTTCCCACAGATCGTAGGAAGGGCCGGGCAGACCGGTTCCATGATCCCGGTACCGGACCATGAAGCTTGCCGCCTTTTTGACCAGGGATTTATAATAGGGTTTCACGAATTCGACGTCCCGGTACAGGACAAAGTGATGCCACAAGGCCCAGATCACGAGCGCCGTCTCATCCTCCTGAATCGGCAGCTGCGCGGTCTTGCCGTCATACCAGGGATGCCAGGAAGAAGCCAGGGTGCCGTCGGGATTGTATTTGTGGAGCAGGTAGCCCTGCCCTTCAATCACCCTCGCGGCAAAGTCGTAGAACCGCTGCGCCGGCATGGGGTAACCGGCCAGATCCAGCGCATAAGCCGTCAAAGCCCCGTCACGTGGCCACACGTAAGAGTACGTGTCCCGGTTGAACTGGATCACATCCGAGTCGTTGGCCGCGAGGATCCCTCCCTGCCAGTCGAGCTGAGTGCTCAGAACCAGGAGGCTTCGGCGGTAGAGCTTCTGGATCTCAGGGGGAACATGGGAATCAGGCGCAGACTCCTTGCGGGCCCAGAGTCTCCAGTAGTCTCCGGTCCGCTTGATGAGCACTGCAGGATGTTTGTGCCGCACCAGAGCGTTGATGCGGCGCACTTCCGTCCAGCTCTCACCGGCGCAAATCCAGTAGCACGCTTTGCCGTTGCCGTGGCCTTCCAGATCAAGCGCGAGGGAGAGGACCGAGTCCACGGAGCCCTGGGCAATCGTGTTCCCTGAAAGGGTTCCATCCTCCGCATCCTTGTAAGTCCCTTCTCGCCCGCCCACCTTCTTGAGCCCCACCGCGAACTGGGAGATGTCCTCTGATTGTTCGGTCAGGCCGCTGACGAGGAAATACCTGGACCCTTTGTAGTGGACAAGGGCTTTTGCCTCCGGATCATAGGCAGCGGTGTCTCCCACGCTGTTTCCGGAAATGTCAAAATCCTGGCAGAAGAAAAGCTCGACTCTTCTTTTCTCAGGAAGGAAATTCTCGACCGCCACTTCGCGGAGAAGGACGTTTTCGTGAAAATCAACGGCATCGCGGCAAGTCAGCAGCAGGCCGAGTTCCTGATGATAGAGGTTCACGCTCGTCACAAGGGTGTCTTCTTCATAGGCCAGTTCCTTTTTCCAATCCTCACCCACCCAGGAAAAACGGCCCCCTGCGGAGACGCCGAATCGAAAGACATTGCCGCTCACGTGGTTCTCCTGGCCTACGTGGGGGTAATAGAGGTCCCGGATGCGGTAGTTCTTGTCAAAACAGACCAGCAGCTTTCCGTTTCCTACAGGTATATCCCTAGGCATGTGCCAACACCCCTTTCACTTTTTTCAATCGCCCCTCCCCTTTCATGTCGGGTTTGCGAAAGGGCGACTCGGACGGTAGCGCGTGTGGATCTTATCATGAGTTAGGCTCAAATGAAAATCCCTCCGATGAAAACCCTTTTCGACATGGCGACCGGCGCCCCTGTTCTCTAAAAACCCAATTGACAGTCTGTGATCCGAGTGTCATACTATGTATGACTTCCTCTGGAGGCTACTTGCGAATAAAAGAGTTCGAGTGGGATGAGGGGAATGCAATTCACCTGCAGCTTCTGCATGGCATTGAGCCGGAAGAAGCGGCGGAGACTTTTGTCTACAACCCCATTTTCCGTCGGACGAAAAAAGGACATTACGCAGTCTTTGGTCAAACCGGTGCTGGGAGGTATCTGACCATTGTTTTTGAGATGAAAGCCGGCGGAATAGCTCGACCGATTACAGGCTGGGATATGAAGCGCAACGAAATTAGATATTATACGAGACACACAAGGTGAGTGGCGATGGGAAAGAAGCAACACAAAAAGGACTGGTCGGAGTACTATGACGAAAAAGACATTCTCGATGAGCTTGTGGCAGGATCTGTTGATTTCAGCCTGGACGAGGTGCTTTTGAAGGAGATTCTTTCCAAGGGCCACAAAAGAAAACTACAAAATGTGACTATAAAAATCGATCCTCTTCACCTCAGAGCGATTCGCAAACTTGCCACCGTCAAATCCATACCCTATCAAACACTGGTCCGCCATTGGTTGTCGGAACAGATCAAGAAGGAATTGCATCTGTCCTAGCTCCTGATAGTCCCAATAACACATGCCTATTCTTTCTTCTCCAAGGCGTCCAGATGCTGTTGGCATATCTTGTTCGACGTGGCCATAAAACGATCAAGAGACGTGATCTCGCGGCTCACCTTATCAAGGATCTCCGGGGACATCTTTCCCTCTAGAGCCAGCTGCCGGCCTGACGCCTCCGCGGCCTCCAGGATGTCCTGAAGAGGCCGTTTCAGTTCCAGCAACCCCCTGAACGTTTCCCCGCAGGGCCTGAGAAGAGCGCCTGCGAATTCTCTTCCAATGGTCCTGCAAAAGGCTTTCATGTGCACGAGGAGGGGATCGAAGTTGTCCGTTTCCCAGAACCCGCAGTTTGAGACGAGCACCACCTTGCCGGCCTTTGTCCCCTCCCGCCGGGCGTGAGCACAGTGACCGTTGCGAAACTCCACAAAGGGAAGGATGAGAGGCACGAGTCGGTCCATCAGGTTTTTCATGGTGCCGCTCACCCCATCAAAATAAACGGGTGTCCCGAAAACCCAGACATCCGCTTCACGGAGCTTCGGATACAGGCCCTGCATGTCGTCCTTGTGGATGCAGGTGCCCGGTTTTTGAAACCAGCAGTGAAGATCACCGGAGCAAGGCCTGATCTTGAGCTTCCGGGTGTAATAAAGCTCCACCTCTGCGCCCACGCTCTCCAGCCCTTTCAGGAAAGGGGTGAGAATCAGGGACGTGTTGGCTTTTTCAGCTTTTGGGCTGCAATTGAAAGCAAGTACTTTCATGTTTTCTTTCCCCCGGTGCCACGGACAAGCGAACTGTACTTGTCCGTAACTCAATCAAAATCTATGAGTTTTCAAAAGGACACAAATCCGCTTTCCGTTCATGGTTCGATACCTCACCACGAACGGAAATCTGGACGTTCCCTCTGGCAACTAGGCGTTCGCCCTGAGGTATCGAAGGGTGAACGCATTTTTTCACGAATTCATCAAGTTTATATCAGCCTGTAAGGAGACGCCCTTTTTGTCCACTCGCTGTCCGGATAATCCTTTGCCAGTCTCTCATAGGCCTCCTTGAGGGATTTGGGATTGTGCGCACTCTTGTACCCGCACACCCCTCTAAGGAAGATGGCCTCAGGCGCTGCCGCGCTCTTTGGATAATTTTTCAGAAGGTCTTCGAGCGTCAACAGGGCCTTCGCAAAATCCTCATGGTCGAAATCAACCTTCGCTTTCCCAAGCAAAAGCGAAGGAATGAGTTCTTCAGGGGACAGGAAGCCTACGGTTCTGTGATGCTCCTTTCCTTCCGTGTCCAGGGTCACCAAGGCGGGAGTCCATTTGACCTGGAACTGTTCTGCCAAAGGTTTGTGATCATGGGGAAGCCTGAT